>Ga0154383_103_pt1 | contig 72083 bp, 64 predicted proteins | sample RifGroB1_FD_105627 | JGI IMG/M metagenome (GOLD analysis project Ga0154383, IMG submission 105627) | Spirochaetes bacterium GWB1_60_80
CTCCATAAATCACCCCATGGTAGAGTCTACTCACAGGGCTAGATTTTACTTATGAGTCAACCACTTTTTTTCGGCTAGATTAATTATGAGTCAATGCGCTCTCTTGTCATAAAGCTGGATCGTCGCTACTATACCGGCATGACCAGCTCGCACAACCCGGCCAACGGCCTGCCCGGCTCGCATTTAGTCAGCGCCGCCCGCAAATTCATGGAAATCATCATACCGGATCTGGATCTACTCTTACCAGAGGCCTGGGCGTTGGCCGCCGCTTGCTACGAGCAGGCAGACCTCAAGCATACCGACCGGGCGGCCTTCGTCGCCTTGAGCTTCCTGCCCTTCATCAACGAGGAAGGCCCCGGACCGACCGGCATGAAGCCCTTCTTCCGGCTGGACTACCTGAACGACTCCGACAAGCTGCAGTTGGCGCGCTACCTGCCGCTGGTCCAGAAACGGATCGAGGCCAAGCGCACCACCTTCCTGGGCGAGGGCCTGTTCAAGCTCAAGCAGCGCGAGGAACGGGTCGACACCCAGGGCACCAAGTTCCACCGCGTGGCCAGCGCCTTCATTCAATGGGCCGACGTCTACGTCACCACCGGCGGCCTGCCCTCAGGCGGCGCCGACTTCCTGAAAGGCCTCAACAAGCGCATCCTGAGCCCGACCGGCCCCGGCGGCGTCACACTAGAGGGCGCCAGCGGCAACGCCAACCGCTTCGCCGAGCAGGCCAGCGCCACGCCGCAGCAGCAAGCCGACCGCGAAAAAGCCCTCAAGGAGGCGCTCGATAAGCTGGAAGCCCTGACTGGCATGAATCCGATCAAGGAACAGGTCCGTACCTTGTCCAACTTGATGAAGGTGCACCAGAAGCGGGCCACCTTGGGCATGAAGATTCCGCCCATCGCCCTGCACTCGGTCTTCACCGGCGGCCCCGGCACCGGCAAAACCACCGTCGCCCGCCTCCTGGGTCAGATTTTCGCCGCTCAAGGCTTTTTACGCAAGGGCCATCTGGTGGAAACCGACCGCGCCCACCTGGTGGCCGGCTTCGTCGGCCAGACCGCCGGCCGGGTAGACGAGGCCATCTCCAGCGCCCTGGACGGCGTCCTGTTCATCGACGAGGCCTATACCCTGATCCCCGAGAACGCCGGCAACGACTTCGGCCGCGAGGCCGTCGATACCCTGCTTAAGCGCATGGAGGACTACCGCGACCGCTTGATCGTGGTGGTGGCCGGTTACCCCGGCGAGATGACCCGCTTCCTGGATTCCAACCCCGGCCTGGCCAGCCGCTTCTCGCGCCGCTTCCACTTCGACGACTTCTCGCCGGAGGAACTGGAAGCCATCTTCCAGCGCTTCGTGGCCGAAACCGGCATGACCATCACCGATTGCGCCATCGCCAAGCTGCGCGTCTACCTCAAAGTGCTCTGGCAGAAGCGCGACAAGTATTTCGGCAACGGCCGCATGGTGCGCAATCTGTTCGAGCGTTGCCTGGAAAGCCAGGCCAACCGCCTGGCCAGCTGCCAGGAACTGACCCAGGAACTGCTGTCCTCGATCGAGGAAGAAGACCTGCCCAACGAGTAAATCGGTGGGCAGCCTTGGTATAATGGTAGTGGAATAGGGAAGAATGAAATACATCCGCATTTTGCTGGCCTTGCTCTTTGGCGCGGCCGTGTCTGGAATAGGATTGCTGGCTTTCAAATTGTTCGGCATCGCCATTTTCGACGCGACGACCATCCTAACCGTACCATTCATATTCTTGGTAGGCGGAGCGGCCACGCCCTGCCTGAATATAGCCGTACTATCCTGGAAATCACCTCTCATCCAGATCGAAGGCGCCAAGGAAAATGCCCTATTGCTGACCTGCACTTACACGAAGACACTGCCCTTGTCCGTCACCGACAGCAATAAAAGAATCCAGGAAATAGCCAATTCCATACTATTTAATAATAACAAGGATTTATATCTGACCATCGAAGCGGACGACTATCTGTGCTTCTATGTGGATGATAAGGCTCCTGGCGGTTTGGAAAAGGAAAAAAAAGTTAATCAAAATTTTAACAACAGCAAAATCGAGACACACATTAACAGGTTGTTGAAAAAGCCGGTTGCTTTCTCAACAACCTTAACAATTCCTCGCATAGCTTGCGCTATGCTGCGTAATTGTACCGGCTTTTGAAGTGTTGAAAAGCCGCATCCGCGTTTTTCAACACCCTGTTAAAGACCTGAAAAACGGCTTTTCCGAAGTAGCGCTGACGGCTTCATCCCTGCCGCTATCGATCTATTCCAACAGCCAGAACCGGGAACTAATGAATATTTTCATCAAGAATTTGAATCCAGCGGCGGACACGGGCGACGCAGTTCAAACCACCAACTAAGCCGCCGTCACGCCGGCCGTCAGTAGTGCGGCGGCCGCTCCTGCGGCAGGCTGGCGCCCGGCTTGGTATCGTCCAGCTCCTTGAGCCGGCCGGCCAGCTGGCGCAGCAGTTCCTCGAGACGGGCCAGCCGGCGCTCGTGGCCGAAGATCTGGCCGCCCAGGTCGGCGATAGTCCGCTCCTGCCAGGCAAAGCGGCTTTCCAGTTCGGTCAGGCGCGTCGCCTGGGCATCGGGCTTCCGTTCTACCATGGTCAGCCTCCCCCTTCTATCAAATCGGCCAGCTCGGCCCAACGCTCGGTTTTACTGTCTATCAAGTGACCCAGGGCCTGGTAGCGGGCGGTGGCCTGCTCGAGGGCGGTGACCCCGGACACGAAGACGGCCTCCAGCGCCGCTTTCTCGGCTTCCAGGGCGTCGATCTCGGCCAGAATGCCGTCGTATTCCTTTTTTTCGGCAAAACTGGGCTTGCGCGCCCGCTGGCGGCCGGCAGCACTGGCCTCGCTGCCAGTTTTATCAAGGCCACCGGACTTGTCGGCGCTGGCCGACTTGTCAGCCAAGCGGGCGGCCGCCGCCAGGTTGGTCGCCACGGCTGCCGCCTCCGCCGCCTCGTCGGCCAGGGCCTGGCGGTACTCGCCGTAGTTGCCGGGGAACAAGTTAACGTGGCCGTCGGCGCCAAAGGCCAGGGTGGTCTTGCAGACGCTGTCCAGGAAGGCCCTGTCGTGCGAGACGATAACCACCACGCCGGCGAAGTCGTCGACATAGTCCTCCAAGAGCTCGATGGTATCGATATCGAGGTCGTTGGTCGGCTCGTCCAGGATCAAGAGGTTCGGCGCACCGACCAGCAGGGCCACCAGTTGCAGCCGCCGCTTCTCGCCGCCGGACAGGGTGTACAATTTTTGCTGCTGCATGGTGCCGTCGAACAAGAAGCGCTCCAGCAGGCGGGCCGGATCCAGTACCAGGTCGTCGCCCAGCTTGATCTGCTCGGCCTGGTGGCGGATGTAGTCCAGCATGCGCAGGTCGCCGGGCAGCTCGTCGGCAGTCTGGCCGTAATAGGCGATGCGGGTGTTGACGCCGGCCACGATGCTGCCAGCGTCGGGGTCCAGCTGCTGGCAGAGCAGGCGCAGCAGGGTGGTCTTGCCGCAGCCGTTGGGGCCGACCACGGCGATGCGGTCGTCCTTACAGAACTCGAACGAAAAGGGGTCGAACAGCCGACGGCCACCGAAGCTCTTGGTGATGCCCTTGACCTCCAGGATTTTCTTGCCCAGGCGGGTGGTGGCCGAGCCAAAATCGCCCATCGCTTCCGGCCGCTCCAGGGCCGCGCCTTGCATGTCGCGGATGATCTGCTTGCGCCGTTCGCTCTTGGTGGCGCGGGCCCGGGCGCCGCGGCCCAGCCACTTGAGCTCGATCTTCAAGATAGCTTCGCGGCGGGCGTCGGCCTTCTCCAGCGAGTTCCAGCGCTCGGCGCGCATCTCCAGGAAGCTCGAATAGTTCCCCGGGTAGCTGAAAATGGCCGAGCGGTCGATTTCCAGGATGCGCCGGCAGACCGACTCCAAGAAGACGCGGTCGTGCGTCACCAAGAGGAAGGCGAAATTCGCGCCCAAGAGCTTGCGCTCCAGCAGCTCGACCGACTCGATGTCCAGATGGTTGGTCGGCTCATCGAGCAAAACCAGCTCCGGCTGGCCGGCCAGCGCCCGGCAGATGGCGGCCTTCTTGACCATGCCGCCGGAAAAGCCGTCCATGGTCGTCTCCGGCGGCGGCAGGCCAAACTCGTTGCACAGCGAGGCAAACGACTGCTCAAGCTGGAAGCCGCCTAGCTGCTCCATCTGCCGGCTGACGGCGTCCAGCTGGCGGTGGTCGGCCTGGTCGGCCCGGTGCAGCAAGGCCTGGTACTTGGCCACCAGGCTAACCAACGGCGATTCGCCGGCTAGCAGAAAATCCAGCAGGCTCCAGCCGGGTTGCACCAGCGGCGTCTGGGGCAGGTTGTGGACGCGCAGATCGCGCCGCCGCGCCAGGCTACCTTCGTCGACCTCCAGGCTGCCGGCCAGCAGGCGCAGGAAGGTCGATTTGCCGGCGCCGTTGCGGCCAACCAGGCCGATACGGTCACTGTCCTCTATGCCGAGCGACACCGCCTGGAAGAGCGGCGTGCCGATCAGGGTCTTGGATACATTGGTCAGGGAAACGATATTCATGGCGCCGATTGTGCCCGTAAAAGCGGAAAATTACAATCGGTTGAGGTCGGCGGCTTGCGCGCAGCCTATATTCGGCTATACTGGGAAGGTGAACCGCCTGCCCGGATCGCGATCGATGCGGGCCCGGCCGGTCGCCGCATCCCCATCGATGGCGCAAGGAAGCCGTAGCATGTTGATTCTGGACATGGTATTCAGCCTGGCTCACCTGATAGCCGTAGCCAGCCTGGCTGGCGCCATCGACGTCACGTGGCCGCAGAAGCCCTTCCGGATCTGGCTCCAGGGCCTGGCCTTCGGGCTGGCCGCCATCATCGTCATGCTCAAACCCTTCCACTTCGCGTCTGGTATCTTTTTTGACAGTCGCTCCATCATGCTCAGCCTGTGCGGGCTATTCTACGGCCCGCTGGCTACCGCCCTGGCCACGGCTCTCAGTCTGGCCGCCCGCCTGCTAATCGGCGGCGCCGGCCGGCTCTTCGGCAGTCTATTCATCGTCTGGGCCAGCCTGATGGGCCTAGCTTTCCGCGCCTGGCTGGCCAGGCGGCAGCGCGAGCCGGGAATGGCCAACCTCGTGCTCCTGAGCATTCTGGCGCACCTGCCGGTACCGCTCAGCGCCAGCCTGGCCGGCGACGTGATGTCGCCCGTCCAGCTGGTTCTGTCCATGAGCCTGGTCATCGGCCTGATCTTCCCGATCGGTACCGTCGCCGCCGGTTGGGTGCTCATCACCCTCAAGCGCAGCTGGCAGGTCCGGACGGCCGCCCAGCAAAGCCGTGATTTCTTGGAAAGCGTCTTCAACCATGCCAACGCGCCCATTTTAATCTGGGACACCGCCTTCAAGGTCATCCGCTGCAACCAGGCCGCCGAGCAGCTGGCCGGCCGCAGCCAAGCCGAAATCGTCGACCACCCGCTGGAAAACCTCTTCCCGTCCTATCAACGCGCCCTGATCATGCAGCTGATCCGCGATTCGCTGCACGGTCCGCGCCTGGAAAACATGGAACTGTCCATCGCCCGCAAAAACCAGGAGTTGCGCATCGTGCGCTGGAATTCAGCCACCGTCTACGCCGAGGACGAGACGACGCCCCTGGCCGGCATGGCCCAGGGCATCGACATCACCGACTTCAAGAATGCCGAGCAGCAACTGCGCGCCAACGAGGCCAAATGGCGCAGCTACATCAACCACGCCCCCATCGGCATCGTGGTTATCGACCGCTTCGGCCGGATCCGCGAGTCCAACCAGACCGTTACCCATATCACCGGCTGGAGCTCTGGCGAGCTGGCCGGCACCTCCATCATCCAGCTCTTGTCCGCCAACAGCCAAGAACAGCGGCACCGCCAGTTCGAGCAGCTGCTGCGCAGTAGCGAAAACCAGGCCGAGTTCGCCATCCGCCGACCGGACGGAGAGCGCCGCCACATCGCCGTCAACGCCGCCAGCTTGGTGGATCACCAGTTCATCCTGTTCATCACCGACATCAGCCACAAGAAAACCATCGAGAACGTCATGCGGGCCATCGCCGCCAGCAACCTGACCGGCGACGGCGACATCTTCCGCTTCCTGGCCCAGCAGCTGGCGACAGCCTTGCGCAAACGCGGCGCCTTGATTGCCGAGATCGAAAGCCAGGGTAGCCTGCAGGCCAGGACACTGGCCGTCTGCGACCGGGGGCACCTGGTCGCCAACTTCGACTTTAACATCAACAATATCCTGCCATCGGTAATCCCGCAGGCCGTCAATCTGGCGGAGACTGCGGCCGATGACCACACCTTGCCCGACTTGGACCTGGCCTCGCAACTGCCAGGTTTGCACAGCTACCTGAGCCTGTCCTTGCACGACAGCACCGGCTCCATCAGCGGCCTGATCGCCATCCTGGACGACCAGCCCATAGTCCACGACAGCAACGCCGACAGCATCCTGCAAATATTCGCGGCCCGCGCCGCCGCCGAGTTGGAGCGGCGTAAAACCGAGCAGAAGTACCAACTGCTATTCAACCGCATACTGGAAGGCTTCGCCATCCACGATATCATCTGCGACCAAGCCGGCCGGCCGATCGACTACCGCTTCCTGGCCGTCAACCCGGCCTTCGAGAAGCTAACCGGCCTCAAGGCAGTCGACATTCTCGGTAAAACCGTGCTGCAGGTCTTGCCGGAAACCGAAGCCTACTGGATAGACGGCTACGGCCGGGTAGCCCTAGACGGCGAGCCACTCGAATTCGAAGCCTATTCCGAGGGCATCAACCGTTTTTACCATACCACGGCCTTCCAGACCCAGTACAAGCAGTTTGCCTGCATCATCACCGACATCACCGACCGCCGCATCCACGAGGCCCAGATCAAGCAGAGCCTCCATGAAAAGGAGATATTGCTTAAAGAAGTGCACCACCGCGTCAAGAACAACCTGAATATAGTGGCCAGCCTGCTCAGCCTGCAAAGCGGGCACACCAACAGCCGCGAGGACGCCATCACCGCCTTCGCCAACAGCCGCGACCAGATCATGTCGATGGCCCTGGTGCACGAAGAGCTGTATCAGTCCAGCGACTACAGCAACGTCAACATGCCATCCTACATCGCGCGCATCAAAACCAACCTGGTGCAACTCTACCATAGCGATAAACCCATCAGCATCGAAACCGACATCCACGATATCAAGCTGGACGTCAACACCGCCATTCCCTGCAGCCTCATCCTGAACGAGATGATTACCAACAGCTTCAAGTATGCCTTCCAGGACCGCCCGGATGGTACTATCCGCATCAGCCTCAAGCACCTGGATAGCGCCTTGGTTCGACTCGACTACACCGACAACGGCCGGGGTCTGCCGCCCGACTTCGACATCGCCCAGAGCGCCAGCCTCGGCCTGACCCTTATCCAGCTTCTGTCCGGCCAGATCGACGGCCGGCTACACATCGACAATGAAGACGGCCTGCACTACCAGCTGGACTTCCCGCTGGTCTTGACCAGGAATGGCGAGACGGCCCGGGCCGCCAGCCAGCAAGGAGACACCGACCATGGACAATGAGCGACTGGTCAAGCTCGGCAACAGCCTGATCGACAACCTGAACGCCGACCGCATCATTCCGCAAAAGCTGCTGCTGGAAACCGCCTCCATCATTGCCGATGGCGACGAGGCGGCCAAGCAGCTCTTCATGCGGCTGTGGGAGCAACGCGGAGGCACGTCCGCCGCTAACCAGGCGAGTGGTAGCCCGGCCAACCCCGAAGCCCAGGCCGAGCTCATCCTGCGCGCCGCCGAGAAAGGCCTTGGCCTGGGGCCAGAAAACCTGGCTAAAATAAACGGCGGCCGCGCCCCGGATCACGAGACGATGCGCGCCGTCCTGGCCGACACCATCGTCAAGCGCAAGCTGCAGCCCCAGCTGCTGGAACACTTCCTGGGCAGGAAAACCGATAAATATATCGAGCTTTTGAAGGATTTCCTGCGCCAGACCGTGGCCTCCCGAGCGGAGGATCCGCAGGAGCTCATCCTGTATACCGGCATGTACCTCTTGTTCAACGGCGCCGAGCCGGACAATCTGGCCGCCCTCGGCCTGGCCGCGCCGCTGCTGGCCTACCTCACCGACCGCATCGGCCGGGTCCGTTCCATCTACTACGCCTCGATGCTGTTCATGCACAGCTACCTGTTCGTGCTCTTCGCCCAGGCCTTCGAGCTGTCCGGAAAGTTCCGCCAGGCTACGCCGGACCAGCAGCTGAAGCTGCGCAAACTCTATTCCGGCGAGGACCGCATCGCCGTGCTGGTGAACAACGCCGTCACCATCGCCAGCCGCAAACTGGCGCCGTTCAAGGTGGACGCCCGCGAGGTGTTAACCAACTTCAAGAATTTCTGCGCCAGCCACAAGAACCACTACGGGCCGGCCGACCTATTCGATAGCGATTACCGCGGCTGAGCCGGGAAAGGGACACGCATGATAGTACGACCCAAGAATGCCTTCGCCGGCCTGATGCGGATTCTGGACGCCATTAACCCCGTCATCGTCCTCCTGTCCATCGTCGGCCTGTTTCTGGAATACACCCCGCTGCGCCGCTGGGTACTGCTGCCCAATGAAATCATCTCGCTGGCTTTCGTGGCCGACTTCATCCTGCGCCTGATCGCCTTCCCGGCTGGTAAATATTTCTTCAAGGGCTTTGGCTGGGTCGACTTCCTGGCCAGTCTGCCCGGCCTGCTCATCCTGGTGGCGCGCACCCCGATCTTCGCCGTCTTCAAGGTCTTGCGCATCGGCCGCTTTTTCCGCATCATCCGGGTGCTGCGCTTCCTGCGGGCCTTCGACTTCATGAAAAAGATGCGCGACGACTCGGCCTGGGTGCAGGAGCGTATCATGCAGATCGGCGTGTCTATCGTGCTGCTCTTCGTCAGCGGCATCGTGCTCCTGGACTTGAACCTAACCGGCCACTACGACAGCCTGAACCGCCAGGAACTGACGCTACTGCGCCAGCAAGCCGGCAACGACACGGCCCGCCTGGCAGCCGTTCATGCCGACACGGTCTACTGGTTCCGCGCCGGGCTTATCCTGCCGCCCGACGGTGGCGCGGTGGTCAGCCCGGCCGACTACCAGGCCCGATTGGTTGAACTGGACTCCGGTTATCAGCTGATTGCCTTTTCGGCCGCCACGCTCAGCCCGGACGGCCACACCAGCCTGCCGGCCGACGGCATCCTGGTGCTAACCCCAACGACCACCGCCTGGTACAACCAGATCATGCTGATCGTGCTCGGCACCCTGTTGGCCATCCTGACCACCATCATCTTCTACATGGGCTACGTCTTCGCCAAGGACATGAGCGTGCTGCAGCTGATCATCGACTCCTTCGACGCCGGCGACTACAGCCTGCTGACTCACGCCGCCGAGGGCCTGCGCGGGCTTGATGGCGGCATCAGCCTGGACGACGACGACGACGAGATCAGCGGCTTACTGAAGATGGCGGCCAGCCTGGGCAGCAGCCTGCAGGCCGACGGCGCCGCCGTCCAGGCCGCCAGTTTCGGCTTCGGCCTGAGTGGCTTGGACAGCGCTCCCGACGCCGGCCAAGCCGCAAGCAGCCAAGCCCTGGCCCGGCTGGAGGATCGCCTGGCCGCCCTGGAAGGCGCCGCCCGCGACGCCCACAAGACGGTCGCCCGCCAGACCCTCAAGCTGGCCTTGCCAATCATCGTCCGCTACGTCAAGGCCGAGCTGGGCCGGGATCCGTCCGCTTAACAGGTTGTTGAAAAAGCCGGTTGCTTTCTCAACAACCTTAACAATTCCTCGCATAGCTTGCGCTATGCTGCGTAATTGTACCGGCATTTGAAGTGTTGAAAAGCCGCATTCGCGTTTTTCAACACCCTGTTAAAAGACCGGCGGCACGGCCGGCCCGCCGTCGGCCGGCAGCTGGTTGAACTCCTGCCACTGCAGGCAGGCGGCCGGGGCGACATCGTCAGCGCTAGACTCGCTTCCGGAGGGCGGCCGGACCAACAGGCGGAACAGGCCGCAGTTGCCAGTGGTAATCAGCGGCATCCAGCTTGTACTGCCGAAGGTCAGGCGCACCAGCCACTGCAGCAGGCCGCCGTGCGTCACGGCCAGGACGTTGCCGCCCCCCTCCAGCGCGGCCTGGCGCAGCCGCCGCCAGACCTGGCCGGCCCTGGCCCGCAATTGGGCCACGCTCTCGGCGCCGGGCACCGCCGCCCAGCTGTGGCTGTCGAAGCGGGCATGGACGGCCGGGAAGCGTTCGGCCACCTCGGCCAGGGTCAGGCCGGTATAGCAGCCGGTATCCAGCTCCATCAAGTCCGGCAACTCGACCACCGGTGGCAGTCCGGCCAAATGGCCGATGATGTCGGCGCTCTGGCGGGCCCGCAGCTGCGGCGAACAGAAGAAGCTCTTGACGCCGGCGGCGCTAAACCAGGCGGCGGCGGCGGCGGCTTGGCGCCGGCCGTTTTCGGTCAGGCCGTGCTCGCTGCGGCCTTGGATGCGCCCCTCCAGGTTGGCGGTGGTCTCGCCGTGACGCAGGAGGAAGAAACTGGTGACAGCCGGCAGTCCGGCGAAGAAGGCGGGGTCGATGGCATTCTGGTGACTCATATTGTACTGCAGGCTAGCACGATTCGGCGACTCGCGGCCAGCGGCCGGCCGGCTGGCAAGCCTGGTCGCCAGGCGAAAAACCTTTATTATTTCCGGCGTTTGATATATAATCCTTCCAGACCGGGCCTACTGTTGGCGCCCTGTATCCAAAATGGTGGAGATGCAACAATGTTCGATGCCGGCAACCTGATAACCCTGGGCGTGGTACTGGTCGTCCTGATAGCCTTCCGGATACTCGACAAGGACAACCGCTCCCTGGAGAAAATCAAGAAGTACACCGACAAACTCAAGGAAGAGCTCGATGCCGTGGCCGCCGAACGGGCCGAAGCGCTTAAAAGCTACGCCGTCGAGGTGGACAGCCACAAAAAAGCCGCCAAGGAAGTACTGCGTCAGGTCCAGGAGGCCGAGACCAACCTGGCCGCCCGCGCCGAAGGCATCGCCTCGGTAGCCCAGCGCATCGCCGAATACGACAAGGCCCTGGCCGAGCTGAAGGCCATGAGCCAGCGCGTCGACCAGAACCTACATATCATCCACGAGGAAAGTGACTTCGTTGACGGCTTGGCCAAGGAAATCCGCAACACCCGCGCCGATATCGACCAGCTGAACCAAGAGATTCCGCTGCTACGTACCGCGGCCTATGAGGAATCGCTGGCCAGCGGCCAACAGCTGCAAGCCCGCTTCCAGGCCGACCTGACGGCCGCCACCGTCCAGGCCGAAGCGCAGAACGGCCGCATCAAACAGGAACTGGACGCCGCCTTCGTGCGCGCCCACGCCGAGGCCCAGAAACTGGAGGCCGCCAGCTTCCAGCAGCTGCGTGCCCAGATCGAGCAGCGCGTGGCCGCTCTGACTACCCTCCAGGCCGAAGGCAGCCGCCAGGCGCAGGACGCGATGGCCAAGCAGGAACAGGCCAGCCGCCAGCAAACCGAGGCGGCCGCGGCCAAACTGCGCCAGGAACTGAACGGGCGTATGGCCGAGATTATCCAGCTGGCCGACGGCAACGACGAAAAACTGACCGGCCTGGTGACCAAGCGCTTCGACGATATCCAAAAGTTTGCCGATAACCGCTCCACGGCGCTGGAAAGCCTGGTCAACCAGCGCCTTGACCAGATCGAGGACCAGACCGGGTTGCGCGCCGATAAGTTGACCGCCGCCATCGGCGGCCGCCTGGACGCCCTGGACCAGCTGGCCGGCAGCCGCTCCGCCAAGCTGGAGGAGGCCATCGAGACGCGTTTCAGCAGCCTGCGCGAACAGGCCAAGGAAAAAGTGGCCGAGACCCAGGGCCTACTTAAGGGCTTCAAGCAGGACTGGCGCAAGGAGGCCGAGGAACTGCTCGAGCAGTCGCGACAGGCGGCCATGGCCTGCCAATCCCAGCTGGAACCGCTCCTCAAGGACACCCGGCAAGCCTTGGACAAGGCCGAAACCGGCTGGACGGAGCGCCTGCAGCAGCTGGAAACCAAAAGCACCGAAAGCGCCCAGGCCTTGCTGGTCAAGTTGAAGGACAATCTCAAAGAGCACCAGGAAGAATTGACCAAGAAGCACCTGGATACCAAAACCGACCTACAGCTACTATTCAAGCAGCAGCGTGAGGCGGCTCAGGCCCTGGCTGACGAGACCACGCGCAGCCTGGCCGAGGCCAACGCCCGCCTGAGCGCCGGCCGGCAAGCTCAGGACAGCCAACTGGCCGCCATCAGCGAACAGCTACAGACGGCCGAACGTCAGGCCCGGCAAACCATCGACGCCCTGAATGACAAATTCACCCAGCGCGGCGCCGACCTGGAAAACCGGGTGTTGGCCGGCTTCGAGCAGCGGGCCGACAGCCTGCGCGCCTTGGTCGAGCAAGGCCTGGAACGACTCGAAGCCTCCCGCCTGGATATCAACCAGCTGGAAAAGGGCCTGCGCGGCAGCATGGCCGGCGTCGAAAAGCGAGTCGAGGCCGACTTCAGCCTGTTTGCCCAAGATGTCGTCGGCCGGCACGAAGCCTTTGAGGCCAAGATGGCCGCCGAGGCCGGCAAGTTACACCACGCCATGAAGGCCCTAGACGAAGATTTGCAGACGCTCAAGGGCAACGCCTACGACAATGTTTCCGCCCAGCTCAAGATCTTCGAGGACGAATTCTTCGCCGACCTAAAAAAGCGGCGCGAAGACGCCGACCAGAAACTGCAAACCTGGCGCAGCAGCCTCGATGAACACCTGACCAACGCCCTGCACGGCGCCGACAGCGAACGAGCCGAGGCCGAGCGCGCCTGGCTGGACGAGGCCCGGCAGCGCGCCGCCGCCATCCAGCAACAGGTCGGCGACGCCTTGGACAAGCTGGCTGGCCAAGTGGACCGGCACCGCCAGTCCATCACCGAGCGGGTCAGCGAGGCCGACACCGCCCTGGTGCAGCTCAAGGACGCCGTCCGCACCGACCTGGAAGAGGCCCGCGACGCGGCCAATGCCCTGCTCAAGGCCGAACTGGCCCGTTGGCAGCAGAGCGGCAACGAGCAGATCCAGCAGGCCGAACAGAAGGCCGCCCTGGAAACCAAGCGCCTAGCCGAGCTGCTCAAGGAGAGCAAAAGCCTGTTCGACAGCGGCCGCTCCGACCTCAACCAGCAGCTGCAGACCTTCAGCCACGATTTCGCCCACAAGATGGAAGAGAGCCAGCAGATCAAGCAGGCCGCCATCGAGACCCTCGGCGCCAGCTTCAACAACTCGGTGCAGGCCCTGGACAAGGAGTGGAAGACCCAGCGCGAGAAACTGGTCGAGGGCAGCAAGGCGGAGCGCGAAACCATCGCCCGTGAGGTCCGCCGCCTGTCCGACGAGTTGGACCGGCTGCGGACCGACCTCGGGCAGCGCGGCGCCCAGGCCCTGGACGACTTCAAGCGCGAATGGGAAACCGCCCAGCAGGCGGCCAGCCGCAAGCTGCAGGAAACCGAGGGCGCCATCCAGGCCTCGGTGGAGGAGTACCGCCAGGAGGAAAAAAACCTGCAGTCCGTCTTCCTGAACAGCCGCGACAAACTGCAGAAGGGCCTGGACGAGGAACGCCGCGAGCGCGAGAAAATCTTCGCCGAGATCGACAAGCAGGTGAAAGCCTTCCAGACCCAGACACGCCTGTTCGAGCGGGCCGACGAACTGAAGCAGCAGCTGGCCGACAGCGTCGAGAGCCTGAAGGCCGACATGGCCAGAGCCGACTCGCGCCGAGCCGAGATGGCCGAATTGGAGACCCAATACGGCCGCATCAAGCGCGCCGAGGACGAGGTCGGCCAGAAGGTGACCCGTTTCATGGCCGAGAAGCGGCGCATCGACAGCATGGAGGAGGACTTCAAGCGCTTGCTCGGGCTGTCCCAAGCCGTCGACCAGAAACTGGCGACCGTTACCGCCAACCATGACCAACTGACCCAGCTCCAGGCCGATATGCGCCGGCTGATGGACGCCGCCGGCGAGGCCAACGAGAAATACGAACGGGTGGAAAAGAAGTCGAGCATCCTGGACGCCACGGCCGACGCCATCGACAAGAACTTCCAGGCTATCAGCGAGCTGGAGCGCAACCTGCGCGGCCTGGACGCCGACATCAAGGACTTCCCAGACCGCGTCATTCAGTTGAAGCGCTCCATTCAGGAGGTCAGCGCCGTCCAGCCGCAGATCGACGCCAGCCTAGAGCGGCTGGAGAGCATGGGCCAGCTGATGGTTGACGCCGAGAAGCGGGCGGCCGAACTCCAAAAAGCCCGGGAGTGGCTGGCGCGGGCCGAGACCAGATTCGAGGAACTCAACAAGAAGACCAACGACCACCTGAAACTGCTCAACGACCTTTTGAAGGACGATCCCGGTCCGCGTAAAGACAAATCGGGCGCCCCGCCGCTGTCCGTCCAGGAATCGGTCCGCAAGCTGGCTCACCAGGGCTGGAAAACCGACGAGATCGCCCGGGCAGTCAAGCTGTCGCGCGGCGAAGTGGAACTGATACTGGAACTAAGCAACGACAAGTAGCGGGTATAGGCTGGACGGCGCCGTCGGAATGGCTTAGAATTCGGGCCAGGGGCGCCGGCCGGCCAGCAATCGCTGGTCGAGCCGACCCGACCGACGCATCCATCCGTCTGGCAACCTGCAAGGAGTCCGGCCATGAACGCAGCCATCATCAATCCCTTCCTGACGTCCGCCGTGGATCTGTTCAGGGAAATGTTCAGCATCCAGGCCGACGCCGGCCAACCCTACGTCCTGACCGACCAAACCAGCCACAACTGGGAGATTTCCGGCATCCTGGGCATTACCGGCGACTACCAGGGCATCCTGGCCTTCCGCCTGCCGCGCCCGCTGGCCGACAAACTACTGGAAAAATCCGGCGTCACCAGCGACAGCGAGGAAGAGCGCAAGGACACGGTCAACGGCATGGTCGGCGAACTGACCAACATCATTTCGGGCAACGCCTCCAGCAAATTCGAGAATGTGACTATCGACATCTCGCCGCCGGTAGTAGTCCTCGGCGAGAATCACCGCATCGCCTGGCCGAAGATCGGCCCGGTCATGGCCATTCCCTTCAGTACCACGCACGGCAACTTTGAGGTTAACGTTTGTTTGAAATAGCGACGGCGGCCTTAGCAGGGTGTTGAAAAACGCGGATGCGGCTTTTCAACACTTCAAAAGCCGGTACAATTACGCAGCATAGCGCAAGCTATGCGAGGAATTGTTAAGGTTGTTGAGAAAGCAACCGGCTTTTTCAACAACCTGTTAGAGCTAGCCAGCTTGCGGTGGCCGGCTGGCTAGCCAGCTTGCGGTGGCCGGCTGGCTAGCCAGCTTGCGGTGGCCGGATTCCGCCAAAACCCCTTGTTTTTATGGCCGCCATCGACCAGACTTAAATCCATGACCAGCGATCAGTCGTTGCCGCTCAATGATTCTCCCGGAAAAACCGATAGGTATAGGGGGTATCAGGCAGTGACAGTAAAGAGCGGATTTGCGCTCGTCGACAACGACCGGAAATTAATCCGGGAACATCTTCACCAAATCCGCGAAGCCTTGTTTGCCTGCACCACGCAGGAACAGGTCGAATGCGCGGTCGGCTTTGCCCGCTATCTGAACCGAGCCGGCCTGACGGCCGACAATTTCTGGTTGTTTCTGCGCCTGGTAATGACCAACAACCCTTGGGTCATCGACGAGCTGCTGCACGAACGCGAACCCAAGCTGCTGTTTTCGACCATCCAGCCGGATCAGGAATTGATTGAGGCCGCCTTTCAGACCCTGTTCGCGCGCCATCCAGAAGAAATCTACACGCCAGTGCTGGAGGCCATGCTCGGAATCATCCAGAATGCCTATTTTGACCCGGATGACGGCTACCGCCTCCGTAAAATCACGATCATGGATATCAATACCCTGGGCAAATTCCTGCTCAAGGCCGAACCCCAGGACCACCCCTTGAACCGCCTGGTGCTGGAAATCCTGGACCGGCTGGCGCATATTGGCGATTACTACGGCGAGCCTGATAAAAACGTCCTGTCCAAGCACGCCTTCAATGTCCGCTATGCCTATTTCGACCACACCCGCGATCTGATCGATGCCATTCCAGAACCCTTGCTGATACGCTTCCCCGATCGCCAGGGCGTGCACCCGGAGGACGATTTTGCCGAACTGGTTTCCCAGCGAAGGCTGCGCAAACGGGATCCTCATGGACGGTTTGTAAAAGAAAGCGAGCCGGTAGCCGCGCTTCAGTCAAGCGCTGATCCGGTTGTCAAGCCGCTTGCTGCGCCGCCGCCCGCCCAACCTAAGGTGGCCGCGACCAATCCGTCGGCCGGCCGCCTAAAGCCCGGGTCGGCCAGCGCCACTACGCTTGGCAAGTCAACCAAGTCAACCAAGTCAGCCAAGTCAACCAAGGCAGCCAACACAACTGCCTCAAAAGGGTCTGCCGCCCAACCTAGAAGCAAGCCAACGCCAAGCGCTGGCCAACCCAAAGCGCCTAAAAAGCCGAGATAGCCTGGATATACAGTCTTCTGACCAAACAGGAGGGAAAGTGGCGCGGAGAATCGCACATGGCACTGGCGCAACAACTAGTCAACCGGCCAGTCAACCGGCTATCAAGCCCGGGTTGACCGGCGCACTCAAGATCCGCCAGGTAATCGAACTGGTTCAGTCTATGCCCGGCCGACTGAAAAACACCGCTGGCGAACCCGGCGGCTTGATCATGTTTCCGCCCGCCAAGCGGCCGATCATCATCGGCGACCTGCACGCCAACCGTAAAAACCTCCGGGATATCCTGGTTCACGAGAATAACCAGGCTGACCTGGAAAGCGGCGCGGCGGCCTGCATCTTCCTGGGCGACATACTGCATGACGACCAGACCGGACACATGAAGGAAATGCAGAGTTCGGTAGAAATTTTTGACGACTTGCTGGACATTTTCCTGAAATATCCGGGCCAGATATACTATATCCGCGGCAATCATGATAGCTTTGACGAGCGATTGCGCAAAAGCGGCATTTCGCAGGGCGTGGAATGCAAAAACGCCATGCTGGCCGCCCATGGTCCCGCCTACGTCGAAGCCGTTAATGATTTTTTCCTCAGCCTGCCGGTGTTCGTCATCGGGCAGGGCTTCGTCATCACCCATGCCGGTCCGACTCGCGGCGGGCTATCGCGCGACGAACTAATCAACATCAAGAACTACCCGGAAAAGCTGCACCAGCTAATGTGGAACCGCGTCAACGAATTCCATGGCAATCCCAGCCTGAAGGAATATGGCGAAAAGGACCTGCGTTTGGTGCTGGATCTGCTGGATCTGCCGGCCGACACCCATTTCATCGTGGGGCACAACCCGCTCTGGAACGACGGAAACAAAGTCGGCGTCTGGCAGAATGTCATCGGCATGAAGAATCACCATATCCTGTATTCGGGATCGGGTAGCCGAGCGCCTTATTTTACCATCGAAGACGGCGTGCTAGTCTGCAAGTTCGCCATCTCCCAACAACCTGAGGTATATTATTATGGATGAACAGGCAAAATTGGCCCTTGATGTCGGCGATCAGGATTTAATCCGTTATTTCTATCTCAATATGACGACGCCCGCCGTCCTTGAGTATATGGACAAACTGCGGCTGACCCTGTCCGGCAAGCAGGATGACGTCCCCTTCAACGCCCAGGTCAAGAGCTATTTTGGCGCCCGGGACCAAGATGGCGACCAATGGATCGTCAAGCCGGTAGTCGATGCCCAGGAAATGCTCTACCATCGGGCTTGCGAGCTAGCTTATTTATTGGATCACCGCACCGGCACCTTCGCGGCGCCGACGACGGCGCTGTTGATCGACAAAAAGCGCTATCGGGCTACCAAAGTAGTACCCCATGCCGTACAGATCAGTTCCTACAACTATATGGAAGCGCCGTTTATCAACATCTTGCGCGCCGACCTGGTCAATCGCTGGATTTATTTCGACGAGGACCGCAATCCAAACAACTACCTGATCATCAACAACCAGAAGAACCGGCAGTTTATCGTCGCTATTGACTACGACAAGGCCGACATGCTTTCCGAAACCATGAAAATCACCGGCATGCCCGACAAATTCGGCTGGCTGCGCGCCGAGAAGACCCGCTTCCTGACCTTGCTCCGCCCGGACAACTTCCAGAACATCTCGATCGACGAATTCGAAGCTCGACTCGGCGCTTTTAGCGCGGTTTCCAAGGAAGAGTTTACCAACCTCTGCCGAATGGTCTTTACGGGTTATTGCGACGATCCGGCGGCGCTAGGCGAGAAAACCGCCCGCAATATCCTGCAGCGCCGGGATTACGTTAATAATTATTTCCGTCAGATGTTCAAATCGGCCGACGAAACCCAGGCCAACAGCCAGGATTGCGACTATTCGGCCTTCGGGGAGAGCTTTATGGCCATGCACAATAAAAAAAAGTAGCTATTTTGGACTTCCGGCTTGACAAGTCCGCAAGTCGACCTAGAATTATAGATAGCAGGTCACAGGTTTTTGGTTCATCTTCACATGGAGGTTATGATGGATAAGCAGACCGAACGGGTCATCGAAAGAACTTGGTCGAAAGAGACCATAGTGCAGGTTGAGCTTGGTATTGTTCAGAACATGCTTGGCTCAAGAACTGAGGAAGCGGTGGAAGGTTCGATCAGTTTCGCCCGTTTTCTCAGCCTTTCAGGCTTGAACAATGACAATTACCCATTGTTCCTCAAATTGCTGGAAGTTGAAAACCATTGGGTGATCGATACCATGGTCGGCAAGAAGGATCCCTTCCTGCTACTGAGCGCCATCCAACCGAACAGCTACGTCGCCTTCACGGCTTTCAAACTGCTGACCAACTGGCATCCGGGCGGCATCTATCCGGTTACCTTGTCGATCGTCCTGGGCATCCTGCAGGCCACCTATGCTTCGCCCAAGGATGGATACAAGATTTTCTCGGTCTCCATCAACGACGTCAACAATCTCGGCAAGCACCTCAACAAAGAACTGGGACAGGATGATCCGAACAACCGGTGTATCCTGGATATCCTGGACAGGATGGGAACTTTGGCAGGCACATCGAATAACGCCGACAAAGAGCAAATGGCGCGGCAAGCCAACAATATTCGTACCTTCTATTTTGACAAGCGCAAGAAAATGGAAGACGTCATTCCGCAAGTCTTGCTGGTCAAGTCAGACTATGTTGCCAAAGAAACTGCTCCCAAGCAGCTGTTCGTCGACTGAAAATAAGGAAGGAGCACGGATATGAAAGAACTTTTTGAGAAGAAGCAGGACTGGGCGGAAAGCGAAGTCCAGCAGATAGAATACAGCATGCTCAAGGGTATATTGGGCTGCCGCAGCATTGAGGCGGTCGAGGCGGCTACCACCTATGCCAGTTACTTGAACTTCACCGGCATTACCAACGGCAACTATCCGGTTTTCCTAGGCATCCTGACGGTTCGCAACCATAACGTCATCGATGCCCTCCTGGGTACCCGCGATCCCTTCCTGTTCATGAGTTCCATCCAGCCCAACTACTTCATCGTCTCGACCTGCTTCGCGATCCTGACCAAGTATCGCAAGGCCGAGATCTATCCCAAGACCCTGGGCATCATCCTGGGCGTATTCCAGGCCACCTATAACTCGCCGCTCGACGGATACAAGATCTATCCGCCCTGCGTCGCCGACGTCAACGCCCTGGGCAAGCACCTGAACGAAGAAAAAGGCCAGGATGATTTATTAAATCGCAGCATTCTGGATATTCTGGACAAATTATCGTCCCTGGAAGGCCAAAACGTGGACGAAGACATGGAAGACTTGGCGATCCATTCGCACAACATCCGGAATAACTTCTTCGACTCCAAAAAGCACCTGGTCGATGTCATTCCGGAAGTTCAGCTGCGCCTCGAGCAGAATCTCGACAAGGACGTCCAGCCGCGCAATCGCCTGCCTTTGGCCGAGGCTGAAAAGCAGCCGGCCTAACACCGCAAGACCGTAACAGAACTGGCTGGCCGCCGGATCCGTCCGGCGGCGTAGTCCAGAATCAGGAGGAATAGATGCCCGGCGCCGAATGGCCTATGTGGTCTGAGAAGGAGATAGACGCGCTCTCGCTCAGTTATATCAAGGATGTGATGGCTTGCGCCGATGAATATGGCACGTTTGTGGCCATAGCGCTTTCACATTACCTTGTCAAGAAGGTCGGATTACACCCGGATAACTACCCTATCTTTTTCCGGCTGATCGAATCCGGGAATCATTGGGTCATCGATACGCTGGTAGCCCAAAGCGATCCCACCAAGTTCCTGGGCACCATCCAGCCAAACACCTTCATGCTGAAAGAATGCTTCCGGATGTTGACCGTCTGGAAACCCGGCCAAGTCTATCCGACTGCCCTGGTCATCATCTATGGCTTATTAACCCAATGCTACAAGATGCCCGAGGAAGGCTACCGGATGTACCCCTTGACGGTTAGTGACGTCAACAATCTCGGCAAGCACCTGGACAAAAGCAAGGACCAGATGGATCCCCTCAATCGGGTCGTACTGTCGGTGCTGGACCGCTTGGCCAGCCTGATCGAGCCGCAGAAGCCGATGCCGTCCATCGAGATACAGGACGTGGCGCTGCAGGCCAACAATATCCGGGGCAAGTTCCTGGACATGACCAAGTCGCTGAATGAAAGCATTCCCGATGTCTTGCTCGAACGAGGCGATTATACCCTCAGCCAGGTCAAGCCGAATGTCGCGCCCATCGTTCTGTAAGCTGCCTTGAACCCCAAGGGCCGCCGGCTTTGCATAATCCAACGATGCAGGGCGGCGGTTTATTTTTACCGGTGGATGTAAGATGACCGCCTTAACCCCATTCCTGGAGATCAACCATTGCTACACGCTCCAGGAGCGAGTTGGGCATGACCAGTTTTCCGATCTCTGGCGGGCCTCAGCCCTCTATTCGCCTAATCAATTCCTGCTGCGCTTCCTACACGAATCGTATACCGACCCGGCGGCCATCACGCTCTTCCGGCAAGAAGCCCGCCGTTATTTCGCCTTTGCCAATGACTCTTTCAACGGCTTCATCGAAGTCGACTTCGCGGACGGGCGGCTTTTCGTCTCGTCGGAATACGGCTCCCGGATACTGCTATCGCAGTGGATCGAGGCTGGCCACCGCCTAACGATCCAGGAGGCCTGCCTTAACGCCATCCACTTGGCCAGGCTAATAAACCAGATTCACGAAAAAGGTTTGGCTTTCGGCAGCCTGAATCCGGAGTGCATCACCGTTGGCCCCACTGCCGCGGCTGGCGCGCCGGGGCGATTCAGGATCGACATACCAAGCTATTCCGCGTTTTTGGCTAGTTGCAAGGCTCAAGGTCGATTACCTCCAAGTGTTCAGTTTTTCCTGGCGCCGGAAATTGAGGCTGGTCTACCGCTCCGGGCGGCTAGCGATCTGTACTCACTCGGCGCCTTATTGCGCCTTTTTCTGGACGATCAGCCGCAGCGACTGGTAACTGCCGGCGGTTTGGCAAACCGGCGGCCAGACGCCGATAGACTCAACGAACTGGACGCGAGCGGCAGTCTGGCCTGCATCATCGACCGGGCGCGGGCCAGCGATCCGGAGGAGCGCTTCCGGAATTGCGGCCAGTTTATAGAGGCGATCCAATGCTTTCTGGATGAGCGGAGCTGGACGGCGCAGCCCGAGCCAGGCGATCTGTCGGCCGAAGGCCTGGCTCAGCCAGCCGGCTCACTGACGGCCGCGCCAAGCGGCGCCGAATCGGGCGGCCGGCCGGAGATATCCCGTTATTTCCGGGAACTGGCGGCCGACTATTTGGGCTGGCAAGGCCAGCCAGCGGGCACGGCAGACAGCGGCAAAATTCCAGTCAGCCACGGCCAGACACCTCGGCCGCTGCCAGCCAAGGCAGCAGGCTACCCGACAACCGACCTGAAGCCGCTTGAAGCTGCAACCGTCAGGCCCATCACGCCAGCCTCGCTAATACCGCCGTCGACTGAGCTTGCCGCCAGCTCGTTGCTACAGCCGCCGATTCCGACGAAGGATCCCGTTCCGCAGAATGAAGCTCTCCAGCCAGTCCTGGGCCAGCCAGCCAGCCTGGCCGCACCGCCCGACCTCAAATACAACTGGCACTATCGCCGCCTGTCGTTTGAACAGTTTACGGACGCCATCAGGGATACGATTCGCCGCTGTCGGCGGGGAACGGGCGATTTCCGCTATATCGGGGAGCCGGATTCGCTAGAAACCCTCGACCATCTCGATGCCTTCTTCGAGAGTATCGCCGACCAATGCCTGCTGGTGGATATTGGGTCGATGTTGCGGTTTGGGAGAGCCGATGTGACTGATTTCCTGACGGCCTTCAGCCAGGCCCTGGCCCGCAAACTGCGCCAGGAAAGCCGCCGATCAATCGGCCGCTTTGCGAGCTTGATCGAACGGCTGGGAGCCCGAGCCTTTTTCTCGGCATACCCGCTGGGCGAAATGCTCTACGGCGCCAATCTGGACAATGTCAGCCCGGGCAAGGATGACTATCGATCCATCATCCAGGCGATGGCCATTTTCGGCCGGCGTCGAAAGCCGCTACTATTCATCGTCCGTGGCGGCGAGTGCATTCAGCCCGAATTGGTAGGCTTCTTCAATGCCATCATTCCGCTTATAGCGCCCCACCCGGTTTGTTTCTTCATTCTCGGCGAAAATTTCCCGGAGAGCCTGCGCCCGACGGAAGGCAGAGACCAGGCCAGTTGAGCGGAACCGGCCCTATTTGCTTTCGTTCAAGCCATCGACCACGTAATGGCCCTTGCCAATTTTCTTGGCGCGCTTCAGGGCCTGCCTAGCCCGTTCTAAAATGGCAGGACCTTCCAGCGGCGAGCCGGTAGCCGCGCCGACCGAACCGCCGATCCAGACAATGCCTGAGGCCATCTCGATCGGCCGCTGCAGCATTTCAGCCATCTTGCCGGCCTGTTCGACCGCTACTTCCAGGGCATGATTCGGCACTACCGTGGCGATGGCCGCGAATTCGTCGCCTTCCGTCCGGGCGGCAATACCATCCTCGCCGATGAAGGAAGAAACGCGCTTAGCGGCCTCGCGCAGGATGGTGTTGGTCTGTTCCAAGCCGCGCGCCTGCAGCAGTTGGGCATAATTTGCCAAATCCGCGGCCAGGATGACGATGGATTTCTTGTCTTCCACCAAGCGTTGGCTTTTTTCCTGAAACCAAGCATTAAGCCCGTTCATGTTCGCCAACCCGGTCAATTCATCGATCCGGTCGGCGGCTATGACGGCGGGTCCGCTGGCCTGGCTAGCCTTGCCGGCGCGGCGCCGCAGTCCCGCTGCTCTGGAAACGGACAGCCAGACCACGCAGATGACCGGCGCTACTACCGCGCCGATGAGCAAGCCAGACCAGCCGGCCAACAGCGTCGTCAGACCCGAGACCAAGGCGATAACCAGGGCCATGGCCAGAGCGCTGACGGCGGTGAGGCTTCCCGCCTTGAAAATAGTTGTATCCATGGCATCATTTTCGGCTAATCCCGCTGAAAGCTACACTACTGTCCAATTCGAAGCCCACTATCCGCTTTGCCAGCTGGTGTAGCCAAGGCTAGCCTGACCGCGCCTTAGTGAACGACAGCAGCCGGTCAGTCGCCGCCTGCATCGCCGCTGCCTTCGGTAGCCGACCCGTCGGTAGGCGTGGCGGGCGGAGTTCCGGCTGCGGCCGCGGCGGCGGCTTCGGCAGCTGCGGCGGCCGCTGTCACAGCCGCCGCCCGGGCTTCGGCTATCAAGGCGGCGACGGCCTCGGCTTCCAGCAGGTCGGGCCGCGCCAGTAAGGCGGTCAAGGCCGCTTCGTCCAGGAAACCGGCCGCCAGGGCCAGCGTCAGGTCGGCCAAGCCCTGCACGGCGTCCTCGATAACCGTCAGCCGCAGGCGGGCCAGGTCAAAGCGGGCCAGGGCGTTGTTCGGCGCCTTCTGGAGCATCGCTTCAAGCAGCTCGACGGCCCGGGCGTAATTGCCAGCGCCTTCGCAGGCCCGGAACAAGGCGACATGGGCCGGTATGGAGGCGGCCTTGGCGGCCAGATACGACTCCAGCCAGGTGACGGCCTCGTCGAACTCCCCGGCCTGAGTCAACAGCACGCCCAGGCGATACTGGCTGTCGGCGTGGTCGGCCTTGCGCTCCAATAAGGATCGGTACAGCGTGATGGCCTCCGTCGGCCGCTCGGCCGCTTCCAGCAATATCGCCAGATTAAAGCTGCTGTTGATGTCCTCGGCATTGCCGGCCACCACCCGTTCATACAGGACGATGGCTTCGGCCGCGGCGCCGGTCCGGTACAGGGCATAAGCCTTGGCGGCCAAAACCAGGCCGTTTTCCGGATCAATATCCAGCAGACGGTCGGCCTGGACGATGGCCTCGTCGTAGCGCTCGGCCTCGGTCAAGGCGCGGATCAGGTTGTAGGCGGCCACGTTCTGGGTGGGATCCAGCTCCAAGGCGCGCGACCAGGCGTCGCCGGCCTTGTCCCACTCGCCCTCGGCGGCGAAGACGGTACCCAGGTCGGTGTAGGCGTTGGCCAGGCGCAGGCGCTCGCCGACGCTCAGGCAGCCGGTCAGCAGCGCGACCGATAAGACCAGCGCCGTCAGGCGGTGGGCTGGCACCAGGCTTGGGCTTGCTGCCGGAGGGCGGGCGTTTCGATTGACGTTGTTCATCGGCGCAGGACGGTGTCCTCGATCACCCGGATCTGGGAACGGTACAGGTTGGCGATGTTCGATCCGTAGTCGGCGATCAGCTGGATCATGTCGCGCGGGGTGCTCTCCATGTCCAGGCCGTTGATGCGGTCGCCGGCGTCGCCCAGCCCCGGCATGATGTAGGCCAGCTCGTTGAGGACCGGGTCCATCCACAGGGTGTAGACTTCCATGTTCTCGATGGCCCGGGCCACGCGCAGGGCGCCTTTGAGGGCCGAGATGATGGTAAAGAACTTGATGGAGCGCGGCTTGACGCCCTGGTCCAGGATGTACTTGATGACGGTGACCAGGCTGCCGCCGGTGGCGTTCATCGGATCGGCGAAGATCAGGTCCTTGCCGTCCAGCTGCTCCGGCTTGAAGTAGCTGCGGTCCAGGTCCAGGATGTACTCCATGGTCTGCTCGTCGCGCCGGTCGTCGCGCTTGATCTTGAACAGCGCGAAGGGCGTAACGTAGGCGTGCGACGAAAACTCCTCGATTTCCTTGGACATGATCATGGAGGGCAGCAGGGCGCCGCGCAGCATGACGCACATGACGCTGTTCTCGATAGCCTCGTCGATGTTGGGAATCTTGTGCACCGCGAAATTCTGAACCGGATTGGTGACCGGCGTGCGCACGATCAGGTAGTTTTTATTAGCGCTATAGACGCCGCCGAAGGCCAGGTTGAACAAAAGCTCGTAGGCGCGCTGGGTGTAGTAGACGAACTCGTTGCGCTGGGTGTTGACGTCGCGCAGCTTGGCGATCAGGCGGCTGGCCTCGCCGTGGTTCTCGGCCGGCGTCTTGAAGGAATAGACGCGGATGCGCGGCTCGGCGCTGCAGATTTCCTGCATGCGGGCGCCCATCTCGTTGTAGACGCTGATCAACTCCTCGGTGTGCTTACGCTGCGCGTCGCCGAGGCTGCCAGTCAGTACCTTGAAGCTCTGCATGGCCTTGCCGTAGAGCGTGTCCATGCCTTCCAGCAGCCGACGGTCGGTCTCGTTGAGGTAACCGTCCAGGTCGCTGGCCTTCAGGATGATCTTATTCACGCGGAACCCCTTTCCCGGCGCCTGGCCGGCCGGCGTGGTCAGGAATGGCGGCGGATAACCTGGCCGAAGGCGCCGGAAGCGATGCCCACCGCGTTGCCCTCGTCGAAATCAAGGTGGCATTCCAGGGCAAAGCTAGGGTGCACTCGGCAAACGACGTTACTGAAGACCGCGCCGCGCTCGCCGTCGACGCGCAATTCGACTTGCTCCTGGTCGGCCACGCCGAAGGCCTCGGCGCTGGCGGGGTCAAAGTGGATATGGCGCTTGGCGATGATCAGCCCCTTGTCCTTCTTGACGGTGCCGTGCGGTCCTTCGATGGTGAGGGGGAAGGAGCCGTCCAGCTTGCCGGACTCGCGGGTCGGGCAGCCGGGCACGCCCAGCTTGAAGACATCGCTGGACAGGATCTCGCACTGGGTTTCCTTGCGCTCCGGGCCGAGGATGCGCACGTTGGCGATAGCGCCCTTGGGGCCGCGGATCGTAACACATTCATCACAGGCGAATTGCCCTGGCTGCATGAGATCCTTGGTGAGCGTCAGCTGGTGGCCGGGGCCGAACAAGGCGGCGAGGTCTTCTTTGGATACATGGATATGGCGATTTGACAGGTTGACGAGCACTTTAGTCTGGGGCATGGGGAACTCCTTTTTCGGGGCCTGTCCGGCGGCGGAAAGGACCGCTGGTGGCCTTTCGGCCGCCGGCCAGGATATCACGGCGCTATTTCCGTCTGCCGCCAGTATAGCAGCAAACTGCTGCCTTGTCACGCTCCGGCAGCCATCCGCCGGCCCAGCCTTAGCCGGGCGGCGGGGCCCAGGCGTCGACCAGCGGCGCCTGGCCAGCCGGGCAGGCGTCGAGCAGCACCAGCTGCGGAGTCTCAATGCCGTTCCAGACGTTCTTCTTGACCTGGAAGACCACGTCCAGCGCCATGTCGCGGCCGATGTCGCCCCTTAAGCGGTCGGCGGCGTTCCACCACAGCGCCGGCCAGCGATGCGCCCCAAAATCCAGCGTGAACTTGAGATGGCTCTTCTCGGTACGGCCGACGATCTCGGCCTGCAGCACCGGCACCTTGCGGGCCAAAAAAACCAGCGGCTGGTGCGCTTCGCCGTAGGGTTCCAGCTTGGTTATCAGGTCGGCCAGCTCGGGCTTCAGATAGTCGTGCGGCAGTTCGGCGTCGATGTCGATGGTCTCGTCATAAGCCTCCAGCTGCACCTCGGACAGGAAGCGGCCGGCCAGCGCCACAAAACGCGGCCAATTGGCGGCCGGCATGGAGAAGCCAGCCGCGGCGTCATGGCCGCCGAAATCGATAAACAACTCGGCGCAGTGCTCGAGCAGGCTCTTGACATTGTAGTTGCGGGCCGAGCGGACGCTGGCGATGACCGTGCCGTCCGGCAGGCTGGCGGCGGCCACCGCCGGCGCCTTGAAGGTGTCGGCCAGGCGGCTGGCGATGATGCCGGTGATGCCGCGGTTCAGCGCCGGGCTGGAGACGATGACGTACTTGCCGCCGCTGGCCTCGGCCTGGCGGCAGGCGTCGGGGTAGATGGCGTCCCAGGCCTCTGCGCCGAGCTGCCGCCGCTGGCTGTTCAGGTCGACCAGCTGGTCGGCCAGCTGGCCGCGCCGCGCCGCGTCGCCCTCCAGCAAGAGCTGCACGGCCACGCCGGGTTGGCCCATGCGGCCGGCGGCGTTGATGACCGGCGACAGCTGCCAGGAAATCTCGCTGGCCGTCAGCTGGCGGCCGAGCAGGTTCTGGCGCTGCAGCAGTTCGAGCAGGCCGGGCCGCGGCTTGCGGCTCATGGCGGCCAGGCCCTGGCGCACCAGGATGCGGTTCTCGTCCAGGAGCGGCATGATATCGGCGATGGTGGACAGGGCCACCAGCTGGAGGGCCGACTGGTCCTCCTCGCCGAAGCACTTGGCCTTGCGCAGGGCAAAGGACGTAAACAGGCTGATGAAGGTGTCCAGCTCGCTGTGGTCGCGAGTCGAATAGCGGCCCACCCGGGACAGCTCGGTTAGGCGCAGCAGGCTGGCGCCGGCCGCCTGGCTGATAACCCGGGCCACTTCCGGCTGAACATCGTAGAAATTGACTTCGGCGCCGCGGCCCAGGGCCTTGGCCAGCAGCCGCTTCTGCACCTCGCCGTCCCAGACCATGATCTGGCGGTCGGCCAGGAAGGGCACCAACCTAGTCTGGGCCAGGTCGACCATGCCCGGCACGATGGTTTCAACGAGGCGGCCGGTCTCCACCAGGTTGGACAGGCGCACCGCCTCGATCTGGTAGGCCTCGTTGAGCGGCCGGACGTTGAGCAGGGCGACCTGCTGCTTGTACAGGCCGCTGCCGGCGAAGCGCAGCGCCCAGGCCAGCTTGTAGACCACGCCGCAGCCGGACAGGTCGCGGAAAGGATAGCCGCAATCCGGCAGCTTGGGATTGATGACGGCCAGGGCGCTAGGTGGCGACTCGGCCTGCAGGACATGGTGGTCCAGGATGATGACGTCGATGCCCTTGGAGCGGGCGTACTCCACTTCCTTGTGGTTGGAAATACCGCAGTCGACGGTGATAATGAGCGACCCGAAGGCGGCGGCATGCTCGTCGATGGCCTTGACCGACAGCCCATACTTCTCGTCGTCGGCCGGCAGCCGCCAACTGGCCTCGATGCCAAGAGCCTGCAGGGCCTCGCAGAGCAGGGTGGCGGCGGTGACGCCGTCGACGTCGCGGTCGCCGAAGACCATCACCTTTTCCTGCTCGTCGGCCGCCAGGAGCACCCGGTCGACGGCGTCTTCCATGTCGTTAAACAGGAAAGGGTTGCGCAGGAAGCGCATGTCATCTTCGAGGAAATAGAGCAGCGACTCGGCGCCGCTGTGGCCGCGCCGGGCCAGGATGGCGGCTGTCAGCAGGTCCAATTTGTACTTGTCGGCCAGTTCCCGGATCCTAGCGGCGGACACATCGCGCTTGCGCCATCTCATAACGCGGTAATTTCCTTGATGATTAGTGATTTGAAGGCCGGCTTGGTTGGCGCCACGGTCAGGGCGGCCGAAATCATCGGCCAGGCCGCGTCCAGGGCCGCCTCGGTGCGGGCGTAGACCCGGGCCACCACGTCGCCACGGCGGACGGCGTCGCCCTTGACCTTTTCGAAGATGAAGCCGACGTCGGCGAAGACCGGGTCGCTGGTTTTATTGCGTCCCACGCCCAGGTAAACGCCGGCCAGTCCGATCTGCCAGGCGTCGATACTGCCGACAAACCCGTCGGCCGGCGCCTTCAGCTCGCGTACGCAGGCGGCGCGGCAACTGTCCTTGAGCTTGTCCAGCTGGTCGACCTGGCCGCCTTGGCTGGCGACGTTGCGCAGGAAATAGCGCCAGGCGCTACCGTCGGCCAGCACCTTGGCGCACTGGGCCAGGGCCTCGTCCATGGTGGCGCAGCGGCCGGCCGCGATCAGCATCCAGGCCGCCAGGCGCTTGGTCACTTCCATGACATCTAGCGGCCCCTTGCCGTGCAGGCAGTCGATGGTTTCCTCGATCTCGAACCAGTTGCCGACCTTGCGGCCGAGCGGCTCGGTCATGTCGGTGATGACGGCCACCACCTTCTTGCCCATGACGTGTCCGGTCTTGACCAGGCTGTTGGCCAGGCGCTCGGCGTCCTCAAAGGTCTTCATGAAGGCGCCGGGGCCGCATTTGACGTCGAAGACCAAGGCATCGGCGCCCTCGGCCACTTTTTTTGAAAGAATGCTGGCGGTAATCAGCGGCACCGATTCGACGGTGGCCGTGACGTCGCGCAGGGCGTACAGTTTCTTGTCGGCCGGCACGATCTGGGCGGTCTGGCCGGTCATAGCCATGTTGTCGGCCTCCAGGTAGGCGCGGAAACGGGCCTCGTCGAGCTGGACTTGATAGCCAGGAATGCTTTCCAGCTTGTCCAGGGTGCCGCCAGTATGGCCCAGGGCCCGGCCGGACATCATCGGCACGCGCGCGCCGGAGGCAGCCACCATCGGCGCCAGGATCAGCGACAGCTTGTCGCCGACGCCGCCGGTGGAATGCTTGTCGACAAAGGGACCGGCGATGCCGCCCAGATTCATGACGGCGCCGGACTTGAGCATCAGCTCGGTCAGGGTAGCCGTCTCCTCGAAGCTCATGCCCTTGAAGAAAATGGCCATCAAGAGGGACGAAACCTGGTAATCGGGGATGTCGCCGGCCACATAACCGGTAATGATGAATGCCAGTTCCTCACGGCAGAGCTCGTGGCCGTCCCGTTTCTTCATGATAATGTCTACCGCTCTCATGCTTCCTCCTTCGACTCCGAACAGCGCCGGAGCCGCATTGTGCTTTTTATTGCGTGGCTTGTAAAGATGCCGCCAGACTATTGTAGGTCGATTCAGGCCGGCACCAGCAGCCGCAAAGACTGCAACGGACCGCCGGTGGCCTTAGCCAGCCAGTCGACCAGGCAGGCCCGCATGGCCTGGGCCGATTCCCTGGCCAGGCCGAGGCCCAGCGCGCCGTCGAAATCATGTTCCAGGCTACGTTGCAGCCAGGCGATGGCGCCGGCCGGCAGCGCGATGGCCTCCCCTTCGGCGCAGCGGGCGCAGACGAACACGCCGTGTCGGCGGGAATAGTAATGTAAAGCATTTGCGCCACTTGCGCCAGAGCAACGCTCGCAGGCCGACGGGTCGGACAATAATCCCATCTGCTGCAATACCCGCAGGCTGAACTGGAGCAGCACCGCTTCAACGGTTAGGGAACGAGACATAGCTCCCGCCGCCCGATCCAGGCCGCGCAGGCTGTGCAGGCAGAGCGAGAAAGCCGCCTGATGATCGCCGCCCAAGCCGGAGGTGGCCAGCAACACCTCGCTGACCAGGCTGGCCACCGCCATCGCCTCCAGGCTGGCGCGGATATGGGAAAACTCCTCCAGCGGGTCAAAGTCGCTCAGCTTGATAAAATCGCTGCGGTCGCGGTACAGCACGGCCCGGCCGGCGTGCCAGGGCGAGGCCAACGAGCGCAGCTTGCTCTTGCCGCCGCCGAACAGGAAGGTCTGCAGCAGACCTTGCGCGGGGGTGAGGAGCCAAATCAGGCGGCCGCCGGAGCTGCTTTCGCGGCTGTGCACCACCACGGCATCGATCGTTTCGCTACGTTGCGCCATACCACTCCATCATCCCGCCTGACGGCGCTTTAGTCAATCCGCCAGGCCGGCCGGAAGGCCCCAGTCGGCTCCTTGGCTTTAACAGGTTGTTGAAAAAGCCGGTTGCTTTCTCAACAACCTTAACAATTCCTCGCATAGCTTGCGCTATGCTGCGTAATTGTACCGGCTTTTGAAGTGTTGAAAAGCCGCATCCGCGTTTTTCAACACCCTGTTAAACGCTGCCTGGATTACGCTTTTTTACCGCCAGCTGTTTGCATTATAGCCGGAAATGGTGGAAAATTGTCTCGGGGAGCAGCGACGGACCACCCAGCGGCGGCGCGGCGCGGCCCCAATTTCAGACCAGGAGGCATCATGATTTTTATTCCGATCGGCTTGGCGGCGGTGGCAGTGATCCTGTTTCTCGTCGGCAAAAGCCAGGCCCAAAAGGCCTATGACATGCAGTCCATCGAAACCTCGAGCGCCGTTGAACTGACCCAGATGGCGGCCGACATAACCAAGGAAATCGGGCCTGGCTCCTTCACCCGCCAGGTGGAAGTGAAGGGCGTCGCCGAATGCTCGAGCCCGCTTAAATCCGAGCAGGCCAACGCCGAGTGCGTCTGGTACCGCGCCACCGTGACCCGCGAATACGAAGAAACCTACACCGAACGCGACAGCGAAGGCCGCAGCCAGACCCGGACCCGGCGCGGCTCCGAATCCGTTTCCAGCAACGAACGTGGCACGCCCTTCCAGCTACGCGATGCTACCGGCACCATCACCATCGACCCGGCCGGCGCTACCCTCGAAGGCGACAAGCTCGCTTCCCGCTTCGAGCAGGGCGGCTCCAAGCCGGGCATGGCTATTAAATTCGGCGGCCTGTCCCTCAGCTTCGACATGGCTGGCGGTCGACGCACCCTGGGATATAAAATGGAAGAATACGCCATCACGGTCGGCAAACGCCTCTACGTGCTCGGCGAGGCGCGCGACGACGGCGGTCAGCTGCGCGTTACCAAGCCAACCGAAAAAGGCAAACGTTTCCTCATTACCGTCAAGAGCGAGGAAGACATGGTCAAGTCCGCCCTGAGTGCCAATAAGGCCCTCAAGATCGCTTCCCTTGTCCTGGTGGTGGCCGCGGCCGCCAGCGCCATCCTGATTATTATCTTCTGAGTACACGGCCAGGGCTGGCGCTGCGCAGTTGCCAGTCCTGGCGCTTGCCCGACCAGCCAGCGGCTGACGCCAGCCCGCAATCTGGCTATACTGGTCGCCATGAAATGCAATTTCCACACCCACAGCGATTTTTGTGACGGTCACGCCTCAGTGGCGGCTATGGCCCAGGCAGCCTATCAGTTCGGCTTTGCCAGCCTGGGCTTCAGTAGCCACGCGCCGCTACCCTTTTTTGCCGAATGGAACATGACGACCCAGCGGCTGCCCGATTATCTGGCCAGCATCAAGCGCTTGGCCGACGACTACCGGGGGCGGATGGAAATCCTCTGCGGCCTGGAAATCGATTTCATCGAGCACTGCTGGGGCGTGGATCAGCCGCTGTTCCGCCAGTTGCAGCTCGATTACCGCCTGCTGGCCATCCATTATATCTACCACCCCGACCTGCCGCCGGAGCAGTACGTGGCCGTCGACATGGCCGACGACCAACTGGACGCCTATATCGCCCGCTGCTACGGCGGCAAACCGCGCCGCCTGGTCGAGAAATACTACCAGGCGGTCACCGCCGGCGTGGAGGCCGGCGGCTTCGATATTCTGGCCCACCTCGACCTGATAAAAAAGAACAACCGCGGCGGCCGCCTGTTCGACGAGGGCAGCGCCTGGTACCGCCGGGCGGCAATGACGGCCGTGGAGGCGCTGGCCGGCTCGGGCATCATCGTCGAGATCAACACCGGCGGCCTGGCCCGCGGCAAAACCGACACGGTCTACCCGGCCCCCTGGATTCTAGCCGAACTCCAGCAACGCGACGTCCAGATCTGCATTAACGCCGACGCCCACCGGCCGGAGCACCTGACCCTGCACCGCGCGGCCGGCTTGGAAGCGGCGGCGGCGGCCGGTTACCGGGAACTGGAGATTCCCGGCCCCAGCGGCCGGCGAAGCATTCCGCTGGCTTGAGCCGCCAGCCGGCAAAGAACCGCCAGCCATCGAAGAGCCGGAACCCAATAAAACAGCCGGGCAGACTGGACTGCACCGGCTTATTTTAATGGAAAAGCGCTGGAATCAGCGGTTGCGCCGCTCGTCGTCACGTTGGCAGTTAACGCACATCACCGCATACGGTAAGGCCTCCAGCCGCTCTGGTGGAATCTTGCAGGAACACTTCAGGCAGATACCGTAGCGGCCTTGCTGAATGCGCAGCAGGGCGGCCTCAATAGCCCTTAGCCGCTTGACATCCTGGGAACCAAGGGCTTCGAGCATCTTGCGGTCGACATCGTCCGACGCGACGTCGATACTGTCCTTCGGGTCCATTTCCTCGACGATGGCGCGAAAGTCGGCATTGGTGGCGATCAATTTTTGGTGGATCTCATCCCGCAAACTGTTGAGAAGATCGTGCATCTTCTGGGTAAATTCTTTGTCCATAAGAATCCCTCCCTCAATGATTGGACGGCGCCGGCCAACCGACGCTGGCTAAAACCGGCGCGGGCGCGACACTGGAAGGCAACGCCGCAACAATACTCAGAGCGCATCAATATCGCCAAAAGCCGCCGCAGTGTCAAGTCCCGCTAATAATCCAGCCTTTGGTTTCCCGACCGGCTGGTTCAGAGTTGGAACTCCAGACGGAAGGCGGTGATGGCGCCAGGCGGGCTATCGGCCAGCAGGCTGAACCCCAGGCCGGCCAGCGCTCCGGCGGCCTCGCGAACGGCGCCGGTAACCAGAATCTGGCCGGCGGCGGCGGTATCCTCGCCCAGTTTGGAGGCGGCGTTCACCTCGGTGCCGAAAACGTCCACGTCGCCGATGCGCAGCATCCGCCCGAAGCCCAGGCCGACGCACAGCAGTACTCTGTCCTCCGCCGCCTTGTCGACATTGTAGCTGGCCAAGACGCGCTGCATGGCGATGGCGCATTCCAGGGCGCGCGGCGCCGTCCGGAAGATGACCATCATGCTGTCGCCTTCCATTTTTAGCAGGATCCCGTCATGGTCGTAGATGACCGGCACCAGCAAACGCTGTGATTCATGGATGACCTGCAGGAAATGGATGATGCCGAATTCGGCCACATGGCGGGAAAAGCCGGACAGATCGGTGAACATAACCGCCCAATCCTCGCCAAAGAGATCCCAGATGCGCTGGTCGAGCAGCGTCTTGTCGGAACCGGGCTGCAGGCGCTCCTCGATCAGGCGGTCCAGCCGGTCCTGCGACGCGCTGGTCCCAACCTGTATGATATACGACATAGGTTACCCTTTCTTCATGCCACGGCGACCCGGACGGCGGGCGGGCCCCCAAAGGCCTATGCCGCCTCCTAGTTGACACTCGGGTCGTCAACCCATACTATTATGGCGATTCAGGCAGCCTTTGCAAGAGTCGGTCTGCTTTTGGGCAAGCCGTCGCTCAGGTGGCAGAACCGCCGATGTCCCTAACAGCCCTGGAGGAAATGTGGCAAAAGAAGAAGCCATCGAAGTCGAAGGAATTGTAAAAGAGTCACTGCCGAATACCATGTTCCGGGTAGAACTCAAGAATGGCCATGTCATCCTGGCCCATCTGTCCGGCAAGATGCGCAAGCATTACATCCGTATCGTTCCGGGCGACAGCGTCCGGGTGGCCTTGTCTCCCTACGACCTGACCCGCGGCCGCATCATCTACCGCGAACGCTAATCCCGCCTGCCGACCGCGCCGGCGTTCCTGACTGGCCTGCCCAGCGGGTCAACGCCTGCGTACCAGCACCCACGTAGCGCCAGAGCCTCCCGCCTGGCCGTCAGCCGGGCCAGAACGCCCGGCGAAGGGATGCCGCTCCAACCAGCGTCGCACCAGTTCGGCCAGCACCGGCCCGCTTCGGGAGTGGATGCCCTTACCGTGGATAATCAGGACTTTAGCCGACTGCCGCATTTCAGCCTGCAGGAAAAAGGCTTCCAGCGCTTCTTCCGCCGCCAGCGCGGTCAGGCCGTGCAGGTCGAGGGTGGCGTCGTAGGGCATGTCGTCAATTTCCTTGCGGCTGAGGTGACGCTGAATATGGTGCTGGCGGAATTCGGCCAGTTGGCTGTCTTTATCGGCCACGCCATGCTCCTCCAGCCAGCGCAACTGAGCCTGTCGCGCCAAGGACGGCCGGTCGGGTTCAGATGGAGTAGCAGCCGACTTTGAGCCGGTTCGGGTGGCCGTCGGCTGGCCGGTTGCCGGGCTACCCCCGGCCGACTTCGGCTTGGCTTGGCCGGCGCGCTCCGGCTGTTCGGGCACGGCGTGCGGCTTTGGGCCGGAGCGCAGACTGCGGGCCCGGACTTCGTCCCATTGCTTGAGGATATCGCCAAAATCCATCACTGATTCCCGTCTAGCTCGCCTGAGGCCAACCAGCCACCGCTGCCATCGGCATACTCCACCAGGCACCAGCCAGCGGCCCGCCGGACTACGCGCCCCGACAGGCCGGGAGCGGCCGCGAACAACAAGCGGCCGACGCGGTCGGGGATGCTGTACACCAGTTCGCCGTTGGCCGCAAACAGCTCCGGCCGCCGTTCCCGCGCCGCTAAGCCGGCCATGATCAGCCAGACCAGCCCCAAGCCCGCCGCCGCCAATAGGCCGCCGCGCCAGCGGCGGCGACGGTCGTCGACCGGCCGCCTAGTCGACGGCCCCACCAGGCTTTCCGGCAGCGCCGTCTTAGCCTGGCGAGCGACGCGCAGACCGTCGGTCAGGCGCACCAAGCCGCCAACCAAAACCCCGATTACGCCCAAGCCGGCCAACAGCAGGCAGAGCCCCGGCGCCGGCAGGCTGGGCTTGAAGCGCCGCTTCTGGCCGAGGGCGGCGCTGGCGGTATCGGCCCAGCGCCGGGCGGCAGGCGACGGCCAATCGCTTTTTTCCAGCTGCAGTAACAAGTTGAGCGCCGGCTGTTTGCGGTCGTGCAGCAGCAACAAGAGCGCCAGGGCTAGCCGCTCTGAGGCGCTGACCGTCGGCAGCGTTCCGGTCGGCCAGGGCGCCTGGGCGGCCAGGTTGGCCAGCTGCCGGACAGCAGCCGGCAAGGCGCCAAAGGCAGCGCCGACGTCGCCGACCGCCAGCCTGTCCGCCGCCGCTTGCCAAGCCGGCAGCCGCCGGGCCTGGGCGGCCAGCAGCTCGCTTACCGCCTGCCGCTGGCGGTCCGAGGCCTGCCAGACTGGCTCGCCGGCCGCCACGACCGTAAATTCATAGGGTCCGGCGTTCAGTACAAGCACCTGACCCAGCCGGGGATTATAGATGGTGAGCGGCGCCACCACCAGGCGATACCGGCCGGTCCGTTCCGGCCGGACGGTATAGCGACTGGTCTGGGTGCCCCGCCAGCTACTGCGGCCGGCCAGAAAGGCCTCGTGCCGCGAAACGTCCGGCGCCGGCAACTCTTGCCAGCCGCTGACCGGGTCGCGGTGCCAGATGGCCAGGCGCGGCCAATCCAGAAACAAGGGGCTGCCCTGCCCGTCCAGCTCCAGCTGCACTGAAAGGCTGTCGCCGGGACGGGGCCGGTCAGCCTCGAAGCGGCTGGACAGCCGGTAGTCACCAATGGCCACGGCGGACAAGGCTTCCGGCGGCAGGGCTTGCAGGCCGAAGGCCTTGGCGGCCACCTGGACGGTACCGTTGGCGGTATCGATGGTCAGGGCTGGCAGCGTAAAATCGGCGCTGGCGCAGAGCATGAACTCCTGCCGGCCGGGCAATAATTCCATAACCACGCCGGCCACCGTGGGCAGCGCCGGCAGGCTGACGGGCTGGCCATTGGTCAGGGACAGGCGGCCGACCACCGTCTGATAGCGCGACAAGACCGGCGGCAACAGCCAGAAGGCGGCCAGGGGGCGTGGCTTCTGGACGGCCGGCGGCACCTTGACGGCGATGCGCCAATTCCCCAGGTCGCGCCGCTGGCCATCCACGGCGATGGACAGGTTGACCGTGTCGAATAGCTGCTCGACTTCCGCCGACTCCAGCACGCTGCGGAACAGATGCTCCATCAGGACGCCCCGCTCCCCGTTGTTGGCATAAGGCTGGATCTTGCTGCCCAGGTACTTGAACAAGGGACCGCAGAGCGGCTCGTCGAACTGCAGCTGGTCGACGCCAAGCCCCGGTAAGGTTATTATTACCGAAAAATCAGCGCCTAGCAGCGGTACGGCCGGCTCGATGCGGACGATCGGCGCGGTAGCTGAATTCTCAGGCGCGGCGGCGGTGGATTGCCCGCTGGCGGCTTGGGTCGGGATGAAGGCTAAACCGACCAGGCAGGCCAAGCCGGCCAAACAGCGCCGGCCGCCCCGCTGCCGGCCACCGGCCCGGGCCTCAGTGATCCGGCTGGCTGGCATTGGCATCGAGCCCTCCTGAAGTGAACAAGGCGCGCGCGGCGCTGGATGACACGGCAAACATGCCAAAATTCCCGCCAACGCCCGGCTGGTAGCCGGAACGCTCGCGATCCGCCCGGATATCGGCCTGAGTCTGCAGCAGGCGCCAGGCGGCCTCGTAGGCTCGCACAGTCTCGGGACGGCCAGGATGACGCTCCAGGGACGAGCGCCAGGCGGCCAGGGCTCCGGCGTAGTCGGCTTGGCCATACAGCAGGGTGCCCAGGTTGTGCAACGCCAGGCTGGCCAGCTCGGGATTCTGGCTGCGGGCCGCCTGTTCGAACAGGCCTTGGGCGGCCTGGTCTTCACCCAAGCGGGCATAGACGGTGGCGGTGTTGTACTGCAGCAGGCCCGGCCGCTCGGACGGCGGCAGGCTGGCCGCTTCCAGCCCCAGGTACAGGGCCAGCGCCTGGTTATAGTCGCTCGCGGCGACCTGCCGGTTGGCTTGCCAGACCGTCAGCCCGGCATCGAAGTGACCACAGGAGGCCAGCAGGCCGGCCCAGGCGGCAATCAGGCCGAGCGCGCCCCAGCGGTAGGCCGTTAAGCGGCCAGTCGAACAACAGGCGTCCATCAGTGGCCCTCCCCGATCTCCGGCCGGCGATAGGGCCGGCCGCACCAGATGACCGCCCAAAAGGCCAGTACCGTCAGCCACATGAATAGGCTAGCGCTGGAAACCGCTGCCGTCACGGGCCGGGTTTGGCCCGGCCGAGGCAGCCGGGCCTGCAGGTAGCCGATAACCTGCCCGGCGGCCGCGCCCAGGGCAGCTTCCCGGCCGGCGTCAACATACAAAGCCGCCGCTAACTCGGCCAAGTCGGCTAGCGCGCCGCGGTTCTGGGCCAACGCGATGATCCGCTGCCGGTCGTCGAGGACGGCTTGGCCATTGATGGTCTGCACCGGCCGGGCCTCGTCGCCCCCCAGGCCGACCAGCACGAAACCGGAGCTGCCCTGCCCGACGCGGACCGCCACATCCCGGACTTCGCCGCCGGTGAACTGACCATCGGTCAGGACGACTACCACTCTGGCCAATCCAGCCGCCGGCGGGACGGCCAGGCTGGCCAGGGCGGCGCTCAGATTGCTGCCGCGCATGCTCATCAGCGACGGCGTGGCCCAGGCCAGGTTTTCCATGAAGGCCGGCCGCGAGCTGGTCGCCGGCGTCAATAACAGGGCATCACCCTTGAAGACCGTCAGCGAGTGGCGGCAGTCCGGGCGGCTGTCGGCGATGCGGTCCACCAAGCGGCGGGCCAGTTCCAGGCGGGATAGCGTTTCGTCGACGCTCAGCATCGAATTGGACACATCGAGCACGAACGCCACCTCGGCATCGCGGACCGGCAGCATGACGGTGTGTCGGCGGAACGACGGGTCGGCCAGAGCCAGGCAGGCGCAGACCAGAAAGGCTGCCCCGGCCAGGCTGCCCAGGCGACGGCGCGACAAGTAGACTTGCCAAGCCCGGTCGGCCGGGCTGCCCGGATCATGCCCGCCGGCAAAGACCAGCGCCGCCAGACGCGGCAAACGCGCCAGGAACAGACGTGCCGCCAGGGCATAGGGCAGTAGCGCCAGCAGGCCGAGCAGCCACTGCGGTCGGGCGAAGATCATACCACGCCTCCAAACCAGACGGCTCGCGCCAGCCAGGCGGCGAGCGCCAACAGGCAGGCCAGCAGGAAAAAGCCGCTGGCCAGCGACTGGCGCAGCGTTACCTGTGAGACGGCCGCGACGGCGGCCGGCTGACTGACGCGCAGCCAACGCTGCAGGCTAGCCAGGTTGCCGCTACTGTCGGCCAGGGCAAAATAACCGGCGCCGGCGCCGGCCACCGCCCGCAGCGCCGCCTCGTCGAAATCGGATTGGTAGTTGCCGCGCCGCCGTTCGCCGGTAAATGGATCGACATAGTCGACGCTTACCATACCCTTGGTGCCCAGGCCGAAGACCGCCAGGCTAACGCCGTTCTCGGCGGCCAGAGCCACCACGTCGGCCGGATGCACCCGCCCGACATTGTCCTCGCCATCCGACAGCAGCACCAGCGCCTTGTGCCGTCCGGCCGAAACCTGCAGGTGGGCCAGGGCATTCGCCAGGGCGCCGCCGATGGCCGTGCCGTCGCCGAACTGGCCGGGTTTGAGTAGGTCGAGGCGCTGCAGAACGGCGGCATGGTCGGGCGTCGGCGGGCAGACCAGAGCCACGTCCGCGCCGAAGGCCGTCAGGCCGATAGCCACGTCAGGCCGGCTGGCCACATAGTCGCGCACCAGCTCGAGGGCCGCCCCCAGGCGGGAAGGCCGCAAGTCCAGGGCGGCCATGCTGGGTGATATATCGATAACGAACATGACGTCGGTATTGCGTCCCACCGCCTGGAGGCTGGTCTGGAGCCGGTAGGGGCCGGCCAGGGCGAGGCCTAACAGCGTCCAGGCCGCCAGGCTGGCCAGGATGCTGCCGTAATAGGCCAGCCTGGACGGCAGGGAGGCGTCCGGCATCTGGTTGCCGCGCCAGACATCGAGCGGCAGGGGCAGACCGGGCAGCTTGCGCCGCCGCCGGCCGGTGAGTAGCGTTTGCAGCACCGGCCAGAGCAGCGGCAACAGCACCAGCAGTAAAATGGAGGGCCGTTCCAGACCGTTCATGCGTCGCCCTCCCCGCCAGCCTGGTCAACAGACGTAACTTGGCCAGCGGCTGTATCCTGACCGGGATGCCAGCCGGCCGGGATGGCCTTCAAGCCGGTCTCGAAACTGGCATGGAGCCGGCGCAGGCGGTCGACGATCGGCTGGATATTCGGCAGCCCGGCGCCGGCCCAGCAGACCGCTTCGATGCTGCGCAGCAGGTCGACGATTTCGCCAATCGCCGCGGCCGGCAGCAGTCCGTCCGGCAAAAGGGCCAGCTCGGCCGCGGTCAGCGCCGGCAAGTGCGGCAACTCGCTGCGGCGCAAGTAACGCCAGACAGCGGCATCGCCGAAGCGATCCAGCCAGACGCGGTATTCGGTAGACACCAGCCGCGCCTGAAAATAGCGCTTGATTCCGCCGGCCAGGGCAAACCAGGCCGCACGACTGGGGGCAGACTCTTGTTCCAGAGACCGCAACAGCTGGTCAAACTCGCGCCAGGCCTGGTAACGCCGCCAGCGTTGGCGCAGGCGGGTCAATCGTCCCGGCAGGAGGATGACCGTCGTCACCAGCAGGGCAACGACCAGAACCGCCGCTATCAGCGCCAGGTACAGTTGAAAGCGGAACCCGGCCATCTCGGCCGGCGGCAACCAGGCCGGCGGCGGGCTTTCCGCGGGCAAAGAGGCGGCCGTCAATTCGATTAGCGGAAAGCGGTAGCCGCCAAAGGCCGGCAGCGACAGGCTCGACAGCCCGGGTTGCCAGACCATCAGCTCGAACACCAGGCAATCGGTGTCGCCAATCTGGCGCAATTCCATGCTGCGCACCGTTGGCGCCTGTCCCGCAGGCGGCGTCTCGGCCAGGCCGCTGCCGCGCTGGTTTTCCGGCAAGGCGCTGCCGGCTACCGAGAAATAGACCCGAACGATTACCGCTTGGCCGACGCCGAATTGCTCTGGCTCGATCTCCAGACGCTCCACCGTTACCGGCACCGCGGCGACAGCGGCGGCATCCGCCACGACCTGGCCGCCCGCTTCGGCCGGCAACCAGGCTGGCTGGCACAGGGCCAGCCACAGGCAGAATACGGCCGGAGCGGCGCGGCCCCGCCCAAGGTCAAGCCAAGCCATAGCGGCCCCTCCGGCGTCGGTCAAAGAAACTGATCAGGCTGAGCGCCGGATCGCAGTTTCCATCCAGCTCCAGGCTGGCCACCCGGGCAGTCCGCACCGCTTCCAGCCAGTCCAGGCGCCGTTCGCGGGCCACGGCCGCCCACTGGTCTCGGTAGTCGGCCTCGGCGGGCACCAGCAAGGCCGGCCGGGCACTCTCGGCGTCGCGGACGCGCCACAGCAGGCGGCCAGGCGGCGGCGCCTCGTCCAGGGCATCCTTGAGCAGGACGCAAACCACATCGTGGCGGCGCGCCAATAAGGCCAGTTCCCGGGCGTAACCCTTAACCAGGAAATCGCTAAAGACCAGCACTAGTGATTTTTTCTTCAAACGCAGGCCGGCAGCCTGCAAGGCTTCGGCTAATGGCGAACCAGATTGGTCGACGGGCGCGGAAGGGGCGGCGTCAGCCGCCAGGGGCGTACCGGGTTGGCGCCGGCCGCGCCGGTCGAAGGCGGCCGGGTTCAAGTTCCCCAGGCGGGCGGCGGGCGGCGGATGCCGGCGGCCGGCCACCAGGCCGGCCAGTCTGGCGGCCAATCCGGCCAGCACCTGGTAACCACTATGGCCAGGCCGGCGGGCGTGGACGGGATTTCCGCCGGCTAAAAGACCCTCAACCAGGCTGCGCACCTCGGCCGGCGCGGCCGACTGATTAAAAAAAGACAGGCCAGCCGCCAGCAGCGCGGCTTCCGGCCGGGAATTCATCCGCCGTTCCTTACTGCCGCGACCGGCCGCGGCGTCCCCGACCTGGCCAGAATGACTGGTCGATTGAAACGCCGACCCCGTCCCGCCCGGCACGCCAAACAGCAAGCCGCCCACCGGCAGATTGTTGAGCTGACAGGCGGTAACAAGTAAGGCGGCGCTGAGCGCGGCGGTATCGTACTTGCTGCGGCCGCTGCCAAAGCCCATCGACAGCGAAGCGTCGACTACCAGATAGACCGACAGGCCGCGGTCGTCGATATAGGTTTTGACGAAAGGATGTCCCTGCCGCACGGTGGCGTTCCAGTCGATACGCAGCGCGTCATCGGTGGCGTCATACTCGCGCAGGCCGTCGAAGTCGATGCCGCGCCCCTTGAAGGCCGACCGGAATTCACCGGTCAGCATGGCCCTGGCCACTTGAGGAGAATGAAACACCAAGCGGCGCATCAGCTGGCGCCGGGACTGGAAATCCATTAGGGCAGCGGTACCGCCGACAGCAGGGCCTTGACCAGGACATCGGTCTCTACCCGGTCGGCTTCGGCTTCGTAGGACAGGACCAGCCGGTGGCGCAGCACCGCCGGCGCGGCCTGCTTAATATCGTCCGGAAGCACGTAGCGCCGGTCGGACAGCAAGGCGACGGCCCGGGCCGCCCGGTACAGGCAGAGCGAAGCGCGCGGGCTGGGGCCGAATTCGATGTAACGGCTCAATTCGCGCAGCGCCGTCGAACCTTGGCTGGCGGCGGCCGGGTCGGTCGACGGCCGGGCGGAGCGCACCAGGCGCACCAAGTAGGCGATGGCCTCCGGCTCAAAGCGGATGGTATGCACCGCCTGCCGGACGGACTCCAAGTCGTCGGGACCCAACACCGCCGACGGCAGGGCCGCGTCAGCCGGCAAGGCCGAGCCGAGGGCCGGCCGGGCGCCGCCGGCCTGGAAACGGGCCGGACTGCCATAACGGCGCACGATATCGAGTTCTTCGGCCTCATCAGGGTAATCCACCAGCAGCTTGAGCATGAAACGGTCCAGTTGGGCTTCCGGCAAGCGGAAGGTGCCCTCGTGCTCCACCGGATTCTGGGTAGCCAGCACGAAAAACGGGTCGGGCAGCGGCAGCGTCCGGTCGCCCATGGTCACCTGGCGCTCTTCCATGGCCTCGAGCAGGGCCGACTGCACCTTGGCCGGCGCGCGGTTGATTTCGTCGGCCAGCACGATATTGCAGAAGACCGGCCCGGTACGGGGCACGAAGCGCCCGCTGGCGGCGTCGTAAAATAAAGTACCGGTGATATCCCCAGGCAACAGGTCGGGGGTGAACTGGATGCGCTTGAAATCTAGCCCGGCGGCGGCGGCCAGGGAACGGACCGCCAGGGTCTTGGCCAGGCCGGGAACGCCTTCCAGCAGGATATGGCCGTCGCAAAACAAGCCGGCCAGCAAGCCGTTGACCAGCTCCGGCTTGCCCACCAAGGACTGGCCGATGGCGGTCCGCAGCCGCCTGACAATGGTAAATACTTTCTGGAATTCGGTCTCGCTCAGACCGGATAATTCTTGCACCGCGCTATCTCCATCATATCCGAATTGAATGCAAGGCCCGATTATATCATAAAACAACGGGCGACGCTATCGGCCCCAACGCCGGATTACCGGTCGCGGCCGCCGCCCGCCGGCTAAAACGCACAAGATATTCAACCTTTTAACGCAATGAGCCGAAAAATAAAGGAATACTTGTAGCAGGGCAACGGGAGCCCGCTTGGCGCCTCCCGGCCGACTGCCAGGTTTTCCGTATACAGCAAGGATGGTACGTATAATGAACTATTCATTGAGTAAAGCGGATATTGTGTGCGGCGATACTATCCTCCCCAACGGCGCCATCAGCGTCGGCGGGAGCACTATAAAAAACTTCAAGGCCGGCGGCAAGACCATCGACTTAAAGGGACAGTCCCTGGTCTACCCGGCGTTAATCAATGTCCACGACCACTTGCGCGGCAACTACCTGCCGCGAGTCGGCCCTAAAGGCGACAATTTCTACGTTAACTGGCTACCCTGGGACAATGACCTTAAAGCCTCCACCACCTACGTCGAGCGCGCCAATCTGAGCGTCGAGCACATGTATTTTCTGTCGGCCTACAAGAACCTATTCTCCGGCGTGGCCACCGTCAACGACCATTTCCCGCACGAGCTCAATGAACCCTTCATCCCGCACCTGCCCATCCGGGTAATCCGCGAATATAGCCTGGCCCACGAATGTTCCAGCTACGACCTGAAATGGGGCAAGGGTATCGAAATCGAGCATCGCCAGGCAGTCAAGAACAATTGGCCGTTCATCACCCATCTGGAAGAAGGTTTCGACGAGGAAGCCCAGGATGGTATCGGCATCCTGGAACGCCTGAAGTGCCTGGACGACCACGGCCTCTTCGTCCATTGCATCGGCTTCTCCGACCAGGATATCGCCAAGACCGCCCAGGCCGGCGCCTCGGTGTCGTGGTGCCCGGCCTCCAACATCTTCATGTTCAACGTCACCTGCAAGATCCGCAAAATACTCCAAGCCGGCATTAATGTGGCTATTGGCACCGACTCGACCCACACCGGCTCGGAGAACCTGCTGTCCGAAATGAAATTCGCGCGCGAAACTTACCGCAGCCTGTATGGCGAAGACCTGCCGGCCAAAGCCATCTTTGACATGGTGACCCGAAATCCAGCCAAGGCCTTCCGCATGGACGGCCGCATTGGCAGCCTGGAAGCCGGCAAACAGGCCGACATCCTGGTACTCAAGGCCAACCATGCCGACCCCTATGAAAACCTGGCCCTGGCGACTATGGACGATATCGAGTTCCTGTCCGTCGACGGCCGGCCGGTTTACTGCGACCACCGCTTCGAGGAATTGCTGCCCGACAGCGAGTACGAGTCCATAAAAGTGGCCGGCCGGACCATGAAAGTACGCGGCCAACCCGATACTTTGTACAAAAGCGTCCGGATGGCGGTCGGTTTTGCCAAAAAACTGGCGTATATGCCTTTCGAATGTTGACAATGTACTGTATAATTTATGATGAACGCCATCGCGCAGGGAGTTTAGCAGACTAATGCCAAAAGCGGTTATATATCGGGCCAATTCGGTGATCTATTTTCAGGGAGACACCGCCGATAAAATTTTCGTCCTGCAGCAAGGGCGGATAGTCATGACTTCGGCAGATATCGAAACCGGCAAGGAAATCCGCGAAATCATCCAGATGGGCGAGTTTTTTGGCGTCAAGAGCGCCTTGGGCCGCTACCCGCGCGAGGAAAGCGTCGCCGTCATCCAGGATGCCAGCGTCCTGGCCTTCAGCGTACCCGAGTTCGAGGCCTTCGCGGGCAGCAATACCCGCATCATCATCAAGATGCTCAAGGTTTTTTCCAACCAGCTGCGCCGCGTCCATAAGCAGGTCGAGAACTTGATGGAAAAGCCAATCGCCGGCGGATCGGAGAACGGCCTGTTCCACACCGGCGAGTATTACCTGCGCAACCGCATGTACAGCCAGGCGCGCTATATTTTCGGCCGCTACCTAACCTACTACCCCACCGGCAAGCTGGCCGACCAGGCCACCAAGTACCTGCAAGCCGCCGAAGCCGCCTTTGCCCGGCACGGCGACGGCAAGGGCCCTGCCCCCATCGCCGGCCCGGCCTTCAAGGACGACCCGGCCGGAGCCAGCGCGCCGCCACCGCCGCCCAATGCGGCCGTGCGTACGCCGGAGGCCCAACCGCTATCCGACGTAGCCAAGGAATACTACAACGGCGTCAGCCTGTTCAGCCAGGAAAAATTCGCCGATGCCCTCAACGCCTTTAAGCGCATCATCGTCAGCGACGACCCGGAATACACCGGCAAAGCCCAGTTCGACGCCGGCCGCTGCCTGTTCGCCCTCGGTCAATGGGATGGCAGTATCAAGCACTTCACCGGCATCGTCCAGACCACGCCCAAGCACCCGGACATGGCCGACATCCTGTTCATGATGGGCTCGGCCTGGGAAAAGAAGGGCGACGCCCAACGCGCCAAAGGCTTCTTCGGCAAGGTGCTCAGCATGTCGGCCGACGACGACTCCAGCGCCCGCATCAAGGCCAAAAAGGCCCTGAACGCCCTGGGAGGAGCCTGAAACCATGTCCGACTTGTCCGCCTTCATGCGCTTCGCCCGCAGTTTTCAGCCCGGCGAAATGATTTTCTCCGAGTACGAACCCGGCGACAGCTTCTACCTCATCCAGTCCGGCCGGGTACGCATCACCAAGATCGTCGGCGACCTGGAAAAGAATATCGACATCCTACAGCCGCCGGAAATCTTCGGCGAGATGGCCATCCTGGAAGGCGCGCCGCGCTCGGCCACTGCCATCGCCGTCGACCTGGTCAAGGTGCTGGAATTCAACCGCGCCAATTTCGAGCTCTTGATGATGGGCAACCCGCAGATTGCCCTGCGCCTGCTCAAGCTGTTCGCCAAACGCATTTACGACCAGAAGCGCCGCTTCATGATCCTCAAGCTGGAAGACCCCCAGGCCAAAATCGCCGACGTCTTCCTGATGCTGGACGAGACCCAGGCCTCAGGCGGCGGCGAGGCCAGCATTGGCGACGGCCGTGAATTTAAAGTCACGGTCGACGACGTGGCCCACTGGGCCGGCATGAGCATCGGCGAAGTCCAGACCATCCTGGGGCATTTTTCCAACCAGCGCCGGGTGGAACTGTACCAGGATCGCGTCATCGTCAAGAACATCATGGACTTCCAGCGCTTCGTCAATTCCAAGCGCAAGAAGACCTGAACCTCGGCCGCCTCTTTTCCCCTTGCCCTGCTGGCAGTTTTTTGCTATAGTGCCACGACACGCCGATATAGCTCAGTTGGCAGAGCGACGCTCTCGTAAAGCGTAGGTCAACGGTCCGATTCCGTTTATCGGCTTTAAAAAGCCCGTCCCATCTTGGGGCGGGCTTTTTTATTGGCCGATAAACGGAAGAGGACCGGAGCGAGCGCGCCGTCAGGCGAAAAGCGCGCACGAGGCGCGCGGCAGCCGCGCCAGCTGAAGCTGGCGGCGCAGGCGGCCCGGAAGCATGGCCGGCTGTTGCGCCGGCCCGAGACACGACGTCGAGGGCTGGAGGGCGATTCCGTTTATCGGCCGCCGACTCAGCGCTCGCCAAAGAGCGGCCGCAGTTTCTCGACTGCCGACCGTAGATCGTCGACGGCTGCCGACAGGGGAGCGGGCGGCTGGTCCGCTTGATCGATCTGTGACAAACACTGAGCGGCCGCCTTCCAGAGGGTGTTGAGCTCCTCGCGCCGGCCCAGGAGCAATAGGCCGGTATCCAGGCGCGGGCCGCCTCGTTTGGTCAGGCTGGGATCCAGCGCCAGTTTGGCGGCCAATTCGTCGTACAGGCTGTGCATGTGGTTCCCCCGCTTATTGGACCGACGCCCAGCTTGGTCCAGACTTGATCCGGTCATAATAGACGGTGGCTTCGGTCAGGATCGAGGTCGAGCGATACAAGCCGATTTTCAGGTAATTGCCGGCCTGGTTGAAACAATTGCGGGCCCTATACCTGGTTATGCCGTCTGGGCTGACGATCGGCACGTCGTCCAGCCAGGCTTCGATAAAACCATCGTCGCCGGTCGACCACCGAACATGGGTCGTCAGTTCGTGCCAGACGCCCTTACTGAGCGGCGCCAGCGCGATATCCATGACGCCGGCCGTTTCCCAGGAATAGACTGCGACCACCAGTTGACCCTCGCGGTACTTGAAAGCCAGGGGCGGCGAGTTGGCCGGATAGCCGTTCCAACTTTCGCCCAGCGCCAGGTCGGGTTGGTCGTGGAATTGCCCGATCACCTGCCAGTCGGCGCTTTCCGCGTAGTCGGCGTCAATCTTGATGTGCCATGAATAATAGACCTCCGTTCCGGCCGGCGCGACGCCCATGACCTGGAGCTCGCTGCGGGCGGTAGTCGAGCCGTTATTGGGCGATAGCCAATAATCGCCGCCGGCTTTGATGGTAAAGCAGGCCGCCGCCGCCCCCTCGTAGGGCTGATCGGTGGTCAGCCTGAAATTCTCGACGCTGCTATATTGGCTTTCCCAGGACGGCAGGGCGGCCGACTCGAAACCCTCGTCGATATAGGCGATCGGTCCGTAATCGAATGATGGATCGAAGGCACACGATAGTAACAGGCAACAGCACATCCCGGTCAGTCGCTTTTTCATGGTAAACCTTTCGGGCCACGGGAAGACACGCGGCAAACTTTGCTAGCCAAACTATTGCAGAATTTTTTCTTATTTCGCAGTATACGATACTACGATTGTGGAAGAAAACCATGAAAGGTCGTCTCGCTTTTACCCTGGCTTGGGCTGCGATTTGTCTGGTCTTGGCCACCTGCTCCGCCCCGCTAGGCAAGTCTACGGCGCTGCTTCGCTTGGATCTCGCCCTGCCCACCGTCCTACCCGCCTTGTCGCGCAACACCGCCGGCCGCGCCATCCCGGCCGACCTGGACGGCATCTATGTCGAATTGGTCGACAACGCCGGCATTGCCTTCCAGGAGCGGGTCACCGCCCAGCCCGGGTTGTTGCTCAGCCTGGAACTGAGCGTGCCGGCCGGTGAATTCGACCTTCACGTCTTTGCCCTGCGCGGCGACCTTATCGCCGGCATCGCCCTCCAAAACGGTCTAACCATTCTGGCCGGCGCCGCCGCGCTGGGTATCGGCCTGTCCTTAATCGGCCCGGGCTCAGCCTGGTGGGACGACGTGTCGCTCAGTTACCGGCCTAAACCGTCGAATTAAGGTTCCCACCCTTTCACTTCTCGTGGAATTCGGTGATGCCGCGCCAGCCCTGGGGCGCTCCCTGCCGGGAATAGTCGCCGCAGCGCTGCAGCAACAGGGCGGCCGGCCGGTCCGTCGGGCAAACCGCCAGGGCTGACTCAAAGCTCAGCGCGGCCTCGTCGAAGCGGCCGCCACGGTACAGCTCAAAACCGGCGATGTAGGACTTCGCGGCCGCCGTCTTGCTGCCGTAATCGGCGTCATCCTTACGCAATACCTCGTACAGCCGCACCGCCTTGTGCTTGCCTTTGACCCTGACCAGGTCCAGGAAGCGCAGCTGGTGAGGCTGGCGCATGCGCTGCTTGATCGCCCCGGAGGCCAGGATGCGCACCCCGTACAGCTTGGTCAGGCTCTCGATGCGCGATGCCAGGTTGACGGCGTCGGCGATGACGGTTCCGTCGAAGCGCTGGGCCTCGCCGATGACGCCGAGCATCAGCTGGCCGATATTCAGGCCGATGCCGGCGGATAGCTCCTTGCCGTCGATCAGGCCGACCGTGGCGCGGAATTCGTCCATCGCCCGGGACAGGCCGACCGCGCCGGCCAGGGCGTCGTCGGCGCCGCCGGGGAACAGGGCCATGACCGCGTCGCCGATATATTTGTCGATGAAGCCGCCGGCCGCGCGGACCGCCGGGCCGACCACCGCCAGATAGGTGTTCAGGAAATCCATGGTGCCGGCCGGCCCGAGCGATTCGGTGATGGTGGTGAAGTCGCGGATGTCGCTGAACAGCACGCCCATGTCGGTGAGCACCTGGTCGCCCAAGCCAACCTCGGTTATACTGGTATAACCGAGTTTTTGCAGGAACTCGCGCGGCACGAAACGCTCGTTGGCGCGGTTCAGCTTGTTCAGATTATCGACATGCCCTTTGATCTCGCTGGACATGGCGTTAAAAGCCGTGCCTAGTTCCTCGATCTCGTCGCGCGAGCGGATGTCGATCTGGACGTCGAAATCGCCTACCGCCACCCGGGCCGCCCCCTCCCGCAGCTTGCGCACCGAGCGCAGCAGGAAGGCGGTGAAGACGCTGAAGGCCAGCAGGAACAGGCCCAGGATGGCGGCCCCGCCCAGCACCGAATTGAGGATATAGCCACGGCGCGCCTCGTCGAGCGACTCGGCGCTCATCGAGGCCTCGAAGACCGCCACCACTTCTCCCGCCTCGTCCCGCACCGGCGCCAGGGCGGATAGCCAGCTGCCGTAGACATCGGAATAGCGGAAGTACTGCGCGCTCCCCTCGGCCAGCACGGCTTCGAATTCCGGCTTGAAATAGGGGTACAGCTCGGCGTAGTCGAAGGAGCCGGCTATCCACCAGACTCCGTCCTGCTTTTTGTAGACATACGGGAATATCTGGGAATCCCAGGGGTCTTCGTTCCGGTTGACCACCGCGTCGGTCACGGCCACCGTGGCCAGGTAGGGTTCCGAGACCAGCAATTCCTGGAGGCCCAGCCCGACGTAATCCAGCGCCTCGACGTCGCCGGAGCCTAGCTTGGCCGCCCCGAGGTGGGCGATATGCAGCAGGCGGTCCTTGAGCTGGCTATCGAGGATGGTGTTCAGGCCGTTAAAAATATAGGCGCCGACCGCGAAAACCATCACCGCGATCAGGGGCAGGAACACCAGCAGCTGCTTGACCACCAGCGGGGTGCGGCTGGCCAACAGGCGCAGATAGGACAAAAACACCGCGCTGGCCAGGCACAACAGGGCGGCGTACACGGCCAGCCAAGCCGCCAGGTGCAAGCCCTGCAACCAGGGACTCAGTTCAGTGCTGGCGACGGCTATGGCGCTGCCGTCAGGCGCCAACCTGACCAGCTCGTCGCCATACTGGTTGCCGACGATCAGGCCGCCGCCCGGTCGCGGCCCCAAGTCCTGGCAGGCCAGCGGCCCAGCCAAACCAGAGCCGGCCAGGCTATCCGGCGACAATACCACCATCGGGCTGGGTGGGTCATCGACCGGGTCAAAACGGTAGACGGTCCGCTTGCCATCCAGCACCAGCAGGCGTTGCCGGGCATCCACGGCCAATTGGTCGGGGAAGCGGATGCGGCTAGGCGAGTCGTTGCGATACCAATCGGCCAGGCCGGTAGCGGCTGTCCAGCGCTGGATGGAGCCGTCGTAGCCGAGGATGAACAACTCGCCAGCTGAGCGCACCGCGATATCGACGCAGTCGTAGGCGTCAAAATCGAGGGCGGTGCGCGTCGCCGCGCCCCCTCCGCTGTCAGCCTGGCCAGCCTGGTCAGGCTGGTCAGCCAAGGCCGGCGCCGACAAAAGCTCCCAAGCGCCGGCGGCGTTTTTCATGAACCAGTACAGGGTATCGCCCACTAACTGGGCATAGACCGGATGCGCTTCCCAGTCCGACATGGCGTCGCCCTCAAAATCGAAGCGCAGCACCGGCCCCAGGCTGCGGCCGGTACGATCGAAGCGCAGGATCTGGCGGCGGGCCGTATTGCTGGAGTCGAGGTCGGTGACGGTATCGTCCAGGTAGAAGCGCCCCAGCGAGTCAAAGCCCAGCGGCCGGGCGCTGAAAAAATCCCCGTCACGGCCACCGCGGCGCATAAAACGCAGGCGGCCGGCGCTGTCGAGGCCGAGCAGGCGGCGCTCGCCGTCATCAAGCAGCACGATGTCGCCGTCGGCCGACTCCATGCCTAAGCGGATAGCGTTAAATTCGACCGCGCTGGCCTGCGGCGACTCGAAACGGTAGTCGTCAGTCAGCCAGGCCAACAAGGCACTCAGGGCAGCCAAAACCATGAGAAACAGGCGGAACTGGCCGGATACCAGTTTAGATACGAAAGGATGGACCGGTCGATGCGGTTTCTTCATGGTGCCAGTATAGAGTAAAACCAAGCGCGGCGCAAACCGGCCGCTAGGCTAGCCTGAATGGCTTATGGTACGCCCAGGCATCGAAAACGACATGTTTTCTTCTTATTATAATACAATACTACATTTCATCAGTTAAAACTCAGTATCATTTAATGAAATTAATTTCAACATATTGATAAAAATCCATTGACAAAATACCATGATATAGTCAAAGTGCAAACAGGCTGGTTAGCGTAATTCAGCTTCATAGATTCACTGAGACCGCACAACAACAACGCGCAGGAGGATGGATGCAATGGCAGCAAAATTGGTAGTGCTTGGCGCATATTTCGCCATGATCGTCATCGTAGGTATTATACAAGGTCGAAAAACGAAGTCCTTTTCCGATTTCTTCCTTGGCAGCGGCACGGTCGGACCGTGGATGACCGCCTTTACCTATGGCGCCGCCTACTTCTCGGCGGTACTCTTCATTGGCTACGCCGGCAACCTAGGATGGAACTTTGGCCTGTCGTCGTTGTGGATCGCCGTTTTCAACGCCTTGTTCGGCGTCCTTGGCGTCTGGCTGCTGCTGGGTTACCGCGTCAAGAAAGTATCCACCGAAATGAAGATCAGCACCATGCCGGAGTATTTTGAGAAACGCTACAAAAGCCCATTCATGAAATTGTTCTCCACCGCGGCCATTTTCATTTTCTTCATTCCCTACTCTGCGGCCGTCTTCATTGGCCTGTCTTACCTGTTCCAGCTCAACCTGGGCATCCCCTACTGGGTAGCCCTGATGGCCATGGGTATCTTCACCGCCATCTACATCACCCTGGGCGGCTACAAGTCCATGACCATGCTGGATGTCATTTTCGGCATCTTCATGCTCATCGGCGGCGCCTTCATCATCGGCAGCGTGGTGGTCAAAGGCGGCGGCGTGGCCAAGCTGGTAGCCGACCTGGCCGCCATTGACCCGAAACTGGTGGCGCCAGTCGGTCCGCCCGGCATTTGGCCCCTCTTCTGCCTGGTCTTCCTGACCTCGGTGGCGCCCTTCGCCATGCCTCAGCTGATCCAGAAATTCTATGCCATCAAGGATAAAAAATCGGTCAAGATCGGCATGTGGGTGTCTTCGGCCTTTGCCATCATCCTGTCCACCGTGGCTTATTTCTCCGGCTCGGTCATCCGCCTGTTCGTCAATGCCCAGAACTCGCCGGAGGCTTTCACGGCCGCCGGCAAGCCCATCTATGACGCCCTGATGCCCTTCATGATGCAACTGATGGTACCAGGCTTCTTTTCGGTCTTCATCCTGCTGCTCATCCTCTCGGCCTCCATGTCCACGCTGGCTGCCCTGGTACTGATTTCCAGCTCGGCCATCGCCAAGGATTTCTATCAAGGCTTCATCAAGAAGGATGCCTCGGACAAGCATATCACGGGGCTGATGCGCGTCTTGTCGGTCATCTTTGTCCTGCTGTCCGTCATCCTGGCCTACTTCAAGCCTGCCACCATCGTCTCCATCCTGGGTATTTCCTGGGGCGCCATTGGCTCGGTCTTCCTGGGCCCCTTCATCTGGGGCATCCTCTTCAAGAAGACCAATGTAGTTGGCGCCATGGCATCGTCCGTGCTCGGCCTGACCGTCTGCCTGGTACTCTACTTTGCCAAGCTACCCTCGCCGCAGGCCGGTACCATCGGCATGCTGGTCTCCTTGGCCGTCGCCCCGCTGGTCAGCTTGATCGTGCCGGTCAAGCAGTCCGCGGCCTGAACCGTCGACTCGATCCGCCCTGAACGGGCCGCCCGCCGCGCTGGCCGGGCGGCCCGTTTTTTATGACCACCGCCGTTAAGCCAGCCTTGTCGCCCGGTCACCTGGTCGCTCGGGACTGCATATTTATGCATGGCGACGCATAGCGCCGCGCTCTTGTCAAGCCGGAAGGGACATGCTATACCACAAGCGCGGCCGGACGAATGTCCCGCCCCCGACCCACACTAACAAGGAGCTTGACATGCCCGTGAACCTCAAAGGACGCAGTTTCCTGACCCTGAAAGACTTCAGCCCCGAAGAAATCCGCTACATGCTCGACCTGTCGCACAACCTGAAAGCCAAGAAGCGCGCCGGCATCCGCGGCGACCTGTTGGAGCGCAAGAACATCGTCCTGATCTTCGACAAGGCCTCCACCCGCACCCGCTGCTCCTTCGAAGCCGCCTGCTGGGACGAGGGCGGCAACGCCACCTTCCTGACCAACAGCCAGATGGGCAAGAAGGAATCGGTCGAGGACACCGCCAAGGTGCTGGGCCGCATGTACGACGGCATCCAGTACCGCGGCTTCTCCCAGAAGCTGGTGGAAGACCTGGCCAAGCACTCAGGCGTGCCGGTCTGGAACGGCCTGACCGACGCCGACCACCCCACCCAGATCCTGGCCGACTTCATGACCATCGAAGAGTACTGCCACAAGCCGCTCAACCAGGTCAAACTGGTCTACTGCGGCGACGCCCGCAACAACATGGGCAACGCCCTGATGATCGGCTCGGCCAAGATGGGCATGCACTTCGTGGCCCTGGCCCCCAAGGCCCTGTGGCCCAACGAGGAGCTGACCGCCGAAATGAAGAAAGTATCCGAGACCACCGGCGCCAAGATCGAGTTCTATGACATCAGCCAGAAAGACGCCGCCCTCAAAGGCGCCGACGCCCTGTACACCGACGTCTGGGTGTCGATGGGCGAGGAAGCCATGTTCGCCGAGCGCATCGCCCAGCTCAAGGACTACGCCGTCACCATGGATTTCATGAAGCGCACCGCCAACCCGGACTGCCTCTTCCTGCACTGCCTGCCGGCCTTCCACGACACCGAAACCGACGTCGGCAAGGACATCGAGAAGAAGCACGGCCTCAAGCACATGGAAGTGGCCGACGACGTCTTCCGCCTGCCCAATTCCAAGGTCTTCGACGAAGCCGAAAACCGCCTGCACACCATTAAGGCCATCATGGTGGCCACCATTGGCCGCCAGTAAGTCTTTAGTCACATTGTTTCCATAAAAGGGGGAGCGCCGGGCAGGCATGCCGGGCGCTCTTTTTTTGTACCAAGCCGGCGCGCTCATAGACGCTGCTCCCCCTGGCTGCGAAGTCCTCGCGCCGCTCTCTACGGCGCTGCGGGCTTCTGCGCCACCCCCACTTCTGTCATCGAGACTTGGAGCCCCCTCGAACGCGCTTCATGCGTTCTGCCCCCCTGCGATCCTGCGCACTGCTCGGATCGCACCGTGGCCTGATTTTATGCGGGCTGGACTACTGTGGCGCGGGGGCGCTTCCAAGCTAGAGCGTACAGAATTATAGCCAGGTTGCCGGCGATCTCGACGACGCTGAAGAAAATGTAATGTAGCGAAGAGTCGCCAATAAAGAACGAACCCGCCTGGTAGACTATCATGAGCGACGCCGCGATTATGTTCGCCGCCTTGTTAGCCCTGAAGCCGAGCACCCTGGACAGGACTATCATCAGGAACGGTATCTCCAACGATATCCCGGCGAAAAGCAGGAAGGCCTGCGTCACCGCGACGCCATGTATGCTGCCCGCGAGATAGGCCGTGATGCTGGCCAATTCCATGCCGGAGAGTATGTCGCAAAACAGGTAGTTGACCGACAGGAAAACCCACAACGTCGAGAGCATAGCCATGCGCGAGCGATTCTTACCGTCGGCGATTGCGTCATTAGTATTGATCATAGAGACACTCCTTCAATATCGTTTGTTGTGGCGATAGCGTTACGGCCGCGGAGCAGGTAGATGCCCAGGCCGATCCACCACGCGATGACGCCGACGCCAAAGGCGTAGCTTACCGCCGCTAGTGCGGGTACGGCCGACCCCGCCAGCCCCAAAGATCCAATAGCCATACCAAGTATGCTAAGGCTTTTGCACAGCGCTCCAGTCCTAAACCCGGCCAGGCTCATAAGGCCCACCCACAGGCAGCCTAGAATCTTGTCTGAGCTATCAATGCCTGCCGTGACCGTATCCAGGGTTAAGCGCAGAGTCTCCGCCTGCGCTGGATTCGTCGCCGCTAGGCTAAGCAACGTATTGTTTCCGTTAATAGCGATAAACCCGCTCAGGAACACAAGCGTCACCCAGATAAACCCGAAGGTGGTCGCGACGGTAGCCAGCCGCGGCGCGGCCGCTTTCATCCGCTCATAGAGCGCGAGCGCGAGCAACGCTAGGCAGACGCCGTTAAGGATGTACGGAATAAAATCCCAAGCGAAGGCAAACGTTTGGTGGACGGACAAAAAGGCGATGTACTCGGCAAAGCCAAGTGTTGAATCTTCCAACGGCGCCAAAACGGTCACAAGCAAAACCATGGCAAACAGGTACGTGCCGGCCGCCACCAAGGCGGCAACCCCGCCGGCTTTTTGCAGATTCTTCATATCACTCTGCTCCTTTATTCCCATATTCGAATACTTCGCCTATTTGCACCCCAAAGGCATCCGCTATGCGAAAGGCCAACTCCAGCGAGGGCGAGTACTTGTTCCCCTCAATGGCGACGATAGTCTGCCTGGATACGCCTGCCTTGTCCGCGAGTTGCTGTTGGGACATTTCCCCGGCGAAGAAGCGCCGTTCGCGAATCTTATTGCTAATAGTCTTTTTGTCAGCCATTCTTCACGCCCCTCTTGTAGAGCAACAGCTGTACGCCGCCCTCCAGCAGGGAGCCCGCGCCTAGGGAAAGGAACAGCACGTTGAGCATCACCGCGACGGGAAATCCCAGCGCCAAAGCGGCAAGCGCCGCGACAAAGCCCCCGCCGGCGACCGCGAAGCCGACTTTCAGGGATTTCAACTCGATGAGCTTACTCATCTCGTCCTCGGCCATCTCGGAAGCCACCTCGCGTTCGACAGCCTTGTCGGGGTAGCACTCATCGTGCATCTGGCGCTTTACCGGTATACTCACGGCTATCGAAATGGCCAAACCAATTTGACCGAGTATCGCCGCAACGACTCCTATACCCGTGAACAGCAGCATACCGATCGCCCAGGCCTTGCCGTCGTCCGGTCCGAGAAGACCTGCCTGGAAGCGTCCGTGCGCGTACAGGCAATAGGTTATCAGGACGGCGGCACCCGTACCCATGGCCACTATTGTTTTCTTTTCGTGATAGGACATCTGTAAACCTCCATTGTCATACAGGATTCTATACTTGACATAATGTATTATTAGATTGTCTTAGTGTCAAGTTAATTTGTCATTTATTCATAGTGTTTTTTGGTAAAGCCGCGCGTCAGGAGCGCCCTGATCTTGCCAGCCATCAGGGAAGCTAGATCGTGGTGGCGGACGGCACTCAGGCAGTATCGATTTACCAAGGTGCTTTCCAGAACCGCCCCAGCTGGCGGCTGGCTGTTTATTTCCAGTTTTATGGCCAATTTCTGGTCGGCCAGCGCCGCCTAGCCGCCGGCCTGTAAAAAGCCACTGACCTTGATCCTGACGGTGTGTACGGAGATATTCGCGGGCTAGGTTCAGACGAACGCCTGGCTCTGGCTGCCCGGCTCCAGATACTGAAGAACCAGCCAGGCTTTTTCTGGCGTGGCCAATACCACGTCTGCACCCAGTATGGGCACCGTTTTGAAACCCGTAAAAAGCGGCTACTGGATACAGCGATAGCGGAAAGCGCCGAATTCGTTGCTATAATCGCAGGTACCGCGCGGCGTAACGCTGGTAAGCAGATTCACCTTCTCTGGGAGGAGGCCATACCAGGACAAGGCCCAGCGTTCGCTCAAATACGAAGGCTGGCACAGCCGGTTGGCAATCAACGGCCCGCTGGGCATGTGCCGGGCATACGGCGGCTTGAAGCAATACAGCCTCGGCAGAAGTGGTGCCTGACCCCAGCCTGAAAAAATCAGGGGCCTGACCCCGTCAGGCCGGCCGGAAGGCTGCCTGGTTGCGCTGGATATACTTCAGGTGGAAGTCAGCGTGGTCGCGGTATATGTCCAGGACAGCGGCCAAGGTCAGCTTGCCACGCTTCGGGTGCTGCGCGAACAGGCTATCCCAATCCTGGCCGATCGCGCCTTGGGCCAGGGCCGCGGCTACCGCCCGGATGTGGCGGATCGCCTCGATGGTCTGGTCGGCGCTGATGGACTTCGGGTCGATAGACCGGTTCCAGGCCGCCTCGTCCCACACGAAAAGCGTGGCCCCCGGCTGGGCGATGCACAGGCCGATCCGGGTGCAAGCGAAGATGTCGGCATGCAGGAAGTGGGCCAGATGCTCGCGGATGGTCCAGGCGTCCGCCAGCGGCGGCCGGAAGTCCAAGGCGGCGCCGGGCGTGGCCTGGACGGCCGCCAGCAGCGGCTCGATGGCGTCCTTGAAGGTCTTGATACAGTTGGTCTTCTCTGCGGTATCCATATAATTTCCTTTCCGCTCGGGGGGCGAATTGCTGGCGTACAAAGTGACATCGGCTGACGCTGGCGCCAGCCTAACAGGGTGTTGAAAAACGCGGATGCGGCTTTTCAACACTTCAAAAGCCGGTACAATTACGCAGCATAGCGCAAGCTATGCGAGGAATTGTTAAGGTTGTTGAGAAAGCAACCGGCTTTTTCAACAACCTGCTAAGCGCCATCAGACATCACAACTGGCCTCTTTTATCGGCCGAGCCCGCTAATATCATTGATATCGGCCTGCCAGATATCCATGCCACCGAGTCCTTCTACCGTACAGGAACCGTAATAGAGGGTTGATCCATCGCTGGAGGCATACGGACGGCAATCTTTATAAGCTGTGTTTATGCGTGCACCTGCATTGCGTGGCTGCCCCCACGGCGCGGTCACGCTTGTACGGCGGGACACCCAAATGTCAAAATCGCCATAACCGCCGGCCCGGTTGGACGCAAAAAACAAAAGCAGGTCATTCGCGGCCAATGAAGGCGTAAAATCGGTAAACGCGGAGTTGACCGTGCTCAGGTTTTCGGGTTCCCCCCACGGATCAGACCAGCTTGAGCGACGGCTGACCCAGACATCGCCACCACCCGACCCGCCGGCGCGAAACGGCGGAATATCCAGTTCGGCGAAATACAGTTCCAATCCGTTCTTGGAAATGCGGGGATCGGATTCAACGCCGGGGCTGTTGACGCTGCGGCCGATGTTCTTCGGGAGACCCCACGCGCTGATCCTTGTTTCCCTCGTCGAGTACCATATATCAAAATTTCCCTCACCGCCTAGCAGGTTGTTGAAAAAGCCGGTTGCTTTCTCAACAACCTTAACAATTCCTCGCATAGCTTGCGCTATGCTGCGTAATTGTACCGGCTTTTGAATGTTTGACGCGAAATAAATCGTCAGCTCGTCGTCGCTCATAGTCAAGCCGAATGATTGAAAAAGATCGTTAACCATGTCGCTGATCGGTCGCGGTTCATTCCAGGCGGCGGTGGCGTCATTTCTGGTGGCAAACCAGATATCGTCACTATCGCTCCCTCCCCGGCCGGAATGAAAATAGAGTGTGGTTTGATCCGCGCTGAGAAACGGACCGTTTTCGTCAAACGTTGAGTTTATCGGCGCCCCGAGATTTTCCGGTCGGCCGAATTGCGGCTGAATACAGGCAGTAACCAGGCAGGCGAGAACAACCGCCAACCATGTAGCGTCTTTTCTGATCATCCTATCCTCTTGGCTTATTCGATGCTAGCATTATAATTGTTAACAGGAAGAATGCAAGGCAAGCAAAACGGGGACTCCAGCTTGACAACTCCCTCTGTTAGCAGTATTTTAATCTAGCTTAGCTTAGCTAAACATTTGTCAGGAGACTAATCATGTATCAAGTCAATATCTTCCAGGCCAAAACCGAGCTATCAAAACTCATTGCCATGCTGGAGGACAAAAGCCAGGAAAGCATCGTCATCGCCCGCAATGGAAAGCCAGTGGCCAGGCTCATGCCCGCCAACCAGCCCGACATTCGTCAACGCATTGGCGTAGCAAGAGGACTATTCACCGCGCCAGACAATCTTGATGAGGATAACGAAACCATCGCCGCCCTCTTTGGTACCGCTCTGTGAACCTGCTGCTGGATACGCATATCGCGCTTTGGGCCTTGGTTGATGATTCCCGACTATCTCCGGCGGCCCGCGCCTTGATCAGTGACCCGGCGCACGCCATTTTCTGGAGCGTAGCCTCGATGTGGGAAATTGCCATCAAGCATTCACTCAAACCGGACAAGATTCCGGTCTCGGCGGTGGAGTTCTTGCATTTCTGTGGCCAGGCCGGCTTCGAAGCGCTGGCCATCCGCGAAAGCCACATCATCGCCCTGGAAGACTTACCAAGGCACCATAACGATCCGTTCGACCGCCTGCTGGCCGCCCAGTCCCAGGCTGAGGCCATGCTCCTCTTAACCCACGACGCCGCGCTGGCGCCGTATGGTCCGCAGATCAGACTGGTCTAGCGGCCAGGCCAACCTGATCTTGACGCGCCTGAGCCAAAACCAGCACTATGCCAGCGTGAATAGCCTGAAACGCCCTCCCATCATCTTCCTCGGCTTGTCCACCTTCCAGGTTTTGGCCATGTTCCGGCGCGGTATCTTCTATACCTTTCTCGGCGTCTACCTGCGCTCCTACCTGGGCCTAAGCGTTACCGAAACCACTCTGTTCGAAACCATCCCGATGGTCTTCAACATCCTCTTCCAGACTCTGGTCTGGGGGCGGCTGACCGACCGCCTGCAACTCCGCCGGGGGTTGTTGATCATTGGCGAGTTGCTGGCCGGCGTCGGCCACCTGCTGATGTGGTTCCTGCACGCCGCGACGCCTGACCCACGCCTGGCCGGCTTCGTCATCATCGGCGGGCTCACCGTCATCGAGGTTTTCTGGTCGATGTCCAACATCGGCTGGAGCGCCTATATTTCTGACGTCTATAACGCCGGCGAGCGCAACGCCGTCCAGGGTAAGCTGGCCAGCCTCGGCGGCGTCGGCCGCATCATCGGCGCGCTGGCCGGCGGCGCCCTCTACGACCGCCTGGGCACGGCTTTCCCCGGCTGGGGCTTCAAGGCCGGCGGCATCTTCATCGTCTCGGCCGCGGTGATGATCGTCTCGGTGGTGCCCTTCTTCTTCATGCCCGAGGGGGGCATCAAAGCCCAGCCACCGTCCGCCAATAAACCGACTAGGCTGGCCACCGACGCCAGCCCTGCCGCGCGGGGTGACTTCCGGGTTTTCGCCGTCTTTCTGGTGGCCATGCTGCTAATCAATTCCGGCGTCAATTCCATGGCCGCGGTCAAGGGTCAGTTCCTGGACCTGCGCGAGGGTTTTGCCGCCTCGGCCACTACCATCAGCCTGGTCAACAACATCGAGTCGCTGGCCTTAATCGTGGCCGGACTCTTTATTGGCCGGCTGGGCGGGCGCTTTGGCATCCGTACGCTGTTGGTGGCCGGCGCCGTTTGCGGCATCGGCTTTCTGGTGGCCTATTCGGTAGCGCCGGCGCTGGGTTTTATCTACCCAGTATCCATCCTGAAAGGTCTGTCCGATGCCTTGCTGGCCGGGTCGGCCTACGCGCTTGCCTCGATACTGATTCCGCCGGAAAAACGCGGCCGCTACTTTGCCGCCTACAACGCCAGCTTCATGCTCAGCTGGGGCGTCTCGGCCACCCTGATTACCGGGCCGCTGATCGATAGCCTAATCGGCCACGGCGTCGGACCGGTCCTGGCTTACCGCGCCGGCCTGGCTTCCTCCGCCCTGGTGTCGGCCGCCGGCCTGGTCGTACTGCTGGGCTTGCTGCGCCAAACGCGTCAACGCGCCAGCAGCGAGGCGTAGCTGGTCATCAAGCCATTTATGGCCTCGGCGCTGACCGGTTTTACCAGGTAGGTGTCGGCACCGCACTGATAACAGGCCTTGATGTATTGCTCTGGATCGTCGAGCACGCTGGTGACGACGATAACCGCGTCGCGCTTGCTGAAGCCGTCGCGACAAGCGCCCTCGGCCCTGAGCCGGCGAATGCCGACCTCCACCTCCAGGCTGCGCATCCGCTTGGCCGCCTCGAAACCATCCAGTTTCGGCATCATGACATCCAGAAAAACAAGGTCGTACGGTTGGGTTTCCAGGTTGCCGCTAAAGGCCGCCAGCGCTTCCTGCCCATCGGCGGCGATATCGCACGAGCCAAACGGCCTTAAAAGCTCAACCAACTGGCGCCGCGGGATATATTCATCATCAACTACCAAGATCGACCACCCGCCCCGGCGCGGCGGCTGGCCTGGATTGCCATCGCTGGTATCGGCCGCGAAAATCGTTATCCCAGGCGTTGGCGCCTGGGTAGGCTGGGTCGCGGCATTGGCGCCGGTGATGGCGTTGAGCTGGTCGATCAGATCTTCGACGTCGACTAGTTGGTGCGGGTTGTCCATAAGCAGGCAGGTCATACTCTCCAGGGTGTCCAGCACCTTAAACAGCAGATCAATGAGGCTTTTATCGGCCGTTATCTGTTTATTGCGCAGTTTAGCCACTAAACTCTCGGCGGAGTGGGCAAACTTGCCCAGCTGATCATAACCCAGCATCAGGGCATTTCCCTTGATGGTATGGAGCATGCGGAACAGCCCGTTGATGGCTTCCTCGTCATCGCTCTTTTCCATGAGCATAAGGCACTCGTTGGCGCGCTGGATGTGTTCCGCCACCTCGAGAGCAAAACTTTCCTTTATCTCTTGTGAATCGAATTCCATGACTACTCCAGCGGAACATATCGGCTGCCGTGCGGAAACGCCTGGTTCAAACTATAACCTGCTTCCACCTAAAATGGAAGCGTCAGAATTTCACGCGGCGCCGGCACCGCTAATCCGGCAACCTCAAAAAGCGCCTGGCCGCTGGCTTGCATTTCCTCCAGCCGGGCGCTATGCTGGCTTAATCATGAGTCAAAATATTAACCGCTGCGAAGCCATCAGCCTGGCGGGAGTGGCTGCCCTGCGCCTGGCCGCTCCGGACGGGGCCAGCGCCATCATTGTGCCGGCCCTGGGCGGTATGGTGCACCAAGTGTCGCTGCCGGCTCCGGACGGGCGTCTGCATCGGCTATTGCGAACGGCCGAATCCGGCCAGCTGCCGGCCAACCCGGCCTACGCTGGCGCATTTATGCTGCCTTTCGCCGGCCGGGTGCGCGGCGGCCGCTACCCTTGGTCAGGCCGTCAGCATCAGCTCCCGGTAGACGGCACAGGCAACGCCCTGCACGGTTGCCTGGCTGGCCAGCCTCTGGCCGAGCTGGGCCGGGAGCTGGCCGCCGACCAAGCCAGCCTGAGCCTCGGCTGGCAGCTGGAACCAGACCGCCTGCCTGGCTACCCCTTCAGTCTGGGTTGGCAGGCCGACTATCGGCTGGACAGGCAGGGCTTTTCGATTACCCTAACGGTGACCAATCGCGGGCCCAAGGCGGCGCCTATCAGTTGCGGCTGGCATCCCTATTTCCGGCTCGACGAGCCGCTGGACAGCTGGCGTCTGCACTACCCGGCCAGCCACTACATCCCGATCGCCCCGGACTTTTTCCCCAGCGCCGGGCCGACGCCGGTTAACGGCAGCGGCTGGGATTTCCGGGCGGCGCCAACCTTAGGCGGGCGGCAACTGGACGGCCCGCTCTGCGCCGTAGATGGCCAGCCGGTCCGGCTGTCCGCTCCGGCGGCCGGCTACGCCATCGAGTTGCGCGCCGACCGACTCTTCGGCTTCATCCAGCTGTATACACCGCCGTTGCGCGACGCCATCGCCATCGAGCCAGTCAGCGCTCCCAGCGGCGCTTTCAACGGCGAAGCGCCTGGCCTGATCACCCTGGCGCCGGGCGAGAGCCGCGGCGGCGGCATCAGCTTACGCCTCAGCTCCGCCTAAGCGGTCATATTTGCGCTGTACAAATCCTCCGGCGGACCGTATTATGGGCGATAGGCTCAACCGGCAATCGGCCGGCTGACGCCGCGACTAAGCGAACAAGGAGTTGGGCATGGGCGAAAAGTCCGAGGATCACATACCCAAGGCCACGGACGACCAAGCGCCGGTCGCCGCCGACTGCCTAGTGGAAACGCAGCGCCGCGGCACCATCGCCGGCCGGGAAGTCCGTTACACCGTCACCGCCGGCACCATGGTGTTGCGCGAGGAAACAGAAAAAAAGGGCGACCAGGAAGGCGAATCCGAAGGCGCCAAGGCCCGGGCGTCGGTTTTCTTCGTGGCCTACACCCTCGATGGCGTGGCTGACCAGGCCAGGCGGCCCATCACCTTCTCCTTCAACGGCGGCCCCGGCTCTTCGTCGGTTTGGCTGCACCTGGGCGTGCTCGGACCGCGCCGCGTGGTCATGGGCGACGCTGGCGGCCTGCTGCCGCCGCCCTATGGCCTGGCCGACAACGACTGCAGTATCCTGGACCTCTGCGACCTGGTGTTTATCGACCCGGTCAGCACCGGCTTCAGCCGGGCGGTGACCGGCGAAAAACCCAAGGATTTCCTCGGCTTCAAGAAGGATATCGAGTCGGTCGGCGATTTCATCCGGCTGTTCACGACGCGTTACCAGCGCTGGCTGTCGCCCAAGTTCCTGGCCGGCGAGAGTTACGGCACTACCCGCTCGGCGGGGTTAAGTTCCTATCTCCAGGAACGACACGGCCTGTACCTCAACGGCATCATGCTCATCTCCTCGATCCTCGACTTCGGCACCGTCCACGCCAACCCCGGCAACGACCTGCCCTACATCCTCTACCTGCCCACCTACGCCGCCACCGCCTGGTACCACCGCGCCCTGGGCAGCCTGCAGGAACGTGACCTGCGCTCCCTCCTGGACGAAGTGGAAGCCTTTGCCACCGGCGATTACGCGCGCGCCCTCCTGGCCGGCTCCCGGCTGGAGCCAGCCCAGCGCGCCCGCATCGTCAAGCGGCTGGCGGCCTATACCGGCCTGTCCGCCGATTACCTAGACCGCGTCAACCTGCGCATCGAGATCATGCGCTTCACCAAGGAACTGCTGCGCGACCGCAAGCGCACGGTCGGCCGCCTGGACAGCCGCTTTACTGGCATGGACCGCGACTCCGGCGGCGAGACTTTCGACTTCGACCCCAGCCTGGCCGCCATCATGGGCCCGTACAGCGCCGCTTTCAACGCCTATGTGCGCGGCGAGCTGGGCTATGAGAGCGACCTGCCTTACGAGATACTCAACGGCAAGACCAATGCGGCCTGGAGCTATGCCGAACACGAGAACCGTTACGTCGAGGTGGCCGAAGCGCTGCGCAAGGCGCTGTGCTCGAATCCCCACCTCAAGGTATTCGTGGCCAACGGCTATTACGACCTGGCTACGCCCTACTTCGCCACCGAGTACACCTTCAGCCACCTGAGCCTCGACCCGGCCCTGGAAGCAAACATCGGCATGGGCTACTACGAGGCCGGCCACATGATGTACGTCCACGAGGCCTCGCTGGCCAAGCTGAAGGCCGACATCGCCGCCTTCTTCGCGCGCAGCCTGCCCTGAGCCGGAACGGGAGAAGGCACGTGAAGTTTTCGTATCTCGTTATCGGCGGTGGCATGGTGGGTCTGGCCACGGCGCGCTACCTGCTGCTAGCCGACCCGGGGGCCAGCGTCGCCCTGGTCGAGGCTAAAGCGCGCACCTGCTCCGGCAACAGCGCCCGCAGCGCCGCCCTGTACCGCAATTTGTTCAGCTCACCGACCTCCCGCCTGCTGGCGGAGAGTTCGATCTCCTATTACCTCGGCTTCGCCACCGAGCTGGGGCTGCGGCCGAACGGCTATCTGTGGTGCTTCTCGGCCTCCCAGTGGGCCGGCGTGGCCGCCGCTGCCGCCGGACTGGTCGGCCAGACCCGGGCGGCCAGCCTGCTCGACGCCGCCGCTATCGGCGCCAGCCTGCGCCTGTCGGATGGAAGCGGCGACCAGGCCGTCAGCCAGGCCATCTTCGGCGGCCGCTGCGGCAGCCTGTCGGCCCAGGCCCTGGGCGCCCACTACGAGCGCCTGTTCGAGGCCGGCGGCGGCATCGTCCAGCGCGGACGCTCCATCGCCCGCCTAGAACTGGCGCCCGGCTCCGTACAACGTTTCGCCGCCGCGGTCGACACTACCGGAAAGCGACTGGAGGCCGAGCGCTTCGTCGTCGCCACCGGTTGCTGGCTGCAGGATCTGCTGGGTCCGGCCGGCATCGCCTCGGGCGTCTACCCCAAGAAGCGCCAGCTCTTCGCCTTCCGGCTGGACGACCCAGGCTGGCTGGCCGCAGCCGACCCAAGCGGCTCCGAGCGCGGCCGCTCCGGCCTACCCAATATCATCCTGCCGGGCGGCGTCTACCTGAAACCGATACCCGAGCGGCGCCTGTGCGTGGCCGGCTTGGCCGACGACCTGGGTCGCCCCTTTGAGCTACCCTACGCGCCAGTCGAACGGGCGGCAGCCGAACCCGATTACTTCCGCGCCGCCATCGAACCCGAGTTGCGTCGCCATTTTCCAGGCTTAGCCGCCCAGGCCGAGCCGCTGACCATCGTCACGGCCTGGGCCGGCCATTACGATTACTATTGGCCGGATCGCAATCCAGTAATCGAGCGGATATCCAACCTAGTCTGGGTCGGCGGCTGTTCCGGCTCGGGCATCATGAAGGCCGACGCCATCGGTCGCTTGGCCGCCGCCAAAGCCGTCGGCCAAGCGCAGGTCAGCCTTGCGCAAGCCGGACCGGCCGGCGAGGACGTGGCCTTCAGCGTCGACGATCTGTCGCTGCGCCAGCGTCGCGTCGAACGCGAAAGCCTAGTCATCTGACGACCGAATCGCCGCCCGGTTGACCAGGCCGGCCGGCTGCTTTATACTCGCGCCCCATGATCCACGTCGAACAGCTCTCCAAAACCTACACCGTCTACAAACGAATCCCCGGCAGCCTGCGGCGGCAACGTCTGGCCGTCACGGCCCTCGACGGCATCAGCTTCAACGTATCGCCCGGCGAGATCGTCGGCTACATCGGGCCAAACGGCGCCGGCAAGAGCACCACCATCAAGATCCTGTCCGGCATCCTCCATCCCGACCGCGACCACGGCAGCTGCCTGGTCAACGGCCGGGTGCCCTGGAAGAACCGCCAGGCGCACGTCGCCGGCATCGGCGTGGTCTTCGGCCAACGCACCCAGTTGTGGTGGGACCTGCCGGCCGGCGAGTCCTTCGGCCTGCTCGGCGACATGTACCGCGTGCCGCCGGCCCTGAGCCGCGAGCGCCTGGCCCGGCTGCGCCGCGAACTGGACCTCGACGGCTTCATCGACACGCCGGTGCGCCAGATGTCGCTTGGGCAGCGCATGCGCTGCGAGCTGGTGGCCGCCCTGATCCACAACCCACCGCTCTTGTTCCTGGACGAGCCCAGCATCGGCCTGGACGCGCCGTCCAAGATCGCCCTACGCGACTTCATCGTCTGGCTGAACCGCCAGCACGGCACCACTATCATCCTGACCACTCACGACATGGACGACATCGAGGCCCTGGCCCGCCGCGTCCTGTTAATCGGCAAGGGCCGGCTGCTGTTCGACGGCAGCATGGCCGAGCTGCGCCGCGAAGCCTCCGACGAGAAGCGCGTCACCATCGACCTGGCCGAACCGGCCGACGAGGCGGCCCTGCGCGCCTGGTACGGCCCGCGCGGCCTGCGCATCGTCGCGCTGCGCGAACACCGCCTGGTGCTGGCCTACGACGGCTCCGCCCTGGCCGGGACCGAGGCCATCGCCGTCGCCGTCCAGCCGCTCAAGGTGGCCGACCTGTCGCTGGGCGGCCAGCCGGTCGAGGAGCTGATCGCGGCGCTCTACGCCAGGCACAAGTTATGAAAAGTTACCTGGCTGCCTTCAGGGGGCGGTCCCGCTCGGTGTTGCGCTACCGCGCGGCGGCGCTGGCCGGCATCTTCACCCAGTTCTTCTTCGGCCTCATCCTGTGCATGATCATGGAAGCCTGGTACCGCTCGGCCGCGCCCGGCCTGCAGGCGCCGCTCAGCCTGCGACAGGCGGCCAGCTACATCTGGCTGGGGCAGATCATCTTCGCCCTCATCCCCTGGCGCGGCGACCCCGAACTGCAAGACCTGGTGCGTTCCGGCGATGTGGCCCGCGACCTGATCCGGCCGCTGGACGTCTTTGGCCTCTGGCTGGCGCGCAGCCTGGCCTGGCGCCTGGCCAGCCTGCTGTTGCGCTTCCTGCCCATCCTGGTGTTCTCGCTCTTCATCCTGCCGGCCATCGGCCTGGGCGACATCGCCCTGCAGCCGCCGGCCGGCTTGGGCGGATTGCTTGGCTTCCTGCTGCTGCTGGCCGGCGCCGCCCCGCTATCGGCCGCCATCACGGTCTTCATCAGCTGCTTCCAGTTCCGGCAGATCAGCGCCGTCGGCGCCAACGCCATCGCGGCGGCCCTGGTCAGTTTCTTTTCCGGGCAGCTGGTGCCGCTGCCGCTGCTGGGCGGCCCAGTCGAGCTGCTCTACCGCCTGCTACCCTTCCGCTACCTGGCCGACGTCCCTTACCGCTTCTGGCTGGGCAGCCTGACTCTAGCCGACCTGCCGGCCAGCCTGGCCATCCAGGCCGCCTGGCTGCTGGCCGTATTGACCGCCAGCCGCCTGATCATCCAGCGCCAGCTGCGCCAGCTGGCCATCGCCGGAGGTTGAATGAAACTCGCCGCATCGCTGCGCCACAGCCTATTCATGTACCGCCGGCTGGCCGGCTTGTCCATCCAGAGCCAGCTGCGTTACCGCAGTTCACTGCTGCTGTCCATCGTGTCGCAGTTCCTGATCATCGGGGTGGAATTCTTGGCCCTCTACCTGATGTTCCAGCGCTTTCGCAGTTTCATGGGCTGGAGCCTGCCGGAAATGGCCGTGCTCTACGGCCTGGTCAACACCTGTTTCGCGCTGGCCGACGCCCTGGCCTACGGTTTTGACCAAATGGGGCCACTACTCAAAAACGGCAACTTCGACCGCCTGCTGCTGCGGCCGTTGCCGCTGCTGGTGCAGCTATTGGGTATGGAGGTGACCATCCGGCGCGCTGGGCGCCTGCTGTTGGGTATCAGCACCTTCGGCTGGGGGCTATCGGGCCTGCTGCCGACCATTCAACTCGGCGCGCCGGCCCTGGCCCTGCTGCTGGCGGCAACGGTGGCCGGCACCCTGGTTTTCCTGCTGATCTTCCTGGTCCAGGCGGCCTGCACCTTCGTCACCATCGAGGGGCTGGAATTCATGAACGCCTTCAGCTACGGCGGCCAGCAAGCCGCCAGCCATCCGTTACTCGGCTACCGCCGGGCCATCCAAGTGCTGTTCACCGGCTTTATCCCGATCGGCGCCTGCATCTACCTGCCGCTCTGCCTGATACTCGGCCGCGTCGGCCTGCCTGGCTTACCGGCCTGGGCGCACGCCGCCGGCCCGCTAGCCGTCCTGCCCTTCGGCGCCTTCGCCCTGGCCCTCTGGCACCTGGGCGTATGCCGCTACAGCTCGGCCGGCGGCTGAGAAACCGCCGCCGGCCGGCCTTGTCCGCCGCTACAGGTTGACGTCACCCTTGCGGCGGCGCGACACGGCGGTCTCGGGGAAAAGCAGGCCGAAGGTATCCATGGCGATCTGCAGTTCCTCGTTGGTCGGGATTACCAGGATGGCGGTCGGCGAATAGGCCTGGGAAACGAGGCCTTCCTTGCTGCCGTTATGGTTATTCGCCTCGTAGTCCATGACGATGTTGATGTTTTCCAGGCGATGGCAGATACGCTCGCGCATCCGCGCCCCGTGCTGGCCGATGCCGCCGGTGAAAACCAGGGCGTCCACCTTGAACAGCTCGGCCATGTAGGAGCCGATATACTTGCGCACCCGGTGGGCATACACGTCGAGTGCTTCGAGGGCGTTGCTGATGCCCTTCTCGGCCGCCGCCTCCAGGTCGCGCAGGTCGTTGGATATGCCGGACAAGCCGAGCAGGCCGCTTTTCTTGTTCAGCATGTTAGTAATTTCTTTATTGCTATACCCGTGGTCGGCCAGATAGCAGAGGATGGCGGGGTCGATATCGCCGCAGCGCGTCCCCATCACGAGGCCTTCCAGCGGGGTAAAGCCCATCGAGGTATCGATGGAGCGGCCGCCCTCGATGGCGGTTATCGAGGCGCCGTTGCCGAGGTGGCAGGTTATCAGGTTGGTGTTACAAGGCTTGCGGCCCAGGATTTCCAGGGCGCGGCTGGCCACGTAGCGGTGGCTGGTGCCGTGGAAACCGTAGCGGCGGATGCGGTGCTTGTCATATAATTCACGCGGCAGGCCGTACAGGTAGGCTTGAGGCGGCATGGTCTGATGAAAGGCAGTGTCGAAGACGGCCACCTGGGGAACCTTGGGCAAAAGCTGACTGGCCGCCTGGATTCCGGTCAAGTTGGCCGGATTGTGCAGCGGCGCCAACTCGATATTGGCTTCGATGGCGGCGATGACCGCTTCGTCGATCTGGACGGAATTACAGAAACGCTCCCCGCCATGCACGATACGATGGCCGATAGCCTCAATCTTGTCGGTAGTCGGCACGATGCCTTTTTCCGGGTCCACCAGGCATGCTCCGACCTTCTGCATGGCTATGGCATGGTCGGCAAAGACCGCTTCCAGCCTGATTTCACCCTTGGGGGAGGTCTGCTGCAGGAAACCAGCGCTCTCGCCAATGCGCTCGACCAAGCCCTTGCCAAGACTTTGCCGCCGGGGCATCAGAAAAACCTCATACTTGAGTGACGAACTGCCGGTGTTCAGGACCAAAATACAATGCTCACCGCTACTGTGCTGCATACCTACCATCCTTCAATTATTGATGAAAGGGATCGACCCGCTGCCGGGCGGCCAGGGTCGTTTTCGGCTGGCATTATACACTACATTCCTGTCAAAATGGAGAAAAACTTGCAATTCCAGCCAGGTTGAGCTACACTATGGCTGTAAGCCGTATATATGAAAAAGGATCCCCGATGACTCAACGCAATGTTATTGCACTCGTCGCCGGCATAGCCGTCATGGTACTCGTCGCTGGCGTTATCGTCGGCTTCCTGGTCTACGCCGAGAGCCGGAACTCGAAAATTGACCTACTGTCGCGCTATTTCAAGGCCTTGGCCATGGAAGACAGTAAAATCATCGCCGAATTAACCTCCCTGGATTTTACCTCCAACCTGCCACTCGTCAACTTGGAGCGCGGCAACTACCAAATTTTCGACTTCGGCACCGAAGGCGCCCAGGACGGCATGGTTCAACATTTCTTGCTGGTAGCGCCTCTGCCCGCTGGCCAGGATCAGGCTTATCTGGCCACTATGCACTTCAAACGGCGCGGGCTACTCAACGAGATTCAGTCCATCATCCTGATGAGCACCGGCCTCGAAGTGCAACCCTGAGGCCAATGTCCGGCTGGCGGATGTCAACCATCCCGGCCCGATACCGTCAGAGTCAGGCCGCCGCGCCAGCCTTGCATAAAGGCCAAGCCATCGAGCGGGTGGTCAAGGGCTAGGGCCGTCACCCAGCTGGCCTGCACGTCCAAGCCGACCAAACACCGACCGGCTGGCAGTCTGGCCAGCGGAAACTCGAAGCCCAGTTCCAGTCGCCCATCGGCTAGCCCCAAGCCGCCACCGGGTGGAATCGCCGCCGCCAGATACCAATTCCCCAACCCGGTCAGGCCCACCAGCAAACTGAGTTGCGCTCCCGGCCAGGCCGCCCCGACTGACCATAACAAACCGACCCGACAAGCCGCTTCCAGGCCGCCGCCGGCCGTCGTCAGCCGTAGCCGGCAGGCCAGTTCACCGAACCCCTGCACCTGGACCGGCCGACCGACGCCATCAGTCTGCAGATTAAGGCCGCCGCCCCAACGCCAGGCCAAAGCTGGCTGAGTGGCCGCCGGCGTGACCGGCTCGCTAGCCACCGGTTCGCCGGCCACTAGCCTGGCCAGGCCGGTCAGCCAGACCAGCGCCAGCATGACTCCGCGATTCATCGTATCCAAAGTACCTCCACCCGGGCCAGGCCCGGAGCAACCCTACCAGCCGTACGCCGTGGCCAGGGCTTTGCCGTGCATAATCGACTGGGAAAATCGGTTACAAGGTCAAATCAAACAACGGCGAAGGGATTGTTCGTGGACGTTGCAGAGGCGGGGTCTGGCGCTCGCGCGGTCCTGGCTTCCGTGTATAAGCTGGCGCGGGGTTTGATGATTTTACGCCGTGGGGTGCTGTCATGACGCAGCCGGCTGCGCTGGGCCGCTTTTGCTGGCAAAGTAGTCCATATCGTGCTAAAATCGTGGGGTCAGACGTCCGGTTTTCCGGGAGCGGTGCCTGACCCCACGCCAGGAAAATCCAGGGTCTGACCCCCAAGGATTTGCAGGCTGCAGAAGCTCGCTCAGGGAGACCTTCCCTGTAATAGCAGGGAGGTCTCCCTGACCAATGTTCCCGAACCAGACCCGTAAAGAGTCGGTGCCGGAAGCATTTCGGCCCAGAAACTGACTGCAGGGACTAGCACTGCTAAAATCGTGGGGTCAGAGGTCCGAATTTTTTTTCGCGGTGCCTGACCCCACGGCAGGAACATCGAGGGGCTGACCCATGGGGAATTGCATAAACAGGTTAAGGTGGTAGCCGTGCACGATGACAACAGGTTGATGCTTTTATTACTCAATGAGCTTATGGATGATGACAGGAATGAAGATTCACTTTCTTCGGATCTTAATTTTATATTACATGGAAATACGGCTATATTAAGGGAATGCATAATAAAAGCCCTACATAATGGCTGTATAAAATGTATCATGCCTGAATATGATAAAGGGCTGCATAGAGCTGTCCCGGTGGTAATTGATAATTTTGAAGAGGGGAAGTTGCCATACTACTATTTTCAGCTTTCCGATTTAGCAGGTTGTTGAAAAAGCCGGTTGCTTTCTCAACAACCTTAACAATTCCTCGCATAGCTTGCGCTATGCTGCGTAATTGTACCGGCTTTTG
>Ga0154383_121_pt1 | contig 70733 bp, 74 predicted proteins | sample RifGroB1_FD_105627 | JGI IMG/M metagenome (GOLD analysis project Ga0154383, IMG submission 105627) | Spirochaetes bacterium GWB1_60_80
CCATAAATCACCCCATGGTAGAGTCTACTCACAGGGCTAGATTTTACTTATGAGTCAACCACTTTTTTTCGGCTAGATTAATTATGAGTCAATGCGGGTTGTTGAAATCGCCGGCCTTTTCAGGCTAGTATCGAAGACACGCAGACCACCGGCTCCGGCCGGTGTTTTTGTTAGCGCGGCTGCCCGCCGCGGGAGCGGGCCATTCCAGCGTCCCGGCCGCCTAGCGCCGGCCCGGGCGGACAATGAGGTTTTACATGGCAGAAAAGATTACCGCCCGGAGCGTCGACTACTCGCAATGGTATATCGACATCATTCTGAAGGCCAAGCTAGCTGACTATTCGCCGGTCAAGGGCTCCATGGTAATTCGGCCGCGCGGCTACGCCATCTGGGAGCGCTTGCGCGACGAGCTCGACCGCCGCTTCAAGGCTACCGGGCACCAGAACGCCTATTTCCCGCTGTTTATCCCGATGAGCTTCCTCAAAAAAGAAGCCGAGCATGTCGAGGGCTTCAGCCCGGAGCTGGCGGTGGTCACCCACGCCGGCGGCGAGGAGCTCGAGGAGCCGTTGGTGGTGCGCCCGACCAGCGAGACCATCATCTGGGCTAAATACCGCGACTGGATCCAGTCCTACCGCGACCTGCCGCTGTTGTACAATCAGTGGGCCAACGTGGTGCGCTGGGAGAAGCGCACCCGGCTGTTCCTGCGCACCTCTGAATTCCTCTGGCAGGAAGGCCATACCGCCCACGAGACCAAGGCCGAGGCGGTGGCCGAGACCGAGCAGATGCTCGAAGTCTACCGCCACTTCGCCGAGGAAATCCTCTGCCTGCCAGTTATTGCCGGCAAGAAGAGCGAGGCCGAGAAATTCGCCGGCGCCGTCGACACCTATTCCATCGAGGCCATGATGCAGGACAAGAAGGCCTTGCAAGCCGGCACCAGCCATTTCCTGGGCCAGAATTTCGCCAAGGCCTTCGATGTCCAGTACCAGACCCGCGAGGGCGGGTTGGAGTATGTCTGGGCTACCAGTTGGGGTGTCTCGACGCGCCTGGTCGGCGCCATCATCATGACCCACTCCGACGACAAGGGCTTGGTGGTGCCGCCGCTGTTGGCCCAGGACGAGATCGTCATCGTGCCGATTTTTAAGAACGAAACCAAGGCCGACGTTTTAGCCTACACCGCCAAACTGGAGGCGGCGCTCAAGGCCGACGGCCGGCGGGTGGTGCTCGACGCCGACGAGAACAACAGCCCTGGCTGGAAGTTCGCCGAATGGGAAATGCGCGGCGTGCCGTTGCGCGTCGAGGCTGGCCCCAAGGATATGGCCGCCGGCAGCGTAGTGCTGGTCCGCCGCGACACCGGCACCAAGCTAGTGGTCAAGGCTGAAGAACTGCCGACTATGGTCGCATCGCAGTTGGCGGCCATGCAGAAAGAGATGCTGGAAAAGGCGCGGGCTTTCCGCGACGCCAATACCCGCGACGTGGCCGACCGCGCCGCGATGCTGGCCTTCTTCGGTAAGGAAGGCGCTGGCATCGACACCGCCACTGGCGGCTTCGCCCGTGGCCTGTGGTGCGGTGGCCGCGACTGCGAAGCCAAGCTGAAGGCCGAGATCAAGGTGACCATCCGCAACATGCCGCATGACATGCAGGACAATATCGCCGGCGGCTGCTGTCTGTGCGGCGCGCCGGCCAAACACCGGGCCATCTTTGCCCGCTCTTACTGAGGTGGCCGCTCGGGGGCGCCTGGCCACCGTCGCGCTGCTACTGGCTGGTTTAGCGGTCGGCTTGGCGGCCTGTGGCCAAGGTCGGGCGAGCCTGGCGGAACTAGACGCCAACTCCGCCACCGTGCCGCTCGAGCCCGGGGCATCGGATGGCGTTGACGCTTCCAGCCAGGACTGGCGCCTCAGCGCTGGCGGAGTGTTGGTCTGCGGGTTGGCGGCCGACGGCCGCTACCTGGCCCTGGCCGCGCCGAACCCAGCCCAGCCAGCCGACGCCGAGTGGACCTGGCCAGCCGGCAGCACCTGGCCGGCGGCGGCTCCCTTCGCGGTTCAGTCCATGCCGCTGACCGCAGTCGGCTTGTCGCCCTACGGCTTGTTGCTGGCCACCAACCGTCGCGGGCTGCAATTTCTGGAATGGAGCGGCGGCCGCAGCGCCGACCGGTCGCTGCGGCTGGAAACGCTAACTGGCAGCCGCGAGGTATTCGCCCACTACACCGTCGCTCCCGGTTGGCTGGCGCCGACTGGTGATGGGGCCGCAGCCAGTCCCGGCGCGACTAGTAGCGGCGTGACCAGTTCTGGTGCCCCCACCAGCGGCTTGTTTCTCCTGTACCGGCATCCCTTGTTTGAGAATGACGCCCTGTCCGGTAGCGCTTGCCGGGCACTGGAAGGCGCCTTGGTCTTGCCCGCAGGCAGCCTGGGCGATCCGGCTCTGCCCGGCGCCCAGAACAGCCTGATCGTGCAAGCCAGCCCAACCAGGTTCAGCCTATGGCCGGCCTTTGGATCGCTGCGCCGGGCCGGGCCGAGCGGAGCCGGCAGCCTGGCGGCTATCTATCCGCAGGAAGCCGGGCGTTGGTACCTCCAGTATCGTCTGGACGACGCCCCCAACCAGAGCGTGAGCCTGCGCTACGGCCACTGGTCTGGCGGGGAGAGTAGTTTCCAGTACCTTGACCGAGCCGAATTCGAGGCGGCCCTGACCCCGCTGCCATTGTCGGCCGCCGCCCCATCCCTGCGCCAGGCCGTCGCGGCGCTGGGTGGCGACCTGATCATCGAGACCAATCTGCCCGATGGCCGCCGTGTCAGCTACCGGCAGGGCGATCCGGCCTTCGCCGTCACCGCCGCCGCCATGCTTGGTCTGGACGGCGCTGTGACCATCGTTGTGCCGGACGGACGGGCGGCGACGGTAGCCAATGGCCGCCTCCAGCGCCTCGAGTTGCCGCGCCCGGTGGCCGAGACCCGTTTCGGTGCCGTCGTCGGCCTGAGCGGGGCAGTCTTGGTGCTGTGGGAGGAAGACCTGTTCCCCCTGGTCGGCCGCTCCGGCTTCCTGGTGCTTTGCCTGCCGTAAAGACCGCCTGCGCCGTTGTGGCGTGGCGCTGGACTAGGAGTCTGTCGGACTTAGGAGCGCTAAAAAAATATTCTACGTGAAATTGTCCAGCCCCTCTAAAGAACCCAGAATTTTAGCCTGTTTCCACGCTTTTTGGCCGATCTCAGCGCCCCGCGGCGTAAAATCGGCTCGTCAATCGGGCCATACAGGAAGTATGGCCCTCAATCCTCACCAATTTTCCACTCGCGGCTCGCTTTCGCTGGGCCAAAATCCTAAGTCCGACAGACTCCTAGGTTTTTTGGTCGCGCTGCGTTATAGTTCAAGCTATAATGAACGTAACCCGCCGAATTGCCCTGAGTCTGTGCCTCGCCTGTCTGGGCTGGTCGCTATCCGCCCAGGTTAACCTGCTCGATTCGGCCATTGGCCGCTTCGGCGTTATCGTCATCAACAACACTGTGCCCAATTCCGCGCCTGATCCGATTCTCAACACCCTGGGCGGTGCCGTGACCATCACTTTCGCCGACGATTTTTGGCTACACCTGGAGCCGGGACTGGATCTGTTCTGGACCAACTACGGCAACGACGACGGACGGGCGGTGCCCGTCGAGTCCGAGGCTGGCGATGGCAATAATGTTTTCGTGCTGGGCTTTCTGCTCGACCTGCCACTGATGGCTAGCTGGCATTTCGGCACGATGCTGTACCCGGAGCGTCGTCAGCGCTTTACGGTCGGCGCTTCGCTTGGGCCGGCCTTCCTGTTTCGTGCCGGCTTCAAGGGCGACACAACGGCCGCCTACGCTGACAAGATGGTGGTTAACCAGGCGGCCGTGCTCGACTGGTTTTGGCAGCAGGGCCGCTGGTTTTACCCGTCAGCCAGCCTGCGCTTCGAAGCCTTGTTGCAGGATGATTTTACCTTCGTATTGGGAGTGCGCGGCTTTTTAGCGGTTTCCAACTTGTGGACCGGCCTGAGCCCGGCCTTGGATCATGCCATGCTGCACGTTGTCCTGGGTATGCGCATTGCCATTCATCCGGTAGCGCCTACTGATAGCGAGGCGGCCAATGAGACCGTGCCACCAACGGCTTCGCCGGATGAAGACAGCGCGCCGGTCGAAGATAGCGCTCCAGCCGAAAACGACGAAACGCCCACTACCGGGTCTTGATTTGACAAGCCTTCTGAAATACAAAACGGGATACCGGCCCGGTATCCCGTTTTGATTGATTCTGTAATGTTTTACCTAGGTTCTAGTGCCTTTACAATAACATTATTAAATATTTATACCTGCCACTTTATTACATCATTTTTACCACCAACTGTCTACATAGATGCAACAAGCGTGCCAAAATATGATTAAACAAGATAATTATTTAATTACTAATACCATTAAGAATTAGTAGACTAACTTTAAGCTCGAAGCTGGGCTGCCTTTGGTGAGCCCCTGTCTGGAATTTGGCAGTATTGAAGCCGAATAGCTGTTGCCGACGCTTAACTTCAACTGGTGTATCAAGTTAGGTGGCGAGATAGATTTGCACAACTGTGCATATTTGCACAGGGTTGGCGCTAGCTTGTTTCCAGATACGTTTCAGAACCGGTCAGTCTTCATCCTCGCGGTTGATCCGGCGGTTAAGGGCTGTCCTGGACAAACCGAGCAAGCCAGCGGCGATGCCCTGATTGCCACCGGCGCGCTGCAAGGCCTCTTGGATTAATTGGCGTTCGGCTTCCTTGAGGGTGGGCAGGGCTGGCAGGTGACCAAACGGGTTGTCGGCCTGATCCCGGATGGCTGGCTTGGCGTTTTTTCGGGGCAGGATTCGCGACTTGAAGCTGCTCAGTGACAGATTCACCCCATCGGAGCGGCCGACGGCGTCGTGAACCATCGATTCCAGCTCCCGGATATTGCCGGGGAAGTCCCAGGTGGATAGCAACTGGTAGAGTTCATCGGGAATATGCGGCTTGCTGCGACTAAATTTGGCGGCTGCGGTGCCGGCGAAATGCTCGACCAGGAGGGGCAGGTCCTCCAGGCGATCGCGCAGCGGCGGGATCGAAATGTGGTGCGTTTCCAGCCGGTAGAACAGGTCCAGGCGGAAGCGTCCGGCCTCGGCCTCGGCGCGCAGGTCGCGATGGGTGGCGGCGATGATCAGGGCGTCCGAGCTGCGCGTCAGGTCGGAACCGAGTGGGTAGTAGAGCCGCTGCTCGATCAGGCGCAGCAGCTTGACCTGGCTCTGGGCCGACAGGTCGCCGATTTCATCCAGGAAGAGGATGCCGCCGGCGGCCTGCTCGATTAGGCCCGGGCGCTCGTTGTCGGCGCCGGTAAACGCGCCGCGCTTGTGGCCGAAGAGGGTATCGCTGAACATGGTGTCGTCCAGCCCGGCGATGTTGACCGTTACCAGCTTGCCGGAGCGCCCGGAGGCGGCGTGGATGGCGCCGGCGAATAATTCTTTACCGGTGCCCGACTCGCCGTTTATCAGGATGGGTTTTTCTGACCGGGCGATGGCTTCTATGTATCGGAAGATGGCCATCATGGGACGATTGCGGGTGATGATGCCGGCGAAATACGGCGGCAGCGACTTGTTTTCGGTGAGCAGGCTGTGCTTGAGGGCTCGGTTGTCGTCGAGCAGGCTGCCGATGGCCTCGGCGTGCTTTATGCTGGCCAGGAGGCGACTGCTTTCGGCCGACTTGGGCACATAGTCGAAGGCGCCGGCCTTCATGCAACGAATAACCGCTTCCAGGTCGTCGACGGCCGTGGCCACGATGACGGGAATTTCCGGCCGTTTGCTGTTCAGTTCCTCCAGAACCTGGTAGCCGTCTATTTCCGGCATCAAGAGGTCGAGGATCATGGCCATGACTTTTTTTTCCTTCAGGATCGGCCACAGGTCCTTCGGATGGCTGCAGGTGATGATATCTTCATAGCCACTGAAGCGGAGCAGGCGCTCGGTGCGCTTGAGGACGCTGCCGTCGTCGTCGACGATCAGAATGCTGCCTTTTTTATCATCCATGGCCGTGCTCCTGTGGTTCGTGTCTCTCGCCGTTCTCGGCGTCGTCTTCGCTGTCGCCAGCCACCGCTTTCATCGAAATGGTTATGGTAGTTCCCCGGCCCGGGGCCGAATCGACCTCGATTGCGGCATCAAGCTCGCGCAGGATGCCTGATACCACCGCCATTCCCAGGCCGGTACCGCCCCGATCGCGCTTGGTTGTGAAGAAAGGATTATATAACGATTTGAGCGTTTCCGCCGTCATGCCGCAGCCCTGGTCGGTGATAACGATACTAACCCGCTCTGGCTGGCCGGTGGCGGCATCTGTATGGAGCCTGGTTTCTAGCTTGACCATGGCGTCGGGTCTTTCCAGTGCTTGCAGGGCGTTTTCCATTACGTTGACGATTATTTGCGTGAGCTTCAGCTTGTCGCCGCGGATGAGAGGCCGCTGGCCGTCGAGTTCGATCCGGAAATCGGTGGTGCTGGCGGCGATAGCGTGGCGCAATAGCCGGGTGGCGTATTGGATGGCCTGGTTGACGTCGACGATGCCGGACAGTTGGTTTTCTCCGCCAGCGCCGGAGAACTCCTTGAGCTCGGCGACGATTTTGCGGATGTGCTGGGCGCTGCCGTAGATGTCGTTCAGCATGGCCGGAATCTCGGTTTGCAGCTCGTTGTAGGAAAAGCCGCGCACGTTGAAGACGCCTTCCAGCCGGTAGAGTTTCTCCAACGCGGCGGTAATCTCCGTCCATATCTCCCGCAGCACCGGCAGGTTACGCAGGATCGAGTTGTTGGGCGTATTGATCTCGTGCGCCAGTCCGGCGGTCAGCCAGCTGAGGGTGTGCATCTTGTCGATCTCGGCTATACGGCTTTTTTGTTCCAGTTCACGGCGGTTGCTGGCCGCCAGTTGGGCATGAGTGGTGAGGCGCGCCAGCAGTTCGGCGGTGCTGAAGGGGCGCAGCAAGTAATCGTCGCCGCCGGCCTGGAAGACCTCGTTGATTTCCCTGGTGGTATTGTTGTTGATGATAATGATGATGGGCAGCCGGGCGTTGGTCGGCAGTCCGCGCACCAACCGGCAGAACTCGTAGCCGGTAAGATCGCGCAGGCCGGACTCCACCAGGACGGCGGTGAAATCGCTGTCGGAACGCAGGGCTTCGATGGCCTGGTCGGGCTGCAGGAAGCTGCGCACCTGCCAGCCGTTGGTTTCCAGCCGCCGTTTGATGGCGAAAAGTGAAACCGGTTCCTCGTTGAGCAGCAGTACGGTCTGGCCGGTATCGACCACGACGCCGGTCGCAGGATGCTTGGCTGGCAAGGGGGCGGGCGCTTGGGGCAGGTGTCCCGGCAGATGTTCGGGCAGATGTTCGGGCAGTGCGATGCTGACCGGCCGCTTCACCGTAAGGGTGTCACGATACTGCGGCAGCGATAATCGGTAGGTATTACCGGTGCTATCCCGCTCATAGCCGATAGTGGCGCCGATCAATTCGGCCAGTTCCGTGAAGGGATTATGGTCGATCATTTCCTGGTCGACTGGACCGTTGTTGCGGATGACTATCTGGATTGTAGACCCGATGCGACGGATGTCGAGGGCGCATTTGTTGACTGCCCAGAAAAATTCTTCGCGGTACATGAGGCCGGCCATGATTTTCTGGAGTATTTTACCGTCGGTGGAGACGCTCACCGGCTGACAGTCGATGGTAAACTGGACTTGCTGGTTGGCGGAAAGGTAACGGGTAAGGCGAACGGCTGAGTCAGCGAGCACCGCCATATTCTCGTTGCTGACAATCAGGTCGTCGCTGCTCTCTCCGCGCGTATAAAAAGAATCGAGCGAGCTGATCAGCTTGCCAATCTTGCTGATTTCGAAGCGCACGGTACGCGCTAATTGGGCGGTCGCCGGATCGATTTCGATGCTTTCCAGAATTTCCATGGTGCTATGCAGCGGATTGAGCAGCATTTTAAAGATTGTGGAGCGTTGGTCTTTCTGGCGTGCTATAAGGAAACGCACCTGCTCGTCGGCTTGTTGCCTAGTATCGCGCAATTGCGAGAATTGGGCGCGCAGGCGGCTAGCCCGGTCGGTGAATAGCAAGACGCAATGCCACACCAGCAAGGCCGGATACTTGAATTGCTCAAAGACCACGAACAGCGGCCGGCCGCTCAGAATCAGTATCAGACTGGAGAGCGGCAGTAGGGCTGCCGGGATGAGCAGCCAGAGGCTGCGGGTGCCAGGTCTGGTCGCTCCTTGGTGGTAGCGGCGGGCGAGTGGAGTCAGGCTGGCAAAGAGACTGAAGCCTAGAATTGTCAGATCCGCCAATAGCTGGTATGAGCTGGCCAGAGCTAACAGGCTGCCGATGTAGCAGGCTGTCGCGCCGATGAGGGTGGCTGGCATCCTACGGTGGCTTCCAGGCAGGCAGTCGAAAATTCCGGCCGACCAGCCGTACAGGCTGGCCGACAGCAGGATGGCTAAAGCCGGGATGGCGAAATTGAAGAAGGGCTGGAGGGCCGGCGGCGCAAAGGCTTCAGGGAAAACCAGTACGCCAAACAGCAGCACGTTTAACGTAAATGGTCCGAGGGCGTGGCTGGCCTGTTGCCCAGGCAAAAGCTGGATATAGACCATCATGCCGAGCATTAAGAGTAGGCTGCCGGCGGCGATGAAAACGATAGCATTGTAGACGACCGTTAGCGTGGCGTAGTAGCTGTGTTCATAGAGGTGGAGCTGGAAGACCTGATGAGGGCGGTAGCGCAACTGCAGGTAGACGGTTACGGGCTGTCGCTGGCGGATGGACAAGGTGACGGCTTGCATGCGCGGCAGCAAATGCCAGGGTTCCAGGCTGATCAGCGGCGATTGGTCGTAGGACGCGGTCGACCCGTCTGCCTGAACCAGTATCATCTGGCGGATGCCATGGTGGAATTTGTCGGTGGTCAGGACAATATGCTGGAAGTTGTGGCCGTAGAGGGTGAAGGCCACCCACCCGAAGTCTGTCTGGCCGCCGATTTCCGGGATAAATGATCGCCGCCGCAAAGCCTCCGACGGGAAGAAGGGAAAACTACCCGGACGGTAGGTATCGAGGTTGTCGCCAAAGACGAAAAGGTGGCGATCCGACAACAGGTACTGAATCGGCTGGTACAAAGCAATAGTGCCGAACGCCCGGCCGCTGCCCGGGTTGTCGCGCCGCAGCAGCGACGGGTAAATCAGCCGCAGACTGAGTAGACCAGCCAGGCACGCCAGGCCGATGAGCAACGGCTTTTTCATGGCTGGCCGGGCAAGTTGATGAGCTCGGGCCGCAGGGCCGCGGCCAGTATGGCCATGTCGGCCAACCCGTCGGCTTGCTTCCAGCCGGGGGGCAGCTCGATGCCGAAGGGGCGCCGGCCGATGTGCTCCGGGTAGTGGGCGTCGGAGCCGGTGGTAACAGTATGGCCCGCCGCCAGGGATCGGTCAGCCGGGCGCATCAGCTCGACGGCCTGGTAGGGTCCTTCAGGCAGGAAACCAAGTTGACTGATGGCCCCGAACATTGGCCGGTCGATGTGCGCCGGGATGACCAAGGCGTCCCAGGCGCGGCCGACGGCGCACAGCTCGTCGAAACCCAGGGTTAATGCGGCGCCGAAATAGATTTCCGGCAAGTCGACCACGCCCTCGTCGGCATCGACCACCACCTGGTCGCCCAGACGACGCCGGTCGTAGGGCAGGGGCAAGAGCCGCACGCGCAGATACTCGCCGAAGCCGAGCGCCTCGTCGACCGTGCCGAACAAGCAGAGGACGTGTACTTCCTCGATACTGGTCGCCTCCAGGCCGAAGAGTGGCACCAGGCCTTCACGGCGGGCGCATTCCAGCCAGGCCGGCGCGTTAAGGGCGCTGTTGTGGTCGGTCAGGGCCACTAGCTCCAGGCCGCGGGCGCGAGCCTGGCGGGCCAACAGCGACGGCGACATGTCCAGGCTGGCGCAGGGCGAGAGGCAGGAATGGTTGTGGAAGTCGGCGATTACCTTCATCGATCCCTCCGCCAGACCGGCTTCAGGCGCGATTGGCGACGGGGGCGTCGGAACGGGGAATGGCCGACAGGCCGTGCAGGACGGCATAGAGTTGGCCGGAAACCTCGAACTGGCTTAGAGGCGTCCGGAAGAGGGCGATGCCTTCCTCCCGGGCGCTGGCTATCATGTCGTCGGGGATGGGACGGGCGTTGCAGATGATAACGCTGCCGATGCCAACTAGGCCGGCTACGGCTACGGTGTTTTTATGCGCCTGGATGGTGATGAGCACGTCGCTGTCGCCGGCCTTGCCCATGACATCCGACAAGAGGTCGGAGGTGTAGCCGGCGCTGATCTCGGCGTCGGTGAATTCGGCTTGAATGGTCTCGAGGCCGAAGTGGCCGGCTAGATCGCTTGTTTTCATCATGTGCTCCTGCGGATCGTACTGGTGACGCCGGCGGCGTCGGTGGCCGCGGCGAGGCGGCCAAGGTGGGCGGGAGGCTCCGCCAGCTGGCCTGGTCGCCCGGGCATTATAGCAAATCAGGCCGGCAGCGCATAGTTGATGGTCACGCAGACCGTGGTGCCGCGGCCGGGCGCGGAGTCGAGGCTGAAGTCATCGCCGGCCCGCTTGGCGTTGGGCAGGCCCAGGCCGGCGCCGAAGCCGAGGCTGCGAATCCAATTGTTGGCGGTGGAAAAGCCTTCGGTCAGCGCTGCCGCGACGTCGGCGATGCCGGGGCCGCTGTCGCGCGCCACGATGGTGATGCGGCCGTCGCGCACGATGTACTCCATGACGCCGCCGGAGGAATGGATAACCTGGTTCAGTTCCAGTTCGTAGCTGGCAATCGCGGCCCGCCGGATGATGGTCGGGTCCATCTTCAGGTTGCGGAGGGCTTTCTTGAGTTCGGCCGAGGCTTTACCGGCGTTGTCGAAATCGAACTGGTAGGTGTTGAAGCTGAGCGACAGCGCCGCCTCGGCTTCGTCGGAGGCATTGGCAACGGTTGGACTGGCCGGTGCGCGGATGGTGGCCTCTAGCCGCTCCACCTCACGGTTCATGGCCACCAGCAGCGTCTTGATGATGTCGGCCGCCGTAATGATGCCGGCCAGCGCGCCGTTCTTGTCGAGCACCGGGAAGCGGCGGAACTGGTAGCGGTTCAAGTAACTGATGGCAAAGGTCAGCGGCATTTCCTCTTCCAGCGTTACCACCGAGCGCGACATGCAGGCCTCTGCGCTGGAGCTGATGCGGCCGTCGTCCAGGGCCAGGAGCAGGTCGCCGATGGAAACGATGCCCAGGAGGCGGCTGCCCTCGACGATCGGCACGCCGGTGATGCCATTGTCACGCATCAGCTTTTGCACCTCGCGCATCGGGCTGTCCGGCGCCGCCGTTATCAGCTGGCGGGTCATGACATCGCGGACCTTGAGGCTGTAGATCAAGTCGAGAACGACGCGCGAGCCGCCCTCGGTATTGATGGGAATGTCCATGCTGATACTGTCGCGCATGGCGACGCAAAAGGCAAACCGGCTGGCTTGGCGGCGGTCCAGCTGCGCCCTTGGTCGCCCTGACGCCTGAAAATTGCATATTCCAGCGCTTTTCATTATATTGGCTGCATGGAGTACCGCGCGCCTTCGCTCTTTGATCGGATCGTTATACCGCCCGGCGGCCACCGAGCCCTGGCCGGGAAGGCCGTCCTGCAAACCCTGCTGGGCTCCTGCGTGGCGGCCTGCCTGTACGACGAGCGCGCCAAGGTAGCTGGCATGAACCATTTCTTGCTGGCCAACAGCCGCTACGCGCGCAGCCTGCCCCTAACCGTTACCGAGGCCGGCCGCTACGGCATCAATGCCATGGAAATGCTGATCAACGACATGCTCAAGCTGGGCGCCGAGAAGCGGCGGATGAAGGCCAAGGTGTTTGGCGCCGGCAATGTGGTGTTTGGAATTTCCAGCGACAATTTTTTGTGCGTAGGCGACGTCAACGGCCGTTTTATTCGGGAGTTCCTGAAAACCGAGGGTATCCCCCTGGTCTCGGAGGACTTGGGCGGTGAGCTAGGCCGGGTGATCCATTTCCACACCGACACCTACGAGGTTTTTCGCCGCTTTATTCCCCGTACTCAGACGGTGCGTCTGGAAGAAAAAGAGTATACCTTCTGGAGTAGCGAGGTGGAGCGCAAGCCGCTGGACGGATCGGTGGTTTTGTTTGGCGACCAAAGCCCGCCGCGCTCAAATTGACCAGCCGGCCGGCCGACCGTTAAAAAAAGCCGAACGCGGCTTTTTTTAACATACTATAACTGTAGCAATTTCGTAGAAAGCCGTAGGGCTTTTCGAGGAATTGCACTGCAGGTTTTTGAAAAGCGTCGAGTTTTTCAAAAACCTGCTAGCAGGGTGTTGAAAAACGCGGATGCGGCTTTTCAACACTTCAAAAGCCGGTACAATTACGCAGCATAGCGCAAGCTATGCGAGGAATTGTTAAGGTTGTTGAGAAAGCAACCGGCTTTTTCAACAACCTGCTAGAGCTCCAGCCGCTGCGGTACCACTTCCACCGCGCCGCCCTCGTCGTCACGCAGCCACACCACGCCGTCCTGGACGGCACATTGTACGGTCAGCTTGCGCCGGGCCAGGCTGCCCAGGGCGGCGGCCTCCTGGTCGGTGATAGACCAGAGCGCCAGGTTGCGCAGGCCGGCCAGCCGTTTGCGGATCGGCTCGTACCATCGTTCCGGGAACTGCGAGTAGGTGTAGACCAGCACTTGGCGGGCGCGACCGCAGGCCTTGGTCAGGACGCGTTCGTCGGGATGCCCCAGCTCCACCCACCGCTCGATGTCGCCGGTCAGGTCCTTCTGCCACAGGTCAGGCTCGCCCGATTCGGATACTCCGCCGCCGAAGGCCAGGCGTGGGTGGGCCTGGAGGGCGTAGACCAGCAGCCGCACCATCAGGCGCTCCTCGGTCTCGGACGGGTGGCGGGCCAGCTTTAGCTGATAGGTGGCGAAGTGTTGGCGGTCGAGATCGACCACCTCGAGTTCGGCTGCGTAAATGGTTGCTTTAAGTGCCATTGTACCAGTATGGCGGGAAGCCCGCCACCGCGTCCAGAGCTTTAACAGGGTGTTGAAAAACGCGAATGCGGCTTTTCAACACTTCAACAACCTGTCAGTTATTGCGCCGGTTGTTCTCGTTGATGAAGCTGGCCGACAGGACGACGTGTTCATGGCTCTGACCGCTGGTGGCGGCATAGCGCACCAGCTCGCCCTTCAGGAAGCGATCCAGGCAATCGTCGAACTCTGGCTTGGCCATGCCGACGTGGCTGTTTACCCAGACGCAGAGCGCATCGACCGCTACTTTGTAGCCGCCGTCGAAAATTTTCTCGCCGTGGCGTAGGGCGTAGTCGACCATGGCGTGGGCCGCCCGCTCGCGCGGGATGGTCTCGGTCAGCTCGGAAATGTGGATATTTGACGAACGGATGCGCGCTGCCAAGGTCTTAATGATGGTCAGGGCGAATTTGGGATTGCCGAGCACCATAGAATCGAAAATGGCTTCGTCCACCGCCAGCAAGCGGGTCGCTTCGGCCGCCACCGCCGTAGCCGAGCGCGGACGGCCGTCGATCAAGGCCATCTCGCCGAAAAACTCGTTGGGCGTCTTGACCACCTTGAGCACCATTTCGCCGGCGTCAACCTTCTTGCGCAGTTCGACGCAACCGCTGACCATGATGTACATCAGGTCACCCTGGTCGCCCTCTTTGAAAATAACATCGCCGGTGGCGAAGGATTTTGTGTTGTCTGCCATGCCTGAATAGTAGCTGGTTGGCGGGAGGATTGCAAGGCGGGGATGGCCTGGCAAAAAAGCCTGCCCGGAAAGGGGCAAGCCTTTTGTCATGAATAATCTAGCGGCTTAGTTGGCAGTTGTAAAGCGGTAGCTGTAACCCCAGCTGGAGTAATCCATGGTAGTAACGCCATTGGCGGTGCTGTTTGAATAGTTATCCTGGCCGGCCAGAATTTCCAAGTAGACGGTGCCGCCGCTGGTAGCGATGACCCCGGCATGGACCGCGGCCGGGCCGATCCGCGAATCGGTGGTATAGACGGCGGTACCCCAAACCAAGGGACTGCTGATATCAAGCGACAGTGGTTTAGGTGGCACGACTACTTTATAAACCTTGCCGATACTGGCGGCGCTGAGGTCAACGGAACTGTCGATTCCCTGGGTCCAGGGGTCAAAGTCATTGTCGAAAGATAAATAATTCATAAACAAGCTGTCCAGCAGATCGCAGCTGGATACCATACCCAGCGCCAGCACCGTCAATAAGACGGCCCAAAATTTCTTCATGTTTCACTCCTGATCTGAGATAGGGCTACCAGTTTGGGTAGCCAGAGGTGACTATAGCACGGGCTAGTTCGAAAACCAACGTGCCGGTGTAGGGTCTGACCCCTTGACCACCTGGTCAAGCCGCGTTATATTTAAGCTATGACCACCTGGTCAACAGGCTTTTACTGGGAGGACACCGTGCCGGATATCTCTCAACTGGTGGACGACAGTTTCTTGCGCCTGCCGGCCGACAAGGCCAGCGCCATCCTGGCGGCGGCGCGGGCCGAGTTCTCGGAGCAGGGCTTTGCCGCGGCGTCCACCAATCGCATCGTGCAGGCCGCCGGTATCGCCAAGGGCTCGTTGTTCAACTATTTCCGCGATAAGGCGGCGCTGTTCCTGTATCTGCACTACCGCTGCGCCTTGGACCAGTTGGCCGTCTTCCGGCAGCATCGGGCGCGCATCCAGGCCGGCCGTGACGCGGTAGACCGCCTGCGGCTGGCGGTAGAGCTCAGCCTGGCGCAGTACGAACGCGACCCGGCGGCCTATCGCTTCTCGCTGACCCTGGCCGGTGCCGACGCCGAGGCGCTGGTGCCGCGCTATGCGGCGCTGTTTGACCCGGCGGATAGCCGCGAGCTGTTCCGTGACCTGATGACGCCGCCCGGTTCGGGCGACTCGCCGGCCCTGGCCCAGACGCTGCAGTGGCTGCTGGCCGGCATCAAGCTGGAGTTGCAAGCCTGCCTCCGCCGCCGTCTGAGCCCTGCCGAAATCCGCGACCAGTTGCTGGCGCGCATCGAACTGATCCGCAGCGTCCTGAAAGCCGGTCCACATACCGGCCAGGACAACGGGTCGACCAAGGAGGCATGACATGATTACTGTGGAACATCTGCGCCACGACTACGAAGGCAAGGGCAATTACGCCGTCGACGACATCAGCTTCCAGGTGCCGCCCGGCCATATTTTCGGCTTTCTGGGGCCGTCCGGGGCGGGTAAGAGCACGGTACAGAACATTTTGACCGGGCTGCTGCCCCTCCAGGAGGGCGAGGCGACCCTGGCCGGCCAGACAGTGCGGCGTCTGCGACCAGTCTTCTTCAACCGCATCGGCTACTCCTTCGAGCATCCCAACCTGTTCGGCAAGCTGACCGCCCTCGAGAATCTGCGCTTCTACGCCGGCCTGTTCGCGGTGCCCACCCTAGACCCCTTCCAGCTGCTGGAACGAGTGGGCCTGGGCGGCTCGGCGCATAAGCGCGTAGCTCAGTATTCCAAGGGCATGAAACAGCGTCTGCTATTCGTGCGTTCCATCATGCACCGGCCGGACATTCTGTTCCTGGACGAGCCGGAATCGGGCCTTGATCCTAGCACCGCCTTGGTCATCAAGCAGATGATCCGCGAGGAGCGCGACCGCGGCGCCGCGGTACTGCTGACTACCCACAACATGTACGCCGCCGACGAACTGTGCGACCAAGTGGCTTTTATGGACCACGGCCGCATCCTGGCGGCCGGCAGCCCGCGTCAGCTCAAGTTGCAGTACGGCGAGAGCCTGGTGCGCGTCGAGTACCGGCCGGCCGCCCCAACCAGCGCTGCGACAGCCACTGCCGGCGCAGCCGGGCTGGAACGGGCCAGCCTCGACCTGGCGCGGCCGGAGGACCAGGCTAGCCTGAACCGGCTGATGCAAAGTGCCCGTATCGAGACCATCCATTCCAGCGAGGCCAGCCTGGAGGCCATCTTCATCAAATTGACCGGGCGGAGCCTCAGCCAATGAAAGCCTTCAGCAGCTTGATCCGGCAGGAAGCGCTTATCATGGCCCGGAATCACCTGTTTATGGTTTTAGCCATCGTGCTGGCGGCCAGCGCCGGCAGTATCCATCTAGTGCGCTGGTACGACGCCAGCCGGACAGCTCCCGAGCGGCCGGCCATGCTCCAGGCCGGTGGCCACCGCCTGGCCGTGGAATATCTGCCGGCCAGCGTGGCCGAGCCACCGTTAGCCGAGCGGATGGCGGTGGCCCTGATGGTCTGCGAGGTGCTGATCCTCGGCTTCCTGTTCGGCTCGGTCGGGCTGTTTCAGGAGAAGGAGGAAGGCAGCCTGCGCGCTTACCGCCTGAGCCCGGGCGGCCAGGCCCGCTGGATCGGCGCCAAGTTGACGCTCTGGACCGGCCTGAGCGTAGCCTATGCGTTTGCGCTACTCGGAACGGCGGCGCTCCGGCTGGATGGAGCCAGTCTGGCCGGCATCGCCCTTGTTACCGCTTTAGGCGGCTGCCTGATGACGGCCCTGGGTTTGGCTATCAGCGCCTGCTTTCAGAACCTCAGCCAGTGGTTCATCCCCGGCGTCGGCGTCCTGCTGGTCAACATGCTGCCGCTGGCCTTTCAGGGCGCGACCAACCCGCCGGTCTGGCTGTGGCTTATTCCGGGCTGGCCAGCCCTCCAGGCCTACGGCCAGCTGCTGTCCGGCGCTGGCCAGGCGGCTGGCGGCGGTGTGGCGCTGAGCTGGCTGGTGGTCTGGTTGTTGGCGGCCAACTGCTTAATGCTGCCGACGCTGGCCTGGGTGGTGCGGCGGCGTATTTTCAAGGAGGCGCGCTCATGAAAGCCATTTTGTCCCTGGTGCGCCAGGACTATACGCGGTCTTTCCGAGACGCCATCGTGGTTTATATTATCCTTAGTCCGCTGTTGCTGGCGCTGGCGGCCCGCTTCATCCTGCCGGCCATCGCTTCGCCGAGCCTCGCTCTGGCGGTCGACTCGGCGGTCCCAGCGGCGGTCAGTGTTCGCCTAACGCAGGCCGGCCACCAGGTAGAGTCAGTGGCGGCGGCGGAACTGCCGGCGGCCGTGCAGTCCGGTCGCTTTGACGCCGGCCTGCTGGTCGATAGTCCTGCGGCGGCTGTCCCCGGGGCAGACCAGCCCTCGCTGCGCCTGTTGGTGGCGCCGGGACAAGAGGCGGCCGTGAATGCGGTCGGAGCGGCCCTGGACGGCCAAGCCAGACCGACCGCTGCCGGCCTGGAAAGCTGGGTGGCGGCCTTCCTGATGCTGACCGCGTCGCTGCTGGCGGCCCTTGGCGCTGGCCTGGCCATGGTCGACGAGCGCTCCAGCGGCGCCATCAAGGCGCTCAACCTCAGCCCCTTGTCGCTGGGCAGCTATCTGGCGGCCAAACTGCTCTTTTTCCTGCTGGTGTCCAGCCTGGTCATGGTCGGCTCAAGCTTCATCATGCTGGGCTTCCGCCTTAGCTATCCGCACCTGCTGGCGGCCTGCCTGGCGTCGGCGCCGCTCAGCTTGGTGGTGGCCCTGCTGCTCGGTATCACGGCCGATAGCCAAATCGGCGCCATGGGGTCGATCAAGCTGATCATGCCGCTTTTCCTGACCGTGCCGCTGGTGGCGGCACTGGTGCCGACGGCCATCCAGCCCTGGTTCCTGGTCTTCCCCAACGTCTGGATGCTCAAGGCCTTCTATGGCGTCTTTGCCGGTCAGACCGGCGCGTCCTTCTGGCTGGCCGCGCTGGTTACCCTGTTCAGCGGCCTAGCCCTGGTCTGGCTGTTAACCGGCGCCGTCCGCAAACGGCTGGGCTTCGGCACTTGATTTTCGATCCTTGATTGCGGATATTTTAGCGGTAGGCCCGTTCCGGACGGAACGGGTGGGGGCGACCTGTCGCCCGGAAGGAAGTATTATGGCTACCTTGAATCCGTATCTGACCTACGACGGCAATTGCCGAGAGGCGATGGAATTTTACCGCAGCTGCTTGGGCGGCGAACTGAGCTTGATGACCTACGGCGACTCGCCGGACGGCGCTAGTCTACCTCCCGCCGAGCGCGCCAAGTTGATGCATGCCCACCTCAAGACCGTCAGCTTCAGCCTGATGGCGGCCGACCAGCAACAGGGCGGCCCGATGCGGCGCGGCAATGACGTCAGCCTGATGCTGTACTGCGAGAGCGAGGCCGAGATCCAGCGCCTTTTCCCGCTCCTGTCGGCCGGTGGAAAGGTTGACATGCCGCTAGCCGAGCAGTTCTGGGGCGCGGTGTTTGGCAACTTCACCGACCGCTTCGGCATCAACTGGATGATGAACTGGGACAGGCCGGCCTGAATGTCGGCTGGAACGCCAGACAGCGATACCGTCTGGCGACTTCCTTGACGCGCCTCGGCCTTTCAGGTTATACATCTCCGGTATAAATTTTACCTAAACAGGGGATCGGCCCGCGGCAATTCCGATCCCCTTTTATGTACCCGAGACCAGGGGAACCCCAGGCTGCGGCGCGCCTTCCGGACGGATGGCTTGGCTGCCGCTTGAACCTCGATCTTTTCCCGGTGGCGCATAGGCGCGACCGCATTTTTCAGGAGGATTCCGTGAGCGTAAAAATTCGACTCAAAAAGTTCGGCGCCAAGAAGCGCCCATATTTCCGCATCGTGGTGCTCGATTCCCGCCAGCCCCGCGACGGCAAGACCATCGACGAGCTCGGCCTCTACCATCCGATCGAAGTGGCCGACAAGCAGCTGCGCATCGACGAGACCAAGGCCCGCGACTGGATGAAGAAGGGCGCCGAGCTCTCCCCGACCGTCCGCCGCCTTTTCAACCTGAAGAACATCAAGCTCGAGCGGGTCTGACCGCCATGGAACGCGACCTCATCGAATACATCGCCAAGTCGCTGGTTGACGACCCGTCGGCCGTCTCGGTCCGGACCGTCGAAACCGAGGCCGGGCTGACCATCGAGTTGCGGGTGGCCCCGGCCGACATCGGCAAGGTGATCGGCAAGCAAGGACGCATCGCCAAGGCGATCCGCACCGTCCTGTCGGCCTCGTCGGTGCGCGGCAACAAGGACGTTCGCCTGCAGATTCTCGACTGATTATGGAAAGCCTAGCCATCGGCAAAATCGCCAAGCCCTTCGGGGTCCATGGCTGGCTCAAGGTGCAGTCGTATTCCGGCGAAGTCGACCATTTCCTCAAGCTGTCCACCGTGCAGGCCAAAGCCGAGGGCCGGGAGTGCCTGTTGCGCATTGAGAAGATCGAGGCGCACGATCCCGGCCTGGTCATCAAGTTCGCCGGCTACGACAGTCCGGAAACGGCCAAGGCCCTGTCCGGACTGGAACTGTGGGTGCCGCGCGACAAGGCGGCGGCCTGCGGTCCCGGCGAGTATTATTTCGCCGACTTGGTCGGCTGCTCCCTGGTCCATGACGGCCAGGTTGTGGCCCGGGTGGAAGGCGTCCTGGAAGGCGGCCCGACCGGCTACCTCTTGGAGGCCCATCGCGGCAGCGAGACGCCGGTGCTGGTGGCCTTCGAGGCGCCCTTCATCGGCAAAGTCGACCTGGCCGCCAAGACCATCGAACTGCTGACGCCATGGGTGCTTGATTGAAGCTCAGCGTCCTGTCGCTCTTTCCCGGCATCATGCGCGGCTTCTTCGAGAGCTCGATCATGGCCCGGGCCGTGCAGCGCGGCCTGGTCAGCTACGACCTGGTCGACATCCGCGACTTCGCCAACAACAAGCATAACAAGGTCGATGACGAGTTGTTTGGCGGCGGCCCCGGCATGCTGATGATGCCCGGTGCGCTGTCCTTGGCCCTGGAAGCGTCCGGCGCGCCCGGCCCGCGCGTGGTCTACGTCACGCCCGGCGGCCGCCTGTTCAACCAGGCCTACGCCCGCGACCTGGCCAAGGAAGAGAACCTGGTGCTGCTGTGTGGCCGCTATGAAGGCATCGACCAGCGCATCATTGACAAATATGTAACCGACGAGGTCAGCATTGGCGACTATGTGCTGTCCTCCGGTGAGGTGGCGGCGTTGGCCATCGTCGACGCCATCTACCGCCTGATTCCCGGCGTCATTACCGGCGAGTCGCTAGACGAAGAGAGCTTTGAGGGCGGTCTGCTGGAATACCCCCAGTATACACGGCCGGCCGTTTATGATACACTCCGAGTCCCGGAGGTCTTGGTCTCCGGACATCATGCCAACATCGAGGCATGGCGCTACCGTAAGCGCTTGGAGAAAACCTTGCTGTACCGGCCCGATCTGTTGTCGGGCAAGGGGCTGGACGACCAGCTCCGGCAGCTTGTTCAGGAAATATTGGATCAAAGGGGAGAAGAATGAACCTTATACGCAAGATCGAGGCAGCTCAGGTCAAGGAAATGACCGACATAAAAGTGGGCGATACCGTTCGGGTCAATTTCAAGATCGTTGAAGGCAAGACCGAGCGTATCCAGGCCTATGAGGGTTTGGTCATCGCTTTCAAGAACGCCGGCATCAGCCGCACCTTCACCGTGCGCAAGACGTCCTACGGCGTCGGCGTGGAACGCGTCTTCCCGCTCTACTCACCACGCATCGACAGTCTGGAAATCGTCCGCTTCGGCAAGGTTCGCCGCGCCAAGCTGTACTATATCCGCGACAAGGTGGGCAAGAAAGCCAAGATCAAGGAGCTGCTGGGCGGCCGCAAGCCAGCCTTCCGCTCCCTCCAAGCCGCCGCCAAATAAGGCTGGTCTTGAAGCCCGTTTCCGCCAGCGGAGACAATCGACAGTTACCATCCACGCCACCAGGCACCAGTCCGGTTGACAAGCCGACCGCTGGTGCCTTGGCGCATTCCAGCTCTCTGTCTGGCGACACGGCGGTGCAAGCGGTGGCCGCTCAGGGCGCCGGTCGGCCGAGCCAAGTGCCGGCCGCTACCGGTCAGGCTCCAGCCGCTTCCTTGGCCGGTGGCCGGCGTCCGGCCGGATTGCCCACCGGCACGGTCGCCGTCGGCAGCGCGGCTACCCGGTCCGCTATCACCCAGCCAGCCCCACCTGTCGGGCGGCTGGGCGACTTGCTGGCCGCCTGGTCGATCAAACCCGAGACGGCTGCCTTGACCGCGTTGCAGGCCATGATGGCCGAGCAGTTACCGTTGCGGCCGGAAACGGTCCGTAGCCTGCGCAATCTGGCTCGTCGTCACGCCGGCCATGAGGCTCTGGCCAGCGCGGTCGGGGCCCGGGCTCTGGCCAGCGGCGTCGAGCTGACGGATCGGGCGGTAGAAGGCTTGGCCGGCTTCTTTGACAGCGGCAGCCAGCCCGACGGCTCGTCCGCTGACGGTCAGCCTCGAGGTGGTCAGCCAGGCGACGACTCGTCTCGGGGTCTGACCCCTCGTCCGCCGTCATTGGGGCCTGATCCCGTCGCCAGTCTGGCGCAGGCTCTGCGTCGGGTGGCTCAGGCCGCCGCAGCCGAATTCTTCGACTTGGCCCAGCCGGCCGCAGATGGCGCGGCCTGGCTGTTTGTACCCTTCAACTTTTCCGAGCGCAGCCTTGATTTCAGGGGAATGCTGCGTATACACTATAATTACGTTCACCGGCAGACCGAAGCCCTGATTCTGGACCTTTCGACTGCTGGCGGTCAGCGCAGCTTTGCCGTCGCTGGCCACGGTCGGATCTTGTCAGTGCGGCCCGTCGCCGCGGTCGAGGGGCGCAACGACCCGGTGGTCAGGCGGCTGGAAGCGGTATTGCGCGCCGCCGGACTGATAGTAACGGTGCGGGAGGTGGGCGATGAAGGCGACGGGCGCAAGGTAGGGTCATGGCGCGGTGTCGATGAGCAGGTATAAGCGCGTCCGGGCGCGGGCGGTGGGCATCCGCTACGAGCGCGGTGGCTATGCCCCCTGGGTGGTCGCCCGGGCCGACGGTGCCGCGGCGGGACGATTGGTTCGCCTGGCCGGCGAGCGCGGCGTGCCGGTGTTGCGCGATCGTACCTTGGCCGAAAGCCTCTGCTTGCTGGATCCGGGAGCCTTCGTGCCGGCCGAATATTGGGAAATAGTGGCCAGGATCCTGCTGGCGGTAAAGGACATAAAGTTATGAAAAAGAAATTCGCTTTGGAGGACCTGGCCCCGGGCGACTCGTTCAGCAAGGATGCCTTCGTCGATGGCCAGAACATTTTCGTGCCGGCCGGCGTGGCTGTCCGGATGCGCGATATCGAAGGACTGCGCCAGTGGGATGTGCACCATGTCTTTTCCGAAGGCGAATTGCACCGCAAGGTTGACGCGCCGGCCGCGGCCGAAGGCAAGAAGAAGAATACCCTGGCCGACGGCAGCCAAATAAGCGGCGGCGGTTTCGTCGACGATAAAATGTTTTCCGATTACGCGGGCATTCTGGCGGCTGCCAAGACCTGCTTGGAGGGTTTTCGCAGCGGGAGCTTGCCCGAGCAGGCGGCCATCGAGAAGGTAGTCAAGGATATCGTCCAGCTGGAGCAAACCCACGGCTCGCTCATCGTGTCGGCTATTATCGGCAGCGACGTCGCCGGCTATCAGGATGCCAAGACCGCCGTCAACTGCGCCCTCCTCAGCCTGGTAGTCGGCAAGACTCTCAAGCTACCGGCCTACCGCCTGCATCACCTGGTGCTAGGCGCCTTCCTGCACGATATCGGCATGCTGCGCATGCCCCCGGAAATCGTCCATAAAAAAGACACGTTGACCGTCGAGGAAGCCCAGAAGCTGAAGGCCCACCCCCTGTACGCCTTCCGCACCATCGTGCGCGATATGCATTACCCGGAGGACATCGGTCTGATTGCCCTGCAGCATCACGAGCGCTGGGACGGCGATGGCTATCCGCGCAAGACCGCCGGTCAGGAAATTGACCTGTTGGCCAGGATCGTCTCGGTGACCGACGCCTTTGAGGCCATGATAAGCCAGAAGCCGTACCGCAACTCGATGATCGGCTACGCCGCCATGAAGAGCCTCTTGTCCGATAACGGCCGGCGTTTTGACCCGGACGTGCTGAAAGCTTTCCTGCGTAGCATGGGTATCTACCCGATCGGTTCCATCGTGGTACTGAACAACGCCGCCATCGCCAAGGTGATGGAAACCCACGCCGACGCTCCGCTGCGGCCCAAGCTGCGCATCCTGGTCGACGAATTCGGCAACCACTACCGGGAGCCGGAGGGCGATATGCTTGACCTCCTGACCGAGAAGACGCTGTTCATCGCCCGAGCCATCGACCCGCGCGAATTGGCTAGCTGAGAGTCGCCGTGGTACAGCTCACGGCCATCGTGGCCACGCCACCGGCCGCCGAGGTGCCGCCATCGGTCACCTTGTCAACCAGTTGCAAAGGCCGCCACGCCGAAACACTGGCTGCCGACTATGTGGCCGAGGCCGGTTGGATGATCCTGGAGCGCAACTTTCGCTCGCCGGGTGGCGAGATCGACCTAGTAGTCAGCAAAGCTTCTATTCTGGCCTTCGTCGAGGTCAAGGCGGTGGACGCCTATGGCCTGGAATCATTGGCTAGCAGCGTCAATGCCCGGAAACGGCGCCGGATTGTCGAAACGTCTAAACTCTACCTGGCAAGACATCGAGAATATAGGGGTAGTATCCTGCGGTATGATGTTATTGCGGTGCGGTCCGGACGCGTTGAAGCGTGGCTGGAGGGCGCCTTTGCGGAGTAAGCATGACAGAGACGGCGACACGGCAGCGAATCAGGGCGGAAAAAGAATCAAGGCTTGCCGAACTCAAGCAAAAAGTGCATGATGAGGGCTACTTGAGCGGTGCTATTTACCGTATTGCCCAGGTGATGAGCGCCGAAATCATGGAAGGATTGGGGGATCGCGATGCCCGAAGGCCGTAAGGATGACCGCCGCCGCTTTTACCGCGGTGGTCGCCGCAACCGGACCGAAACCAAGGTCGAGGTCAAGCCGAAGCTGCCGGAATTGCCGGCGGTGGATTGTCCCTATTGCAAGAAGCCGATACTGGATGTTTCCTCATCCCTGGCCGACCCGTCCACCGGGGCGGCCGTCCATTTCGACTGCGCTCTGGCCCGCCTGGCCGAGTACGAGCGCCTTGGCCCCGAAGAACATATCGTCTATATCGGCCGCGGCGCCTTTGCCGTCGTCGAGTTCCTCGATAAATCGCACACCCGCTTCAGTATCAAGCGCAGCCTGCCCTGGGAAAAAGAAGGCGAAAAATACGACTGGCGCCTGCAGTTGCAGAAGCGCATGGGCATTTAACAGGCTTTTGATCTACATGGAAGCTGCTGTTCGGCCCGGAAGGAGTGTACGGTGGATTTGATACCTATAGTTGCCATTCTTTCGGTCTTTGTGTTTGCACCTAGCGTGGTTTTTGGTTTCATTTATGTGAGCAAACGCTCTAAGCTGCGTGTCGAAGAACTGCGCCTCCAGAAAGAAATGCTGGAGCTGGAAGTTAAGAAAAAGGAATTGTCCATTTACGAACTGCACGAAGAGAACCGCAAGCTGGATCACATCATTAACGACGAGATTCGCAAGCTGCCCGGCAGCTAAACCGGTTTTGCCACACTGCCACCGTCAGGAATTTCCGCGGCGGCGGCTTGAAACTGTGGCCGTTATCCGGTGGGCTGGCCCGCGGATTACGAGGTGAGGAGGCAGTATGGACTACAGACTGGCCACCGCCGGGGATCTAGCTGGCGTCCTGGCGCTGCAGAGTAAATATCATGTTACTACGATACGCGAGGCTGACAAGAAGGATGGTTTCGTGACCACCCTGTTCAGTGCCGAACTGCTGTCCGAGTTGATTGACCGGGAGCAGGGGCTGTTCCTGGCTGTAGAAGGGTCTGTAGTGCTCGGTTACGCCATGGCCGCCTCCTGGCAGTATTGGTCGCGTTGGCCGCTGTTCCAGCAGATGATGGCTGACTTGCCAAACATCCGGGTGCGGGGCGAAAGCTTGACGCTTGAGAATTCGTACCAATATGGCCCGATCTGCATCGATGGAACCTGGCGCGGCAAGGGCGTGCTGGAAAGCCTGTTCGAGCGCGCCCGGGCGGGCATGGCTGGACGGTATCGCCACCTGGTAACCTTCATCAACCAGATCAATCCTCGTTCCTACGCGGCGCACGTCGGCAAGCTGGGGCTGGAAGTGGTCAAGACCTTCACCTTCAACGGCAACAATTATCACGAACTAGTCTATGATACTACGCGGCCGGTTGACCGAGCCCGCGTTGCTTCTCTTACCGTTGCTTTTCCTACCAATGAGGTTGGGGTGGCCGAGGAAGGTGGCCTGAGGGCCGCTCCGTGCTGAGGCGTCTCTGGGGGCTGCTAGGCTGCCTCCTGCTGGGTGTAGTGCCGGCTGGCGGCCAGGCTGCGGCCGGTCCGGTAACGGCCGGCGACGGCCAACCCGCTTCTATCATCGTGGTGCTGGACGACAACTACCCTCCGTATATCTTCAAGGATGAGGCTGGCCACCTGCGTGGTATTCTGGTTGACCAATGGGCGGCCTGGGAACGCGCTACCGGCGTGCGTGTCGACCTGCGCGGCCTGGACTGGGCGGAAGCGCTGCGTCAGATGTCCTCCGGCGAGGCGGACGTCATCGATACCATTTTCAAAACTGCGGAGCGCGAGGCGGCCTTTGACTTTACGGCCCCTTACGTGAAACTCGAGGTGCCGGTGTTCTTTCACAAGGGTATCACCGGTATCGCCACGCCCGAGGACCTACGCGGCTTCCGGGTGGCGGTCAAGGCCGGCGACGCCTGTGCGGCGGTGCTGCAATCCCATGGCGTCACTGACCTTCAGTATTACCCGAGCTACGCGGCTATTGTCGAGGCGGCGGTGAGCGGCCGCGAACGTATCTTTAGCATCGACCGGCCGCCGGCTATCTACCTGCTGACCAAGGCTGGCGCGGAAACCGAGTTCCTGGAAAGTTTCAGCTTGTACAGCGGCGAATTTCACCGCGCGGTAGCCCAGGGCGACGGGGCCACGCTGGCCTTGGTGGAACGCGGTTTTGCCGCCATTCCCGCGGCCGAGCTGCGGTCCATCGACGAGCGTTGGCTAGGCCGGCCGATCTTTGCCAGGGTCGATCCGCGCTTCATGACGGCGTTGGTGGCGTTGGCGATGGTGGCCCTGATTTTCGCGTTCAATCTGCTGTTCATGAACTGGGTGCTGCGCCGCCGGGTGGCCCGGCGTACTGCGGAACTGGCTGGCAAGGTGGTGGAACTCCAGGCCAGCAAGGCTAAGGTAAACGCCATCCTCAAGGCGCTGCCGGACCTGTTGTTTGTGTTTGACCGGGAGGGACGCTTCGTTGAGTCTCATGTCGGCGGCAGCAGCGAGCTGGCCGCGCCGCCGGAAATATTCCTGGGCCGAACCGTCGGCGACGTCTTCGGCGACAAGGAGCTGGACTCGCGTACCAAGGACGCGATTGACAAGGCCTTGGCAGGTGACGGCGTCCAGTCCATTGTCTACCAGCTGGCAATGCCCTCCGGCCCGCGCAGCAATGAGGCCCGCCTAGTGGCCCTGTCCGACGAGGCGGTACTATGCGTGGCTCGCGACATCACCGAGAAGGTGCGGGGCGACGAGTTGGTGGCCGCCTCGCTGCGCGAGAAAGAAACTTTACTCAAGGAAATTCACCATCGCGTCAAGAACAACCTGCAGATCGTATCCAGCTTGCTTTCCATCCAGGCGGACCGTATCCGCGACGACTTTGACCGCTCGCTGCTGCTGGAAAGCCAGAGCCGGGTGAACGCCATGGCCCAGGTGCATGAGCAACTCTACCGCTCCAGCGATTTGTCTTCCATCCCGGTGAAGGAATACCTGACCGAGATGCTGGGGCAACTGGAATCAGCCTGGGGGCAGGCTAGTCACCCGCCGACCTTCTCCATCGAAACCGACGGGCTAACCCTGGAACTGGAACGGGCTGTGCCGCTGGGTTTGATCGTCAACGAGTTGGCTACCAATGCCTACAAGTACGCCTTTCCGGGTAAGGATGACGGCCACCTGACGGTGACAGTGGGCCGGGAAAGCCAGGGCGAGGTGCTGATGCGCGTTCTCGACAACGGCCCGGGCTTTGCGGAGGGTTTTTCGATGGAGGTTTCGGCCGGCATGGGTTATACCATCGTTCGCGCCTTGGTCGGCCAACTGAGTGGAACCATGACGGCCGGGAATGGGCCGGCCGGCGGGCTGCAGGTGGAGATCCGCCTGCCGGCCAAGCTTTGATTGGGCTGATGGGCAAGGCGGCAGTCTCATGGAACTCGACTTCATGGACAAGAAGCAGCTGACGCTGTTCGACAAGGATATGACGAGGTACCGGTTGTATCTTGACCAGGTGCAGCCGACGCAGCTGCCGGACGCCGCCACGCAGGCCGACCTGCGCAGCTATGCCGGTAAATTGCGCGATCGCCTGCGGCTGATTAAGCAGCCGAACCATCCCGACATCGAGGCGCGCCGGGCCAGCATCGACGGGTTCGAGATCCTGGTGGCTGGCAAACTGGCCAGCGCGGGACAAGCCGCCCGTCCAGCGCCAGTCAGACCGCCGCAGCCGCCAGCGCGCCAGCGGCCACCCCGGCCAAAGACCTGACCGTTTTGTCTGCGGACGACCAGCACCGTGCTAGACAGTGACGGCCGCGAAGGCAGTTACCACGCCATGGCCAAGCGCCTGCGCAGCATGTTCGGCCTCATCGGCGCCGCCGACAACACCGAAGCCATGGCGCTGGCCACCCGACTGGCCGATTACGACCGCCTGCTGGCCGAAAAGACCGAAACCAGCCGGCAAAAGCTGGCCGAGCTGCAAAAGGCCGGCGACATCAAAACCGTGATAAACAACTATTTTGAAGCCTTCGCGGTCAAGGATTTTCCGCCGCAGTTGGCCTTGCCGGCAACGCCGGCCGCCATCCAGGCCTGGGCCACTGGTCTGCGCACCTGGCAGGCGCGGCTGGACGAGGCGGTGGATTATTGCCGCCTGGCCGAGTGATGGCTGCCCGCGCTGGCGGCCGACGTCGACCTGCGCAATCGCCTGCGCCGCTTCCTGGCCGAGCGGCCCGGCCAACTGGCTGCCGCCCAAGCGGCGACCTTGGAACCCTGGAAGGCCGCCGTGGCCCGGGCAACGGCCATCGAGCCGGCAGCCCTCGCCACCGAGTCGCTGGTCAACGGCGCCGGCGAGGAATTGTTCCGGTTGGCGGCCGTGCACCGGCTTGAGGATGGCGGCTACCGCATCCTCAAGGAACATATCGACCGCTAGCTTTTTTGGGGGGGGGCGGAAAAGCATCAGGCCGGCGCCGCTGCCCGTTAGCAGGTTGTTGAAAAAGCCGGTTGCTTTCTCAACAACCTTAACAATTCCTCGCATAGCTTGCGCTATGCTGCGTAATTGTACCGGCTTTTGAAGTGTTGAAAAGCCGCATCCGCGTTTTTCAACACCCTGTTAGGGGAGCGGCGCCGGCCTGATCTTTGTAGCCAGGGGGATACACCCCCAGCTATATACTTTTCATCAGTAGGGCAAAACCCGTTTCTCCAGGCGTTCTTCCACCAGCTCGGCCATGCCCAGGTAGAGGGCGGCGGCGCCGCAGACGATGCCTTCCCAACCGGCGATCATGCCAATCAGCTTGGAGCCAGTCCAGTTGTACAGGGCCAAGAGCAGGAACAGGATGTCCAGGGTGACGAAGACGAAGGTCAGCACCTTGCTGGACTTGAGGGTGGCGATGGTCATGAAGACCGAAAAGATGCCCCAGACGGCCAGGTACCAGCCCATGTAATCGGGCGGCGTGGGCTCGGCCATGCCCAGTTTGGGCAGTATCCAGGTGGTTACCAGGCTGATCCAGAACGAACCGTAGGCGATGAAGGCCACGGTGCCAAAGCTATTGCCACGGCGGTATTCCAGGATGCCGGCGATAATCTGGGCGAAACCGCCCATGAAGATGCCCATGGCCATGGTCATGGCGCTGACCGGAAAGAAACCGGCGTTATGGATGTTGAGCAGGATGGTCGTTAGACCAAACCCGGCGAGGCCCAAGGGGCCAGGATTGGCGAGTTTTGGTTCCATAGTGGGGGGGAATTCTCCTGAATGGGATGGCTTGTACGGTGGTCGGCGCGATCGGCTGATTCCTGGACAAGTCTGCGTCCGATTGTATACACGAAGCGGGGCTGGCTGGTCAAGCCGGGCGCGGCTGGCCGACCGCCGCCGAACGCGCGGACTCCTCATCAGGCCCCTATTGTCGCTACGCTTACTCCCACTTGAACAAGGCGGCCGAGAGTAGCATACAGACAGCCGTGAATCCAGCCAGGTACGCCAGGTGCGGGGCTATCGTCAAAAGGCCAGCCCCGTCCAGCATGACTTGGCGCGCCGCGGCAATGAAGTGCGTCAACGGGAATAACCCGGCTATGGTTTGCAGAATTGGCGGACTGCCTTCCAGCGAGAAGAAGACGCCAGACAGGGCCAACATTGGGAAGGTGATGAGGTTCAGTAGCCCGCCGGCCAACTCCTCGCTACGCAAGCGCGCGGCAAACACCAAGCCTAGCGCTATCATGCACAGAATGCCCAGGGTTGTCAGGAGCAGCAGGGTTAAGTAATTGCCACGCATCATGAAACGCAGGAAGAAATTGCTGCCCACAAACACGAAGACCGAGGTAAGGAGGACGATGATCAAGCGGCTGGCGGCCTGGGCGCTGACGAAGTTTAGGGCCTTGACTGGCGTGGCCTTGAAGCGCTTGAGTACGCCGTTCTTGCGGTAGCGCACCAGGACGTACCCGACGCCGAATAAGCTGGAGAACATCATGTTCATGCCGATGACGCCCGGCACCAGCCAGTCGATATAGCGGGCGGCCAGACCGCTGACGGTCCGTTCAGCGAAGGCTGGGGCGGGGGCGTCGCCTGGTATCCTGACGGTGGCCGCTTGCTGTGCGACAAAAAGGTCACGCAACAGGCGGCCTTTGTTGGATTGGTGGTTGATGGCATATTGGCCGGCCTCGAAATCGATGACCATGTCCACCTGGTGCCGCTCCAGCTTCTGCAGGGCTGTAGCGGCATCGCCGTAAAGAATGACCTGCATTTGATCCATAGCCAGGATGGAAAGCTCCGAGTTAGCCGACCCGATAGTTCCAATTTTATACAGCTTTTCCTCGCCGCCGGAGAAGGCGAAGGCGATGCCGAATACCAGGAAGAGCGGAAAGAGCAGGTTCCAGAAAAACGTGCCTCGGTCGCGCACAAATTCCATGGTACGCGCCTTGAACATGGCCTTAAACTGCCGGATAATCATGCTAGAGTTCCTTTCGCTTCGGTTACACCCGCAACGAGCTGCCGGTCAGCTTGATGAAAAGATCTTCCAGGTTTGGCTTGTGAATGGACAGGCCTTCCAGGTTGACGTGGGCGGCCAGCAATTGTTTAAGACTGGTATCCAGGGTGTTAGTCTGCAGTTCAATGGAGTTTTCGCTCATCACCAAGCCTTCAAAACCGGCCAGGGAATCGGCGCAGCAGCCATCGTAGGGCAGATGGATCAGCACGCCTTCGAAGTGCTTGGCCAACAGGGCGTCGGGTGTATCGATCTCCAGTATTTTGCCCTTGTCCATGATGGCCACCCGGTCGCAGAGAATTTGCGCCTCGTCCATGTAGTGGGTAGTTAAGAGCACGGTGGTCCGCTCGGCCTTGATGCGGCCGATCAATTCCCAGAAATTGCGGCGGGCCTGCGGATCCAGGCCGGTAGTCGGCTCGTCCAGGAAAACCAACTCAGGCTTGGGGATGATGGCCAGGGCCAGCAACATGCGCTGGCGTTGCCCGCCGGACAGTTTCTGGTTGTCGCGGGTCAGGATATCCTCCAGCGAGCAGAGCCGGATTACTTCTTCCATCGGGCGCGGCCGGTTATAGAAAGCCGAGAACAGCTCCAGCGTTTCCTTGACGGTAATAAATTCCGGCAGGGCGGTGGTTTGGAATTGAATGCCGACCTTGCCCTTGAAATCGGCGCCCAGCGGCTGGCCACGGAATAATACCCGGCCGCCGCTTGGAGCGGTGATACCTTCCATGATTTCGATGGTCGTGGTCTTGCCGGCGCCATTCGGGCCAAGCAAGCCGAAGCAGCTGCCCTCGGCAATGCCGAAGGAAATATCATCGACGGCCTTGACCGCCCCATAGCTCTTGGAAAGCCGTTCGACAGTGACGATGTGATCCATAGGCATCAAGGTATCGCTAAAAAGCGTTGCGGGCAAGGTGCTGGGCAGTGGATGCACCTTGCATTCCGGGTCGACTTGTTTCATGCTTAGCAGGTTGTTGAAAAAGCCGGTTGCTTTCTCAACAACCTTAACAATTCCTCGCATAGCTTGCGCTATGCTGCGTAATTGTACCGGCTTTTGAAGTGTTGAAAAGCCGCATCCGCGTTTTTCAACACCCTGTTAGGGCCAGACGGAGGATTGAACATGAAAAGAATAGTGGGATTGTTGACCATCGCTGCCGTGTGCCTTTCGTGTGGCTTCGTTAAGGTGCGCAGCTTGTCGGACGCCGATATCGACAATTTCCTAACGGCTAATGCCGCCTTGCGCCAAGTGGGACCGAAGCTAGGTCTGGAGGATATCAATTCCGGCCAGGCTGATGGCCAAGCCGGCTTCGCCCAGGTGGAGGCAGCCATAAAAGAAGCCGGTTTCTCCGGCTACCGCGAGTTCGTGGAGGTGACAGCGGCTATCGGCGCCGCCGTTTCAGTGCTGGAAGGCCAAGCCACCGTGGCCACCTATGACGCCGCCGCTCAGGACATCAACGCCGCCATGCCGCCGGAAATGCGGGTCGCGTTTGACGAATTCATGAACGACCCGAATAATACGCCGGAAATGAAGGCGGCCTTTGAGGCCCAGCTGCGGGCCAGCCTGGGCGAGGCCCAAGCCAATTTCAACACGGAATACGCCCGCAATAAACCCTTTGCCACGGCGGTGCTGGAATTCTTCACCAAAAACGGCAATGACGCCAACCTTGAACTAGTGCGACCCCGCCTGCGGGAAATAACCGCCGCCCTGGCCGGTCAATAGCCAGGACAGGCCTCAGTTTTGGTAAGGTCGGGCGTTCAGCTGGCGCGCGCCCAAACCGTTCCGCTTGATTGAGTGGCGCCAGCTAGCCTCGCCGGCCAGCTTGTACAGCCACCAGGGAAAGCTATGCTGAGTGAAAATATCATCTGGCAGCCGGCCGCCCGGTTCGCGCATCGCCTCGGCCAATCGTCGTTGGGCGCTGGTTACCGGTCGGCGGATGCCCGCCTGCGGCGGCACGTTACGCAGGCCCACCGCCATGCCGCCGGTGCCGATGCCTAGGCCGCCCGCCCAGTCCAGCCCACTAGCCTGGCAGAACAGCTGGCAGACGCGCAGGGCCACAGCGTTCTGGACGCCCTCGTAAAAGCCGCAGTTGGCGATGGCGAAAACGCGCTGCGGCGGCCGGCCGGCCCCTTCTTCCCGCTGCCAGGCTGGGTAGCCGGCGGCGTAGGCCTCCAGGTACTCGACCAGGCTGGCCGGCAGACCGTCGACATACAGCGGGAAGGCGATCAGCAGCGCGTCCGCCCGGTATAGGCTAGCCAGCTCCGTGACCGGCGGTGGACCGCGGCGCGCCCAGGGCATGGAGCTGGTCAGGGTCCAGCCCCGGATCTCGGGCAGTAGCAGCTGCATCTGGTGGATCAATTCGGCCGAAACTGATTTTTCACGGCGCGGGCTGCCGTTGATGGCGGCAACGGTCATACGGAGCCTCCCTTCAGGCGGCCAGAAAACCAGGCTTGCAAAGCCACGGCGCCCGCCTCGTCGGCCAGGTCGGCGCCGGCCGGCCAGACCCAGCTGTCGGCCGGGTCGCGGCTAGCCAAATTGTCGCGCTGGGCGCCGGTATAGTCGCGGAAGCAGTCGGCCTCGGCGGCGTTGGCGGCGCCAAAGCCGACCGCCAGGCTGCGCGGGTAACGGCCGTAGCGCAGCCGGTGGTGCATGCGGCCGTACACCCGGCGGAAATAAGGGTGCAAGAGCGGCAGCATGCGGTCGGCGCAGTACTTGACTCCCGAACCGTAGCTGCCCCAGCGTACGGCCGAGGCAAAGACCACCCGGTCGGCCGCCACCAGCCTGCGCAGATAGTCCGGCCCGCCGTCGTCTTTAAGGACGCAGATGCCCGGGCTCTTGATCCAGCAGCCGAAGCAGCCAATACAGGCCTTCAGCTTCAGTTCCGACGCATCCAGGACGGTCAGCGGCTCGGACGCCGCACCGGCCGCCCGTTCCAGTAACTGGCGCACTCGCCCAGCCCCGCTGTCTCCCGAATCGTAGATCAGGATGGTACTCATGGAAACTCCTTGCCAACAGCAATGTTGGCACTGGTAACATACCACATCATGTTTACATCGTCAACATGAATCGTTATGATTGAATCATGAAGCCAAGCTATCATCACAAGGACCTGCGCAAGCAGTTGGTTAGCGCCGGCCTGCGCCAACTGAACCGCGACGGCCTGGTCAACTTTTCGATGCGCCGCCTGGCCCAGGACCTGGGCGTTAGCCACGCCGCCGCCTACCGCCACTTTGCCAGCAAGGAAGCCCTGCTGGCCGCTATCTTCCTGGAAACCTCGGCCGCCTTCCGCGCCGCCCTAAGCGCCAGCCTGGTACAACCGCCGCCGCTGGCCAACGCCTCGTCCGCCAGCAGCAGCGCCGTCGCGCCGCCCGACGCTAGCGTCGCCCTGACCCGTCTGGGCCGAGCCTATGTGCGCTTCTTCCTGGACAACCCCGAGGCCCTCGGCCTGTTCAGCGCCCTGCCCGAGGAGCAGAACCTGATGCTCAGCCTGATCGCCAGCCTGGACGGCGCCGTGCCCGCGACCGCGTCCGCCCCCTTAATCGAGCTGGCCAGCCACGCCGGCGCCGATTGCTTCGACAGCCTGCCGGACGACAGCGCCTTTGGCCTGTTGCGCGGCCTAGTGCGCGCCATCCGCGGCCAACCCGCCTTCCGCCACCTCTCGGAGCGCGAAGTGATGCTGGGCTACTGGGCCAAGGTACACGGCCTGGCCAGCCTGCTGGTCACCCAGAAAAACTTCCTGCCGCCCGATCAACTTGACGCCAGCCTGGACCGCCTCCTGGAAACGGCCTTCTGATTTTTCCGGGCGCGTGCCGGGCTACCTCTGCCGCCGCCGGCCGCCGCGCACCCGCCATCCAGGGTAGCTTCCCGCCAGAGACGGCGGGGGGCAGACCCTAGCAGCGGCGAACGTGGGGTCAGTTCCCGGGCGGCGTGGTTCAAGCTGCATCAGTTGACAAGCGACCGCGCCGCCACCTGGGCAGCCGAGGTCAATGCCAACTGGCGCATCACCTTCTACTTTGAAAAGGGGGATGCATATGTGGTCAATCTGGGCCAAAATCCAAAGCCCGACAGACTCCTAGGAGCTACCCGTGACCAAGCGAAAACCTACCCATCCGGGCGCCGTGTTGCGTGAAGATGTCTTGGCAGAGTTGGGTTTGAGTGTGACTGAAGCGGCCAGGGATATGGGAATTACGCGCAAGGCTCTGTCCGAGTTCCTGCATGAGAAGTCCGCCCTCAGCCCGGCCATGGCTATTTGGATTGGACGAGCCACTAATACCAGCCCGGAAAGCTGGCTGGCCATGCAGCTCAAGCTGGATATCTGGATCGCCTCATCCAAAGTGGGGCCGGTTATTCCCTTTCCGGCGGCCCAGGCTAGGCATAAGCCTGCCAGTACCCAAAAGCGGTAAGACTGGGCCTTTTCGGCCTCAGGCCAATATCTGCGCCTTCACGGTGCCTCCGATGCGGCAAGCCTTGACGCCAGGCCCCCGCGTCTGCGCCCCGCTGAACAAGCGCCGCTTCGCTATCGTGGTGCGCGGAACAACCCAGCCGTTGCCAGCAGCGGCGGCCAGTCGGCCAGGGCGTCGTTCTCGACCACGCCCCATGTGGTGTACAGATGGCCGAGCATGCGCCGGTTGTCGGCAAAGTCCAGGCTGCGTTCTACAAAGGCGCGTGCGGCCGCCACGTCCTGGTAGCTGGCGCCTAGCACCCTGAAACCCTTGTCCAGAAAGAAGGCGAGCGAACCGTAGTCGGGATGCTCGGCGTAGTGCCAGTCGCAGATGACCAGGTCTTTGGGGATCTGGTCGAGGGCCGTCCAGGTGCCATTTAGGGACGTCTCCCATTCATTGCCGTAGTCCGTGGCGGGATTGGCTCCGTTTATCAGGCGATCGCCCCACAGGTGCATGGTCAGCCCGCGTTCCCCCGCCAAATAGGCATGGAGCGTGCGCACCGCCAGCGCGAACAGTTCGCCCTTGTCCTTGCCCCGGCAGCGGGAGCACGAGTCTTCGCCGATAAGGAAAACCTCATCCATGCCTACCGACACGCCGTCAGCGCCGAAGACGGCGACCAGCTCGTCGAACAGGTCGAACAGTAGCGGGTAGACGGCCTCGTTGGACACGCACCAGCTGCGGCAGTAGATGCCTTCATTGTTCGGGTGCTGGCCCGGCGTCTCGTCGAACTCCGGGTAGGTTTCCAGCAGCCTGTCGGTGGCCGCTTCCCACGATTGATGCCCGACGCAGTTGATCTCGGGAATCAGCGCCAGGCCGAGGCGTTTGGCTTCCTGGCGGATGGCGTCAGCCGTGGCCTGGCTGAGAGCGCCAGGATAGGACAGCTCGGGATGCGACTTCCAGTCGTACCCGTAGCCGACTTCCAGAAACAAGCTATTGACGCCGCGCGCGGCCAGACCGGCCATCGACGCCAGCAGTTTCTGCCCGGCATCCTCGGAGCCGGTCATGCAATGCAGGTCGACCAGGTACTCGCGCCCCGGAGAGTGGGCCGTGGCGCAGGCCGTGGCGACGAGGGCGAAAAACAATACGAGCAGCGTGATCAGAATAAAGCGGCGGCCTTTACGCATGGTTCCTCCATGGGGCCTGCCCCCTGCCGCCAGGCGCTGCCAGGCCGGCGGCCGGGGCGGGCAGGCCGGGGCGGGCAGGCCGTTTTATCCTTCTCTCAAAAATTGATGCCACAGCCGCGATGGCTGTTGGTTATTTTTTCTTTAGGAGGGCGGCAAAGGGGTTGTAGGTATCACTGTCGCTTGTTTTGTCCATGTACTGGGCGGCGGTCTGGTCTTCTTCTTGGCTGGAGGCCGGCTTTAGGGCGATGCGCCGGTTGGCGCGATCCACGCCTAGGATCTGGACAGTCAGGCTCTGGCCGACCTTGAGGGCGGTTGGCTGGCTGTTTGAGTACTTGTTGCCGGTGCGCAGTTCGGAGTTGTGCACTAGGCCGTCCAGGCCGGGCTCCAGGGTGACGAAGGCGCCGAAATCGGCCAGGCGGGCTACGGTGCCGGTATGTTTGGAGTCCACCGGGTATTTAGCGATGGCTTGTTCCCAGGGGTCGGCCAGAAGGCGTTTCATGCTCAGGCTGATGCGCTGGTTTTTCCAGTCCAGTTTGAGAACCGAGGCCTCGATTTCCTGGCCGACGCTGAGCAGGGTATGGATGTCCTCGACGCGGGCGCGGCCAATCTCGGAGATGGGCAAGAGGGCTTGGACGCCTTCAAGGTCCACGAAAGCGCCGAAGTCCTGGAGGGAGGTGATCACGCCTTTGACCACCATATTTTCGCGCAGATTATTCTTGAGGGCTTCAACTTTGGCCTGTTGGGCTTCCTCGTGGATGATGCGGTTTGATACCAGGATCTTTCGGCCGTTTTCTTTGTACTCGATGATCTTGAAGGTCAGGTGCTTGCCGACTGGGACTGCGGCTGTTTGCTCACTGCGGCGGGGACCCATCTGGGAATAGGGGCAGAAGGCCCGGGTTTCGCCCAGCTTGATCTCAAAGCCACCCTTGATCTCTTTTTCGATCAAGCCTTCGACGGGTATCTTGTTGAGGTAGGCCTGTTCCAGCATGGCCGAGCCGGCCTTGTCGCCACTGATCTTGGTGGTGAAACGCAGCTCGCCGTTCCTGGACTGCAGGAAATAGACTTTGATGCTGTCGCCTTCTTTGACGCTCAGCTGTCCGTCCTGGTCGGCCAGTTCGTCCCGTTCCAGGATGCCTTCGCTTTTGCCGCCCAGCTGCAGGAAGATGCAGTCCTTGGCGATGGACACGATGGTGGTTTCCACCAGTTGGCCGGGTTTAAAGTTTTCCATAGTGGCCAGGCTTTGTTCGTACATGGTGGCGAAATCGTCCTGTTTGCTATTGGTAGTGTCTTGTTTCATGTCAGTGCTCCCTGAATAATTGTCCGGTTGTTAGTAAAATCACGTTTGCCTTTTAACAACCTGACAGAGACTATAGCAGATAAGTCCGCTTGGTGATAGCAGCGAGGAGTGGGCCTTGGCCGGCGGTTGGGACGTGGCAGGCCTGCCAACTGTCTTCCTTCAGCTGAAAAACGGATTCTGGAAGCCGGGGTGGGCGTCGATCCTAGCCACCAAGTCCGGCGTGATGTCGGCCAGCCGATCCACCGTGGCGTCGGGCAGCTCGATGGCCAGGCGCGCTTCCTGGGCGGCGTGCAGGCCGGTCCGCATCCGGATGGAGCGCATGCCGACGACGTTGGCCGGGTAGATGTCCTTGTCGATGCGGTCGCCAATCATCAGGCTGCGCTGGGGTACGGCGCCGGCGTTGGCCAGCACGGCCAGGTAGTAGCGCGGGTCGGGCTTGGTCAGGGTGTGGTCGTCCTGGGTGTCCTGGAAGGCGAAGTGACCCAGCAAGCCGGCCGCCTCCAGGGTTTCCAGCAAGGCCTGTCCGTACTGACCCAGGATGCCGAGTCGGTAGGAGCCGGACAGGCGGGCCAGCATTTCCGGTAGCCCGGCCATCAGCACCAGTGGCTGGCCTAGCGCCTGCCATTCCGAGCGGTAGCGCGCCATGGCCGCCGGGTAAAGGCCACGGCTATGCAGGTGCTTGAACAGGGCATATTCATAGACGCTGGAAACGTGATCCTGCACGGCCTCGGCCGTGTCGCGCCAGTAGTCGGCTTGGCTGTAATCGAGGTGTACGGCCAGAAGGCCGCAGATCAGGCTAGCTCTGGCAACTTCGGAGGCAGTCTCGTCCAGGATGACGCCACCGGCGTCCAGGAAGATGGCTTCGGTCATGGAGGTCCTTTCAAGGTATCGCCGGCGCGGCTCAGTCGTCCAGTCTTTGGGGGGTACGACAGCCTGGAATTTCCTTGACCATGGTGGGCGAAGCGCCGGAAATGGTCAAGGGTGCCGGGCTGCTGGTGTAAGCTTTCGGTTTTGAGGCTAATTCGGATCAGAAGCCAACCGGTGAAGGCATCGCCAACCGCCACTACCGCGCCACAGCCTGAGCGCCATGGAGCGCGCGCCGGATCGGGCCGCCATCGACGCTTTCGCCCGCCTGCTGGAAGCCAACCTTGACCTGCAGTATGCCGAGTATTGGGACGGCGACGAGTCTGGCCAGGACTGGCTGTCGGCCTTCTTTACGGCCGGTTCAGGATCGGGCGGTGCTGCCGGAGCATTGAGGGCCTGACCCCGAATCTTGACAGGCCAGCCAGCCTGATTTACGCTGTTAATATCTATTCGCATGTCTTTCGTGACCCGAAGGAGGATCCCATGAACAGTCGCCATATCCGTTCCGGTACCGCTGGCATCTGTGCCAGGCTCCTCTGCCTCCTGCTGGCCGGGTTGGCCGCCGCCGCCCTGTAGGACGAGGATATGGACGTGCTGGAGGCCGAGATTGGCCAGATCATCGCCGCCATGCAGCGCAAGCCGCTGGAGCTGCGCGTTGGACCGGCCGATTTCCGGCGTTGGCCGACCGCTTTCAACCTGCTTACCATGACGGACGAGAGCGACTGTTCTTATCTGTTCATCAATGACGTCACCGAGCAGATCGCCGAAGAGCGCGTTGGCGGCTATACCTATACTACCTATTTCGTCCGCTTTAGCATCCTGCCCCTGGTGGATCCCAGGCCGGGATTAACAGGTTGTTGAAAAAGCCGGTTGCTTTCTCAACAACCTTAACAATTCCTCGCATAGCTTGCGCTATGCTGCGTAATTGTACCAGCTTTTGAAGTGTTGAAAAGCCGCATTCGCGTTTTTCAACACCTTGTTAAGCGACCTCGAGATGTGGATGGTGCCGGCCTTGCTCGTCGACATACCCGACTTTATGGAGAGTCTGCCAATGCGGTGCCTGCAGTCGGTGATGGATGTGGAACGGCTGCGCGCCTTGAACCTGGAGAAAGGCATCTTCATGGGCTTGTGCGGCGGCTTGGGCTGGACCTTTGGCGGCATCGGGGTGGCTTGCTTGGCCGGCGGTATAGCCTCGATTGGCAACGATTGGGCGGATATGCTGTTTGGTACCGCTATCGGCCTGGGCGCCGGCGCCGTGGTGTCGGTGCTGGTCTTTAACCAGGTGAACGACGCCTACAACCGACAGCTGGCCGAGATTTACCAGGAGTACGCCGACGCCATGCTGGCCGCAGGCGACTGATGCGTCAGCGTCGGCATTCGGGGGTTGACGCTAAACCGAATCTGGATGGAGATCGTTCTGGGGACTGTCCCTCGGGGAGCTGCACTTCGGCGCCAGCCTTGCCGGGCGCTGCAGTTTCACTCATAATGCGACCACATCCGGAGCACGCGCACGATGCCTTGGTCTTTGAATACCTCATAAACCAGGCGGTGCTGGATGTTGATGCGGCGCGAGTAAGCGCCCGAGAGGTCGCCTACCAGTTTTTCATAGGGTGGCGGGTTCTGGAAAGGATCAACCGCCAAAAGCTGCAGCAGGGCGGCAGCTTTGGCCTTGAGGCCGGCGGCGGCCAGCTTGGGTGCATCTTTGAGGGCGGCTTTGGTGTAAACGACCCGCCACATCACCAGTCCAGGTTAGTGGCAGCGTCGGCCAGGGGTTCGTTCATGCCCTCCAGGATGGAGGCGCGCATCCCTGGGATGGAAACCAGGTACAAGGTTTCCTGCAGGGCATTCCAGTCCGACTCGCCGATCAGGACGGCATTCTGGCGCTTGCCGGAGATGATAACCGGTTCATGCGATTGGTTGGCCTCATCGATCAGGCGATAGAGATTGGAACGCGCTTTGCTGGCTGTCAACACGGTCATGGCGGCCTCCTTTGTTTAACGTACGCAATTGCGTACATAAAGTCAAGCTGTCGCATGGTAGTATAGCCGCCGCCGCCCGCCCGCCGCCGCCCGCCCGAGGCGCTGCGGCCGAGCTCAAATGGGGGGTGGCGCAAAAGCGTTCGGCCCGCGGCCGCCTGAGGGCGGGCACGGGCCGAACCTTTGGAGCCAGGGGGATACACCCCCTTTATATAATAATTACTGTTTAGCCTTGATAACGTCGAAGCCGGTGTAGGGCACCAGGGCGGCCGGGATGCGCACGCTGCCGTCCGCCTGCTGGAAGTTTTCCAGGATGGAAACCAGGGCGCGCGAGCAGGCGATGGCCGTGCCGTTGAGCATGTGGGCGTACTTGTTCTTGCCGTCAAGGTCCTTGAAGCGGATGTTGAGGCGGCGGCTCTGGTAGTCGGTGCAGTTGGAGGTGGAGGTCACTTCGCCCCATTCGCCTGAGTTGCGGCCGGGCATCCAGGCTTCTAGGTCCCACTTGCGGTAGGCCGGGGCGCCCAGGTCGCCGGTGCAGGTGTCCACCACGCGGAAGGGGATGCCCAGGCCGGCAAAGAGTTCTTCCTCGATCTTGCGCAGCTCGGCGTGCTGCTGGCCGGAGTCTTCCGGGGCGCAGATGACGAACATCTCGATCTTGGTGAACTGGTGCACGCGGTACAGGCCCTTGGAGAACTGGCCGGAGGCGCCGGCTTCGCGCCGGAAGCAGTGGCTGATGCCGACCATGCGCAGCGGCAACTTGGCTTTATCCAGGATCTGGCCGGAGTAGTAGCCGCCCAGGGTGATTTCGGCGGTGCCGATCAGGCACATGTCCTCGCCCTCGATGGCGTAGATGTTGCTTTCCGGGCCACGCGGGTTGAAGCCGATGCCTTCCAGTATCTCGGTCTTGGCGATGTCCGGGGTGATGAAGGGGGTGAAGCCGGCCTTGACTAGCTTGTTGATGGCGTAGTGCTGCAGGGCCAGATCCAACAGCACGGCCTCGTTCTTGAGGTAGTAGAACTTGGTGCCACAGACGCGGGTGGCGGTGTCGAAGTCCAGGATGTCCAGCGCCTGGCCCAGTTCGACGTGGTCTTTGGCCGGGAAGGCAAACTGGGTGGGTGCGCCAAAGCGGGCCACTTCCAAGTTGCTGGTGTCTTCGGCGCCGATGGGGGCGTCCGGGTGGGCCATGTTGGGGATGGCCCACAGCTCGCGGTGCAGGGCAGCCTCGGATTCGGCCAGGCTGGCCTCCAGGCCGGCGATGGTCTCCTTGAGCCGTTTGCCTTCGTCGATCAGCGGCGTGCGCTGCTCCGGCGACAGTTTGCCCTTCATGGCCTCGGCCACTTCGTTGCGGCGGCGGCGCTGGTCTTCCAGGGTCTGCAGGGTGGCGAGCTTTTGCTCGTGGAGCAGCACGGCCTTGTCCGGGTCGGCGTGCATGTGACGGGCGGCGATGTTGGCCTTGACCGCGCCCAGGTTGTCTTTGATGAATCGGATGTCGAGCATAGTGCGCCTATTGTAAACCGAAAACGGCCGCTCGGCAAGGGCGCTAAAGCATCCCGAGGGCCGCCCAGGGCAGGATCGAAATACCTTGGTGGCTAAAAGACTCGGTTCCATCATAACGCAGCTCCAGGTCGCTCGGCTCAAGCCCGGCCAAGGCGGCAAAGGCTTTCAGGTTTTTTAGATGCTCAGGCTTGAAGGTTTGGGTAGACTTGATTTCTATGGCTCGCAGCCTGGTGCCGCAGGTTCGGATCAGATCGACTTCTATCCCTTGAGGGCTGGCCCAGAAATACCACTCGCCGGGCGGCGCTGCATATAGTGATCGTTTTATCAAGTCGCTTACCACCAACGTCTCGAAAAACGCGCCGCGTTGCGGGTGGCTATACCATTGCCTGGCATCGGAAATGCCCGCCAGGTAGGCGGCCAATCCGACATCCCAAAAATAGAGCTTAGGGCTTTTTACCAAACGCTTCTGGTAATTGGCTTGCCAAGGTTGTAAAAAAAAAATCAGGAATCCGGCTTCCAGAACCGAAAGCCAGTGCTTGACCGTAGTATGGCTGACATCGGCATCACGCGCCAGGTCAGCCATGTTGATTACCTGTCCAGTCCGGCCGGCGCAAAGTTTCAGGAAGCGATGAAAAGATCGCAAATCCTTCACGTGCAGCAATTGGGAAAGATCCCTTTCGACATAGGTGTTTACATATTGGGCAAACCAATCCAAAGGCTCAAAAGGACGGTCGTAAAGCGGCGGATAGAAGCCCTTGGCCATCCAGCCGTCGGCTGTCTCCGGTAGGGTTGGACAGCCTGCCAGCTCCGCACTGCTAAAGGTGGATTGATGAAGGTAGGCAGCCCGGCCGGCTAAGGATTGCGCCACATGCGCTTTCAGGAGGGGTTGGTTGCTGCCCGTCAGGAAAAAGCGACCCGGAGCTGGATTGGCATCGACCAAAATTTGCAGCCAGGAAGGCAAGTCGGGCCAGCGCTGGGCTTCGTCAATGATAAGCGGCTCATTACCATAGCGCTTGAGAAAAGCTTTTGGGTCATCCAATGCTTGGGCTAGGATATCCGGTTGTTCTAGGTTTACATACGGTAGCTTGGGGTAAAGGGATCGGATGGTGGTGGTTTTTCCGGATTGGCGCGGACCGGTGAGCACCAATACCGGAAATTGCTTGGCTAAACTGATGATGCGGGCAGCGCTGGCTCTGTCAATCATGCGTCTATGATACGCATAATCTATGCAAAATGCAAGTTCAACTTGCAGATTACATAGATTATTATAGTATAGGACTAATCCCAGAGGACAAACGCGGCCTGTGAGGACTGTTGTGCTTTTCGGTGTCTTTGCTAACCATGGTCTAGGCTGACGTCGGGCTCTGCGCTGCAAGTCCGCGCCGATCCCTCACGCGGCTTGTGCGGCTGGCCGACTGATTGATTTTGGTAAATAACAGGATTATAGTATAGGTATGCCTACTATTTTGCGGAGTGGAAATTTGACCTCGCGGCTAAAACCTCGCCGTGTGGCAGATTGCGCTGATACAATCTGCCGCACCCTGGCTTAATAGCCTCGGCCCTGTCCCCCGTCCCTTGTGCTTACCCCCTAATTTTGCTATTTTATAGGCATGAACCTTGAAATTAATCCCCGTGGCAACGGTGCCTGCCCGATGTGCTTGCATAATCGCAACTGCCATGTCCAGAAGCAACTGGTGAGCAACATTGTCGAACTGAAGGCCGCCTCGGCGCAGGAACTGGAGATCGTCATCTATTCCTGCCCGTATTTCCAGGAAGCGCTGGCGCTGTGATCGCCAAGCTGGAATCTTCCCTCATTCGGTTTCGCGAACTTGAGGACTTGGTGCTTGACGGCAGCCTGGCCCGCGACCCGGCGCGCTACAAGGCCGTGATGCGCGAGCGTTCGCAGCTGGCGGCGGTGGTCGAAGCCTACCATGAGTACCGCGACCTGGCCGCCCAGATCGGTGGCGCCCGCGGCATGATGAAGGACGAGGCCGACCCGGAGCTGCGCGAGTTGGCTAAGCTTGAACTGGCCGAGCTGGAGGCCGCCCTGGTCGCCCTGGAAGCGCGCATCCAGCTGCTGCTCATCCCACGCGACCCGCTGGACGACAAGAACACCATCATGGAGATTCGCGCTGGTACCGGCGGTGATGAGGCTGCCTTGTTTGCGGCCGACCTGTACCGCATGTACTCGCGCCTGGCCGACCGCCGCAAGTGGAAGCTCGAGGTGATGAGCTTATCCGAGACCGGGCTGGGCGGCTTTAAGGAAATTATCTTCTCGCTGTCCGGCGAGGGCGTTTTCGGCGCCTTGCGTTGGGAATCGGGCGTGCACCGGGTACAGCGGGTGCCGGCCACCGAGGGTTCCGGCCGCATCCACACCAGCGCCGTCACCGTGGCGGTGCTGCCGGAGGCCGAGGAGACCGAGATCGACATCAAGCCGGACGACATCCGCATCGACGTGATGCGCGCCGGCGGCCCTGGTGGCCAGTGCGTCAACACCACCGATTCGGCGGTACGCATCACCCACCTGGCTACCGGCCTGTCGGTGCACTGCCAGGATGAAAAAAGCCAGATCAAGAACCGGGCCAAGGCCATGCGCATTTTGCGGGCCCGCCTGTTCGACCTGGAAGAGGAAAAGAAAAACGCCGAGCGTTCCGAGAACCGCCGCAGCCAGATCGGGTCGGGCGACCGCTCGGAGCGCATCCGCACCTACAACTTTCCCCAGAACCGGGTCAGCGACCACCGCATCGACCTGACGCTCTACAAGCTGGAGCTCTTCATGCAGGGTGACATGGACGAAATCCTCGACGGCCTGGCCATCCAGGCGCGGGAAAGCGCCATCAAGGCGTCCCTGCAATAGCGGAAGGGGTGACCACGTGACCGTGCGAAAGGTCCTGGCCAACGCGGCAATACTGCTGGCGGGTGGCGTCGACCCGGATGCGGCTGACGTTGGACTCGGCGAGAGGTTCAATCCGCGACTCGACGCTTCGCTGCTGTTAGCCAAGACGCTTGGGTTAGCGCGCCATCGCTTGTTGGCCAGCCTGAGCGACCAGGTGACGGCGGCAGACGCTACTGTCTTCGACGCGTTACTCTCCCGCCGGCTGGCCGGCGAGAGCGTCGCCTATATATTGGGCAGCCGGGAATTCTACGGCCGACCCTTCCTGGTGGACCATCGGGTGCTGGTGCCGCGGCCGGAGACCGAATTGCTGGTGGCTTTGGCTTTGGGCTTCCTAGACAGCTTCGCCGCCCATTACGGCGGGCCGTTGCGCTGCCACGACGCCTGCACCGGCAGCGGCTGCGTCGGCTTGACCATCGCCTGCCAGCGGCCGGGCCTATCCGTATCGTTGTCCGATCTGTCGGCCGGGGCGCTGGCGGTGGCCGCCGCCAACATACGGGCGCTGCAGGCCGACGGCGAGCTGCTTGGCGCGGTGGATTGCCTGGAGTCCGACCTACTGGCCGCCGTGCCGGGAACTTATTGCCTGATAACCGCCAATCCACCCTACGTGGACAGTACAACCACCGACGTTATTTTTTCCGGCGGCAGCGTCGAGCCGCGCCTGGCGCTGGACGGCGGGGCGGACGGCCTGCGGCTGTACGGCGATCTGGCCGCCCAGGCCTACCAACGGCTGGTGGCTGGCGGCGCCTTGCTAGTCGAGATCGGCGAGGAGCAGGGCGCCGCCGTGGCTGCCCTCTTCCGGCAGGCCGGTTTCCGGGACGTTGGCGTGAAGCAAGACCTGGCCGACCAGGATCGAGTGGTGATAGGGTATAAACATGAAGCAGACTGAGGAACGGATCGACGAGCTGGCCGGGCACTTGGAGCGTTTCAGCGCCGCCGACCGAGAGCAGGTGCTGGCGGCGTTGGCCTGGGCCAGAGCGCTGCACGTCGGCCAGACGCGCTTGTCCGGCGAGCCGGCCATCCGGCATCCGGAGCGGGTGGCCATTACCCTGGCCGACCTGGGTATGGACGCCGTCGGTTTGATCGCGGCGCTGCTGCATCATAGTTTGGAGCCGGCCACGCCCGGCCAGCCGCCAACACCCAACCCGGAAATCCGCCAGCGCTTCGGCGACAAGCCGGCCGACTTGGTGGAGGAACTAGCTCGGATCGCGGCGCTCAAGGCCAAGAATAAGACGCGGCAGGCGGCCGAAACCATCCGCAAGATGCTGTTTGCCATGGCTCGCGACCTGCGCGTCATCCTGGTCAAGTTGGCCGACAAGCTGGACAACATGCGCACCATCAAGTGGCTGCCGGAGCTGGAACGCAAACGCATCGCCACCGAGTGCCTGCAGATTTTCGCGCCGCTGGCCGACCGCCTCGGCATCAGCTGGCTGAAGGACGAGCTGGAAGATCTGTCGCTCAAGGAGATCAACCGCGAGGCCTTTGACCAGATCAAGCTATTGGTGTCTGGTAAGAAGGCGGAACGGGAAGACTACCTGCGCAAGATTAGTGAAGACCTAATCACCGCCGCGGCGGCCGATGGCCTGGTCATCGGCGTCGAGGCCCGGGCCAAGCATTTCTACTCGATCTACCAGAAGATGCGCAAGCGGGCCAAGGGTAGCGGCGAGCTGTACGACTTGTTCGGCATCCGGGTGATGTGCGAGGCGCCGGCCGACTGCTACGCCGCGCTGGGCTTGGCCCACCGCCTCTGGAAGCCGCTGGATGGGCGCTTCAAGGACTACATCGCCATGCCCAAGTCCAATGGCTACCAGAGCCTGCATACCACGGTGCTGGCGCTGGACGGCAAGTTCCTGGAAATCCAGATCCGCACCCGGCAGATGCACCGCATCGCCGAATTCGGCATCGCCTCGCACTGGCTGTACAAGAAGGGTAGCTCGGTAGAATCGATCCGCCTGGAGGACCTGCCCCTGGTCAACCGGCTCAAGGACTGGAGCAGCATGCTCGAGTCAAGCGAAGATTTCCTGGAGGACATCAAGCGCGAGCTGCTGAAGGGGTCGATCATCGTCTTCACGCCGCGCGGCGACGCCATCGAGTTGCCGAGCGGTGCCACCCCCCTTGACTTCGCCTACGCTATCCACAGCGATGTCGGCCACCGCTGTATCGCCGCCAAGATTGACGGTTCCATCGCCTCACTGGCCACCGAACTCAAGAATACACAGGTGGTGGAGATCCAGACCAGCGCCAGCGCCCATCCCAGCGTCAACTGGCTCAACGCTGTCCGGACCAGCAAGGCTAGATCCAAGATCCGCCAGTGGCTGGTAGCCGAGGGTCATGTCCTGGCCATCGACAAGAACGTCGTCGCCCGCCGCCAGGACGAGCCGAAGGCCGAGGAGCGCAAGCCGGAGGTACAGCAGGACGTCCATCCGGCCAGCCTGGCCTTTCACGCCGCGGCTGAAGCCAAGGCTCAGGCCGCCGAGGCGGCTGGCCTGGCCATCGACGGCGGTTTCGGCCTGTTGGTCCGCTTTGCGGCCTGCTGCAAGCCCATCGCTGGCGACCTGATCGTCGGCTACGTGTCGCGCGGCCGCGGCGTGGTGGTGCACCGCGCCAACTGCCCCAACCTGCCTGGCATCAGCGAGTTTGCCGAACGCCGCGTCGACGTGCACTGGGAAGTGACGCCGGACCTGCGCCGCACCTACATCGTCCAGGCCAAACGCACCCACGACTTGTTCTCGGAAATCGACAACGCCGTCAAGAAGCACGGCGGCACTCTGCTCGAAGGCAAGCTGGAGGAGACGCCCGGTGGGCTGACCGGCCGCTTTACCCTGTCCTACCTGACAGCGGCCGCCGCCCGCACCGTCGAGCGCAACCTGAAGAACGTGCCATCGATCATCAAGCTGCAGCGGGTCGGCTGACTTAGCCGGCAGCCTTGGCGCGCTGCGCCAGCACCTTGTCCAGGGCGTTGGCGAAGGCCGTCAGCTCCTTGCGGCCGAAGGCGCCGTGCTGCGGCATCGCTGCCAAGCCGGCGGCGCGCAGCTCGGCCATCCGGTCGCGCATCGATAGCCGTTGGCGTACGCTGTCGGCGCTCCAGATGTCGCCGCGGTCGTTGATGGCCTGCAGGCCGTTGGCGATGGCCCGGGCGGCTAGCGGAATGTCGCGAGTTACCAGAATATCACCAGCTGTGGAATGGGCCATGATGTAGTCGTCGGCGGCGTCCGCTCCGGAGCTGGCGGCTGGTTTGCCGTCGAGGTCGGTCTGCGCCAGCCCGTCAGGGAGCGCCTCGTCGACGCGGATCAGGCGGCACTGGCCGCCGGCCGGCAGCGGCACCGGGCGGGCGGCCACGAACACCACCTCGATCAGTTCGGCCCCACCCGGGCGTAGGCTACGTCCGCCGCGGCGGGCGCACAGTTCGCGCACCCCCGGCGGCAGCGAGTCGGCGTCGGCCCACAGGGTCATTGTACCTGCTCCCCGCCGCCCTCGTCGGCCGGCGGGGCCAACTCGCGTGGGGCGTCGCCACCGGGCAGGCGCTTCTTGCGCTTGGCCGGACGCTTGGCTGGCTTGTTCACCCCAGCCGGTGCTTGAGCCTCTGGCCGGCCGCCGCCGCTGGCTGGCGCTGCCGGCCGGACGCTATCGTCCGGCTCGGCGGCCAGCGCCAGTCCGGACAAGGCCGAGTTGGTCTGGAGTGCGGCGCTGGCGCGCCGCGCCGTCGCTCTTGCCGGGCCCGTCCCGGCCGGCGGCGGCGGCTGTTCCAGCCGGTCGAAGGCCTGGCGGCGCATGGTCTGCAGGAAGCCGCGCACGTCTTCGCACAAACCGGCCAGCGGTTTGAAGCTGGTGGCCGTTTCCGGCAGCGAGGACAGGAAAATCTTGCCGTACTGCTTCTTGAGCAGCCGGGCGTCGAGGATGGCCACGGCGCCGTAGTCGTCGGAGTGGCGGATCAGGCGGCCGAAGCCCTGCTTGAGCCGGATGACCGCTTCCGGCAGCGACAGGTCGGCGAAGGCGTTGCCGCCGCGGCGTTCGATAGCCTCGGCCCGGGCCATCTGCACCGGGTCGGTCGGCACCCGGAAGGGCAGTTTGGTTATTATAACTAGTTGCAGGGTGCTGCCCGGCGCGTCGACGCCTTCCCAGAAGGAGTCGGTGGCGAACAAGACGCTGGAGTGGTCGGTCTTGAAGCGTTCCAGCAGCCGCGAGCGCTCGTCGTCGCCCTGGCGCAGGGCGCTGATGCCGCAGCGATCCAGCAGCGGCTGCACCTCGTCCCAACAGGCGCGCAGGCTGGCGTAGGAGGTAAACAGCACCAGGGCATGTCCGCCGGAGGCCTCGAGCAGCTGGCTGACCGCCTGGTTGATGTAGGCCTGCCAGCCGGGATCGTTCGGGAAGGGGGCGTCCGGCGGCGAGGCCAGCAGGGCGTGGTCACGGTAGGGGAAGGGCGAGTCGAGGATGTGGTAGTCGGTCAGGCAGTCGGCCAGGTTTAGGCCGACGCGCTTCTTCCAAAAATCGAAGCGGCGGTCGACCGTCAGGGTGGCCGACACGCAGATGCAGCAGCGGTAGGGCTCGAAGACGGCCTCGTTCATCAGCTTGGTGATGTCTAGCGGCGTGATGCGTAGGATGGCGAAAGCCTCGTCGCGCCCGGTGCGGCCTTTCTCCAGCCAGAAGATGTTTTCCGGCTCGTCGTGCCGGGAACGGAAGCGGGCGCACAGCCGGGCCATGGCCGACAGCCGGGTCAGGGCCAGGCTGGTCTCGTAGACTGACATTTCCTTCGCGTTCGGCTCGTCGACCTCATCGATGATATCTTTTAATAATTGCGTCAGGGCCAGTAGCGCCCGCTCCAGGGCGCCCAGCGGGCCGTAGATCAATTCTTCGATGGCCGGGCTGTCGGCCAGCAATCGCAGGTTGCCGGAGTCGCCCAGCAGGCGTTGGGCGCAGTCGTCGGCGTAGTCGATGCAGGCCCGCACTTGGTCGATGGCGTCGGGGACGCGCTTAAATAAAGTTTGCGGAATGCCCTGCAGGTTTTGCAGCTTGGTGAGGATGCCGAATTTGCGGTCGCGCTTCTCGCGGTACAGCCGGGACAGCTGCTTGAAGACGGCGAACTTGGCCAGTTCGGCCGCGAAGAAGCTTGAGGCGCTGCTCTCGATGGCGTGGGCCTCGTCGAAGATGATGGTCTGGAAAGGCGGCAGCACCACGGTGCCGTCGTAACCGGCGCCGTCCATGCGCGCCGCCAGGTCGCTGAACAGGATGTGGTGGTTGGCCACCAGGATGTCGGCGTCGGCGCAGTTTTTCTTCATGCGCAGGATGAAGCAGCTCTCGCGGTAGGCGCAGCGCAGGCCGAGGCAATTGTCGGCCTCGGCGCAGACCCGGCTCCAGGTGGAGTCTTCTGGCCAGAATGACAAGTCGGCCCGGTCGCCGGTTTCGCTAGTGTCGCTCCAGCGGGTGATGCGCTTCAGCGGGTGCTCGTCGTCGGCGAAGAGGCCTTCCTCGTCCAGGGCCTCCATCAGGCGGTTGAAGCACAGGTAGTTGCCGCGACCCTTGACCAATACGGCCTTGAGTTGCTTCTTGAAGATCGAGCCGACGCGCGGGATGTCCTTGTCCATCAGCTGCTTCTGCAGGTTGATGGTGGCGGTGGACACGACGATGCGCTGGCGGTTGCGGATGACCCAGGCGAAGGCCGGAATCAGGTAGGCGAAAGATTTGCCGACGCCGGTGCCGGCCTCGGCGGCCAGCACGATGCCTTCGTTCATGGCGTTGGCGATGGCCTTGACCAGCTCGATCTGGCTGTCGCGCGGCTCGTAGTCGGTCAGCAGCCGGGCCAGCTTGCCGTCCTTGCGCAGGACTCCGGCCAGCTCCTCGGGGTTGATGGCCACCAGCGGCCGCCGCCGCACCGGTTCGGCTACGACGTAGACCTCATCCACCATGTTGTCGACGATGTACGAGCCGGTGCCGGTCTCGCCGGCCTTGGCGGCGATGGCCATGTCGGCCTCGCTGGGGATGAGCGTTCCCGACGGGTGGTTGTGCACCAGGACGTCGTATTCCTCGAGGAAGGCGGTCAGAGCATTGACCTTGGTCTTGCTGCCGCGGGCCACGATGGCCAGGTCGATCAACAGACCCTGGCCGTCGAGCTTGCCGGCGGCAAAGACCTCATTGCCTTTGGCGTCCTCGATGGCGTGGCGTAGTAGGGCGATGGCTTCGGCGCTGAAGCGTTCGGTGCACAGCATGGTACGGGTTCCTTTAGCAGGTTGTTGAAAAAGCCGGTTGCTTTCTCAACAACCTTAACAATTCCTCGCATAGCTTGCGCTATGCTGCGTAATTGTACCGGCTTTTGAAGTGTTGAAAAGCCGCATCCGCGTTTTTCAACACCCTGTTAGTAGCCGCCGACCAGGCTGAGGCTGAATTCGTAACTGTCAGTCAGCGGGCGGTAGCGCACTTCCAGGCTGGTGGCGGGGCGCAGGTAGCTGCCCACCCCGCCGATTAAGGGCGACCAGTTGACGGCCAGGCGCCCGTAGAGGTACCAGTCCAGGTCCGGCCAAGCCGAGAAGGGGGCGCTCGAATTACTGGACAGCTGGGTATAGCTGCCGGCCCGAGCGCTTAGGCTACTGTAGTATAGCCGGCCGGTCTGGCGTTCCAGCGCCACATTCAGCAGCTGCAAGCCAGCGTCGAGGGCGCTGTACCAGCTGTCGGGCTGGACTCGGAAGGCGCTTGGGGCGTCGTCGTCAAAGCCGGCCAGGGCGCTCAGCCCGACGGACAGGGAAGTCTGGATGGCCAGTGGCCGGAAGGATAGTCCGAAGGCGGTATTCAGGCTCAGCCTGGTGTCGTTGTCCAACGGGAAGAGGCGGTAGCGGCCGTTCAGGCTGGCCGACAGCCGGTAGCCGGAGCGGGCTTGGGGCTCGCCCAGGGTAGCGCTGAAACGGCTCAGGCTGAGGCTGGTGCCTAGGCCGGCGTCTATGGTCGCCCAGGGACGGTACAGGCTTTGGCCGATGGCCAGTGTGTCGTTGGCCTGAACCAGGGCCAGGGCGTTCCAGGCAAAGACGGCGCCGGCCTGGCTGGCGGCGCTGTCGGCCACCTGCAGTAGCGCCAGGCTCAGCCGTTCGATGTAGGGCGTGCCGTCCTCGGTGACTTGCTGGCCGTGACTGTCGACCAGGTTCAAGCCCAGCTGGGCGGGCAGTCCACTGTACACCAAGTTGAGGCTGAAGCTGGGCGCAGCGACACTGAAATTCCAACTGCCGGACAGTAGGGCGTCGAGTCGCTCGATGGGGTCGTCGAAATAGACGGCGGCCCCGGCGGCGGTGCCGGCGGCGTTAAGCGTCAGGGTAGGGTGCCAGAAACGTGGCAACAGCCACCAGGCGGCGTTGTAGGGAACGGTCTCGCGTACGGCTGGGCGGTCGTAGGCCGAGGCCGTGGTGGCCAGGGCGGAGGCGGCTTGCCAGGTAGCCGGTTGTCGCCGCCAGCCCGTCTGGCCGTCCAGGTCGGTCCAGGCGCTCAGGCTTAGGCCGCTTGAAAACTGGCTGAGGTGGTAGGTGCCGGAGTCGGTGGCGACTGGCTGGTGGACGCCGCCGGATAGTGGTACGTTCTGCCAACCGACGCTGTCGGCATCCAGGTCGACGATCAGCAGGCGGGCCAGCTTGTCGTCGTCCCAGGCGGCGTATAGGCTGTTTCCGTGCAGCGACAGGTAGCGCAGCCAAGGGATGCCGGCCGGCAGGTTCAGCCGCTCGATGGTCGATCCGTCGACCGCCTGGCCGCTTATCGGCAGGCGCAGGCGTACTATACTGTTGACGCCGGCCTGACGGATCAGGCAATAGACGCGGCCATCGGGGGCCAGGACTGGAGTGCTGTAACTGACCGACTCGCTGCCGGCCAGGAGTCGCTCCACCGTCTGGCCGACGGTACGCACCAGGTTGGTTTGGTAGCCGTCAACTTCAATGGCCAGGATATCGTCAGCGTCTAGCCAGCTGGCGTCGCGCAGATTTTCCCAGGGCAAGAGCCGGTACTGGCTGCCGTCGGCCGCCAGGCTGGCCAGGGCCAGGCGCGACAACTGGCCGGCCTCCCGGCTGGTAGACAAGAGCAGGCGACCGTCAGCCGGGTGCACGGCGATGCGGGTAATCGGCTGGCCGCTATCCAGTAACGCTTCCTCCCGCCCGCTGACCGGGTCCATGGTCAGCAGGGTCAGGCGGTAGCGGTCATAATAATATAGTCGCTTGGCGTCGGCCGCCAGGGCTCCCAGGGCCGATAGCGGCCGCAGTGGCCGCGGCGTTATCAAGACTGGCACGCTAATGGTCAGGCTGTCCTTCAGTTCCTGCCAAGCCTGGTCCAGGCTGAAGCCATAGACCTCGAAGAAGTGTCCCGGGCTGAACAGGAAGGAGTCGAAGGGTTTCAGCAAATTGTCCGAGCCGATGCGCTGCCACAGCTCGGCGTAGCGCTCTATACCATAGCGGTCAATCAGCATTTTCGAGAAATAACCGCCATATATATAGAAGAGTGTGCGACCCGGCCAGGCTGAATAGACGCCGGTGGTCTGGTAAAAGCTTTTCCACTCGCCTTCCAAGATGTCCTGGCGCAACAGGGCGCCGGCGAATGGGTCGCTGGCCCGGCCAAAGCCGTTGCGGCTCTCGAAGGCCACGGTAATGCCTTCCACCAGGTTGAGCGGCGTGCGCAGGCTGTTCAGGCTGAACGGGTCGCCGAACAGGCCGGCCAGCAGCCGTTGCAGCGGGCCGCGTTGGCTGAGCGACACGGCATGGGTCAATTCGTGGTAAAACAGCTTGAACAGGTCGTTGTCAAAACCAGCTAGGCTGCCGTTGGCGTCGGTAGCGGCTTGGTACAGGACGATACGCGGGTACGGATAGTTGGTATAGTAACCGTTCACCTGGTCGACCTCCGGCGTGATGACCACCGGAAAACGTTGGAATACCGGTTCGCAGGCCAAAAGGCTGGTAATTTCCTCGTAGCTGGCGTCGGCGAAGCTGGCCAGATATTCTGCAGCCGGCCGGCTTTCCGCCTGGAATAGCAGGCTGAAGTAGCGGGTTTCGATGGTCAGCAGGCTGGACGCACCGTCCATCAGGTCAGCCAGAACCGGCTGCAGGCTCAGCGCCAACAAGTAGCAGAGCAGGATGAGTCGTCCCGGGATATTCCTGGCATGGGGCATGGCGCTTCCTCCGTTTAACAAACTGTTGAAAAAGCCGAACGCGGCTTTTCCAACAGTCCCAAACTAGAATTACCATGAGGGATAGCGGTATCCCGTGTCAACCGCTGTCACGAGGCAGTCATTACTGAACAAAGGGCCGGAAACGCTTTAAAAACCGACGACGGCTTTTTCAACAGCTTGCTAAGTGTTATACTTGAAGCTGCCGATAGACAGGTTGATGTCTCGTGGTAAAGGGGTATATGTCCAGCTCGGTTAAAGCCATAATCAGTTTCCTCCTCGCTGCCCTTCTGGCGGTGGCTTTCGGCGCTCTGGGCTGGTCGGGTCTGTTCGACTATATCGAGACTCGCTTTTTCGACCAACGGGTCCGGCGGCAGGTCGATAGCGGCCTGGATGGCTTGGCCGCGGCGGTCGACGACTGGCACGAAGGCAACCTGACCGTCTGGCAGGATCTGTTCAACCAGGATTTCCTGCGGCGAGCCTATCTGCCCAATCAGACCGCCGAAGACATTTTTCAGCGCAGCGACCGCTTTGGGCGCTTGCAGGCCGAGGTGCCGGGCTTTCTGGGCAGCCGCATCCTGGATCAAGACGGCAGCCGCATCCATTTCAGCACCTTCCCGCAGGATATCGCCCGCTCCGAGGACCTGCGCCTGGTCTACCGCAATTATGGCGAGCCTGGCGACGAGGCCTTCGCGACGTTAACCCTGTCGGCCAATGACCGGCCGCTGGTGGCGCTGGCACCCGGCCGGCGGGTGTTCATGTATCTGTTTCCCTTCTTCGACAGCTTTGAAGTCTACCGTGGCGTGGCCATCGCCTATGTGTCGTATAACGGGCTGCTTGAATACCTGGTCGGCCAAAACTATCTGGCCTTGGGCGACGATGTGCGCCAGGCCGGCAGTGGCTTGGTGTTTGGCGTGCCGGCCTGGGTGGATCAGGTCTTCCTGGAGCGCATCGCCGGCACCTGGCAGACCGGCAGTAACGCCGAGCCGTTGCCGCTAGGGGCCCTCGAAGATAGCGTCGCCTGGTTGCTGTTTGCCCGTAATAGTCTGACTGGCCCCCTCGGCCGGGTGGTGCCGGAGAGCCTGTTCGCCTTCCCGACCTACCTGCAGTGGCTGTTACTGGCCAGTTTCTTCATTACAGTATATTTACTGATTTTCCTGCTGCTCAACTTGCGGCAAGACCAGTTTGCGGTGCTGTCCGCCCGCATCAAGAGGCTGCAGATCCAGCTATTGCAGGATTACTTCGCTGTCGGCCTGGAGATGGAACCGGCTCGCTGGCGGCGCGAGCTGGAGGCCAAGCGGGCCGAGGTGCGTGACCGTATCCGTCGCTCTTCCCGCCGCTTGGCCAAGCGGCGTAGCGCCGAAGTCGACGCGCTGATAAACCGGAACTGGGACGAGATAATCGAGATACTCAGTGGCCGCCCGGCCGCTAGCCTGGCCTTACCGGCCAATACCGCCATCGATATGAACCGGCTCGAGACCATGCTGCGCGAGCTGCTCAGCAAGGGCTCGTTCATGGTTAATGCCAGCCAGGCTGCCGCGCCAAGCACTGCCAAGGCGGCCGGCTCGCCGCTTGCCCCCAAACCTAGCCACCCGACGGTCAGCCCGGTAGTCAGCCAAATCGCGGAGCCCGTGCCGCCGGTCGAATTGGACGAACTCGATGCCGTCGAGGAACTGACCGAGCTCGACGAGTCCGGCGAGATATCCGACGTTGTAGACACTACTCCGCCGGTGGACGCCGAACTGGAAACGCTGGAAGAGGTCGAGGAACTTTCGGATGTCGAAGAACTCGAGGAAGTCGAGGAACTCGAAGAGATCGAAGCAGCCGAGGAACTCGCCGAAGCCGGAGCCCTGGAAGAAGCCGAAGAGCTCGCCGAAGCCGAAACGCTGGAAGAAGTCGAGGAACTCGCCGAGGTCGAAACGCTGGAAGCAGTCGAAGCGGTAGCCGAGGCTGAAGAGCTTGAGGCCTTCGAAGAGGCCGAGGAGCTTGAAGCGCTCGAAGCGCTGGAAGAAACGGCCATCGAGATAGTGGAGGGCGATACCGACCAGGCTGCCGAGGTATCGGCCGATGGCTTCGACTTAGGCGCAGCCGCCCTTTCCTTGGCTGGCAGCGTCGACGACGATGTTCCGGTCATTCCAGAGAGCTTGGGCCTCGAGCTGGTCGAGGACGATGCCATCGGCGACATCGAATCCTACTTGTACGACGGCGCACCTTCCGGCTTGGCTTCTGACGTGGAAGAACTGGAAGCGCTCGAAGAGCTTGATGAAGTGGAGTCAAGAGCTGGCTTGCCGGCCGAAGAGGCCTCCAGCGCCGAGGGCGCCACACCAACGAAAGCCCATAGTGTGGCAGTCAGCGATGCCATCGGCAACGTCGTCGAGCATTTCCCCGGTATGGAACCCGCGCTAGCCGCCGTCAACCCCGACGCAGACGGCGCGGAGCCGGTCGACCTGGATTCCTTCGGGTACACTGGCAGCGCCCGCTTCGAGTTGTCCAATCCGTTGGACGATGCGGCTGGCGATACCGAGATCGATACCGCTGAAGGCTTGTGGCGTGATGAAGCCTTTCGCAAACGCATCCGCCAGAAATCACTGGAGCAGGGCAAGGCGCAGCGCGAACTGGACGAGATGCTGGACGCCGTTGAGTTCGAGCTGGAATTGTCCACTCTCGATTTGGGTGTCCTGGAGAACTACCGCGACGAAGAAGGCTTCCTTGAGTTGGACACGGCCGACTTTCCGCTGGCCGGTGAACAAGCCGTCTTCAGTATGGCCGAGGAAGCAACACTCGCCGAGGGTGCCGGGGCTGAGGACGAGCTGGAAATCCAGATGCTGTCCGATGCCGATCGCGAGCGTCTCGAGGAATTGCAGGTTTTGAGTGACGGCAACGAAGATGCGGCCGCCGAAGACGTGTTGGCCTTGCCAGAATTCGTGCCCCAGTTTACCCGCCACCAGTTGCCAGCCAATTTTACCCGCTTTTACCAGCAATCGTTGGCCGAACTCGAAGCTGTCGGAGACGAGGAGCTTGGTTCGTTGGAGCAGGTCGACGCGTTTGACGCCACCGGCACCTCGATGTCGTCGGCTACCACGGCGGCTGGGTCGGTTCCGGTCGCGCCTGGCGGCATCGTCGAGACCGAGGATGGGTTATTCATCCTGGATCGATCGGCCGTGGATCCGGCCGTCCCGGTGGACAAGGACCTCTTGTCCCTGGCCCGCGACGTGATCGATAAGCCCTGAGGCCGGCTTGTCGCGCCTTGACAGAATCCGCCGGCTTGCGTACCTTGTTGTTATGAGCAATGAATTTCTGTTCATCATAAAAGGCGGCGACCAAGTGCTGCTTCATCCCTTCGTTCCCGGGGCGCTTGCCTTCGACCGGCTGGATGAGGTCGCCGTCGAGGGGCGCTTCGGCATCGCGGCCGAGGGCTTGGTGGCCGAAACCCTACGTTCCCAGCTGAACGACCAGGCTGGCAGGTCTTTGCGCCGGCACCAGCTGGGCAAGGGCTACTACCTGCGGCTTTTCGCCAGCGCTGGAATTTTCATGGCGGTCTACCTGTTTTTCTCCATCGTGGTGCGCGACCCCTTGCCCTTTGTCGACGAATTCCTGCTGTCCAGCCTGGCCGCCGTGGCTTTTTTTCTGTTAATCGAGCGCCGTATCCTGGCCGCGTCAGCCTTCCACGCTACCAGCGTCCGCCTGCGCCAACTGATCGATACCATCTTCTTCGTGGAAAGCCGCGTGGTTTCTATGGTCGAGACCTGGCGTGAAGAATATATCATGCTGGGTGGCGGCAGTTTCTACCGCGACATCGGCGCCCTGCGGACCGATGCGCTGGGCGAGGCCGACCTGCCGGAGGCCGAGGCCTTGTGCCGGCATTTCGCGGCCCGCTGGCGGAATGTCGCCCTGGTACGGGCTATCTACGATGCCATCAAGCTGGGCAATCCCATCAGCGGCCTTTTGGACAGACTGACGCGCCGCCTGGGCAAGGCCGAGGCGGCGTTGGTGATGTCCTATATGAAACTTTTGTATATCCTGGAGAATGGGCCGTCCCGCGAACGGTGATTCTTCATGCCGCCCAGCCCGACAGCGGGGCGAGCCGAGCGAGTCTCCCGGCCCCGGGGCGAGGATGGAAGGTGTCAGTCATGGGCGACGACGTAGCTGTATGTAAGAAAAAACCAGGCAGCCGGCTCTGGCGAACGACCCTGGATTTTCTGTTTCTCATGGCCGGGCTGGCCGCCATCATCGGTGGGGCCATCCTGCTGGTCTGGCCATTATGGTATCTGGCCACCCATCATGTGCGGCTCTATACCAGCCTGACGCTCGGCCTGATCGGCCTTGCCTTGCTGGTAGTCCTGGCGCTGCGCTGGCGTTCGCGCCGCCGCCGCCAAGCCTGAGACCGGTCGGGACGCGCGTGCGCCGAGCCTGGTTGCTGGCCTGCCTGACGCTGTGCCAAGCCGCTGTTTGCCTGGCGGCCGGCAACGGGGAGCTGCCCTATCCTTGGGTAGGGCGGCTCGATTCTAGCGATGCCGTCTTTAAGCAACTGCAGGACTCCATCGCCCTCGGCTATCGCGCCGAGATGCGCGGCGGCAGCTGGCCCGACCTGTTCTACGCCGCCTACCGCGTCCGACCCGGCGACGACCTGCTCGCCCTGGCGGCGCGCTTTAATCTACCTTACGATACCATCGCCAGCCTCAACGGACTGGTCAGCCCGGCCGCCTTGCTGGTCGGCCAGACGCTGCTGGTGCCATCGTTGCACGGTCTGTTCCTGCCGGACAATATCCGCAATGACCTCGATTACCTGCTGCTGGCCAGGTCGGAGGCGGCGCCAGGGGTACTGGCGGCCCCGCCGACAACGGCTACGGCCACCAACCCGGAGGCCATGACGGTCGCCGTGTTCCTGCCGGAGCGCCGCGAGTTCCGCTTCTTGGCCGGAATCCGCTTTTCGGCCACCGAGCGCGGTTTTTTCCTTAACCCCGGCTTTCGTCTGCCGGTAAGCGGCGCCAGCCTGTCCAGCGCTTACGGCATGCGGCAAAGCCCCATCGACGGCCGCCACCGCATGCACAGCGGCATTGACCTGGCCGCGCCGGCTGGCAGCCCCGTCCTAGCGGCGCGGGCCGGACGAGTCGTGGAGCAAGCCTGGAGCGAGGTGCTGGGAAATTATATCGTTATCGAGCATAGCGGCGGCTTGAGGACAATTTACGGCCACCTGTCGCGCATCGATACCGTATTGAATCAAACTGTCGGATCGGGTACACTAATCGGGACGGTGGGCTCTACCGGCTTGTCGACCGGTCCGCATCTGCATTTCGAAATCCGGCTTGGTTCAACGAGCAAAGACCCGGCAGACTATATACCAGGATTGTCACCATGAACAGGTTGCTTGCAGTGATTCTCACTCTGCTGAGTTGTGCGCTCCCGCTCGCGGCCGATGCGGTGCGCACCAACCTGGCCGGGGTCCTGACCCTGAGCGCCGAGCGTCCCGAAGGCGAGACCATCAATATTCATTACAATGACGCCGTTGGCATCATGTTGCCAGTCGACCCGGTTTTCTTCCAGGCCATCGAGCTCGAGCTGCGCATCCCCCGCGCCCTCCAGAACCAAGGCACAGTAGTGGCTTGGGCGCTCTACCAGAGCGTTACGCCGCAACCGCGCAGCGGCCAGCTCGACTATCTGGCTACCTCCATACTTACCCAGCCGGTGCCGTCCCGAGCCAGCCTGATCTTGCAACTGCCCGTCATGGCCCGCCATACCCTGCGCAATTCTCCCTACGCCACCCTGATACCGGCCATCGCCCAAGCTGCCTCATTTCCGCTGCTCTTCAAGTTATCCCCGGCTGGAAAGGCCATGGGCAGCCTGATCGAGAGCCAGATCTTCCAGTTAACGGTTCGTCCCATCTTGACCGACGAGGGACAATTGCGGCTGTCGCATCCCCTGGCCGTACAACTTGGAAATGACGCCGTCAGCGTATTCATCGATGACCGGCCCTACGCCAATTGGTTTGAGCCGCACTTACTGACCAGGGGCGTGCACACTGTCCGCTTCAGCGTCGAGGGCTACCGCGACGAGGTCTACTCGGTGGTGATGGAAGCCGGCCGGGTGCAGACTCTGGCCGCCAATCCGGCGTCCGATGTGCCAAGTATCGCCTTCACGGTTCCAGATGGCGCTGTCATCCGGCTGAACGGGGAGTTGGTCGATCTCGGTACTGGCCAGCTGACGCTCGAGGCCATCGAGTATACGGTGGAATGTACCATTGGCGACTATGTGATCATTCGCAAGTTCAACGCGGTACGCGGTCGGCATTATACGCTGACGGTTTCGGTTGACATGCAAATCGTCTCCGATTGATAGGCCGGCGCAGCCCGGCCCACCCCGCATCCTTCTGGAGCGCATCATGAGAATCCTATCCTGGAACGTCAATGGCATTCGCGCCGTCTCCACCAAAGGCTTTTTCGAGTGGCTGACCGCCAGTGGCGCGGATGTCGTCTGCCTGCAGGAGACCAAGGCCCGGCCCGAACAGCTGACTAAGGACTTTTTCGAGGTGCCGGATTCCAGCGGCCAAATCTATCACAGCCACTTCAGCAGCGCCAAGCGTCCCGGCTACTCGGGCGTGGCCATCTACAGCCGCCAGGAGCCTCTTTCAGTCCAGCGTTTGGGCATTGAAGAGTTTGATGACGAGGGCCGTTACCTGGAGGCGGAATACCGCGATCTGACCGTCATCAGCGCCTACTTCCCGAATTCGCAGGATGCCGGCGCCAGAATAGACTACAAGATCCGCTTCTGCGAAGCCGCCCTGGCCCGTATGGACGAGCTGGTGAAGGCCGGCCGCAGGATCGTGCTGTGCGGTGATTACAATATAGCGCATTGCCCGATCGACCTGGCTAGGCCGGAAGCCAACGAACAGAATCCCGGTTACCTGCCGGAGGAGCGGGCTTTCATGGGGCGCTTCCTGGCCGCTGGTTACGTCGATACCTTCCGGTACCTGTATCCGGAGGCCGCCGACCGCTACAGTTGGTGGAGCTACCGCATGCGGGCCCGCGAGAAGAACGTCGGTTGGCGCATCGATTATGCCTGCATCAATCAGACCTTTCTGCCGGCGCTGCGGTCGGCGGACATCCACGATGCCGTGACCGGCTCTGACCACTGCCCGGTTAGCGTTGAGCTGGCCTTGTAACTGCTGGGTTGCTTGGTCACAGTCGGCACGGCAGCAGGCCGCAACCATAAAACCGAGGGGAACCGCCTGGCAGGCGGTTCCCCTCGGTTTTATGGTTGCGGGCCGTTGTTGACGGCCCGGCTGATTCAAGCCTTCGGTTTGGTGGTCGGTTTAGCGACGGGTTTGGCGGACGCTGGCTTGGTTGCTGCCGGTTTAGCGGTAGCGGGCTTGGCAGTTGCTGGCTTGGCGACAGCGGGTTTTACAGCCGCTGGCTTGGTTGCGGCCGGCTTTTTGGCATCGGCTTTAGCGGCCGGTTTGGCAGCCGTGGCTTTTATCACTTTCTTGGCCGCTGCGGGAGCCTGGCTGCTCTTGGCCTTAGCGCTTGCCTTGGTCTTGCCGGCGGGTTTCGCGGCAGGCTTGGTAGCAGGCGCTGTTTTTTCGATCGGCTTGAGCACGACCTTGGATACCAGGCCGGCCTTGCCGAATGCTTGCCTGGCGCCATTGATTAGCTTGCGGCCTTCCTTGAGCGGGTCGAAACCGTCGATATTGTCGTTCCACGACACCAGTAGGGCGTAGATACCGCCGTAAACCATGAGTCCGGTAGTCTCAACGTCCACCGTGGCCAGCAGTTGGCCCTTGGCTTTGGCTTCCTTGAGGCATTCGATTACCGAGGCCTTTTCTTTGGCGCGAATTTCTTCCAGGCGTTTCTTGAGCTTGGGGTATTGGCGGAAAATAGCGTCAGGCTGCGACAGGAGGTAACCGAATTTGCGGTCGGTTTTGAGTGCCTGCATCATTTGCAGCAAAGCGCTCTCCAGCTTGTCGAGGCCGGTGTATTCGGCTACTTTGTAGTAGGACTGAAACAGCCCAAAGTACAGCTCATATACCGAAAAAAGCGACTGGAACACGCCATCCACGCCGTCAAAATGGCGGAAGATGGCCGGTTCGGTTACGCCGGCGTGACCGGCGATATTTTTGAGAGTTGCTGCGCGCGGACCTTGTTTGCACATGACCTCGGCAGCGGCCTGGAGGAGAAGCGACTTTGCCCTGGAAAAGGACCAGTCTTCCCCAAAAATTGTTGTTTCGTTAGTCATGGAACGATTATAAACAATTTTTTATCATTTGAAAAGCTCGATTCTGCAAAATTCGCCGAAATACGGCGTATTTATAGGATTTTTACAGTATTAGTTAACTGCTAATATAACTTGTTGTACTTGTTTCTTTACAATTATATGTTATTCGCTGTTGCTGCCTGGTTTTTGCAAGGTGGCAAAATCAAAGTTTTGCGTTTTTTGGCTTTATCAGAACTGGCATAGTGGTAAATTTGACGTGCCGGTGCGCACGGGAACGAGGACCAGGTTGACTACACTAGGCCGGCGGTCCGCTTAAGACTCAGCGGGTAGGCCGCTGGCATTAGTAAAAACCGTCTTGGGTACTTAGTTTACAAGGCCTTTTTCAGACTGTCAGGCCGCTTTTCGTTTTAAAAAACGAACTTTTTACCTATAAAGCTGAAGCGCTTGGCTAGTTAGGCAGCAAAATTGCTTGACAAAAGCTGGATTGACGGTTAATTTGATAAAACGTTTCAAATTTTGCATGGATTGTTTCACAACAAGAAACGAGAGTATATGAGCGAATCGGCATTGAAGGCTTTTGAATTATTATTCTTTTTGGCAAAATCGGGCCATTTATCCCTGGCTAGGCTGGCCCGGGAAACCGGTTGGGACAAGGCAACCGCCCTGCGCTATTTGACCGCCATGGAGAAACGCGGCGTCGTGGAGCGCCAGGATGGTGACTGGGCCTTGGGGCTGGCCCTGGTCGAGCTGGCCAGTCGCGTGCCGGTATCCCAGAATATCGCCTCGCGCGCTGAGCCGATCCTCAAAGAACTGGCCCTGGGCGTGGATGAAACGGCCAGTCTCTCTGCCCAGGTGGGTTCCGACGTCATGTACGTGGCTAAGGCCGAAGGCAAGCGAGCCTTGCGCCTGCGCTTCAACTCCGGCGACCGGCTGCCGCTCTACTGTACCGCCGCCGGTAAAAGCATCTTGTCGCGCATGACGGCGTCAATGCGCTCGCAATATCTGGCCGACGCCCAGCTGGTGCCGGTAGCCCCCCGGACCATCACCGACCCGCACCGTCTGGCGGTGGAAATAGACGAGACCATCCGCCGTGGCTGGGCGGTCGACGACGAGGAGCTGGAACCGGGCCTGGTCTGTTACGCCATGCCGCTGGATCTGCCGCGCTACGGCTTTACCGGCGCTGTCAGCGTTTCCGGCCCTTCCGGGCGCATGCACCAGGCCCGTGACGAGGTGCTGGCCGCCCTGCGTTGGGCCATCACGCGCCTGCAAAACGAACTGGGCGGCAGCGGTCCGGATTATGAAGAATCTTCCATATTTGGTCCGGGGCGCGGCGGCTTCAAGAATGCTGACTGGCACCGTCCTGGATCGGAGACTTACGAATAAACCTGTCACCTGCCGTGTCCAGTGCTCACCGGCACGGTTGGTGGGGTGGTTGCGTTGGGTGCAGCTCCCGGCAAACAAGGCAGGATATTTCATTAGATGAAACACGGCAACTATTTTTTAACTTGACAAGTTGCACTAGTCAGCGACAGTATCCTTGTACCGGCTGGGGGCAGCGTTCCTGGATCCGGCTGAACATTCCCCGGATACACCGGGAGACAAAATCTAAGGAGAAGTTATGGCCGAGACACGCAAGAAAATGACCATGCCAGGCTTGTTCAAGAAAGTAGCCGAGGGTAAACCGCTCAGCTGGATGACCTGTTATGATTATCCTACCGCCGTCATGCAGGATCAGGCCGGCATGGACATGATCCTGGTCGGTGACAGCCTTGGCATGACCATGTTGGGCTACGACAGCACCCTGCCGGTAACCATGGACGACATGATTCGGCATACCGCCGCCGTCCGGCGGGGATCTCCCAATTCCTGGCTGGTTGGCGACATGCCTTACATGAGCTATCAGCCGTCGGTCGAGACAGCCATCCGCAATGCCGGCCGCTTCATGGCCGAAACTGGCTGCGACTCCATCAAGCTGGAAGGCGGCATCGAAATGGCCGACCGGATCGCCGGTATCGTCCGCTCCGGCATCCCGGCCATCGGCCACCTCGGCCTGACGCCGCAGAGTGTCAGTGCCCTGGGTGGATTCCGCCTGCAGGGCAAGGGCGCCGCCCAAGCCAAGAAAATTGTCGACGATGCCAAGGCCCTCGAAGAGGCCGGCGCCTTCTGCATTCTGCTGGAACTGATTCCGGATCGCCTATGCAAGCTCATCACCGAACGCGCGAAAGGTTGTATCATCATGAGCCTGGGTTCCGGGCTGGACGCGCATGGTCAATTGCTGATCTACCATGACGCCTTTGCCTTGTACCCCAAATTCAAACCGCGGATGGCCAGGGTGTTTGCCGACGCCGGCAAGGTTATCCAGGAAGGCCTGAATGGCTACGTCAAGGAAGTCGGCGAGAAAACCTTCCCCAGCCAGGAAAACTGGTTTGGCATGCCCGATGAAGAATTCGACGCCCTGCTGAAATCGCTGTAGGCGATAGCGACTAGGCACGCCAGGCGCGGCGGTATGAAAATCCGACCGCGTCATCACCCTAACCAAGAGAGGACACACCATGAGCGACCTACGCCAACGGCTGGCCATCCCCGCCGCCCACCTGAACGAATTGAATGCCTTTTTGCTGGATCCGAATTCTCGCGTCATCAATGACCTGCTCAAGGTCGTCGCCAAGTACGGCACGCCGGAGGAAATCAACGCCCAGGCCAACGCCGCGCGCGCCCTGCCGGCCTTATTGGCCCGCGTCAAGGCCGCCAAACCCGAATATCTGGCCGACCTGAAATGGCTGGAGCAGCAGCGCGACGCCGGCGCCTTCATTTCCGTCGCCGATTACCGTAAAAAAGTGCTTCGGGCCAAGGCGGCTACCACCAAGTTCAAGGATGATTTCGCCGTCACGCTCGAAGTCAGCGCCACGCAGTATTTTCCCTGGCTGATGGCCGCCGCCAAAGAAGCCATCGCCAACCAGACCCTGATGCCGGGCCGCTGGATCAAGGTGCGCAACATGAAGGAGCAGGAAGCCGACGGCGACCTGGCCGCCATCGCCGCCGCTATGGAGATCATGGGCGCTACTTATGTCGAGACCCTCGACACCAAGGGTACCGATGGCTCCAACCCTCACCTCAACGGACCGGCGACCATTACCGGCTACTTTGGCGGCATCGGCCAGCCCAATGACCATGCCTTGATGTGGATCGACGAGTTCCTCTATTATTACACCAAGTACGGCGTGCGCCAGGTCCTGAACATCAACGCCGGCACCATTTTTCTGGCCATCCTGCTCCACCGCCTGGGCGTGGACATCGAGTTCAAGATTTCGGTGTTCTACGGCAGCGACAATCCTTACCACGCCATGTGGACCATGATGGCCGCTAAGCTTTTTGCCCGCGACGACGGCAGCTCGCCCTTGATCGGCTTCAACTGGAGCAACTCCGTCAACAACGAGACGCTCGAGCTAACGGCCGTGGTGCGTAAGCAGTTGGGTTTCGAGCACGTCATCCGCTTTGAGCACCACATTACCGAGTGCTTCAAGAGCATCGTCAAGCAGCCCTACAACCGGCGCGCCGAGTTGCTGCTGCTGGCCGACCACGTGGCCAACATTTCCGCCAAACACGAAGGCGGCGACCCCGAAGTGGACGGCGCGCGGCCGCATCCTTCCGACATCCTCGACTACTTCCGCGAGAAAGCCGAAGTTATCGCCAGCGGCGACTGGGATGCCATGCAGCGCAACTTCCTGGACAAGGTTGACGCGACGAACAATACGGCCTACGCCCTTACCGAGCACGGTATGAGCTTCGTGGCCGCCAAGCTGCATCGGTAATAGCTTACGCCGGCACGCGACTCGTGCCGGCGGGCAGGTTTGGCGCGGTCCCGGTGGGAACGCCAAGCCTGCCTTTTTTTAGAATACGGCATCCGGCAAGGCGGCGGTAGCCTCGTCGGCCTCTGCGGTCTCCGTGGCCGACTCGGGCTCCGTGGTATCCGGCGCGTCGTCTTTCTTGAGCTGCGGCTTGAACTCGACGTGCTCGGCGACGATCTTGATCTTGGTTTGCGTCTTGCCGGCTGAATCCAGCCACCGGTCCTGTTTTAGTCGACCGACGACTCGCACACCGCGTCCCTTGCGCAGCATGGTGCCGCAGGTCTGGGCCAGCTTGGCCCAGGTTTCGACGTCAAAGTAGGAGACTTCCTTCTCGGTTTCCTCGGTCTGCTTGTAGTAACGGTTGGAAGCCACCGCGAACGAGCAGACCTCGTGTCCGTTCGGTGTTGTCTTCAGCAGCGGGTCCCTGACCAGATTCCCCTCCAGGATAATTGAATTAAGATTGCTTAACATTATTTCCTCCGTCGGCTCTTGCCGTCATTTCGCGGCGCCCGGGACGCCGGCCGCCAACCTTGGCAGCTTACCCTGGAATACGGGGCTGTCCCCGCTTCCGCCGACATAATGAGCCTGAAAACCTGGGCGCCATGAAGGCTGAAGGAAAGCCTAAAACCGATCTTGACGTCGGGCCTGCCGGTGGCTACAATTGCGGCTGTCCACGATCATCACGGAGGTAACATGAAAAAAACCGTACCGCCTTTTTCGCCTATCGTCGCCCATTCACTCAAGGATGAATTCATATCCCGGTTTGAGACGCTCATCTTGTCCGGGCAGTTTAAGGTGGGGGAGCGCGTCCCCTCGGAGCGCGATCTGGGCGTCATGTTCGGCGTCTCCCGGCCGGTGGTGCACGAAGGCATGCGCACCCTGGAGAGTCGCGGCCTGGTGACTATCGAAAGCCGCAAAGGGGTGCGCATCAACGATTACCGACGCCAGGGCTCCATCGAGCTGCTGCTCTCGATTTTCAATTATTCCGGCGGCAAGCTGGCGCCAACCTTGTTTGACGGCATCCTGGCTATTCGCGTGCTGTTCGAGGTGGAGACAGCTGGCTTGGCGGCGCGTCACCGCACCGATCAACATATCGCCGAGCTGGAGCAGATCCTGGAGCGCGAGCAGACGGGCACGGACTGGACGCCGGCCGCGCTCAGCCAGCTCGATTACGATTTTCATATCGAGATCGCCATAGCTAGTGGCAACGAGATCTACCCGCTTTTGATCAACAGTTTCCGCAAGATATACATGGCCATCCTGGTCGAATTTTACCACGATACCAGTTCGCTAAAGCATATCTTCGACGTCCATCGGCAGATGGTGACAGCCATCATCAATCGCGACGAAGTCGGCGCCCGCGCCGGCATGACTGACTTGCTGACCTTTGGCGAGGATACGCTGCGTGGCCAGGTGATGCTGAAGGTCTGAGGACGCCGCTTCCCGTCGTCGGCATAATCTGCCTGAAAATGAAAAAGCCGCCTGGTGAGGGCGGCTTTTTCGTAGTGTTATGGTAAATTATTTACTTGATCTGGGCGCGCATGTCGCCCATGATGGCGCGCGGCACGGGCAGGTCGATCATGGTGTGCAGGCCGGGAACGGCGTTGATCACCTGGGGAATCATGTTGATGCACATGGCGATGGTGCCGATGCCGCCGGGAACTTCCGGCTTGTTGGCCAGGTTGATGTTCGGCACGCCCTTGATGACGACGTAGTCGCCGGTGTCGGTGCCTTCTAGCTGCGGCTCAATCTGCTGCGGGTGGAGCATCTCGACGGCCAGCTTGCCGCCGACGTGACCATAGGCCTTCATGGTGCAGCCGGCGACGTCGCCGGGCTTGACCTCGGCGTACTTGGTCTTGCGCGCTACCTTGGAAACGATGGGCTCCATGGTCTGCTTGATGGGCTTATCGAGAGTCCAGCCAATGGCGTCGCAAATCATGTTGACCGATTCGTTGAAGCCGACGTGTCCGGCCAGGTGACCTTCAGCCGATTGCTTCTTGAACTCGGCCAGGCTGATGCCAACGCCCTGCTCTTCCATGACGGCTGGCCCGAAGGGCGAGAGGCTGTTGACGCGCTCGGCCTTGATATAGTTGACGTCGGTGCAGGCGCCGGTCATGAGCACAACCAGGAGGTCCATGATCAGGCCGGGGTTGATGCCAGTGCCCAGAATGGAGACGCCGTACTTCTTGGCCAGCTTGTCGAGCTTGGTGGCCAGGGCGGGCTCATTGGCCTTGGGGTAGGCCATTTCCTCGGCGGTGGAAATGACGTTGATCTCGTTCTCGACGATTAACTTGATCTTGTCGAAAGCCTTCTTGGTAAAGCTGTCGGTGGCCAGAAGGGCGATGTCGGCGCACTTCGGCTTGACGATCTTGGCGATGTCGGCCTGGATGATAATATCCTTGCGCTCGCCGCGCTTAACGCCCAGCACCTGAAAGATGCTCTTGCCGACGCGGTCGGGATGCATGTCGCAGACGCCGACGATGTCCACACCCTGCTTGCGCAGCAGCACCTCGGCCATGCCCGAGCCCATGGCGCCAAAGCCCCAGATAATAACTTTCACATTCTTCTTGCGCATGTATTCCTCCATTGCTTATTGAGCGATTCGCCGCTGCCGACGACCTGAAAAGGCCGCCCGCAGTGAACCGCGAGCCTAACGCGAGGCTATCATAGCTGTTTAGCTGGGCTCTGGCAAGTCAGACGCCGAGATTAGACAGACGGGAAACCTATACCGGGACTTATTCTCCCTGAAGGTCCCTGATTATGGCCAGGAAGGCTTGCTTTTCATTAACAATGGAGAAAGCATCTAGAAGCTCGTCCATCAAGGCCGCGCGGCGTCTTTCCAGCTGGGCGTCTTTGTCGATCCGCTGTTTTACCCACGGTGCATTGAGTGACAGGTATTCCTCAATCTGCATATATTGAGGCGAATAGTCGATGGCGTAGTATTCTTCCTCCAGGTCGTGGGCCTGCTCCCGCAGCGCCGATATATAAGCTTTCAGTTTTTCATCGGGCAGCAAGCGCGTGGCGGAAACTTCACGCTCTATCCATTCCCGTTCGATCCGGAGCAGCGTATGCAGGTCACCCGCCTCGTAGGCCACCGTAAGTTCCTTCATCGTTTGTTCTTTCTTGATTTTGGCCGTTGCGTCCATCTCGGCATCGGGATGAAGCACCTTTACCAGAGAAATATAGAGTGATTTGACGCTCTTCTTTTCGAATTCGGCGGCGAGCCTTTCACGTTCCTCTTTTTCGAGCTGCTTTTTCGACCTTTTTCGTTGACCTTGGCCCTCGTTCGACTGGATCTCGCCAATCGTCAGCCAGATAGCGTCGTGCAGAGCATCGGGGCCTTCCGCAAAGGCCTCCTCGTCGATGTCTACACCGAACATTTCTCGAAAGGTGTCCGTAAACGCTTCCGTTATTTCGGCTTCCTGCCGCTTGAGTTCCTCGTCAAAGCTCGTATTATTCCATCTGGTGAAAAGATCCTGAGCCTCTTTTTCCGGTGGAGACTTGTCGAAAGCATCACGCAGCAGAGCGAGGATGGTTTCACCGACCGTTGCCCGCTGTCTGGAACCTAGTTTGAAGCCTCGAGTTTTTTTTTCGATGGCAAAGGCCAGGGCTGTTTGTTTGTCGGCGATGATGGTGTGGGTACTGGCCAGCTTTTTACCCCAGTATTGGAGTATTTCTGAATATACCTTTTCCTTTTCAACTATTTTAGCCCGGAGGCTTTCAATCTTTCTTGCAAGGTTATTGAATTTTTTTTGCAGGGGCGAGAGGTCTTGGTCGGACGATGGTTCTATCCGTACCATTGAACCGAGTCGGCCTTCCGTTTCTTCCGGAAAATCCTCAAAAAGCCCTGGTTGTATGGCGGGTTTCATGGTCTTTGCCATATCGATTAACTCAGGTGGCCCAGGAATAGGCCGGCGCTAACAGCCACGGCAAGTGGAGCAGCCCACCCGGCTGCCCTAATAAAAACCAGGATTGCGAATGCCTTCATGAAGCCTCCCTTGGGGGACGTGCCCGTTACCGGAATATAGCGTAAAAACGGTCTTTTCAACAAGACCGCGCCGGCTCGAATGTTAAAAAAGGATGTTGCCGCAGTTTGACGCCTGCCGCTATCCGGGCTATACTGCCCCGTGGAGCGAACGCTGGTTTGTGTCCGCCAAATGAGTTGAATCTGGAGGTTATTGTGGCATTTTTGCATTGGGTGCTGGTGTTGGTTGGCTTGTATGGTATTTTCGAGCTGGGGCGGCGGTCGCGCCTATTCACCGGCCTTATGTTCTTTGTGCTGCCTTTTGCGTTGATTCCGCTTTTTCTGTCCAACGACATCGATTCATGGTTCCGCTGGGTCAAACTCTACTCGGTGGTGTTCGGCGTCATCTGGGTTACCCTGTACCGCTTTACCGGCCTGCGCCAGGCCAGCTGGCCGCGTCTGGTGGTGGCCCTGATCCTGATCGTCAATATCCTGGAGGCGGTGGCCCAGGACCTCACCAGCGGCACCTTGGCCACCAGCCTGAACGCCGTGGCTGGCGTGCTGTGCATCGTCGGCCTGGCCAACTGGAAGTCAATAATCCGAGACGAAAATGCTCCTTATAAAGATATAATCTGGCCGGGCATGAGCCGGCTGTGGATCGTGGCCTACCTGGTCTGGAACTGGAATTTCGTCTACGGCAACTTCCCGGAAAACGCCATGTTCCATGTCATGGTCCTGGCGGCCTGCACCATTCCCGGCCTGCTCAAGCCCGGGTTGTGGATCGAGGCCCGCGCCTACACCCTGGGTGGCTGGATGATCTACTCCTTCGCCTTCCCGGCCTTCGTCGGCACCATGAGCATCGCCCTGCCCCGGCCGCTGTGGTTGGCGCTGGCCCTGTCAGCGCTCAGCCTGGCCCTGAACGCCGCCACTGTTGTGCAGCGGCTGCTGGCGGCGCGTGCCCGTCGTGGCTCAGTTGCACAGGCGTTGACTTGAGGCTACTGATAGTCTGGGCAAATTCGCAACTGCCGACATAATAAGGTTTTAAGGGGAGAAGGAGAATACAGCCCGCCCGGCCATAAAGGGCTGGCGAACTAGGCCCGGCCACCTTTGGGAAACGCCGCCCGTGCCGGGCGCGCTAGAGCGGGGGAGTCTGACCTTCAGGGCGCTTGCAATTTAACCCGACAGCAGGTTATGTTGCGAAGGTAGCAGTGCAAGGAGTAGACCATGAAAGAATTGAACTTCGCGAACAACATTTCATCTTATATAATGCATATCCACAATAATGAAGTATACTAATCATATTGGGGGATTTTATGCTTGGTGATGACTTTCCGACAAATTTGATCG
>Ga0154383_139_pt1 | contig 67114 bp, 66 predicted proteins | sample RifGroB1_FD_105627 | JGI IMG/M metagenome (GOLD analysis project Ga0154383, IMG submission 105627) | Spirochaetes bacterium GWB1_60_80
CAGCGCTCGACTTTATAGCCCAAAGCCGCCGTTTAAGTCAATGGTGTTTCAGGAAATAGTGCACCTTATATCAACTATTTTTTGCGGGCTTGCAGCAAGCGCTGGCAGGCTTCGGCAAATCCATGACCACAGGCTTTTTCGGTAACATACTTCGGCGGCTGCAGCATCAGATCGGCATACTGCCGGACGTTGGCCACACCGCAACTGTGGCTGAAGCGACCGAACATCGGTTCGTCGTTCGGCGAGTCGCCTAAATAGAGCACGGCCGACTCATCATTTTTCGGGTCGTAGCCGTGCCGACTTGAAAGATAATATTCGGCCATCGACAGCTTGTCATAGTTACCATACCAACTGTTGACATGAATGGAGCTGACCTTGGCAACGGCGCCTTCAGCCTCGCAGAAGGCCTTGACGGCCCGGGCCACGTCCAACCCCAGGTGGGGGGGCTCTTCGGCAAAATCCAAAGCAATATCGAACAGACGGTAAGGCTGATCCTTGGCGATGCGCAAGCCCGCAAAACGGCGCAGCGCCCGTGCCGCCATGGCCTGCAGGCGAATGGCGTTGGCTTGAGGCTCGGGGGCGCAGGGATGGTATAGCCGCTCCAGCTTGCCATGTTCATTATAGAAGACAAAAGCGCCATTCTCGCCGACGACGCCGCTAACTGGCCACTGTCGGGCGATCAGGTCGCACCAGCCAGCCGGCCGGCCGGTGACCGGGATGGCCACCAAACCAGCAGCACGCAGCTCCCAGAGCGCGTCGAAGGACTCGCTCAATAACAAGCCGTCCTCGGTGATGGTGTCGTCAATATCGAACAGGACAAAACGGATACCGGCCAAGCTGGCGGCCGGCAGCGCGGCGAAAGGCTTCATGCGGCGGCGGCGTTCCGAGTGATCTTGCGGAATTGGATGATATAGTCGGCAAAAGATACCACTGTCAGTGCAACGCAAATGATATACAGCCACTGGACGCCTGAGTAAAGGCGATTTAGCCAGATGGCGTCAAACTGCAAACCGCTCAGGGTCCAGTACAACAGCGAGGCCAACACGCTCACGGCGTACATGAACGACTTTATCTTGCCACCTGGCCGTGCGCCCATGGTTACCCGCTTCTCGATGAGCAGGAGGCGCAGGAAAAGCATGCTGTATTCGCGGAACAAGATGACCAGGAAGGCCCAGGCCGGCATGATGCCTACCATGATGAAGCAGACAAACGAGGTGAGGTGCGACAGCACATCGGCGAAGGGGTCGAACAGCTTGCCGAAGGAACTGACGCTCTTGGTGCCGCGCGCCACCATGCCGTCGATCATGTCGCTGATTTCCATAACCAGAAGCATCACCCACAGGATGATGGACAGGGCGACATGGGGCAGGCCGAGGGCGGCACCCCAGGTGAACAGAACGAAAAAAACCGGCGCCAGCGCGATACGGCTGGCGGTAACTTTGTCGGCGAGTGTCATGGGCGCAGTATGGACAGCGAAGCAAGCGGCTGTCAAGCTGGGTCACCAACTGATGCCACTTGCCGCCCGCTTGGCTTCTCATTATCCTATAGGCAGATTGAGCAAGGAGTGACGCGATGATTAAAACTGCCCTCGAGATAGCCATGGAACGTACCAAAGACCTGAAAGTCGATACCAAGGCCCTGGCCAGGACGGAGGCCCGCAACGCTGGCAAGCGCCTGGCCGGTTCGTATCTAGCCGATCCGGCGGAGTTCGATTTTACCAAAGCTCTGGCTACCCTAACCAAGGATCAGAAAGAAGAAGCCCGAGCTGGTGCCTTCGAGGTGCTGGCCGCCCGCATCCAGCTGCCGGTGATGGCTAATCCAGAACAGGCCACCGAGCTGGCGGCGCTGGCGGCTGGATTTAAGTGCCTGAATTCAGCCTCGTTGGGCGTGAACAAGATCCAGTCCATCTTCGAGGAATTGGGCGGTTTCCTGCAACAGTTTCAGGAAAATGCCCGCAAGCTGGACGAGAATCTGCGCAAGCAATACGCCCCTCGCCTGAAGCAGAAGGAGCAGCAGCTGGCCATGCAGACCGGGCGGCCGGTACACCTCGACCCTCTCCAGGACCCGGAGTTCGCCGCCATCTACAAGCAGAACGCCAGCCAGCTGAAGGCGCAGTACCAGCAAGCCCTCGATGGCGTCAAGGGCGAGTTGGCCGCGCTCTGCGGGCTCCAGCTACCACAGGCCGACTAGCCAGCCAGCGGCAACGCGGTAACCGCGACGGCCGGCTAGCGCCAGGGGCCACGGCGGTATCCTGCGCGGCCAGCCGCGCAGATAAAGCCACGGACCCGACGGCCGGCTTTGCCGGCCGGGGAGCCCGAAATTGACCGAACCAGCTGACATGCCTTGTCACTACAGCCGTTTCTCCGCTAGTGTTGTGGCATGAATACCAGCCACCGTCGCGCCAGGCTAGCCTTCGGCTGCCTCATGTTCCTGGCCGGGAGCCTCCTTGGCGCCTGCCGTTCGCCGCAAGACAGTATCGCCGAATTGTGGACGGACGTGCCGGAATTCGCCTTGTACGCCGCCGCCTTCAATACCAGCCAGCCGGAATACCGCATCCACGTCCAGTATGTGGAGAATCTGCCGTCCTCGGTCCAGCACGCCGCCGATAAACCGGCTTTGGTGATTGGGCGTTACCTGAAAAGCGCCACGCTACGGCCGTTTCTGCAACCGCTCGACTTCCTGTTTACCGAGTTGCGCCTGAACGAGCGCTTGTTCTACCCGAACCTGCTGACCAGTGGGCTGGCCGACAATCATCAGCTCCTGCTGCCGGTGTCGTTCAACCTGCCGATGATCATTTTTGCCCAGAGCGACGAGGCGGCCCGGGCCAACGATTTTACGATCAGCCTGGAGGAGCTGGAGACCAGCGCGGCCGCGTTTGACCGGCGCGAAAACGGCTCGTTCAACCGCATGGGCTACAGTCCGCGTTGGAGTCCGGCCTTCATGATGGCCGCCGCCCAGTTGTTAGGCGCCGATTTTCGGGAAAGCGACCCGATCCGCTGGAACCGCCTGATCCTTGACCCCTTCATCGCCAACCTGCGCCAGTGGATAGCCAACAGTCACGGTTCAGCCAAGGCTAGCGACGATTTCCGCTTCCGCTATCTGTATATCCCGGAGTACAAGGCGATCCAACAAGAGCGCATCCGCTTTGCCTGGATGGAATCAGCCGCCTTCTTCACCCTCAACCAGGAGTACCGCTCGGCGCTGTCCTTTCGCTGGTTCGGCGAGACAACGCGAGTGCGCGTGGAGGACGATATGGTATTTGCCGGGCTGGTGCGCAAGGCGCGCGGCTCGGCGGCCGCCGAGGCATTCCTAGCCTGGTTCTACCGCGAGGAAACCCAACAAGCCCTACTCACGGACGCCAAGTTGACCCGACTAATGGAGACATCCTTCGGGTTGGCCGGTGGCTTCTCAGCCCTGCGGACGGTAAACGAGAATTTCTTCGTTGATTTTTACCCGGCCTTGTTGGGTAAGCTGACGCCGCCTGATTTCCTACAGGTAACCGGCGACTTGCCGGCAACCTGGCCGGCCATGAAACGCGATGTCGTCCTGCCTTTCCTGCTGGAGGCCACCGCCGAGGAACCGCCGGCCGACCTGTTTGGCACCCTCGACCTGCGGCTGCGCAACTGGCTTAAGCAGAATGGCCTCTAGAACCGGCTAGTCCTCGGCTGGTTCTGCGGCGTCGGCCACCGACGGCAACGATTCTTTCCAGCGTTCAAAAAAAATCTCATACTCGGCGGGCGTGGCGCAGCGCACCGCCAGATTGCGCAGTTCCGCGCCGTGCGGCACGCCTTTAAGGTACGAACAGGCTTGCTTGCGGAATTCGACGCCGGCGGTATGTTGGTCGTAGAACTCCAGCGACAGCCGGAAATGATGGCGGGCCGTGGCCAGGCGCAAGGCACTGTCGATGACCGGCTCGGCTGAACCCTCAAGGGCGGCCTTGATGCGGCTAAAGACGAAGGGATTGCCCATGGCGCCGCGCGCTACCATGATACCGGCCACCCGTCCAGCGCCCGGCGTCGAATCGCCCAGGATGGCCAGGGCGTCAGCCGGGGTAAAAATGTCACCGGAGGCGAAGACCGGTACCGGCACGGCGGCGGCTAGGCGGCCAAAGGCGGCGCGCTCGGCCTGGCCGCTGTAGGCTTGGTGCCGGGTACGGGCATGCAGGGTGACGGCCTTGGCGCCGGCCGCTACGGTCCGCTCGGCTACCTCCAGATAATTAATGGAATCGTCGTCCCAACCCAGCCGGATCTTGACCGTGACGGGAATGGCCGTGGCCGCGCTCATGGCCTCGACGATGGCGCACAGCCGCGGCAGGTCGCGCATCAAGGCCGAGCCGGCGCCATTGCGCACGATCTTGGGCACCGGGCAGCCCGAGTTGATGTCGATGACGCTCGGATGCCAACGGTCAGCCACTAGGGCGGCGGCGCGGGCCATGACTTCCGGATTGGCGCCGAACAGTTGGACGGCGTTTTCGGTCTCGTTGGCGGCGCGCTGCAGGAGCACTTCGGTCTTGACCGAATCGCGGATCAGCGCCTCCGAACTGACCATCTCGGTATAGGCCAAGTCGCATCCGGCATCGAGACAAACCGAGCGGTAGGCGGCGTCGGAATAGCCCGCCACCGGAGCGAGAAAAATATTACCTTTTGTAATGTAGCCGCCGATGCGGACGGGGTGGTGCAAGCCGATTGGCTGAATCATGAAGCGGCTCCTGAGTTTTCTGGCGACGGCGGCGCCGGCGAAGCGTTGGCGGCAGCGCTGGCCAGACTTGCTGGGTTAGCCGCGCTGCCCTTGCCGGCCAGCTTCATGGCTAGCAAGGCGATGTCGGCCGGGCGCACGCCAGGAATGCGGCTGGCTTGGCCCAGGCTGAGCGGTCGGGTGGCGCGCAATTTCTCTAGGCTCTCGGCGGAAAGTCCGGCTACGCCGCCGTAATCATAGCTGGCGGGAATACTCAGCCCGTCCAGCCGCCCCAAGCGGGCGGTCAGCCGATCTTCCTTGGCGATATAGCCCTCATAGCGGATATCGAGCTTGACGCCCTCTAGCCATTCCGCCGGCCAGGCACCCAGTTCGGGCACCAGAAGCTCCGCCGTCAGGCCGGCGACTTTCGGGTCGCGCAGGGCCTTGGCCAGACTCTCGCCAAGATGCGGCTGCAGGCAAGGGTTGGCGGCGGTATCGGCCCCGGCCACCCGCCGGGAGTTGAGCAATTCTTTTATAGCATCAAGCCCGGCGGTCTTGCGGGCGAAGGCTGTGGCGCGATCGGCCGCCACCAAGCCAACCCGCTGCCCGATCGGCGTCAGGCGGCGGTCGGCGGTATCGTGGCGCAAGCTGAGGCGGCGCTCGGCGCGGCTGGTGAACATGCGGTACGGCTCCTTGGTGCCCAAGGTGACCAGGTCGTCGACCAGCACGCCGATATAGCTTTCGCCGCGCGACAGCAGCAGCGGCGGCTCGCCGCGCAGCGATAGCGCCGCGTTGATGCCGGCCAACAAACCCTGCGCGGCCGCCTCCTCGTAGCCGGAGGTGCCATTGGTCTGCCCGGCCGGGTAGAAGCCGGCCAGCCGTTTGGACTCCAGCGTCGGCAGCAGATCGAGCGGGTCGAGGTAGTCGTACTCGACGGCGTAGCCCGGCCGAACCATGACGGCGTCGGCGAAGCCCGGCATGGTGGCGATAAAGGCGCGCTGCACCTCTTCCGGCAGCGAGCTGGACAGCCCGTTGAGGTACAGTTCGTCGGTATGCCGGCCTTCCGGCTCGACGAAGATCTGGTGGCGGTCGCGATCCGGAAAGCGCACCACCTTGTCCTCGATGCTCGGGCAGTAGCGTGGGCCAAGGCCGACGATCTCGCCGGAATACAGCGGCGAGCGGTGGATATTGGCGCGGATAAGGTCGTGGGTGCGCCGGTTGGTCCAGGTGATGTGACAGGGCTGGTCGTCGATGGCCAGCCGCTCGTTCAGGAAGGAAAACGGCTGGATGTTGGCGTCGCCATACTGGGCTTCGAGGGCGGCGAAATCCACCGAGGCCGATTTGATACGGGCCGGCGTGCCGGTCTTCATGCGCCCGACCGGGAAACCCTGGGCGCGCAGCCAGTCGCCCAGGCCGAGGGCGGCCGGCTCGCCCAACCGGCCGGACGAGGCGCGGTGCTCACCGATGAAGATGCGTCCGCCCATGAAGGTACCGGAAGCCAGGATGACCCGCGACGCGGCCAGGCGGTTGCCCCGCTCGGTGGCGACGCCCTCGACGCGCCGGCCGTCGGCCGATACCAACAGGCTGGTGACGGTGTCCATGAAAATCCGCAGGCCAGGCTGGCCTTCCACCATGCGGCGCGCCAACGCGGCGTAGGCGGCCTTGTCGGCCTGGGCGCGCGGCGCCTGCACGGCCGGGCCGCGCGAACGGTTGAGCATCCGCCACTGCAGCATGGCGGCGTCGGCCAGCATACCCATCTGGCCGCCCAGGGCATCGATCTCGCGCACCAGGTTGCCCTTGGACAAGCCGCCGATGGCCGGGTTGCAGGACAAGCGCCCGATGCAGTCCGGATCCTGGGTTACGAGGACCGTCCGGCAGCCAAGCCGGGCGGCGGCCAGGGAAGCCTCGATGCCGGCATGGCCGCCACCGATTACTATTATATCACAATCCATGATTCATCCTGACTTGGCGGACTGGCCGTGCAGCCGTCACTTGCCGACACAAAAACTGGAAAACAGCGCGTCGAGTATATCCGCGCTGGTGGTTTCGCCGCTTAGCTCGCCGAGGGCGGCCAGGGCGGCCTGGATGTCGACCGCTACCATGTCCAGGCCGAAACCGGCGTGGACGAAAGCAGTTTCGGCCACGCCCTCCGGCTGGTCAATGGCGCCGGATCCCAGCAAGCCGAGCGCGTCATCCAGGGCCGCCACGGCGCGCAGCAACGCCTGCCGTTGGCGGTCGCTGGTGATGGCCAATCCGTCCGGGTCCGGCAGGGCTTCGCCGGCGGCTGGCATGCCCACCAGGGCCGTCCGCAGCGCCGCCACCAGGGCCGACTCGCCCTGGCCATCCAGGGCGGAAAGGCCCAACCACCGGCGGCCATCAGCCGGAGCGGCGCCGGCCGCCGAGTTGTCCAGCTTGTTCCAGACCGCCAGCAGCGGCCGCTGTACTTCAGACAAGAAAGCTTGGTCGCCTACCTCGAGACCAGCTACGGCGTCGACCACGTACAGCACCAGATCAGCGGCCTCACACAGCAGGCGGGAGCGGCGCATGCCCTCACCTTCCACCAGGTCGGCCGAATCGCGCAGGCCAGCGGTATCGATCAGCGTCACCGGGAAACCGTCGAGGTCGAGCACGGCCTCGACGTAGTCGCGCGTCGTGCCCGGCTGGCTGGAGACGATGGCGCGCTCCTGCTTGAGCAGGCAGTTGAACAGCGAGCTCTTGCCGGCGTTGGTGCGGCCAGCGATGACCACGCGGGCCCCGTCGCGCAGCAGGCGGCCGACCCGGTAGGTAGCGGCCAAGTTGGCGCAGCCATCGCGTACCGCGGCCAGGGCCGCGCGCTCGTCCAGAAAATCCTCCGGGCTCTCGTCCTCGCCGTAATCCAGGCGCAAGGCGCAAGCCGCCGCCAGCCGCACCAGCTCGCGGTGCAGCAGCTCCAGACGACGGGACAGTTCGCCGCCCAAGCGGGCCAGGGCATTGCCGCGGGCGCCGGCCGTCCTGGCCTTGACCAGCTCGTCGACCGCCTCGGCGCGGGCCAGATCCAGCTTGCCGTTGATGAAAGCCCGAAAGGTGAACTCACCGGGCAAGGCGCGCTGGAAGCCGACCGCCGTGAGAGTCTCCATGACGGCATCGACCACGGTCTGGCCGCCGTGGCACAGGACATCGACCCCGTCTTGGCCGGTATAGCCGGCTGGAGCGCGAAACACCAAGGCCAGTACCTCGTCGACCGGCCGTTTGCCCGGTCCGACGATCCGACCGTACACCGCCTGGTGACTCGGCGCGGCGAGCAAGATGCCCGGCCGCGAGAAAACCCGGGCCAGGCGCTCGATGCTACCCGGCCCGGCAGTACGGACGACGGCGATGGCGGCATCGCCCGGCGCGCTAGCCCGGGCGGCAATATCGTCATCAGTCTGGAGGTAGGCACGCTTCATGGGCCTACGATAGCGTCTGCGCTTTTTTTTAGCAATAGCAAGGCCGTGTACTGGACAAACCGAGGTGGATACTCGATAGTATACTCGGTACAACGGATCGCCAAATATGTCAGTAGTCATTCAACACCAACTGACGCGTTATCAAGGAGGAATTAATGAAGCATTTTATCCGCCTCTCAGTCGCATTGTGCCTGCTAGCCTGCGCCGGGAGTTTATTCGGCCAAGCCCAAGTCAGCGAAAAGCAGGAAATCGCCATTTTCGCCCTCGGCTATTATGGCTACACCATCCCGGCCCAAGCCTTGGGCACTATCGATGTCGATATTCAACGCGTCTTTCTGGATCTGGGCCGCTTTACCATCATGGGCATGCAGCAGCGTTTTGCCGCCGGTGACATCAATACCTTCATTGAAACCATCCGGCGCTCCAAGGAAGAGAACTTCGTCATGCCGGAACGCTTCATGTTCGGCGAAGCCTTCCTGACCGACGACGAATTTAATAAAATCGTCGGCGCCTTCATCGTGGCAGTGCCGGTAGTCACTTCGTTCAATAGCCAATTCTCCAATAACGAGTGGAAAACCGACATCAAGACCAATGTCAGCTTCATCCAAGTGTCGTCCGGCGAGCTGATCGGCCTTGCCAACGTCGAAACATCGGGCACCAGCCGCGAAACCCAGTTTAAGTCGATCCAATCGGCCATCGATGGTATCCCGATGCAGCTGCAATATGAAATCCGCAGTATCTCCCAGTTCCAGCTGCGCACCCGCGTGCTCACCGCCAGCGGCGGCACAGTCCGCCTCGAGCTGGGCACCAATATGGGCATTAAGCTTGGCGACGAATACCGCGTGTTGCGCGAAATTACCGTCGGTGACTTCGTAGACGTCGAGGACGCCGGCGTCCTCTTGATCAGCAATGTTGGCGAGCGCAGTTCCGAGGCCGTCGTGCTCTACTCTGACATTCCGCTGGCCCAGGACGTGCCGCTGCAGGAACTGCCGCGTCAGGGCGCGGATATCGCCTTCTATGGCAACTATTACTCCTATCTGGACATTAACTATAATAGCAATCCCAGCACCATCGCTCTCGGATTCCGTACCGAGCTGACCCGCGGCTTTTTTAACCTGCGTCCCTATGCAGCCTTTCAGGTCCTGCTGGATATGGAAAAGGCCATTCCAATCAACCTTTTCGTTGGTGGTATGTACTCCATGTACATGGGACGCCTGGAAGTAGGCGGTCGAGCGGCCGTCGTTGGCGGATCGAATGTGATCCTCGCCATCATCGACAACCTCATTAATCAGACCGATGACACGTACCTCAGCCATTACGGCCTTTCAGCCGGTGGCTACGCTTCCTGGCTGCTGACGCGGGACATGAAGCTGTTCGTCAATGCCCAGTTAGATTTTATGCTCGGCGTCCTAGATGGCTTAGGCGCTGGCGAAGCCTGGAACACCTACGGCGGTATCCAGATCGGCGTCGGAGCAACCTTTAAGCTCTGACCGGCTTCAGCTGAACCTGCCCCTGCCATGCAGTCGGCTAGGTTTAGCCAGCCACGACCAACCAAGCCCTGCTGCCCGACCGCTCCACCAAGGTCGGCCGGACAACAGGGCGTCAACAGGGACACAACCTATGGATGACTTGGATCTTAGCGGCCTCAGTGTGCAAGCCGCTACCGCCTACGTGATGGAATTCGTCACCAGCCTGAAAATGACCGACCAGGACCTGACCCGCCTGCGCGAGGAACTGTCCACCTGGACCAAACGGGTCGAATTGGCCGCCAGCAAGAGCGCCGCCGACTTGGAAGCCGCCGCTCGGGCCAAGGCGACGGAATTGACCGCTCGCTGCCAGACACTGGAAGCCGAAAAAACGGATTTGGAATACAAGATCAAGCGCCTGCGCGAAAAGCTGCCGCTGGTCGGACTAGGCCAGCGCTCAATCGATCCAGACCTCCTGCTAGCCGAGATGAAAATACTGACCGGCGAAGACCTGACGAGCGATGGCCCGAGCGCTGCCACCACCAGCCGGAATATCGACGCCCTCGGCGCTGTTGACGCCCTGGAAGCGCTTAAGCGTCAATTGAACCCGCCGGCCGAAGCAGCAGCTGAAACACCGGTGCCACCACCGGCCGCGCCACCGTCTCCAAACAAGCCGGCCGGCTCGGCTTGACCATGCCCCGACACCTCAAACCGCTGCCGGACAGCCCCCGGCCGCTGGTTTTTGCCCATCGGGGCGCATCGAGCCAAGCCCCGGAGAATAGCCTGGCCGCCTTCAAGGCCGCCAGGGCCTTAGGCGCCCCCGGTATCGAACTGGACATCCATCGTTGCGCCTCCGGCGAGCTGGTAGTCTTCCATGACGACACCAGCCAGCGGGTAAGCCCAGGTAGCGACCGGCGCATCACCGACAGCCAGTGGCTGGACCTGCGCACCTTGGACATCGGTGCCTGGAAGGGTTCGCAATGGCGAGGGGAGCGCCCCATTCTGCTGGCCGAACTATTTGAGGAATTTGGCGCCAGCCTGTACTACGACATCGAAATCAAGGCTCGACGCGCCGAAAACCGTGGCGTCGAACAGGCCTTGGCCAAGCTGTTGGCTGACTTTAAGCTGGATGCCGCCAACGTGGTGGTTTCCTCCTTCAACCCGGTCAGCCTGGCCCGCTTCAAGGGCTTTGCCTCCAGCATACCCACGGCTATCATTTACTGTCACAGCAAGGAATTACCCTGGTACTTGCGCGACGGCCTGGGAGCCGCCATCGGTCGGGTCGACTTCCTGAAGCCAGAGCATGTCCTGGTAAACCCGGCACTAGTCTTCTGCAAAGGCCTCCTGGCGGGCCGCGACATCCTTCCCTGGACCATCGACGATGCCGGCATCGCCCGGCACCTTCTGGACCTCGGCTGCGCCGGCGTCATCAGCAATGCCCCAGACAGGCTGGATCTGAAACTTCAACCCAGAAACGGAGTATCATCATGAGCGACACTCAAGCCACCACCACTCAACCCGCCAAGCAGCCGGCAGCCAAAGGCCACGGTAGCGTCCGCCAGGGCATCTTCAACGTTATCGGCTGGCTGGCCTTCCTGCTGTTGCTGCCACCGCTGCTGGAAATGCTCGGCGCCGTGCTAGGTCAACCCGGCCTGGGCAGGCTACAGCAACTGATCACTGAAAAATTCGGCGTCTGGGGCTCGCCTTTTGCCCTGGTGCTCTACTTCTACTTCTTGCTGTTCATGCGCGTCTTCTTCGGCTCAGATCAGCGCTATACGCCGGTGCTGCTGGGCTACGTCGTCAGCTTCCTGCTATTCTCAATCTCGCTAAACATCGGGTTCATGAGCTGGCTCTATGAACTGGCCCAACAAGTGCCCTTCCTGTCCCACAATGTCTATAATTTCGTTACCGCCATCGCGGTCATTCTGCTGGCCAACGCCTTGAGCGCCAGCCAGAAAATGAAACTGGCCGGCGACATCCTGCTGATCATAGTGCTGCCGCTGGGCGTGCTAGTCGCGGCCGGCATCTTCCTGCCCGGTCTACTGGCCAAGATCGGCCTGTAATGAACCCGCGGCGACCGGCTGGTCAAGCGGGCCAGCCCGGACTGTCGCCCCCATTGGCGGCTGCTCTGGCTGAAGCCGAACGCGGCCAAGCACTGCTGGCGGCCGGGGATGCCAAGGCGGCCGCCCTGGCCTTCGCCGCCGCCCGGCAGCACGATCCAGAGTCGGCTGACCTGGCCTTCAACCAGGCCCTGGCCTTGCTCCGCGCCGGTCATCCAGCCGCCGCTAGCGCCGGTTTTGACGAGGCCGCCGACCTGGGCGATGAGTCGGCCGACTTGTTTTGCAACCGTGGCCTAGCCCGCCTAGACCTGGCACAAGCTGAACAAGCGGCGGCCGACTTCCGACAGGCCCTGGCTATCGACCCGCAACACCCGGAGGCCCTCAATAATCTCGGGGTCATCGCCTTCCAGGCCGGCGACCTGAGCCAGGCGGCTAGCTTGTTCCGGGCGGCCACAGCCGCCCGGGCCGGCTATCAGGACGCCTGGTTCAACCTGCGCGACAGCTGCCAACTGCTGGGCCTGAGCGCCGAAGCGGCGGCGGCCGATCTAACCCTCCGTCGGTTAGCTGGCGGCGCCGACAAAGACTGACGGTGGGGCTGACGCTATAATCCGGCGGATGATGGCTTGTTTTTGGCGACAATATTCACTATTCTATATTCATGGAGACTCGGCGACCGCACAGGTGCCGGGTCGGCCCGCTCTGTACAGAGGGGCAGTGCCAACGCCTAATCAGGGAGGAAACCATGAAAGGCAACCGCATGTACGTCGACATTGGCTCGATGCTCGACGAGGTTTTTGAAGCCGCCAAGAAATTTGGCGATGAAGTGACCAAGGGCTTCAAAGGGGAAGACAAGAAGGGACCGCAAGGACCGGAGCGACCCGAAGGACCGGAGCGACCCCAAGGTCCATGGTTCAACATGGAGCAGGATGAAAACACGGACTGGTACCCGACCTATTCCTACCCGCCTATGAACATCTACATGACCGCCGAACGGTCTCTGGTCTTTGAGCTAGCCTTAGCTGGTTTCGACGAGCGCGACATCAGCCTGACCTTCCAGGGCGATTACATGGTCTTCGCCGCCCGCATGGGCCTGGAAAAGCTGCATGAGGACGGTGTGCGCTTCTTCAAGCGCCGGCTGAAGCTCAAGGATATCGAGAAGCAGAAGTATTATGCGCCAGCAGACAAATTCGAGCAACAGGCCGTCAAGGCAGTGTTCAAGAATGGCATCCTCAAGATCACCATCCCCCCCAAAGAGCATCCGGAATCGACCGAAGGCGTCAGGATCGAAATCGTCAAGGAAGACGAATAAGACACCAGCTTCCGATACCCCAAGCCGGGCCTGGCGGTCGTCGGCTAAGCCTTTTCACCGACTGTCGGCAAGCGTTCTCAGGCCTAGCAAAAACAGGACTGCCCCCGGCGGCCCTGTTCTTATTTTACGGGGAAGAGCGTAAGCGTCACCGGTGAGAAGATAGCCAACGTCGCCAGATGGTAGAAAAGTCGCGCAGATGACTACCCACAAAAACCAACATGTAGAGGCTGATGGCCGCACCGAGCACCAGAGTTAACGGAATGATAAAACTATTACCATAGTCAGCCTGCAGCAATCGGTAATCATGCAATAGCGGCGAAACCATGGCGGCGGCCAGCAGCACTATACCGGCGGCCAGCCAGTTGCGCAGTGGCATGACCGGTTGTGGCCGAGGGGCAAACAACACCCCGGTCATGACACGTTGGCAAATATCCTTCTGCAGGCTAATGGGCGACAAACGGCACAACGCCAGCGCCCTAGCTTGCCGCTCCAGTACCAGTCGACAATCCGGGCAGCCAGCCGCATGGTGCCGTATAGCTATGGGCAAGGCGGAAAGGCTGCCAGCCTGAGCATCCAAGGCATCGAGCGCCACCAAAAAATCCACGCAGTTCATGAATCCTCCCCTGCGGTCCGAAACCGTTGGCCCAGACCCCGGCTGGTCAGGCCAGCTCCTTTGCCAAAGCCGCGCGCAGGCAGGACTTGGCTCTGAAGACATGCGACTTGATCGTATTCACGGCTAAACCCGTCACTTGACTGATGCCCTGGTACGGCAGCCCATCGAAAAAAAACAGGTCCAGGCAGATCTGGTATCTGGCTGGAAGCTCCAGCATCGCTTTGCGCAAGTGGCCGACCGCCTCCCGGCGCAATTGGGCGTCCTCGATCGAGAGGGCGGCGGCGTCTAACGGGTCGTTATCGAGCGTTTCATGGTGGCGGTAAACCCGCTTACCGTTGATGCCGGTGTTGTAGGCGATGCGCGTCAACCACGTGGAGAAGGCCGCCTGGCCCCGGAATGACGCCAAGCCGGACCAGGCCTTTAGGAACACCTCCTGCACAAAATCCTCCGCCTCGTGCTGGTTATGGTAAAACCCATAACCCAGGCGCAGGATTCGGCGCTGGTAGCGGCGCACCAGAATGGCGAAGGCATCGCTTTCGCCCGCCATAATGCGCCGGAGTACCGCGGCATCGGCAGCGGCGTCCGTCATGCCTCCGGTCGCCGCCTGGCCCAGGCCGCGAAAAAGACCAGGAACCCGACGCCCAGCGACAGCGGAATGAGCCCGCCCAGCAAGGCCAAACCAAATCCCACCACCAGGAAAAACACCAGGCTCAGGACCACACCGAGCGTGGTCAGCAGGATGCCGACCAGCAGGCTGAACATGGCCCAGTCCAACGGATGCTCATGGTAGAGCCCACGCTCGATGAGCAGCATCTTCTCGCGATGGGTCCATAACAGGTAAAAAAATATTACGACGCTGCCCATTACGATGCCGACGATCGGAATGACGGACACCATCACGCGGGAAGCTGTCATGGTCAAACCTGCAGGCTGCGGGCGGCGATAATGTCGATTCCCGACCCTTTATAATCGGCCAGCAGCACCGTGCCGCGTTTTACCGGCACGGTGACCTCCAGCCGGTAGATGTCGGCCAGTAATCCAGCGACGCCCTCTTTGGGATAGGCCTGGCTGGTACGTACCGGCAGGCGGGCCACGCTACCCAGTCCGGTCTCGCCGCATGCGGCGGCTTCCGCCTGGAACGGGCGACAGATCCGAACCGTGGCCGTTACCATCCGCTTGGGCGACAACAGTTCTTCGCAGGCGTAGCGAACACCACGGGCGCAACGGTTACCGCTGACCCCCAGGGTATTGTCCGGCCTGCGTTCGATGGTCAGATGACAGCCCAGCGGGCAAGTGATGCAAATCAATTCTTCGCTCATGCGTACGCTCCTGACAGCAGCCTTCAGTTAATGGCGATTTCGACCAGTGGATCCGGTGCGCCTATGGCGGCTTCCAGATCCTTGGGAGACAAGTGCAGCTCGATCATCTCCGATGGCTGGATATGGCTCTTTTTCTGGCTCTTTACCACTCGGCTATTAACCTTTACTTCGAGCAGCGCGTCGTTCTTGACAATCAGGCTGCGCAGGTAAATCTTGTTGTCGGCTTGCAGATCTACCCGGCCCGGCGCCACGTAGCGGACGTTTGCGCCAACCTTGAGGCGGGCTTCGTGCTGCGGCCGCCGGCCCTTCAGCCACTGAGCTGCGCTGGCCCCGGCGCGGCGGCTTTCCTCCACCACGTAATCGACTAGGTCGTGGACATGGAGCACATTGCCGCAAGCGAAGACGCCCGGCACGTTGGTCATCAGCATCGAGTCCACCTGGGGCCCGTTGGTCATCGGGTTTAGCTCGACGCCGGCCACCTTGGACAGCTCGTTCTCGGGCACCAGACCGACCGACAACAGCACCGTATCGCAGGGAATGGTGAAAGCCTTCTCGTGCATCAAGGCGCCATTCTCAATCGGCGTGATTTCGACGCCCTCCACCCGGTCACGGCCGATGATGTTGGTGGTCAGGTGCGACAGGTAAAGCGGGATATCGAAATCGTTCAGGCACTGCACGATATTACGCGTCAGGCCGGAGGGATACGGCAAAATCTCGACCACGGCATGAACCTTACAGCCCACCCAACTCATACGCCGCGCCATAATCAGGCCGATGTCGCCGGAGCCAATAATGACAATGTCCTTGCCGGGCACATAGCCCTCAATATTGACCAGGCGCTGCGCCAGACCAGCCGTATAGACGCCGGCCGGCCGGTCGCCCGGAATGCGAATATTGCCGCGGTTGCGCTCGCGGCAGCCCATAGCCAGAACCACCAGCCGGCAGGACAGGCGCAGGATACCCCACTGCGCCGAATAGCAGTACAGCAGCTTAGGGTCGGCCGTCGTCTCCATCTCCATAACGGTGGTGGCGGTGAATATCCGGATAGTGGTGCCCTGCAGGCGCTCCTCGACGCGCTCGGCGAATTCCGGACCGGTCAACTCTTCCTTAAACTCGATAAGACCAAAGCCGTTATGGATGCACTGGGTCAGGATGCCGCCCAACTGCTCCTCGCGCTCGATGATGGCGCAGGAGAATCCGGCCTGGTCCAGTTCCTGGGCGGCCGCCATACCGGCGGCGCCGCCGCCGATGACGACCGCGTCGAAATACATCTCTTTCATAGCGTGTCCTTCAGGATGCGGCTCCGATCGCCGTTCTTGGAAACCTGGTCCCAGGACAGGCCGGTTTCGCGCATGATGATCTTGATGATCTTATAGGTGCAAAAACCGCCCTGACAGCGGCCCATTTGGGCACGCGTGAAGTACTTGACCCCGTCCAGGGTGGTATGCCCGGCCCGCACCGCCGCCACAATCTCGGCCTCCGAGACCTTTTCGCAGCGGCAGACCATGTTGGCCCAGGCCGGGTCCTGGGCCACCAACTCGTCGACCTCATAGGGTGACAGTTCTTTAACATGCGGTCGCTTAACCACAAAGGGATCGTATTCCGGTTTCTCGCTGAGCTTTAGGCCGGCCTTCTTGAGCAGATCCTTGACGTACTCGCCGATGGCTGGGCTGGCGGTCAGGCCCGGAGACTGAATACCGGCCACCTGCACCAGGTTTGGCACCTTGGCGCTCATGGCGATATAAAAATCCTCGTCCAGGATGGGGCGCAGGCCGGCAAAGCTGGTAATGACATCATATTCGGAAATGGCCGGAATCATGGCCCGGGCCGACGACAGGATCTTGTCCAGCTGCGCTCTAGTGGTGGCCAGGTCGCGCTTGTCTGTAGCGGATTCGGCGGTGGGGCCGATCAGGACGGTGCCCTCGACGGTCGGGATGACCAGCATGCCCTTGGAGACGCTGGTCGGCACCGGGAAGACTACGCGGTCGGGGCGGGCCTTGGTCAGGCGGTCCAGGAGGTAGTACTCGCCCTTGCGCGGCTGGATGGCGAATTGCTCGGCGCCGAAGATGGCCGACACCTGGTCGGCATACAGCCCGGCGGCATTGACCACGTATCGGGCCTGCAAGGACCGGCCGTCAGCCGCCTCCACCCGCCAGGCGTCGCCATCGCGTAGGCCGGCGGAAACGGCGAACGTGGTCTGGAGCACCACGCCATTGCTGATGGCGTTCTCGACCAGCGAGAAGACGAAACGGTACGGCTCGACGATGCCGCCGCCGGGAACCCACAAGCCACCAACCGTATCCGGGTTCAGTTTGGGCTCCAACTCCATGATGCGGTCGCGTGAGCACATCTCAATGCCAATGACGCCATTGTCGACGCCCTGCATATAGAGCTGCTCGATGGCCCGCATCTCGTCCTCGTGCATAGCCGCCACCACAATACCGCAGCGCTTGAACGGGAAATCGAGTTCCTGGCGCAGGCGTTCGAACATCATGGCGCCTTGCAACTCCAGACGGGCTTTCAGGTACTTCTTGTTGTGGTGAAAGCCGCCGTGCACGATGCCGGAATTGGCCTTGGACACCCCGAAGGAAACGTCGGCCTCCTTGTCGACCAACACCACCTTCAAATCGTAGGCCGACAAGCGCCGGGCGATGTTCGCCCCGCTGACGCCAGCCCCTACGATGCAGACATCGAATATATCCGAACCACCGTGCATAGACTCTCCTTGCGGGCTTGGCGGCTTCCGCCGCGAGAGGCCGAACCGACTCCGGCTGCGATCCGGGACGGGTTGGCCACTACCAGCATAGCGCCAGATCGGCAGCCGATGCAAGCATTACTTTTAAAAAAACAAGCGGCGGGCCAGACTTCCGGCCCTGCCCTTTTCGGCGTTTTTCCACTTGCTGTCCAGACCCGGCCGGTGTACTATACAGAAGTCCGTCAATCGATCCACCCCAGAAAACAAGGCAGCGCATGAATTATTCGAACCCGTCCAACATCGGCCTGATCGCCTGTCCCGGCGGCGAGCGCTTCACCGAACTGGTGGCCAAAAGCTTGGCCGGTATCTACAAGCGGCGCTTCGAGCGCAAGACCAAGGTTCTGGCCGAGCGCTACGGCATCAGCCTGGCCGATGCCGTCCGCCAAATGAATTTCAGCAACGACACCCAGTCCAACCTGCCGCACGTGCCGGGCGATATCGGCCACTACCGCGGACCGCGCCTCAAGATCCATACCCGCTACAGCTGGTTTGCCAACGGCGAGGTCAAGGCCGAGATACAGGACTCACCGCGCGGCAAGGACATCTACATCTGCCAGGACGTGGAAAATCGACTGCCTTGCAGTTTTAATGACGGCCGCGAGCAACGCGAACTGTCGGTAAACGACCATATATTCTGCCTGATGACCACTATCGACGCCGCGGTCCAAGCCGGCGCCCGGCGCATCAGCTTGGTACTGCCAACTTATCCCTACTCGCGCCAGCACAAAAAGAAGGGCCGCGAAGGCCTGACCGCCGCACGCTTTGGCCAGATCATGGAGTACCTGGGCGTGGCCAGGATTATTACCCTCGATATCCACTCACGCGAGATCGAAAACTGCTTCAACCATCTGCGTCTGGAAAATCTGCACGCCTCGTACCAGATCATCGAAAAGCTGGCCGGCATCATCGACGTCAGCGATGAGAACCTGGTGGTTGTCTCCCCGGACACCGGCGCCGTGGACCGCAACAAGTTTTACGCCAGCACCTTGCAGCGGCCGTTGGCGCTGCTGTACAAGGAACGCGATTACTCGCGCGTCAGCACCAATGCTACTGACAACAACATCACCGAAATGCGACTCCTGGGCGATGTACGCGGCAAAACCGTTTTTATGGCCGACGACATGCTCGGTACCGGCGGTACCATGCTTAAGGCCATGCGCTTCCTCAAGGAACAAGGCGCCAAGCAGGTAATCTGCGCCATATCGCTACCGCTGTTCAGCTCTAACGCCCATGAGAATTTTGACGCCGCTTACCGTGAGGGTCACTTTCTGCGCATCATAGGCACCAATGCCGTGGCGCAGTCCGACCTGCTGAAGCATGAATGGTATATTGAAGCCAATGTCAGCCCGCTATTCGCGCAGATCATTTCGCTCTTGCACCAGGACCGCAGCCTGTCGCCGATGCTGGATAACCGCGACATGATAGCCCGCAAGCTCAAGAAGGCCATCAGCAGCCCGCTGACCAGCCAGGCGCCGCCGGAAACCGCCCCGGGCGGGTGAGCGCAGCCCGGCCGGTCTAGCAGGGTGTTGAAAAACGCGGATGCGGCTTTTCAACACTTCAAAAGCCGGTACAATTACGCAGCATAGCGCAAGCTATGCGAGGAATTGTTAAGGTTGTTGAGAAAGCAACCGGCTTTTTCAACAACCTGCTAGCCGGCTCAGCGGATCTCGCGCAAGCCCCGGGTGACGTTGAAGGCGCGGTCGCCGATCTTTTCGATATGGCGGATCAGGTCGATGAACAAGAGTTCGGCCTTGACATCGGCGCCTTTCTGCAGGCGCTTACGGGATTTTTTCTTGAGCTCGCCGCGGAACTCATCAATGCTTTCCTCAAGGTGGCCAGCGGTGACCAACTGCTCCTCGTTGATACTGCGGTTGATATTGTCCTTCACGAAGGCCAGGAAATCTTCCACCAACTGAGTATAGGGCACCAGGCTCTCCAGCTCGTCCTTGTCCATCTCCAACTCCCGCTTGGCGGCCTTATCCAGCAGCATGATCAGGCTGAAGCAATCGTCGGTAATGTCCTCAAGATCGGTAACCATGCGTAGCATAATACCGACGTTGTTGCTACTCGAGCTATTCATGTCGTGTCCGGCGCATTCTAAAAGGAAGCGGCTCAATTCCTCGCGCATCTGGTCGGCGTAGTTTTCCATATTGCGAAAATCGTTTATCCGGGCTTCCAGGTCGGACCTGGGCTCTTTCAAGAAGTTGCGGAAACCGGTGAACATGGTCTGGCAGAGACCCGCCATGTCGGAAATCTCCTTGCGGGCGCGCAGCAAATTCAACTCGGGGCTATCCATCAGCGGCGCGGCAATGTACTCCAGGCGGGTATGAATGGCCGCCTCGGCCGGCTTATCCTTGATCAACTTGGTGGCCAATGCCGACAGCTGCCTGGTAAACGGCGTGAAAATCAGGGCATTGATGACGTTAAAGACAGTGTGCAGCATGGCGATATGCTGGGCGACCGAAGAATCGCCGGCCAGCCAGTTGACCAAGGCCAGGAAGGGCGTAAACAGGATAATTGCCCAGACGCTGCCCAACACATTGAACATGATGTGCAAAAAAGCTGCCCGTTTGGCGTTGACCTTGGCACCGATCGAAGCCAGCAAGGCGTCGATAGTAGTGCCGATATTGCAGCCCAGCACCAGACCGGCCGCCATCTCAAAGTTGATGACGCCCTGCACCGCCAGAGTGATAACCACCGCGGTGGAAGCGCTCGACGAATGGACCAGAATCGTGAACAGGGTACCGGCGCCGGCCGCGATGAGCACCGACAGTGGCCCGAGATCGGCCACTTTGGCCAGGAAATGCAGCAATTCCGGCGACGGTGCCGGCAAGGCGTGCGACAGGTAATCCAGACCCAGGAACAAAAGGCCGAAGCCAACCGCCGCCTCGCCGTAATTTCGAACGCGGCTGGAGCGCTTGGCGGCCATCATCATAATGAAGCCGACGCCGACCAGCGGTAGAGCAATGGCCGAAATTTTAAATTTGAAACCGATCAGCGACACAATCCAGGCTGTCATGGTGGTGCCGATATTGGCGCCGAAGATGACACCGGCGGCCTGTACCACGCTCAACAAGCCAGCGTTAACGAAGGAAACCACCATAACGGTGGTGGCCGACGACGACTGAATGATGGCCGTGACGCCGATACCGGTCAGAAGCGCTTTAAAAGTGTTGCCGGTCATCAGGTTCAGGGTGTGCTTGAGCCGGTCGCCGGCCGCTCGCTGAATTCCCTCGGACAGGATCTTCATGCCGAAGAGGAACAGGCCCAAGGCGCCCATCAATTCGATTACCATCAGAATATAGTCCATGATCAGCCTTTCGCCTCGCGGCCGTAGGAAAAATGTGCCTGGAGCTGTCCGTGTCGCCACTTTATAACCGAAAACTAACAGAATTGGAAGCCCCGAACCGGTTGTGTACGACCCGGCCTGGGCATCAGCGGCAGATTTTAGCTGACGATTACGCTATACTCCAAACTATGCGCTATCACCTACGGGATTGTCCCCCACTCGGCCAGCTTGGCCTGCTCCTGGCCTGCGGCTGCCTATCGCTGGCCAGCCTGCCGGCGCTTCCGCTGGCTAGCTACTACCCGGCACCCTTGGCCGGCCAACTGATAAGCGGCGCTCAGCCAACCAGCCTGACCAGTGGCCGCTCCATCAGCCTGACCCTCGGGGCCAGCCATCCAGCCCAAACCGCCATTGGCCAAGCCCTGGCCGCCATCGACGCCAGCCTGGCTGTCGAGTCGCTCTTTTTCTGGCCCTACCCGCCAACACCCACCGCCCCGGCAGCCGATTCGGCTGGCCGCTTGTTAGTCTATAACATTTTACGTTCGGTTGGGAGCATGCAAGGTATAGAATATTATTCGGTAACCCGCCAGACCCGACGGGTATTGTATGAAAGATCAAGCCTGGTAACCGGAGCGGACGGGCACCAAACGGTGGCCGATAGCTGGCAAGCCGCCATCCCCGGGGCCGAGACACTCTACACCCGCCAGGACGACGCCTCTTTTGGTGATAACGTCTACCGTTTGTCTCTTGAGCACCTGGTGGATGGCTTTGCCTACACCATGACCAACCTCACGGCCATGGCTTACGGCTTTATCCCGGTGGCCAAGCCAGGTCAACTGCTAACCTGCGCCCTGATCATCTTGACGGATGAGGGCATCATCTTTTACGTGGTTTCTGGCAGCAATACCGTGCTGCTGCCCGGGTTGCGTAATCCCCTCCAGGCTTCGTTCAGCAATCGAGCGCGCGCCATTTACGAATGGTTCAGCCGTGAGGCCAGTCGACTCTGGCCAAACCGCTCATGAGTCCTTGCAGAAGGCCCGGCCGATGTCGTGACGAAACCAGACGCCCTCAAAATGAACCGCTTCGGCTAGCTTGAGGGCCCGGGAATGGGCTTGAAAGTAGTCCTGGCCCAAGCCGACAGCGCTGAAGCAACGTCCGCCGCCGGTGCGCAGTTGCCCCTCAGCGTCACGCAGGGTACTGGCATGGAAAAGCAGGGCATTGGCCGACGAGGCCGGCAAGGCTTGCACCGGGATGTGCGCCGGATAAGCGCCGGGATAGCCCGGAGCGGCCAAGGTGATGCCGACGGCCGTCAGCGGCCGGTATTCGAGCTGTAGCTCCCGGACACGGCCGGTGGACACCGTCCAGAATAGGTCGATGGCGTCGCTGGCCAGCAGCGGCAACAAGGACTGGGTTTCCGGGTCACCGAAACGGACATTAAACTCCAGCAACTTCGGCCCGCTAGCCGTAACCATGATCCCAAAGAAGAGCACCCCCCGATAGAGCAGCCCTTCCTGCCACAGCATCCGGAAGGTCGGCTCGATGATGATGCTCTCGATGCGACGCATCAGATCTGGATCGGAGCAGGGCACGGGGCAAATGGCGCCCATGCCGCCGGTATTCTGACCCTGATTGCCCTCACCGGACTTCTTATGGTCAGCGCAAGCCGGCATCAAGATATAATCCTCACCATCGCACAGCGCGAATACCGAAAGCTCGTAGCCTTCCAGGAATTCCTCCACCAGCACGGTATCGGACTGCAAGACTTTTTTGGCGAAAGCCTTGAGTTCATTCGGGTCAGCCGACTCAAAGACGCCCTTGCCAGCCGCCAAGCCACTCTTCTTGAGCACTAGCTTGTTGCCCTCTTTGCCCGGTAGCCAGGCGGCGAAATCATTGAAGGCGATGAATTGCTTGGTGGCGGCGGATGGAATACCAGCTCGATCGGTCAGGGCGCGGGCAAAGGATTTGCTGGCCTCTAGCTTGGCGGCTTCCTTACCGGGACCGAAAACCGCCAGGCCGGCTTCACGCAGTGAATCGGCCACGCCGGCGGCCAAGGGCGCTTCGGGGCCAACGATGACCAGTTTCGAGCCGGTATACTGGGTAGCCTTGAGGACGGCGGCGATATTTTCCGGGTCGCCATGCAGGTTGGTACCCAATTCGGCCGTCGCGGCGTTACCCGGCAGGCAGAAAAGGCCGCTGTTCGTCCTGCTCTGCGCAAAAGCCCAGGCGATGGCGTGTTCGCGCGCACCGGAGCCAAGTATCAATGTCTTCATACCGGCTTATACTAGCAAAAAAGGCGGGCTTAGTCGATAGCGGCGTTGCGCTGCCGCCGGCTGGCCTCCCGAGCCATGCTATCCACTTGGCCGCGGGTATTGCCATTGGCGAACAAACGCGCCAGGGTAAGCATGCCCGGTCCGGGATTCCTGATGCCAGGGCGGTTGAAATAGCGCACGTAAGTCATGGAACGACCAGCCACCAGTACCGGCTCAACATACCAGGATACATAATGTTCGTAGAGGTTGTTATCCAGACTCTCCACCAGGCGGGAACGCAGGCCCACGCTACCGTTTTCCAGATAGTCCAGCCGGCTCTCGCCGATCGTGCCGTAACCGAGCTTTAATCCGAAAAAATTGATGCCGGCATAATAAGTGGTCTGATAATAAGGATCATCCAGCCCGTTGACCAGGCGACTCTGGGCTATCCAGGGCATAAAATCGGCATAATGCCCGAAATCCAGAACCACAGCCAGGAAGGTGGTGGCGGGCACGTCATACACGGCATGAAACTCGGCGTAGCCGGCTAAGCGGCGCTCCCCGCTAGCAGCATCCACCAGCAGATCATTGACCGCGGCCAGCATTTCTCCTCGGCGCAGCAAATCTTCCAGAACAGCCCCAGCCACCCGACCATAATGGAACACAAAGTCCCCGTCCGGGTCGGTCGGTTGCGCCTGGGCCCAGACAGCAGCGGACAAGGCCAACCATAACAACAGGTACAGCGCCGGTTTGCGGAATCCCATTGCGGTCAGCGGCCGTCCCCGCCGGTTATCAGGCTGTAGACGCGATCCAGGTCGTCCATGGAAAAATACTCGATGACAATGGTACCGCGGTTGGAATCGCCCTTGAGGCTGACCTTGGTGCCCAGGCGACCGATCAGATCCTGCTCGATGGTGGCCAGTTCGGGTCGCAGCTGACCAGCCGGCTGGCGGGGGGCGGCGGCCGCCTTCGGCTTGGGTTCAACGCCGCGCCCGCCTTTGTTGAAGCTGGCGGCGGAAGCCTCGGCCTCGCGGACGGACAAGCCATCGGCCAGAATGCGGTTCAAAAGCAGGCTACGGTCAGCCGGGTTGACCACGGCCAACAAGGCGCGGGCATGACCCGGCGTCACCTGGCGGCTGCGCAGGGCTTCCATGGCCGGTGCCGGCAAGTTGAGCAGTCGCAGGGCATTGGCCACCGCTGGGCGGCTTTTGCCAACGCGCTCGGCGACGTCCTCCTGGGTCAGCCCGGTCACTTCCATCAGCTGCCGGTAAGCCTCGGCTTCGTCGATTGGGTTGAGATCCTCGCGCTGGACGTTCTCCACCAGGGCCACCTCGAGACGGCGCTCCCGGCCCAGCTCGCGTACCAGCACCGGCACGTCCTTGAGTCCGGCCACGGCGGCAGCGCGCCAACGACGCTCGCCGGCCACGATGCGGAATAAGCCGTCGGCCAGCGCCTCGACGATGAGCGGCTGAATGACGCCATGGCGCCGGATCGAGGCCGCCAGTTCGCCGATGGACTCGTCGTCGAAGGACTTGCGCGGCTGGTCGGGACTGGGCGCGATCTTGCCGACGGCGATCTGACGCACGCCGGCATCCCCGCCGGCAAGCTCGGCCGCCGCATCGGCGTTTTCCTGGTAATTCTCCGGCATCAGGGCGTTCAGCCCGCGTCCAAGTCCGGTTTTAGCCACGTTCGACTACTTCCTTAGCGAGTTTTTCATAACTACGGGCGCCGACACAGGCGGCGTCGTAAAGGCACACCGGCACGCCATGCGACGGCGCTTCGGATAGCCTAACGTTGCGCGGGATGATAGTCGAGAAAACCTTTTCCTTGAAGTAGGCCGTAACCTGCGAAACCACGTCTTGGGCCAGGCGGGTACGAGAATCGTACATGGTAAACAGGATACCGGCGATGCGCAGCTTGGTATTCATGCCTTTCTGCACCAGCTGGATGGTCTGCAGTATCAAGGACAAGCCTTCGAGGGCAAAATACTCGCATTGCAGCGGAATGAGCACCTCGCTGGCGGCGCACAGACCGTTGAGGGTCAGAATCCCCAACGATGGCGGGCAATCGATCAGAATGAACTCATACTCGTTCTGAACCCCTGCCAAGGCTTGCTTCAGGAAGTTGTTGCGGTCTTCGCGATCCACCAGCTCGACGGTAGCGCCAGATAGGTCGATACTCGAAGGCACCAGAAACAAGCCGGACTGTTTGGTGGTACAGATAACCTCGGTCAAACCCACCTTACCGCTGATGACTTCATAAATGCCGCGCGAACCGCTCTTGCCGCCCACGCCGCTGGTCAGGTTGGCCTGAGGGTCAAAATCGACCAGCAATGTGCGATGGCCGGCCCGGGCCAGATATGCACCCAGGTTGATGGCAGTGGTAGTCTTACCTACCCCGCCTTTCTGATTCACGAAAACTATGGTTCGGGCCATTCTGTCATGTCCTCTCGTACCCCGGCGGCAGGCAGCGATTGCCTGCCGGCAGCGCACAAGGGCCTGCGCTTAAAGGTGTCCAGCTGATTCTATCAAAAATGCGGCCGCAGGACTACTGGTGGGCCGGTCGGTTGCGAAACCAGCCCGGAGAGCTTGACCGGACAGGGGCGCTACCGGTACATTGCATTTATAAAGGAGATACTGATATGGATATAGATGCTGTGAAGAAAGCCATCCAGGAAGTGCGCCCCTCGCTCCAGGCCGATGGTGGCGATATAGAGTTTGTTTCTGTTGACGACGCCGGCCTGGTGAAGGTCCGCCTGACCGGGGCTTGCGGTTCCTGCCCGATGGCCGTTATGACCCTCAAGCAGGGTGTCGAGGCGCATCTCAAACGCACCGTCCCCGGCGTAAAGGAAGTAGTCCAGGCCTGACCCTTCCTTCTGGCTCGGCGGCATGGCGACGCAGTATCGCCGTCATGCCTGAGAGGCGCCAGGCCACCGAGCCACTAACGGCGGCCCTCCTTGGCCAGTTGGCAAATCCGCTCGGGCATACGCGACAAGGGAACCTGTTCCATGAGATACCCCAGCTCGAAGGCGACCTTCGGCATGCCGTACACGATACACGACGCCTCGTCCTGGCCGAGCGTTATGCCACCCTCCCGAAAAATCGAACCAATCTCGCGCGCGCCATCCTTACCCATTCCCGTCATGATTACCGCCAACGACCGGTTGCCATAGTGTTGCGCCACGCTTCGAAACAGCACATCGGCGCTCGGCCGGTGGCCGTTCTCCGGCTCGGCCTGGTTGGTATGAACCACCGCCGCCAGGGAGCGCTTCTCCACCGTAATGTGATAGTCACCCGGTGCTACTAAAACGCGCCCCGGGCGCAAGACGTCGCCTTCGGCAGCCTCCTTGACGTCCAAGGGGCAGATCCGGTTCAGGCTGGCGGCGAATTCCTCGGTAAAGCCGGCCGGCATATGCTGCACAATGACGATCGGCTGCTGCAAGTCGGGGTCAACCTTGGCCAGCATGTCGCGCAAGGCGTTCGGCCCGCCGGTGGAAATGCCGATGGCGATAATCTCGGTCGGCGCCGGCGAACGCAGGGGCGTGATCTTTGGCGCTTCGACCACAGTACGGCGCGGTTCGAAGACCGGCAGCTCAAAGAGGCGCTCCGGCGTCTCAAAATGGTAGCGCGGCGGCTCGCGCCCCCGCTGGCGCTGATACTGACTGCCGTAGGCCAGGACCATGCGCCCGAGCTCCCCAGCCACGGTATGGATATCCGACGAGATCGAGCCCGAAGGCTTGGTGATGAAGTCAGCCGCTCCCAGTGACAGGGCTTCCATGGTGATACGGGCGCCCTTCTGGGCAACGCTGGATAGGATGATGACCGGAATCTCGATGCCGAGCCGCTGGCGCTCCTTGAGGAACTCGATGCCGTTCATCTCTGGCATCTCGATATCCAGTACGATCACATCAGGATTGCAGCGCGGTATCTTCTGGAGCGCAAACACGCCGTTCATGGCCTTATCGGCCACCTTTAAACCTGGCGTAGTTTCAATGATCCTGGAAACCAGATTGCGCATCAGGGCAGAATCATCGACCACCAGCACGGAAACAAACTCGGCCACCTTGTCGCTGGGCATGGTCGTCAACTCCACTTCTTGTAAAAGCAAGCCCAATCCGTCTTCACGAACTCAAATCGAGTGTTCATACCAAAAAGCGATTCCGAATGACCGATAAAGAGGAAGGATTTCTGGGCCATGGCGTCCCAAAACCGCTCCACGGCGGCCTTTTGGGCCACTTCGTCGAAATAAATCAGAACATTACGACAAAACACGACATCGAGGTTGCGCGCGCCGGAATCGTTTTTTAAATTATGGTAATCGAAGCGGATAGTCTTCTTGATCTCGTCTTTAATCTGGTAGCCATTAGGCCGGCGCTCGAAATACTTGGCCAGGTAGTTCTCGGGGATACCAACGATCCGGCCGTCGGCGTAGAAGCCTTCCTTGCCGACCATGAGCGACTTGAGACTGATGTCCGAGGCGATAATCTCGAAAGTCCAGCCGATCGGCAACAATTCCTTAAGCAGCATGGCAATAGTGTATGGCTCTTCGCCCGTGGAGCAGCCGGCGCTCCAGAAACGTAGTTTACGATCAACGGTGTGTACTTTCAGCAGCTCGGAAATGACAAAGTGCTGCACGGCGTCAAAATGGGCTTGGTTGCGAAAAAACCGCGTCAGATTAGTGGTAACCGAATCAAGTAGCAGCTTAAGCTCCTCGCGGTCACTGGTAATAAGATTAAAGTATTCGCGCAGCGAGGTCAGTTTTTTGTCGCGCAGGCGCTCGCGTAAACGACTCTCCAGAATGGAACGGTTGGTGGCAGAAAAATGTATACCGCTTTCATCATATATAAGCTTGCGGTACATTTCAAAATCACTGTCTGCCAGTAAATCGGCCATTGGACGCCTCTCCGGACCAGACAGACCAGCCGGCCCCACTCGCAAGGATATCTCAAGTCTAGGATTCTGTTCTCCGGCTGTCAAGAGCGGCTACCTCCAAAAGGTTGACCTGGTCGAGCACCACCAAGGCAAGCAGCAGGCCAAAACAATACCGAATTCTACCAAATTTGCCTGAAAACCTCCAATACCTGCGTTACATTAGTTTTCATGAAGGAAACAATGGTAATGGTTCGATTGCACGCCGTTGCGATGCCATCACTGGAACTTGGCCCGATGGCCTTGCTCCAGGATCCTCGCTCCGAACGCCGTGTCTTGGTCAATATTGGCGCGTTTGAAGCCAGCTCCATCATCATGCACCTGGAGGGCATCAAGCCCGGCCGGCCGCTTACCCACCACCTTCTGGCCAGCATCATGCGTGAACAAAATCTGGTAATTACCTCCGTCGAAATCCATGCCGACCCGCCGCAGACCGGCGACGGCTTCAGCGCCAGCCTCAACTACCGTAAAGGCCTTTTCAAGCGCTCGCGCAATATCCGCCCCTCGGACGCCTTGGCCTTGGCCGTCGAAACCGACGCTCCAATCTACGTGAACGCCAGGATGCTGGAGGCCACGGCAGTTCTGTTTGACGATCTGCTGGACACACCGGATTCCATTCCCACCTGGTACTGCGACACCCAGCATCAACCACTCCACAAAGAACTGCTTTAACAGTGGCTTGAAAATTACGGCCAGCGGCAGCTTGCCAATGCCGCCAAGCTGCCGTACAATGACAGTAACATGAATTTCATAACCCGGTTCATAGAATTCTTGAAACACCTTTTTCAGCTGGACGATCCGCTCCAGGCAGAACTCAAAAAACTGGCCAAGGGCATTGCCCATATTAAGCCGCCGTATTACCGGCAGAAACACAACCTTGTCCTGCCCGGTTTTGCCCAGGACTTGTTCCTGTTCTGCTCGGCCCTCAAACCGCTGATGGACATGGCCGACCGCACCTTGGCCCATCCGGATCTGCGGGTCACCAAGCACTATTTCGACCACCTGATCGATTGCCGGCTGCCTACGGAAATTTTGGAACAGAAAAGCCTCTTCACCTATGAAGGTATGAAGGCCCGAATGGGCAATATAGTCCGGAGCGACGAGGTATTCGAGGGGATCAACCATGATTTCCAGACGTTCTTGCGCCACCTGGATAGCATGATGGGCGGGGACGTCAACACTGAACTGCAGGAGATGCAGCGCTTCGTAGAAATCTGCCGCCACGACTGGGAACGCACCCTCGGCTTCTTCGACCCCGGCATCAGCCTTGACAATAAAAACTACGGCCTCGACCCCCAACCCTGCGAAGGCGACCAGTTCTCGCCGGAAATGATCGATATCTATTTCCTGACCATGGATTTCAACTTCTCGGAAACCCTCTACCGGAATTTCATGTTGGTTTATGCAAAGCACGCCCCCGATACCGTAGCCAGCCAAGAGCAACGCATAACGGCAATTTTCAGCACCCTTAATAAAATATTGCAATTACGCCTATCAAGTGATATTCTATTAGCCTTGGCAAGGCTAACGAGGCATGACCCCGTCTACTCCCCGACGGTCAAGCACGATACTAATGACTTTATCAGCGACTATCGGCGGCGCATCATCAGCCAGTTTGAGAAGGACAGAGAGCGCCTGCAACGCGAGCGCCACGAAAACGCCATTGCCAAGGACATCAAGGAACTGTTCGGCGACCTCGAGATATACTCCGTAGAAGGTTATGACGACCACAACGACCAATACTTGCGCCGCGAAACCCCGATGGGGTTTACCCATATCAAGGCCGTGAGCATCTTGAAAACCTTTGTTCACGGCCTCTTCGACGAGCGGGTCAAGGAGACTATCAAGCGAATCCTGGTGGAGGGCTATTTCGACAATAAAGTGTATCAGAACAACCTGGCTAATATCCTCTATCAATGCGACCGCACCACCAACCGAATCGCCGGGTTTGAGAGCAACCTGAAGTCCAACAGTAAAAATAGCATCAATTCCATTCGCCGCTACATCGACGAAATCCGGCATGGCAAGGACATGATGCCTTTCCTGTCCCGCATGGTCGACGAAATAAACCATAACGCCCGTGAGATATGCGAAGACGAGACTGGCCTGTTCCAGATGCTCTCCGACGCCGTTGGAGAGCTGCTGGCCGACTACAAGAAGTCGAGCCCGGACATCGTCACCAATATCCGCACCATGGGCGGCGCCAGGAACAAGGAGTTGCTAGGCGCCCTGATCGCCGGACGTAATCTGCTCGATACCTTTGTCCGGGTGATGCGGAATTTCTCGGTTATCAAAATTTCCCCTATTCCGCTGATGGCGGCCGGACCCCCTCCAGGCGTGCCGCCACTGAAGCCGGTTGACTGACGCCTGAGCAAAGGCTCCATGCACCCTTGACGCTTAAATCGCAATGTGTTAAAAACTAGCATGAATACCGAAGGCAACGAATCCGGTCCTGCGCTCAAGCATCATTGCGGCCTGGCTGCGGTCCGGGCCGCTACTCCTGTCGACGTCCAGCAGAAGCTGTTTTACATGCTCTTTGCCCAGCAACACCGCGGGCAGGAAGCCTGCGGCATCGCCTGGCGCCACGGCAACGGTCTTCGTTTCGACAAGCGGCTAGGCATGGTTTCCGGCGCGGCGGAAAGCTGGCTCGCCGGCAAGGCTGAATCCACCGCCGGGATAGGCCACGTCCGCTACGCCACCCATGGCGGCGGGGGAATTGCCAACGCCCAGCCTGTGGTAGTCGACTGCAACAAGGGCAGCATCGCCCTGGCCCACAATGGCAACATTTCCAACAGCGACCGGCTACGAACCGCCCTTTTCGAGGGCGGTTCCATTTTTCAGACCACCAGCGACTCGGAAATCCTCCTGCACCGCATCAGCCGCAGCACGGCGGCCGGCAAGGAAGCCATTATCCGCGACGCCCTATCCGAGGTGGAAGGTGCCTACAGTCTGTGCGTCCTGTGGGACAACGACCTGATCGTCATACGCGACCCGATGGGCTTCCGACCACTTTACATCGCCCAGCACGAAGGGGCCTGGTACGCCGCCAGCGAAACCTGCGGGTTACGCGCCCTCGGCCCGCTGGACTGCCGCGAGGTGCAGCCTGGGGAATGCATCGTCATCGACGACGCTGGCCTACGCAGCTTCTTCCTGCCGGCAGCCAGCCGCCGGGCCCGTTGCATCTTCGAGCTGTTTTACTTTGCCCGGCCCGACTCAACCATCTTTGGACAATCCGTCTACCTGGCGCGCCAGTCGCTCGGCGCCGCCCTGGCCGAGCAGGACAACGCCGCCGGTTTCAAGCCGGACCTGGTGATGCCGGTGCCGGACTCGGGCACCCTGGCCGCCTTGGGCTACGCCGCCGTCGCCGGCGTGCCGTTCGCGCTCGGCCTGACGCGCAACCACTATGCCGGCCGCTCCTTCATCATGCCCACCAAAACCGAGCGCGAACTGGCGGTACGCATGAAGCTGCACGCCGTGCCCGAAGTGGTAGCCGGCAAGGACATCGCCATCATCGACGACTCGCTGGTACGGGGAACAACCTCAGGCATCATCGTCCGACTCCTCAAGGAAGCCGGCGCCCGGTCGGTCCATGTCCGGCTGTCCAGCCCCGAGCTGCGCTGGCCGTGTTACTACGGCATCGACATCCCGACCCGCGAAGAGTTGATCTCCAACCGCATGAACCCAGAACAAGTCGCCGCCTTCATCGCCGCCAACAGCGTGTGCTTCCTGCCGTTGGAAACCATGCGGCGCTGCTTGAAGGCGCCAGAGAACGAATTCTGCTGCGCCTGCTTCGACGGCCACTACCCGACACCACTTGGAGTCTGTCGGGCTTTGGAACGCGAAGAATGATTATCAGGAAAAATTGGGAAACAAATCTGAAGAATCCAGAAACGCGGAAGATTTTTCACGCTTTTTGGCCGAGCTCAGCGCCCCACGGCGTAAAATCGGTTCGTCAATCGGGCCATACAGGAAGTATGACCCTCAATCCTCATCAATTTTCCACTCGTGGCTCGCTTTCGCTGGGCCAAAATCCAAAACCCGACAGACTCCTAGCGTAATGATTTTTTCACGGAGGATACAATGGCTATAGATTACCGCACCGCTGGCGTAGACATGGAAAAAGGCGATGCCTTTGCCGACTTCATTAAAAACCTGCCGTCAGGGGCTGTCGACAAGGGCATCGGCGGCTTTGCCGGCGGCATTCCGCTGGGAAGCCTGACCGGCATGCGTGAACCGATGCTGATGTCTACCACCGACGGCGTCGGCACCAAATTGCTGGTAGCCAAAAAACTGGGCAAATGGGATACCATCGGCATTGACCTAGTGGCCATGAACGTCAATGACCTGATAGTCTGTGGTTGCAAGCCTCTTAACTTTCTGGATTACATAGCCTGCGGACGCATCGACGAAGCCAAGCTGCACGAAGTCATCAAGGGCATCGTGGCTGGCTGCGAACAGGCCGATTGCTTGCTAACCGGCGGCGAGACGGCCGAAATGCCGGATGTCTATGCCGACGACGACATCGATCTGGCCGGCTTCTGCACCGGCATCGTAGACAAGGCGGCCATGCTGCCGCGCCTGTCCGAGATTTCAGAGGGTAACGTCATTTTAGGGCTGCCTTCCAGCGGCGTGCATTCAAACGGCTACTCGTTAGCCCGCAAGTGCGTCGACGACAGCGACCTGGACACCTGGCGCGAGCTGCTGACGCCCACCCGCATCTACGTGCGCGAGCTGGGAAAGCTACTGGAAACCGGCAAAATCCTGGCGGCAGCCCACATCACTGGCTCTGGGCTGGACGGGAATTTCGAGCGCGTCATCCCTAAGCAGCTGCGCGGCGAATACAACTGGGCCTGGCCGCGCCCAGCTATCTTTGAGAAGATCGCCCGCGGCGGTAAGGTAAGCGAAGAAGAAATGCGCCGGGTCTTCAACCTGGGCGTCGGCATTGCCTTCGTGGTCAAGGCGGCTGATGCGGCAGCGGTTCGCCAGTTCGCGGCCGACAACAACATCGACTGCTTCGACGTCGGCCGCCTCGTCAAGGCCTGAGCGCGCCGGCATGGGCACGATCGCGGTTCTGGCCAGCGGCAACGGCAGCAATTTCGAGGCCATCGCCCAGGCTTGCCGGCCGGGTGGGGAACTTACCGGGCACCGCCTCGGCCTCTTGCTCTGCGACCGGCCGGAAGCTGCCGTAGTGAATCGCGCCGTCCGCTTGGGCGTGCCGGTTAAGCTGGTGGCCTACAAGGGTCGTCCGCGCGCCGAGGCCGAGGCCAAGCTGCAGTCCGCCATCGACGGCAGCGGCGCCGACCTGGTGGTGCTGGCCGGCTTCATGCGTATTCTGGGTAGCGGCTTTGTTGAACATTTCCGCGGCCGCCTGGTCAACATCCACCCCTCACTGCTACCACTCTGGCCAGGCAGCGAAGCCATCGCCCGGGCCTGGCAAGCCGGCGACAGCCAGTTCGGCGTCACGGTTCATTTCGTCGACGAGGGGATGGACACCGGGCTGATCATCGCCCAGCGCACCATCCCGCGCCGCGACAGCCTGGCCGCCACCGAGGCCGCCCTGCACGCCGTTGAGCACGAACTGTATCCAGAGGTTATCCGGCAGCTACTGGAAGAGTCAGGCGTCCTGCACTCCGCCCTCAGCCGACAGGCCGACCGTCCCAACGGCACTAGCCCCTGATGTCCGCCGCCTGGCTAGTTCCGCTCGAGGCCGTCCGCACCAACCTTACCGTCGTCAATTCACGCTTCATCAGCAGCCTGGCACCGGCCGGCAACGTCACCGAGGCCCGGCACTACATCCAAGTCATCCGCAAGGAATTCCCCGACGCCACACACCATGTGCCGGCCTTTATCATCGGCGGCGGCAACAGCGCCACCGAATCCTGCAGCGACGACGGTGAACCGTCCGGCACCGCCGGCCGACCCATCCTGACTGTTCTGAAAGGCTCCGGTCTGGGTAATGTCGTCCTGGTAATCAGCCGCTGGTTTGGCGGCACCCAGCTGGGCACCGGCGGCCTGGTCAAAGCCTATACCGAGGCCGCCCAGCAAGCACTGCGCCTCGTGAAACCAGCCAGGGAAGTGCTGGTGCACCGCCTGGAACTGACACTGCCCTACCCACTCTACGAACGAGTCAAGCTGGAAACGGCCGCCATCGGCGCCACGATTGTGCATGAAAATTTCGACGAAGCCGTTCACCTGGCTATCGAGCTGGCCGTTGAAAGCCTGGCCGACTACCAGAGGCGGCTCGACAGCCTCAGCTCTGGACGTCTGCAGCCGACTATCGTCGACAGCGGCATCCGCCGCCGGCCGGCGTAAGCCTCGCCCTAGTCAACGATCTCCGGCAACGGCGGCCGCCATTTCACGCTCAAAGGCCGCCTGCAATTCGGTTACCCGACCGACGTCCAGTGGCTCGCGCTCCAGCCTGAGTCCTTTAAGCTTGAAGCGGGCTAAGCCCAGGCCACCACGCGGCATGGTGTAGGGAACCACTTTACTGAGGGAATAAGCACCGCCGCCGGCGCGAAACGGAATCAGATAGGCGCGATCCAGCATTAGGTTTTCCGCTTGAGCAAACAACTCATAACGGCTGGACAAAACAGTTTCAGCGGCAGCCCGATTGATCAATTCGCGGAGTTCTGGATCGCTGAAGCCGGCGGACTGGCGGGCGGCAGCTGAATCCACGGCCACATTAAGCCGGCCGCCAAGCTCGACGATGCGGCCGAATTGGGCCAGCGGGTCGGCATAGGCAAAACGAAAGCTGGAATACAGCAGGTCGTAGCGATTCGGCAGGATGGCCTCGCTGTAGTCGTCTGCCACGAATTGACCCAAGACGATCTCGATATTGTCGGCGCCGAAGACTTCCAGCATCATGGCCTGGAAACGCCGAGCCGCGGCCGTACTGCGCGACTCGGCGGAATGGACATAGACAAGCTGCAAAGGCAGGCGCCCATCGGCCGCGAATTCGGCCACCGGGCGCAAGTCCACCACCCCCGGCGTCACGCCCCGGATATGGCCAGTTTCATCCAACAACTCGACCACGGCTTTGGCAAAATACTGGCGGGCCAATTCCGGATCATACGGATTGCCAGCCTGGCGCCATTCACGAACGCCAGGATAATCAGTATAGTCGCGCCCCTGCTCGTCAAAACAGTAACCCTCGGGAATGATGGTGCTGCGTACTAAGCCAGCTGGATTGACCGGGTCATCCAGGGACAGCAGCGCCTCATGGTCGATTCCGTAAAACAGGGCTTTGCGAAAATTCTGGTTACGGATGAAGGCGGCAAACTCCGGGTTGGCACTGGCGTAATTAGGATGCCACCAGGAGGTGACCGAACTCAGATCGGTCAGAACGGCCTTCTCACGGTTGGAGGTGTCAGTGATAGCTTGTACCTGTTCGGCGCTGAGAGTAGCCGAGGACAACTCGCCGCGCATGAACATGGCCAGCTCGGCGGCCGCGTCGGTGACCTTCTGCAGCTGCACCGTGCGGGCCGTGATATGCTGCCTATCCCAGTAATGATCGTTGCGGGTCAGGATTATTTCCTTATCACGCTGCCAGGTGGACAGGTAATACCCGCCCGAATAGAGCAGCCGGTCGGCGGCAGTCCCGAAGTCCTGGCCCATGCGGTCCAGAAACGCCTTTTCTACCGGGAAAAACAGCTCCATGGTCAGATAGGACAAAAAGAACGGCGTCGCTTGTTTAAGGCTATAGACCACCGTATAGCGATCAGCGGCCCGGACGCCGACGCTGCCGTCGAAGCTGCCCAGGAGCTGCTCGCGGCTGCGGTCGGTGATTAAGCCGGCAGCACTATCTACCAGGCTGTAGTAATAATCGTCAAGCCCGGCGATGACAGTGCACACCGCCCAGAGGTTACGGATGCCGTTGGCCGGATCGGCCACATAACGAAAGCCTTCCACGAAGTCATCGGCCGTGATCTCGTAATCGGTCTTGGCACCCGTAGAATCCACCCAGAATTGTCCTGGGCGCAGCCTGAAGGTCCAGGTTAAATTATCAGGGCTGACCACCCAACTCTCGGCCAAGGCCGGCACGTAGCGGCCAAAGCGGTCGTTTTCCACCAATTGATCCTGGGTGTTGGCCGCGACGCGCTGACCAGTGACCTCCGGGATCAGGAAATAATTCATGGTCGTGGCCTCGACAATATACGCGACATCATATTGCTCAATCGAGCGTAGGGAATTACCGCCGCAATTGAAAAGCAGGAGCACCTGAAAGGCCGCTAGAACGAAGATTACCTTGACACGTTTCATTAATCGAGCCTCCTTGGCCCAAGGCGGACTGCCGGTTACGAGTACCGCCCGGCCAAGCGTTGACCAGAAAAGCCAGTCCGGTTTCCCGATCCTACTATACTAGTAAAAATCGGCCCAACAAGCCAGGCCCCATTTATTGGAAGCGCGCCCCGCCCTCCGGTTTGGCCTGGACAAGCCGCGGCTGGTTCTGGCTGTCCACCAGGACTACTTTTGGCTGGTGGATGGCGGCTTCCGCGTCGTCGACCGTGCAGTACGAGGCAATAATGACCAAGTCACCCTTCTGCACCAGGCGAGCGGCGGCGCCATTCAGGCAGACCTCACCGGGCTGGCCGGCGATGACGTAGGTGGAAAAACGCTCACCGTTGTTGACATTATAAATGTCGACCCGTTCAAAAACCCGGAAGCCAGCCGCCACCCGCAATTCCGGGCTCAAGCTGATCGAACCTTCATAATCGAGCACCGCCCCGGTGACGGTAGCGCGATGGATTTTCCCCTTTAGCATTTCGTAACGCATAGCAAGCTCCTTGCGGCATTTAGGTACAGCATCAAAAGGGCGCCACGCGCCACCAGATCGGGTTGTAGTATGTCAGCCTCAGTCAGGCCCAGCCGGGAGGCCCAGCCGCCGGTCAACACCAGACGGTCACCGGCGGCAAAGCCTAGCCCGGCCAACAAGGCGCGCAGCATAGCCGGATAACCGTCGTGTAGGCCGTAGGCGATGCAGTCGGCGGTATTTCGGCCGGCACCTGCCAACTGGACGCGCCCGGCACCCCCGTCTCCAGCAACGCCGTTGGCTGCCGTGTCAACCAGTGGCAGCTGGGCCGTTTTGGAGCGCAGCGCCGCCAGCCAAGTACCGGGGCCAGGCACGATGTAGCCGCCGGCAAAGGTATCGTCGGCCGTAACTAGATCGACAGTGGTGGCGGTGCCGGCATCGATCACTACCAGGCGACCGGTAGGAAACAGCAGGCGGGCGGCAGCGGCGGCGGCCAGTCGGTCGGTGCCCAGCCGCCCTGGCTGGTCATACTGATTAGCCAGCCCGCAGGCCATGGTTGAACTTAGCGGCAGTGCCTCACAGCCGTAGGCCAAGCGGGCAGCCTCGCCGACCAGGCTAGCCAGCGCCGGCACCACCGAACAAATGGCGGCGGCCAGCGGTGGCTCGCAGCCAGCACCGCTAGCCGACCCGACGCTGGCCAAAGCCAGCTCAGCCAAAGCCAGCTCAGCCAGCGCCGCGCGCAGCCAGTCGGCCACCGTTGCCGCGTCGGCTGCCTGGGCGTTGGGTAGGCTGCGTTGATCAAGCAGCCGCGCCTGACGGGCAGAGTGTCGGGCGCGCTCGACGCTGTCCTGTCCCGCGGCAATTTCTGGCTCGGCGTCCACAGCGTAGAAACAGGCGTGGATATGGCTATTGCCGATATCGAAGACGACGACCGTGCTCACGCGCCGACACCTCGGGCAGTTGGATCGGCAATAGCAGCATCTGTCACAGCCGCCTCGGCCAGCTCAGCTACGGCGACCGCCAATTCGGCTAGGCTGGCGCCACGCCGTAATGGTTGCGGCAAGCGGGCTTCTAACGAAACATCGCCGCCGTTTTCCGGTCGCGGCGGTGCCAACACGGTAAAGCGGTGCTGGTCGCCATGGACGCCGTCCAGGTCATTCCAGATGACGCGGTCGACCTGTCCGCCGACGAAATAGCCAGCGGCGCGGCGGCAGCCATCGAGTTCGGCCTCGTGCACGGTCAGCTTGAAGCCGATCACGAAGGGCTGGCGCCGGCCGGCTGCCAGCGCCAAGGCTTTAACGGTGGGCAGTAGCTTGCGCGTCGGTTCCAGGCGCAGGCTGAAGCCGCTACTAGTCTCTTGCTTGGCGCTGGTAGCGCCGGCAGCCAGAAAGTAGTCGGAAACGGCGGCGGCGTGCACCACCGCGTCGTAATCGGCCCCGGCCAGCAGTTTGCCCAAGGCCTGTTCAAAATCCTCGTAGGTCCGGTAGCGGACGATGTCGGCGCCTTCGCAGTCCTGGGTAGCGGCGCTCTGGTGGGCCAGGTAACTGACCAGCCAACCGCGATCCAGTAGGGCTGCCACTGCGGCGGCGGCCGTCCGGCCGGACGAGGTGTTGACGATGGAGCGCACGGCGTCCACCGGCAGGGTCATGGCGCCGCCAGTCACCAAAGCCCGCGGCGGCGAAACGGCCGGGTTGGCCGTCCGCCGGGCCCGGGCCGTGTCGCGGGCCAGTTGGCGCACCAGGCCGCGCAGTATCGCTGGTTCGGCCAGGCGCCCTATACCGGTATCACCGCAGGCCAGCCGCCCCGAGTCGCCATGGACGATACGGCAGCCCCAGCCTTCCAGGGTACGCAGACTGGCTTGGGTGGCGGGATGCAGCATCATGTTAGTGTTAGCGGCCGGCGCGATCCAGAACGGCTTCTCGAAGTTGTTAGCCAGGAAAGTAGCGCCGATCAAGTCCTGGGCCAAACCAGCGGCCAGCTGGTTGATACGGTTGGCGGTGGCTGGATAAAAAATAAACATGTCGGCCCAGCGGCGCAGCGAAATGTGCGTCTTGCTCTCGCGTGGCGCCCACAGGCTGGTAAATACTTTGCGGTCGGTCAATCCCTCGAAGCTGGCGCTGCCCACGAAGCGCAGCGCCGACTTGGTGGCGATGACCTGCACCGGGTGCCCATCCTTCAAAAGCAGGCTGATCAGCTCGCAAGCCTTGTAGCAGGCAATGGAGCCGGAGACTATCAGCGCGATATTGAGGGCGGCGCCCCGAGGTAGGCGGACCGCCCCGGTCGTTGGCGCGAAGGTCTCATTCAGGTCAGACATCGGTCGCCTCCCCGGTGGCCGTCAGGCCGATGTTGTCGATCAGCCGGATACCGCTAAAACGGATGGCGGCGATGCGACGGCGTATTCCACGCGCTGCATCGGCGATATCGGCCACGTAATCGACCTCGAAGCCGGCCGCCAGCAAGCGTTGCCGCGCCTGGTCGGCACTCGTACCATCCACCAGCGCCCGGTGAAAGGCGCCGGCCGCCACCCGGTCGGTTAGGGACAGGCGCTCGTTGCGCGAGCTCATGGCCAAGCCGTTAGCCTCGCGCACGATGGGGCAGGGTACGATGGCCGTGGGAACGAAGAAGGCGGCGGCCATGTCGCGTACCAGCATGTACTGCTGGTAATCCTTCTCGCCGAAGTAGGCCGCGTCGGCGCCGGTCAGCTGCAACAGCTTGAGTACCACGGTCAGTACACCGTCGAAGTGGCCAGGCCGGTGCGCACCGCAATACAGCCGCGACAGCTCGACCTCGCTCATCCGGAAGCGGTAGCTGTCCGGGTAAATACCGTCATATGCCGGGGCAAACACCGCCGTGACGCCGACGCTGGCCAGTTTGTGCAAGTCCGCCTCGAGAACACGTGGATAGGCGGCTAAATCAGCTTGGTCGTTGAATTGGGTCGGATTGACGAAGATGGAGACCACCACATTAGCATTACCGGCAACAATGGCTTGGCGGCAAAGCGACAGATGGCCGGCATGCAAGGCGCCCATGGTGGGAACAAAGCCCAGGCCGCCATAGGCGCGCAGACTGCGGCAGAAGGCCCGCCATTCCGCCGGGTCATGGATGACGCGCGGCAGGTGGCCGGAAACGGTATCGCTCATATCGGTCTCCCGCTCGCAGAAAGGAGCGGTACGGCCACTACGCGCCAAGCAGGCAGGAAAAACGCAGTTCCGTACGCCGGTACCCGCCACGCAGGGTCGAGTCCTCTCTGGAGACTTGCATAAACATGGCCGGTTAATGAACCCACTCCAGTTGACTAGCATCGCAGCGGCGACATAGCCATACCGGGTGGATCCCATCCGACTCTGCAATAATACTCAATAAATGGCCGCCGGGTCAATGAAGGTCAATGAACCCGGTGGCCGCGACTCAGGCCATCAGTGGCAGTCGCCAACTTGCCGCCAGGGTCATGGCACCGGCCAGGTAGCCGTATCGGTCTGCCAGACGAAGGTTGGGTAATAACCGGAGTTGATGACCCAGTCACCAGGCGCCACCCCGAAAGACCACGAATTGCCCACCAGATAAGCCTGCAACTGCAAGTTAGCCGAGGTAATGACTACGCCTAGAGTATTGTCGGTGGCCAGGAAGAAGCTGTTGTTGATCGGCCCGATACCATTGATACCTATCAAGCCACCAAAATTAGTGGTACCGCTAACGCTGCCGATTGCATAGCTATTGGTGACAGTGCCAGTATTCAAAGCACCTACCAGACCACCGACATTGCTGTCGCCATAGACGTCCGCCGTCGAGTAGCAGTTGGATATGACAGCGGTATTATCCACCCAGCCCACCAAGCCACCAATACTGGCTTGCGTACTTATGGCTAAATTCACACTGCCTCGGGTAAAGCTGCTTTGAATCTGGGTCGTGCCCAAGGCTTCGCCGACCAAGCCACCACCGCTATTGATCGCCGTTATAGTGCCAATTACCGCGCAGTTGCTGATCTGGGTGGCACCATCCGCCGAGCTGGCCAAACCACCTACCACGTTACCTCCAGAAACATTGACATTAGTCAGACGCAGATTCTTTATCACAGCGCCGTTGAGTACGCCAAATAAGCCAACATTATTGCTGGCGCCGGTAACCGTCAAGTTACTGAGGGCGAAACCGGCGCCATCCATACCGCCAGTGAAAGGTGTTCCCGCTGGCCCTATGGCCGCCCAGTTCGGATTTGAGGTCATATCGATATTCGCTATCAGTACAAAGAAGCTGCCCAGAAAGTAACGCATGTTGTCCAGCTGCATTAGGCTAAGAACCTGATACGGGGTGCCGACCAAACCGTCACCCCCTGCGAAATCCGGCTCGAAGTTGGCCGTGATGGCAACATTGGCAAGCCCGACAAGATAGGTCGTGCTGGAAGAGCTTGGATTAGCTACCGCCGCGCCGGTCCAGTTCAAGAAACGGTAGCCGGGATTTGGGGTAGCCGTCAGGGGAAGCGTGGCGCCAGGGCTGTATTCAGCGCTACCGATTGGATTGGTTATACCATTAGCAGCGGAATTGACTGTTACCGAAACGGTCTTAGCCACCGTGATGGTATAGTCCTTGGTAGTACCATTCTGGGCCGTGACCCGGACCACGATGGTATTGTTGCCGCTGGGACTATCCAGCATCAGCGAGGGCGAGGGCATGCCGGAAGCCAGAGCCATCCAGGACCCGCCGTTGACCTGCGCCTCCATAGTAGCGAAAGTATCCTGCTCGGTGGCCGTGACGGTAGTCATTGAGGTCATGCTGTCGGCCACAGTAGCGGTATAGGTGACGACGCCGGAATCGAAGGTTTCCACCATGGTAAGCGGCACGGCCATTGATAAGGCCGCCAGATTGTTGTTGCTGCTGGCCGGCAAACTGGTCACCATGACGCTGTATTCCTGAGTCGAGGCATCGCCGGCCGTGACGGTATACGTCACCGGGAGGGTAAAATCGACTGCCGTCATAGTCGTCGGGGAAACGCTGGCTCCCGTGTGCACGATATCCGGTTTCAGGCCAGTCACGATGACAGCAAAGGGCACCGCCAAGCTAATGGTATGCGCTCCCTCGTCGATGACGCCAGTCACGTCGCTTAATAAACCGGCACCTACATTCAGGCTAGAGTTGAAATCGAAGGCCGTGATGGCTTTGCTGGAATTGGATGCGATGCTAACTGTTACATTAAAAACCTGCGTAGCTCCACTCTGGGCGGTAACAGTATATGGCACTATCGCGTTAAAATTAATCGATACGCCACTGGCCGGGGAGACGCTGGCGCCATTGTGGACGATGGTCGGCGTCATGGCCGTCAGAATGCCGGGCGAAGTGCCGAAGGGCAGCACCACATTGACGATACCAGTCCCAACCGTCCCGTACACCTCGGTTACCGGCAGGCTGCCGTTATCAGCCTTGGTAAAATAGAACTCCAGAATTGAATTGGTGGTGGCAGGCTGCACCGTGACGTTCACCGAATAGCCCCGCGTAGTTCCATCGGCCGCGGTTACGGTATACGGGACATTAGGGCTGGAGAAGTCTTGCGCACTGTTGGAGGCCGGCAAGACTCTGGTTCCGGTGATGCCGATGGTCGGGGCCAAATTGGTCAGGATGGTACCAAAGGGGACAGTTAGATTGATAGAGTTGGCTGCCTGATTGATAGTGCCAACGACATTAGCGCTAAGGCCGGCGCCGGCGTTGGGCGTCAGCGTCCAGTCCAGGATGAAACTCGTAATGCTCTTGACGTCCCCGCCGGGCAGGAAAAGGCTCAGTTCGCTGAAGGCCACCGTGGCGTCGGAGCCGTTGTACAGAATCAGGTAATGGGTGCCGGCCACCGCCGCAGCGTGCGCCAGTTTGATAATGCCGGGGAACGAATAGTCGGGGGTTAAGGCTGTCAGTTTACTGCCATCCGGCTTGCGGACGTCGATGTACAACTGGCTGGTTTCCATGCTGGTGCCGATGCCCAAGCCAACCGACTCGGTGCTGCCAGCGGCGGCCGTCACCGACCAGGCCGGCACGTCATAAGCCAGAATCATGCTCTTGCCGGCGTCCAGGGTGCGGGTGAGCGGCGTGGTCAGGCTCAGGCCGGTACTATCCAGGGCCGGATGGGTGGCGGCTGGCAGCAGCTGCAGCTCTACGGCCGGCGGATTCTCGTCGGCGAAGGTCAGCGCGGCCGACACGGCGGAAGCGATGACCGCCGTCCCCTCACGAACCTCGGCCCGAATGATCAGCGCCACGTTTTTAGGCAGGGTCAATGCCGAGGAATTGCCTTCGAGGGTGATGTCGCCACTGACGGCATCGGTTCGGCGTGTAATAGCCAGCGTTTCGGACAAAATCTGAGCGCCGCCCTCCGTCTGACTGACGATCAAGTAGACTGTGGCGGTGTCGGGCAGCAGGAAGCGGCTGCCGTCACTGGCCGGAGCGGCCAGCTGGGTTTCCAGGCTGGTGCCGGACAGGAAGGCCGCCTGTAGCGACAAGCGCACGCTGGTGGTCACTTCATCATCGAACCAGGCAGCCAGTGGCGAAGTGCAACCCACCGCCACCAAGGCGACTACCAATACCAAACCCAATCTAACACGCATAGCCTTACCGTCAGACATAGCTACCCCCTGGCGAAAAACCGTCACCTTAGAAATATAGTACGCATCATTCAAAATATCAACATTATGGAGATAATTTAGCTTTGCGATAAAACCTTAGTGCGCTTGGTTGCACTGGAAAGCCGGCCTCCAAGAAAAGGGCCCGGATGGAAGCGCCCGGGGCCGAAAAAACTCAGAATTTGTAAGCTCAGGGCGATGCGTACTGCCAGGCGCTGATCGACCAGTACCAAGGTTGACCGGCGCTATCATAGCCGCGCAAGCGGCCATCACCGTCCCAACGCCGCATGTCGCGCCGCGGGCGGCTGAGGGCAGCGGAATCGTCCCAGTCGGCCACCATATCCAGGCCACCGTTGTGCGGCGCCGGTTGGATCGCAGTTGGGCAGCGTATCCTCGGCGCAGTTGTCGCCGGACATGTCCGCCGCGCTTGGCAGGTCGAAAACCGCGTCGGTGGCCGAGTCGATGACCTGGCCGCGGTTGAATACGCCATCAATCCAGCTGCCTTCCTGCTAGTTTCATCCGAGCCGACGGCACTGTACAAGTAATTAGCGCGCAGTTCTCTCAAATTGTAGCTGCCATAGTGCTTCAGCGCCTGAAACAGCCGGGCATTAGGATCGCCCGTGATACCCAGCGCGCTGTCCTGGCCGATCAGGTTGCTGCCTGCAAAGCCTTCAGCGGCAGTGTCAGCCTGAGAACGCCTGGCGGCCAGCTTGTTGCCGGCCACCAGCACCCGCTCGGTCAGGGAGGTGGTGCGCGCATACCGGCCGGTCGCATTCAGGGGGTGTAGAAGCCAGGATGGCCGGCCAACCCGTCCAGGGTGACTGGCACGATCTCGTTGTTCAGGATAACGGTCCCCCTGGACGCCTTCTGGTACAGGCCGAAGAAAGAATGGGTTCTGGTGGCGGTGATGGCATTGTTCAAATTCACCTCCGAGCCGCGCCTCCGGCAATGCGCTAGAATCATGGCGCAGTCTGGCTGTACTGGATGGTGAATCCGTCGAGCGTCAAGTTAGGGTCGGTAATCTGGGCATTCTGGACCAGATCGGCCGATGTACCGACCCAGACGCGTTCCAACACGGTCGGATTACCGGCGATGTAACGCGGCCAGCCGCCGGCAAAGCCACCGTAAACCGACTTGTAGCTACCCAAGGAAAGCGTCGAGTTCAAGGAGTAGGTGCCGGTTGCCATGATATAACGCTCCGGCACTGCGTTGACTCCATTATTATAAAAATCGGTGAATTCGTCGACAAATGCCGGGGAGACTCGTGTACCGCTGGTCAGGACAGGACTGCCCAACCGGTTGAGGGCGGCGGCGTAAACGTAAAAGTCACCCAAACCATAACCAGCGGAAACCGAAAATTCGTTCCAGGTATCGCTGGGATTGAAATTCAGCCGAACCAGGATATCGCCGCCGGGGGCCGACCGATGGCAGTTCGAATCGGTATCGCGCGTCGCTCAAGTACAGGTCGGACAGCTCAAGGCTGACGCAGGCCAGCGTCAGCACATTCGGGCCAGCCTGCAAGGCGGCCGCCTGGTCGGTGGTGCCAGGCGCCGGATACGAGTAGGCATAGTTGCGCAGGCGGGCTGAGCTGATTTCGGGATTGGCGCTGCGGATCCCGTTCATGTAGATCGGTTCACCGCTGTTGGCGGGCTGGGGCGGTACGACAAAGATGTTGTTGCAGACCAGAGTGTTGCCAGCCGTGTTCAGGCTCAGGCTGGCGCGCGTGGCCACGTATTGAGTACTATTATAGGCAGCGCTGACGCGGCCGGCCAGAATGGTGTTGTTAACGATCAAGCCGCCGCCCAGGGTATCACCGCGCAGGCCGTTAAGTTGATGCTAGGTAAATCAAATCTGGTATCTGTTGACATTTATCTAAACATTTAATACATTTGTGTAATGAAAACCATAAACACCCAAGCCACCGTACCGGAGCTCAAACAGGGTTGGCTGGTCGACCCGGCCAATGGCAGCCGGATTTGCCTGTTTTGCGGCCGCAAATTCGAGCGCGGCCAGATCTACCCGGTCGGCGCGCAGCTGTTCAACAGCCGGGCCGCCGTCGAACGGCACATTATCGACCAGCATGGTGGCGCCTTCGCGGCCCTGATGCAGGATAGCGGCAAGGCGGCCGGCCTGTCGGACATCCAGGCCACGGTGCTAGCTGGTCTGGCCAGAGGCGCCGACGACGCCAGTATCGCCGCCAACCTGGACAACCGCGCCCTGTCCACGGTACGCGCCCACCGCCGCAACCTGCGCCTGCGCTACGAGGAGGCCAAGCTGTTCGTGGCCGCCATGGAATTGGCTATGACCGGCGCCCACCACGACCACCGGTTCGTCGACTTCGGGCCGGAGCTGCCGATCCATGACGAGCGCAGCCAGGTGACCAGCGCCGAGGCCGACCAGGTGGTCGCCAAATACTTCCGCCCGGACGGCAGCCTGGAGCGCATTCCGCCCAAGGAGAAGCAGAAGCTAATCATCTTGAATCGGCTGCAGGCGCTGTTCGAACCGGGCCGGGAATATAGCGACGCCGAAGTGCGTGCCATCCTGGGCCGGGTCAACGAGGACCACGCTATGCTGCGCCGTTACCTGGTAGACTACCGTTTCCTGTCGCGCAACGCCGACGGCAGCAAGTACTGGCGCTAGCCACCGCCGGCCTGGTCGCTCAGAGCCGGAACAATAGGTCCTCATAAGTGGGCAGCGGCCAGGCGTCCTTGGCGACCAGTTTTTCCAGCGGGTCGACCCGGGCGCGCAAGGCGACCATCTGCGGCACCACCTTGTCCAGGAACAGCTTGGCGCGGGCTAGTTCGCCGGCCGTCTCCTGGGCCTCGGCCAGGACGCGCTCCAGGCGGTCGGCTTCATCCACGCTTTCCTGCAGCAACTCGGCCAGGCGCTTGGCGCGTTTCTCTTGCGGCGCGCTGATGGCGCCGATGGCCGCCAGGCTGCCAGCGGCTTGTGCCAGGCTGCCGGCAAAGGCCGTGCCGGCCGGGAAGACCTGTCGCCGTACCATATCGATCATGACGCCGGCCTCGATGTTGATCTGCTTGGAGTACTTTTCCAGATAGATATGGTAGCGGCTCTCCAGCTCGGCCCGCGTCAACACCAGATGCGTCTCGAACAGCTCCACAGTGGCTGGCTGCACCAGTACGGCCAGGGCGTCGACGGTGCTGCGAATATTGGGCAGCCCGCGACGGGCCGCTTCGGCCACCCAGTCCTCAGCGTAGCCGTTGCCGTTGAACACCACGCGGCGGTGGCGGCCGTAATATTCCTTTATCAAGGCCTGCATGGTACCGGCCTTGTCGGCGGCGGCTTCCAGGCGGTCGGCGAACTCGGCCAGTACCTGGCTGACGGCGGTATTGAGGTAGGTGTTGGCCGTGGCGATTGACTGGCTGGAGCCGACCATACGGAACTCGAATTTGTTGCCAGTGAAGGCGAAGGGGCTGGTGCGGTTGCGGTCGGACAAGTCCAACGGCAGGCTGGGCAAGCTGGTAACGCCCAGCTGCATACGCAGGTCGCCGCGACTAGCCGCGGCCTTGCCGTCGGCCAGGGCATCCAGTACGTCGCTGAGCACGCTGCCGAAAAAGATCGAGATGATGGCCGGCGGAGCCTCGTTGGCCCCCAGGCGGTGGTCGTTACCGGCGGTAGCGGCCGCCGAGCGGATCAGCGTCGCGTAGCGGTCCACTGCCGCCACCACTGCCGCCGCGAACAACAGGAAGCGGGCGTTGGCCGACGGATCATCACCCGGCTCCAAGAGATTCAGGCCGTCGTCAGTGGCCAATGACCAGTTGTTATGCTTGCCTGAGCCGTTGACGCCGGCGAAGGGTTTTTCGTGAAGCAAGGCCTCCATGCCGTGGCGCCGGGCCACCTTCTGGATGGTCTCCATGACCAGCTGGTTGGCGTCGGCCGCCACGTTGGAGCTGGCGTAGATCGGCGCCAACTCGAACTGGTTGGGCGCCACCTCGTTGTGCTGGGTCTTGGCCGCCACGCCCACCTTCCACAATTCGTAGTTCAGCTCGCGCATGAACAGGGCCACCCGCTCCTTGATGGCGCCGTAGTAGTGGTCCTCCATCTCCTGGCCCTTGGCCGGCATCGAGCCGAAAACGGTTCGCCCGGTCAGCAGCAGATCAGGCCGGCGGTCGAAGAGCGCCTTGTCCACCAGGAAGTATTCCTGCTCCGGCCCCATGGTGCTGATGACGCGGGTTGAAGCTGTATTGCCAAGCGCCCGCAGGACGCGCATCGCCTGGCGGTTGATGGCGGCCATCGCCTTCAGCAGCGGCACCTTTTTGTCCAGGGCATGGCCGTAGTAGCCAACGAAAGCCGTCGGTATGCACAGCGTGGTGCCGGTTGGATCCTGCTTCAGGAAGGCCGGGCTAGTGGTATCCCAGGCGGTGTAGCCTCGGGCCTCGAAGGTGGCACGCAGGCCACCGGACGGGAAGCTGGAGGCATCCGGCTCGCCCTTGATCAATTCTTTACCCGAAAATTCCATCAGCACCTTGCCCTCGGCGGTGGGGGCGATGAAGGACTCGTGCTTTTCGGCGGTCAAGCCGGTCAACGGCTGGAACCAGTGCGTGTAATGGGTGGCGCCTTTCTCGATGGCCCAGTCCTTCATGGCGCCGGCCACCACCTCGGCCACTTCCAGCGTCAGTTCCTTGTCGCCGCTCTGAACTTCCAGCAGCTCGCGGAAGACGTTCTTGGGCAGGCGTTCGCGCATGACGGCGTTAGAGAAGCTGTTGATGCCGAAAACGCTGGTGACTGGCGTTTGGCTGAAATCGATACAACTGTTCATGATGGCTCCTGGCAGCGGATTGACGGCGCTTGCGGCCGTTGGCTGTAGTAAAGCACGTAGCGTGCCAACATGCGATAAACGCCAGGCAATCGATTAATTGGATATTAGAAAGGTAATTAATCAGAAGACTGCTTCCGCGCTTCATAGTCACTTAATCCAAATAACTACAAATATGTAAGTAATCAGTATTAACCTACATATTTGTAGGCCTGGTGACTAGGTGGATCAACCAAACGCCATTCCTGGTCAGCGGCCGCGCCGGTAAGCGCGCCAGTCGATGGCGTAGTGGTGGACACGCAGCCCCATCTGGCGCTCACTGATGCCCAGACGTCGGGCGGAAGCCGCCATATTGCCGGCTTCCAGCTTGAGGGCCTCGACGATCAGCTCGCGCTCCAGGCGGGCCAAGGCCGCCTCCAGGGTGGAAGCGGGCTCGGTGTGGGTCGAGGCGGCCGATTGTAAGCTGGGTGGCAGATGCCAAGCGTGGATAACCGCGTCACTGGACAAAATCACCGCCCGCTCGACGCAATTCTCCAGCTCACGGACGTTACCCGGCCAGTGGTAGCTGGTCAGCAAGTCGATGGCCGGGCTGGACAGGCGGGCGATGCGCTTGTGGTTGCGCGTCGCGTACTTGGCGACGAACCAGTCGGCCAGTAGCATGATATCGCTCTTGCGCTGGCGCAGCGGCGGCAGCTGCAACGGGAAAACGTTCAGGCGGTAGAACAGGTCGGCCCGGAAGCGGCCGGCGGCCACCTCGGCTTCCAGCTGGCGATTGGTAGCGGCGATCACGCGCACGTCCAGCGGCAGCGGCCGACTACCGCCGACGCGTTCGAATTCGCGCTCCTGCAGCACCCGCAGCAGCTTGACCTGGACTGCCGGCGAGAGGTCGCCAATCTCGTCCAGGAAGATGGTACCGCCGTCAGCCAACTCAAAGCGACCCTTGCGCTGGCCAACGGCGCCGGTAAAAGCGCCTTTTTCGTGGCCAAACAGCTCGCTCTCGATGACCGACTCCGGCAAGGCGGCGCAGTTCACCTTAATGAAGGGCTGCCGGGCGCGGCGCGAGCCGCGGTGGATATCGGCCGCGCACAATTCCTTACCGGTGCCGCTCTCGCCCAGGATGAGCACGGTGGCTTCGGTAGCCGCCACCTGGGAAAGCAACTGGAAAACAGCCTGCATGGCCGCGCTGGTGCCGATCAGATGGCCGAAGGGGCTGCGACCCAGACTAGCCAGGGCCGCCAGGGCGACACTCCCGTCGGCGGCTGTCGAGTCGTCTGCCAGCGCCTTCTCCCCGGCAACGCTTACCCAGCCAGCCACGCCATTGTCACTTCCAGCGGCCAGGGGCGGCCGACTGGTTAGACCCACCAGTTGACGGCGCAGGTGGAGCTTGACGGCCAGGAGACTAGCCACCTCGGCCAGAAAGGCCAGCGCTTCCGGCAGTACCAGAGCGGCGGCCGGCAGCTCGCTGCCGACCGCCAGACCAGCGCCCAGGAGCCCGACCACCTTATCCGCCTCCAGTAGGGGCACGCACCAGCGGCAACCCTGACCAGCGGCCTGCCCGGTCTCGTATACCCGACCAGCCAAACCCTGTCCGAGATGAATAACCGCCCCGCAAGCCATTCCGGCGCCACTCTGGGATAACACCACGCGCAGGCCGCTGGCCGTATCGGTGCGCAGCGCCAGCCAAACCTGCCGCAAGTCGCCAGTACTGCCCAAGCGGTCCAGAAAGATCGGCAGAACCGCTTCCAATTGAGCGGAGCTGTCCAGCAGGCGACTAAAGTCGAGTAGTAGGCTCAAGTGGTCGCGCTGGCGACGCAGGCGCTGGCTCGCTTGGTTGCTCGGATCCGGAAAGTAGTCCATAGCTGAAAATACTACAAATATGTAGGAATACACAAGCCGACAACCGGCAAGCCGCTAAATCAGGCTGCCGGACGGCGCAGCTTCCGGACGGTGGAGCGGATACTGAACAGCAAGGTCACCAGCAACGGCGCAGCGAAAGCCCAGGGCAGCACACTAACCAGGACCGCAGAACCGGTCAGGCTTTTCAGGTACGCCAGGTCGACCAGGTGGCCGACGCCGCGCGCCAGCAGGTACAGCAGGATGCCACAGTCAAAAATGGCCAAGCCGATCTCGGCCCGGCGCAGCCCGACGGCCAGACGGGCCGGCCAGAAGCCGGCCGCCTGGTACAGGAAATCAGCCGCGAACCTGACCAGCAACAGAGGCGTCAGGCGGCGCAGTCCGGCGCCGAACAAGCCCAACAGGGTACAGCCGCCGCCGGGTGGGCAAACTTGGGCGCTGCCGTACAGCCGGGCCAGCAGGGCCATAGTCACGCCGGTCAAGACCAGGCCGATTACTAGGTCGCGCTTGCGCGGCGTTTCTGCCGGCGAGGCGGCCGACGGGACGGCCGACGTCGATTGATCCGACTTGTCCGGCTGACCCGGTTGGTTCGATTCGGCGGATGGCTTGGTCATGGTCAACTCCTTGTTCCTTCAGTGGCCCTGGCCCAGAGCCATATTGCGGCCGTGCTCCAAGAGCGGTGCGCATAGCCGGGCGCAAAGACTGGCAGCGCGGACGCTGCCCGGCGCGTTCACCACGTAGGTGGTGCCGCGCAGGCCGGCAGCGGCCCGGCTGAAAACGGCGTGCGGCGTTTCCTTGAGCGACTCGGCGCGCAGGTACTCGGCCAGGCCGGGCAGCTCGCGGTCGATGAAGTCGCGCGTCGCCTCCGGCGTCACGTCGCGCGGGGCCGGGCCGGTACCACCGGTAGTAAATATCCAGTCACAGTCGATTTGGGCTTGCAGGGCGGCCAGGATGGCGGCCCGCTCGTCCGGCACCACACAGGCCACGGTCTGGAGGTCGGGCACGGCGGCGGTCAAGGCTTCCAGCATGGCCGGGCCGGACAAATCAGCATACTCGCCGCGACTGGCCCGGTCAGATACGGTAATGACAGCGACTTTCATGGTCGATCCAGCCTTCCTTGATTACTTTGGCGAAAATACCCTTACGCGGCATGACGCAATCGCCGACGGCCTGGTAGATGGCGCAACCGTGGTGGCACTCCTTGCCGATCTGCGTCACCTCCAGCTCGGCCTCGCCCAGGTAGAGGCGGGCGCCTATTGGTAAGGCCGACAGGTCAAGACCGCGGGTGGTGATGTTCTCGGCGAAGATGCCGGGGTCCAGTTCCACGCCCTTGCCGCGCATCACTTCAATATCCTCGTCGGCCAGCAGCGACACCTGACGGTGCCAATTGCGGGCGTGGGCATCGCCCTCGATGCCATGGTCAACCTTCAGAAAAACCCGTTCCACGGTCTGCTTGCGCACGCCGACAACCTCGGAAACATTGACGGCCACCAGTGAAAAGGCGCCGGTCGGCGGCAATAACAGGGTAGCGTTCGGGGTAGTCAGGCGGGCGTTCGGGTCAGCCGGCTTGACCTGGTCAGCAGATGCGGGCATCGGGAGCCTCCTTGGTTTTTTCCAGTAAATGCAACTTGTCGATGGACATAGCCTTGTCGACCGCCTTACACATGTCATAAATAGTTAACGCCGCCACGCTGGCGGCGGTCAGGGCTTCCATCTCGATACCGGTCTTATCAGTACAGACCGCCAGGCTCTCGATGTCGATCCGGTCGGCGTGGACCGTGAACTCGACGGCAATGCGGTCGATCTCTATGTTGTGGCAGAGCGGGATCAGTTCGGCGGTCTTCTTGCCGGCCATAATGCCGGCGATACGCGCCGTGGCTAGGACATCGCCCTTGGCCAGCGAGTTGGCCTTGATCAGGGCGACGGTGCTGGCCGCCAAATGGACACTGCAGGCTGCCCGAGCGGTACGCCGCACCCGCGGCTTGCCGGAAACATCGACCATACTGGCCTGGCCGGCGCCATCGACATGGGTCAGGAATTTGCTGTCTGCCATGCTCAGCCTCCTATGCTGTTCACGAAATGGTGGCTGGCCTGCTGACCACAAGGTGGTTTCAAGGCCACGCAAGCCCGCAACGAGCCTTCGATATCCGACCAATCGACCGGCAGGGTGGCATCGCCATGCAGGCAAGGCCGCAGCTGGCCATCGGCCAGCAGGCGGATGCGGTTGCAGTCGTCGCAGGGCGGCGGCCGCATGAAATCTCCGTCGTCGCGCTTGGGTTCGTCCAGGCGGTACTGGCGGATGGTTTGCACGGCGCAGCCCAGGCTGGCGGCGAAGGCCTCGATGGCCGGCAACTCGTCTATGCCGGAGGCCGGTTGCAGGACAGCCGACGCCGGGGCATCTGCCACTGGATCGGCCTGCCCAGCCTGCCCGGCAGGACAGCCACTGCCCTGCCCCGTACCGACCACCACATTCAGCTTGACCGGTAGACCGGCGGCCCGCGCCGCGCGTATGCCGGCCAAGGCCTCTGACAACTGGCCGCCCCGTGTCATGTATTCATAACGGGTCGGGTCAAGGGTGTCAAGCGATATATTTACCGACGTCAGGCCGCTAGCCGCCAAGTCGGAAGCCAGCGGCAGCAAGAGGATGCCGTTGGTGGTCATGCCCAGCTGACTGATGCCGGGAATGCCGGCCAGCAAGCGCACCAGCCCGACCATGCCCTTGCGAGCTAGCGGCTCGCCGCCGGTTAAGCGCACCTTGTCGAAGCCAAGGCCGGCCGCCACCGTTACCAAACGCGTTATTTGTTCGTAACTAAGGATGCTGTCGTGCGGCAGCCAGGGGACACCCTCGGCCGGCATACAGTAACGGCAGCGCAGGTTGCAGCGATCGGTGACCGAAACGCGCAGGTAATGGATGCGCCTACCGTATGAGTCGAACATCGACCAGTTCCCCCGCGGACAGTTCCGCCACCCCCACCGCCAGGCAGATGAAGCCATCGACCGCCGCCAGGGCCTGGATAGCCGATGAGCCGCCGTATGGCACGATCTCGACGCCGTGCTCACCCAAGCAAACCGGCAGGAATTCAGCGCGGTCCAGCTGCTTGCGCCGGATTGTACTGACCAGCGGCAGGCGGACGGTTAGCGGGCGGTAGTCCAGGCCGGCCAACCTGGCCAACAGTGGCTTGACCAGCACCTCGGTATTTACGAACACCGACACCGGATTACCCGGCAGCCCGATGACGTGACAGCCGGAAGCCTCGTGGAAACCGAAGAAGGTCGGCTTGCCGGGACGCATGGCCACACCGTGAAATATTTCCTTTACGCCGAGTTGAACCAAGGCCCGCGGCACGTAGTCGAAGTCGCCCATCGAGACGCCGCCGGACAGCACTAGCAGCTGCCGGCCCTCCAGCGCCGCGGCCAAGGCGTCCAGCGTGGCCTGGTAATCATCGGGCACCGTGCCGCAATCCTCGGGCTGGCAGGCGTAGCCGGCCAGGTGGGCCAGCAGCTGCGGCCGATTGGAATCGTAGATGCTAGAACCGTGCAGCGGCTGGCCGGCTTCGACCAGCTCGGTGCCGGTGGACAGCACCGCCACGCGCGGCCGGGTGGCTACTTGTGCCGTGGCCCGGCCATCGGCCGCCAGGATGGCGATGTCCTGGGCGCGCAGCAGCCGCGGAGAGAGCAGGCAGTCGCCTTGTTTGGCGTTTTCGCCCCGGCGGATGATATTGTCGAATTTTTCCAGCTGGGTAAAATGGACGCGGCCGTCCCGTTCCACCGCCCACTCGAAGCGCTGGATACAGGCGCTATGCCCGACTACCAGCGGCAATTGCGGTAAGGCCGCCCCGGTCATGATGCGCAGCGCCTGACCGGGCTCAAGTGCAGTGGCCGGAGTACCGCCGGCGGCAATGGTGCCGAACGGCTCCAACCCCGCCGCCGGGATATGGCCGGAAGCGTCGGCCAGCCACAGCCAGCCGTCCATGGCCGCCTTGTCGAAGGGCGGCTGGTCCAGGCTGGCGTACAGCGGCTGCACCAAGAGGCGGCCACAGGCAGCGGACAATGGAACCGCTTCCGCCGGCAGGCAGATTGGCCGGGCGGCGATGGCGTCCAGGGCTTCTTGCAAAGAAATCATCTATAGTGCTCCCCTGCCGGGACCAGCGGTTCGGGTTTCCCTTGGTCAAAAAGGCAAACCAGGTCGGCCAGACCAGCCACCAAGCTATCGTCATGGGCGCTGAACAACAGGCTCAGGCCGTCTTTCTTCAAGGTAATCAGAATATCACGCAGTGCCAGGTCCGAGGCCCGGTCCATGGACGAGGTCGGCTCGTCTAGCAGCAGCACGTCGGCGCCGATGGCCAGCGCGCGGGCCAGGGCCACCCGCTGCGTCTCGCCGCCGGACAGATGCGGCGCGGTGCGGTCCAGCAGCTCAAGGATGCCCAGCCGTTGCGCGGCCGACTGCAGTCGCTCTTCCAGTTCCCGGCCGCGAAATTTCTTCAGCTTGAGGGCGTAGACCAGGTTGGAGCGTACCGTGCCGGCAAACAGCACCGGATGCTGGTGCACGTACACCGAGCGCCGCCGCAGCTCGGCGTTTCCCGGCAACGGCCGGCCGGCGAACCGAACCGTGCCCTGGTACGGCCCAACCAAGCCATTCAGTAGCTTGAGCAGGGTGGTCTTGCCGGAGCCGTTCGGGCCGACGAAGGCGATGGCCTGGCCGGCCGGCAGCTCCAGCCGCTGGCAGTTCAGCACCGGGCGGCGGCTGTAGGCGAAGTGCAGCCGCTCCAACTCAAACAAAGGCGTCGGGTTAAGCGGCATCGCGCACCGCCAGGTGGCTGGCCATGTTGATGATCAGGGCGATAGCCAGCAATACTACGCCCAGAGCCACGGCCCGCTCGAACTGCCCTTTGCCGGCTTCCAAGGCGATGGTGGTGGTGATGGTGCGCGTGTACCAGCGGATATTGCCGCCCAGCATCATCGATACGCCGACTTCGCCGGAGACGCGCCCCAGGGCGGCCAGCACGGTCTGCAGCATCACGAAGCGGCCTTCTTTCAGGATGCCCAGCAGGCGGCGCCAGCGGCCGGCGCCGAGGGTCAACAGGGTTTCGTGATAGCGCGGATCGAGTTTCTGGAGCCCGGTATAGGTCATGGCGATGACCAGCGGGAAGGCCAGGATGGACTGCCCGGCGATAACCCCGGCCGGAGCGTACAGCCAGCCGAGGCCGCCGAGCGGCCCGGAGCGCGACAGGAAGGAATAGACGAACAGACCGATCACCACCGTCGGTACCGACATGATGGCGTTAACGGTGGCAGCCAAGGCGCGCCGACCACGGAAGCGGCCCAGGAACAGAGCCGCCCCGGCCGGCACGCCCGGCACGATAGCCAGGACGGTCGACCAGAACGAGAACTGGAGCGTGGTGCCAATGGTCCACCAGATTTCCCGGTCGCCACTGAACAATAATTCCAGCGAGTGTCGCAACGCGCCCATCAAGTAGCCGCCTATTCCCGGTAACTGGGATAGAACAGCTGCTTGCCGTTGATCATGAACTGGGCGATCAGCTGCTGGCCGCGGGGGCTAGTCAGCCACTCCAGGAAGGTTGTAGCCCCGGCGGCGTTGATGGCCGGATTCTTGGCCGGGTTGACGGTGATGACGCCGTAGGGATTAAACAGCAAGGAGTCGCCTTCGTAGCGGATACCGAGAGTAGAGCGCTCCATCACGGCCAGCCAGGTGCCGCGGTCGGTGAGGGTGTAAGCGGCCATATTGTCGGCCATGATGATGACCTGCTCCATGCCCTGCCCGGCCTCGCGGTACCATTCGCCGGCCGGGTTGACGCCGGCGCGCTGCCAAAGTGACTTTTCCATAACATGGGTGCCGGAATTGTCGCCGCGGCTAACGAAGATGGCGCCGCTGGCCTGGATGCGCCGGAAGGCCTCCACCGCGTTGGCGGAGAGGGCGATGTTGGCCGGGTCAGCAGCCGGACCGATGATGACGAAGTCATTGTACATGACGTCGCGCCGGACGGCGCCGTGGCCGGCCGCCATGAAGGCGTCCTCCAGGGCGCGGGCGTGGACCAGCAGCACGTCGGCGTCGGCGTTCTGGCCGAGAGTCAGGGCGGCGCCGGTGCCGACGGCCACCACGTCGACGGTGTAGCCGGTGTCCTTGGTGAATTCCGGCAGCAGGAAATCGAGCAGGCCGGTGTTGTCGGTGCTGGTGGTGGTGGCCAGGCGGACGCGCGGGTTCTCGGGCGTAGGCACGGCCGGCGGCGTAGTCGCCTTGTCGCCGAAGGCAAAGAGCGGGCCAGCGACCAGCAGGCAGAGCAGCGTCAGAACGACGCCGCGACGGAACAAAATCCGTCGGGTGGAGTGAGTCATGGAGTCCCCTTTCCAATGTCCTATCGCCACCTGACGGCGGCGGGACGGGAGGCGGCCCGGTTTCCCGGACTGCCCATCGGCGGTGGCACCATACCACTTGCAGCGGGAAAAACCCGACCGCCGGTGGCTGCAGGCGCAACCGCTCGGTGAACATGTTTGTGTGGTCCGGCTTCCGGCTGGAAGGCGCACCGCGACCCTGACAGGGCCGCAGCCATCATACCCCACCGGGGGCAAGGGGTCAACAACTTTCGCGAGAGAACAAATAGCTACAGAATGCAAAAACCGGCCTGCTTGATGCAGGCCGGTCCAATTTCAGAATCTACCAGGGAAGGTGCCTGCCTCAGTATTCGGTGATCGGCATAACAGTCATTTCGTAAGCAAGGCCTCAAGATCAGCCTGGGTGTAAACGTGGGTTGCCAACAGCTTGTTGGCGTTGTCATAAACCTTAACCGTGACTTCCAGAGTGAAATTCTGAGCAACCTCAGAAGCATTCTCTATGGAAACATTTTCCAGATCCAAGGACTGCACCAGCTTGAAGCTGATGATGAACTTGCCACCTTTATGAGTGTCGGTAGCGTTCACCGAAACGCCGATATTGAATGCCACAGCCATCGAACCATCGGCCGTATATGTGTAGTTAGTCGAATTGATGCTGGCATTTACATTGCCCTTAGCCTTCAGGTAGCCTTCGGCACCGGCCAGATCACCCATTGGTCCGAGCACGGCGTGCATGTCAAGATCACCACTGGCCACGATATTGTCACCAGGCTGAACCATACCGGTCACGGCGCAGTTGGCGGTGCCATTCACCACCAGGCCATCAAGCTGGAAGCTTTCGTCGGAAATAACGACGCTATAGTTCATGTTGCCATTTGCATCAAACTCCAGCTCTCCCGTCGGGGTAATAACACGAGAGGAGGCGGCGCTCGGCCGGTACAGCAAGTCAATGGTGGGGAAGGCCTGACGAATCACCGGCATCAACGGCGACAGAGCCCTAGCCATGATCGGCGTACCAGCACTAACAACGGCCATGGTGGAAGCAGCCACGATTTCATCTTTGGTGCTGGCAACCTCGCCGGTAAAAGCCGGCAAAGCCGTCGGGGCCACCGGGTCGGCATTATAAAACAGTTGATCCAAAAGCTCGCAACCAGACAGAGCCACGGCCACGATGGCCAATCCCAGAATAAAAAACTTCTTCATACATCCTCCACATATTCTTTTTCACCAAGGGTGAATTATTGGAACCAGGTTCCGGTATGATAATATCGCAAGCTTATATTTTTGTCAGCGTAAAATCTGCCATTCGATGCCTTTTTTATCGATTTTCGTTATAAAACGCTTTCTTACATCAGTCCGCCGTGGCCGCGTCGGACATCAGCAGCTCCAAACTGACCGTCGAGGCCTCATGGCGGCGCTGGTCGCTGCGCTTAAACTCCAAAAGGTCTGCTCGACTGACGATGCCGACGATGTTGCCGCCATCCAGCACCGGCAGGTGGCCGATGTTGTGCTCGAACATCAGGTCGTCAATGTCGCGCACCGGGGTGTCCGGCGCGGCGCTGACCACCTGGCGGGACATGAAGGTAGTCACCGGCACATGCATCTGGTTGCCTTTGCGCCCCTTCATGATGTCGCGCAACGTGAGAAAGCCGACCAGGCGGCCGGCGCCGTCGGTAACCGGCGCGCCGGTGTGGCCGACGCCTTCTAGGTACATCGAGGCCTGCAGCAGGCTGTAACCCGAGAAAATAGTCTTGACCGGGTGGCTCATGATGTTGCGGGCGGCGGTGGCCGGCGCCAGGCTGTTAGTCAAGGCGGCCAGCACCTGACCGGCCAAAGCCCGACCGTCGTCGGTCTTGACGGTGGCCGCCGCTGCCTGGGCATGTCCACCGCCGCCAAAGGGAGCCAGCAGTTCATTCAGGAATACCCGGGTCTTGGCATTACGGCCGACTATCATCAGCTTGGACTTGCTGACGATATAGAAGAAAGCTAGCAGGATATCGCAGTGCACCAGGGAAAACAGCTGCTCGACCACCCCGGCTAGGCCGGACAGATCATCGGCCAGTTCCATGAAGCAGCTCTGCACCACATGGCCGCGGATCAGCTGCCGGTCCAGGCGCTGCAGCAAGTCGAAGAACAGCCGCTGCTGTTGGTTATCCTGTAGTGGGTTGAGAAAGTCCTTGACCAGGCGCAGCGAAGCACCGGAAGCCAGCAGGAAGGCCGCCACCTCGAAGTCCTCGGTCTGGACGTTGCCGTGACTGAAGTTGCCGGTGTCGGCGAAGATGGCCGTCAGGGCGATAGTGGCGTCCTCCGGCTCGATGAACACCCCCTGCCGGTGCAATTCCAAGCCCAGCTGGGTAGTGTTGGCGCCGAAGGCTTGCTGGTGCAGGATGGCGCCCGGGATATCGCGTCCCTCCGGCGGGTGGTGGTCAAAAACCTCGAACTCGATGGTCGACAGGTCGCTGACGCCGTGCAGGTACTCGGCGATGCGGTCCTGGGAGCGCGTGTCCACCACCACCATGCGCTTTAGAGCCTGACCCTTCAGCTCGGGCAGGCTGACGAAGCCGAGGCGCTTCTCGTACAAGTTGAGCAGTTTGCGAGCCATCGGGTGCACCAGATGGCTCTTGACGGCGACGTGGTCGGGGAACAGGTACTTGGCCAGCACCATCGACCCGATGCAATCCAGGTCCATGTTGCTGTGGCCGACGATTATTTTCATGGTACGTTGAGTCTAAGCCGGATTAGGGAGCTTGAAAAGGCCGAAACGGTGCCTGGCGACCAAGGTAACCGGGCGACCAGGCCAGCCAGCGGCGGCTTCAGCCGATGCCAAGTTGCTTCATGCGCCGCGACAGGTTGTTGGGCAAGAGACCCAGCGCCAGGGCGGTGGCCTTGACCGAGCGGTCGTGCAGCTCAAACTGGGCGGCCAGATAGGCGCGCTCCAGCTCCAGCTTGGCTTCGGCCAGCGGCAGGGTGCGCGACAGCAAGTTGGCCAGCGGCCGGGCCACTGCCGCGCTGGGGACGGGGTCTGTCCCCAGCGCGGCGGCTACGGCCGTCGCGTCGATGGTAGCCAGGCCCAGGCAGGCCAGCCGCTCCACCAAATTTTTAAGCTCACGGACATTGCCGGGATAGGCATAGGCCTCCAAAGCGCACTCGGCGTCGGCCTCGAGCTGGCTCAGATGGCGGCCGTCACGGGCGGCCACCTGAGCCAGGCAGTGACGCACTAGCGGCAGGATATCGGCCGGGCGCTCCCGCAGCGGCGGCACCGCCAGCTGCAGCACCGCCAGCCGGAAGTAGAGGTCCTGGCGGAATTGGCCAGCCGCAGCCGCCGCGGCCAGGTCAACGTTGCTGGCGGCGATGACGCGCACGTCCACCCGACGAGGACTAGTCTCGCCGACGCGCTGGATCTCGCCGTTCTCCAGGAAGCGCAGTAGCTTGACCTGGACGGCGGCCGGCAGTTCGCCCACCTCGTCCAGGAAGAGGGTGCCACCCGCAGCGGCGGCGATACGGCCGGCGTACTCGCGGTCGGCCCCGGTAAAAGCGCCCCTGGCATGGCCAAATAGCTCGCTGTCGGCCAAATCGCGGGCGATGGCGCCGCAGTTTAGCTTCACGAAGGGTCGCTCAGAGCGGGCGGATAGGACATGCACCAGGCCGGCCACCAGGTCCTTGCCGACGCCGCTTTCGCCGCCCACCAGCACCGGCGCCCCGGACCGGGCCATGCGGGCGGCCTGGGCGCAGACCGCCCGCATGGCCGCCGAGGCCCGCACCGGCACGGCGGTGTTCAGCAAAGTAACATTTAATTCACGCCAGCGCAAGGCATTGTGCGCCGTCAGCAACAGGCGCTCCGGTGCGAAAGGCTTCTCGACGAAATCGAAGGCGCCGGCCTGAACCGCCCGCAGGGCTTCTTCCGGCGAAGCCTGTCCGGAAACCATGATCACCGGCAGCAGCGGGTCGAGGGCCAGAATGCGTTTAAGCACGTCATGGCCGTTCTGGTTGCCGATGTAGACATCGAGCAGCGCCAAATCGCACTCGGCCAGGGCAGCCTCGGCGGCGGCCTGCCAAGCGGTGAAACCGCGCGTCGTCAGGCCTTCGGCCTTCAGCAACAAATCCAGCCCGGCCAGGATTCCCGGATCGTCGTCGACCACCAGAACGCGGCGACCGCTCATGGCGACGCCGCCGGCCAACTGATCGTGCATACCGTGCCCTCCCCCGCAACCGAAACGATGGACAGTTCGCCACCGTGCCCCCGCGCCACCCGCCGGCTAAACGACAGCCCCAAACCCATGCCCTTCTGCTTGGTGGTGAACCATTCGTCAAACAAGCGTTCCTGAACCTCCGCCGGCATGCCACAGCCGTTGTCGCGCACTTCGATGGCAACAGCGCCTTCCATGATGGCCAGCCTGACCCAGACCTGTCCGCCGTCGACCCGTCCGGCCAGCGCCTCCAGGGCATTGCGCAGCAGATTGGCCATGGCTTGACTCAAGAAACGCCCATCAGCCATGACCGGTTCGTCCGGCCAGTCCGGTGGCAGTTCCAGCCTTACCCGGGGATCAGCCATATCCGGCAGGCCAGCCAGCAAGGCGCCAAGTCGGCAGGGAGCGCTCTGCATAGGCGGGAAACGGTAGCTGTGGCGGAAGCGTTCCAGCAAGGCCGCCATGGCGCCGGCCTGACGGTCGACCAGGTCGAGCGCCGTCGCGTCGGCCGAGCGGCGCAGCGCGGCCACAGCCAGCGGAATGGGTGTTATCAAATTTCGCATCTCGTGGATCAGGTAGCGGCCGATAGTCTCGCGCTCCGCCAACTGCACCTTGCGGCGGTACTCGGCCAAGTCGCGGCACAGCGCGTTGAACGAGGTGTAAAGCGCGCGCACCTCGGCCGCGCCGCGTGGCGGCAAGGGCTGAGGTAGCCCCGTGGCCAGGTCGGCCTCCAGCCGCCGGGACAAGACCCGCAGCGGCTCGGCCAGGGCGCGCATGCCAAACAGCCACAGCGACAGCAGCACCAGTACCGCCAGCAGCGCCGTAAACAGGGTAAAGGCCGCCAAACCCTGGGCCTGGCTGCGCTGCCGCCAGGCCGCCTCGGACAGCTTGGCGCTGGCAGCGTCGAGGGCGACGCCCATCGCCTGCCAGGCAAGGCGCTCGCCCTCGGTCGCCGCCGCCAGGTACTGTTGGCGAACCAAGTCGGCCGCCTCGGCCCAGGCTGAACCGGCAGGGTCCGCCTGGGCGGCGGCACCTGCGACAATGTCGCCGTCTACCCGACCAGCCAACGCCAAAGTCTGGCTGGCCAACCAACCCAGCATCACGATAAAGAGCAGTACCAAGGCGGTGTAGACAAGCAGGAAACGCTTCACGGCCTACCCGGCTCGAAAACCAGGCTCGGCTCGCGCCCCTGCCACAAGCGGCCCGGCGCGGCTGGATCGGCAATCGTGGGCAGGCGCAAGACGGCGCGCAACACGATGCTGCCAGGCAGGACGCCTTCAAACTCGAAGGTAAAGCGCTGCACGGCAGCGATAGCCCCGCCCAGGTCATCATGCCGGCTTTCCCGGCCGTTGCTGTCGACCACGAAACTGCGGTCCAGGCCGCGGTAAGCCAGGCTGTGGCGCCGAGTCTGCGCCTGGCGCCGGCCGCCGGGCAGGTAGGCGGTAGCCGTCACCTCCAGCACCACCGGCACGGCGTTGCCGACCAGGACCAGCAAGTCGCCGCTGACTGCCCCAGACAGGGTCACCTCCAGGCGCCCCCGGTCGGGCGCTAGCTGCCGCCAGGCCGCTGCCTCAAAACCGACATTAACCAGGGTGATTAGGCCGACGGCCACTAAAAGCCGACGGCCCAGCTCGGCCAAGCCGCCTAGCAGATCCATTACAGGTTGAAGTCCAGGCCGATGCCGACCCAGCAGTTCATGGCATTGAAAGCGACCGGCGGCACTAGGTCGTCATGATGGACACCGGCCGACGGCATCCATTCGCCAATGGCGATCGGATAGTCGAAACCGCCGTTCAGGCTGAGGCGGAAAAAGCGGTTGTCCGGGTCGGGCTGGAACTGCAGGGTGAGGTAGGCGCCGGTGTCGAGCAGTAGGCGAGTCCAGTCGTTGGAGCCGGTCAGGGCATCCACCACTCCACTGATGACGGTGCGCTGGTTCTGGGAAATCGAGAACGACTCGCTGGCCAAGCCAACCAGTCCTCCTACTCCCAGATAAAAACGGTTCTCGGCCAAGGTAAACTTGTACTGCGCCACGAGGTCGTTAACGCTGATGCCGTAGCTGGCGTAGCTGTAATAATCATCTTGACCGTCGATATCAGCATCGACAATGTCCACGCCGCCGGTGCGGAAGCCGAGACTGGACAAACCGCCGCCCCAGGCGTTCCAGCCAATCTGCAGTTCACGAGTAATGTTCAAGCGCCAAGTGCCGCCGCCGGAGTTGACCATCGGCAGAAAGTAAGCCGCAAAAGGCGTATAGGTGCCTCGGCTGGCCAGATAGTCGTTCATGGTGCCCATATCCAGGAAGTAACGGAAATCAAAGCGTGGGCCACCACCCATAGATAGCCCCTCATGATCGTCCGGACTGTCGGCCGGTTCTTCCAAGGCCGCCAACTGACCGCTGATCCGCTCCAGGGCCAAAACGACATCGGCCAGGCCAACTTCTTCGTCCCCGGCTTCCTGGGCTATCAAGGGTAGGGCCAAGGCACCAGCCAGCATAAGAACCAGCAGGCCGCGGACAAAAGCATTGTGATTGGTAATCTGTTTCATGGTTATCCTCCACCCTGTCTATCGCAGATAGCATGCCAACATACCCAGCATTTTACCGTCATCGCTTCATATTTTTTTATTACATATATTACAACAACTTATAGATCAGGACGCCGAGTCAAATCAGCCGACAGCCGAGCGACCTGCTGCTTTTCGGCTCAGGCCATGCTACAGTATAATCCCAAAGTATCATTAGCGATAGTATCAAAGTATCATTTTTGATAGTTGCGAGCCGCTGGTAGCGGTGAATAGGCAGGAGGACTCAATGAAAAACCATGACCTTGGTCCGGAGCCGGCAAATTCGACGGGTCGACTCCCCCGCACCGCCCGCCTGACGCTGGCTGGATTCCTCATCGCCGGCCTGATCCTGGCCTGCGGGCACAGCCAACCCAGTCTGCGCGAATACGCCGCCACCCAACCTGCCCTGCAGTTGGCCAGCTACCCGGATCTGATGGACAAACCGGTCATCGAACGCCTTGTCGCCACGCCGGCCTTCTATATCAATTACTTGCAGACCATGGACGGCGTGGATGATTACCGCCCCTACGAACCCGACGCCGCAGAACGCCGTCTGTTTGCCGAAACGCTGGCATTGCTGCCGCCGGTCTACCAAACCTGCCTGCAGGAGCATCTGGCCATCATCTTTTTCGTGGAGAATTTCAAGGGTGGCGGCATGGCCGATTTCGCCATGGCGGCGGACGGCAGCTTCCGCAATGTCCTGATCATCAATCCGCAGGTATTGAAAACCGGTCTGGGCGACTGGATCGCCAGACGTGACAACTCCAGCTTTGCGACCGGGCCGTATAGCATCGGCAACCGCCTGGGCAATGACTACCGGGGCCTGGTACACCTACTGCTGCACGAAGCGTCGCACATCTACGATTACCACTATTACGCTACGCCCTGCGTTGGCCTTTTCATGCGCGAACTCGGCTTTGCCAAGCTTGAATCGACCGAATTTTCACGGCAAGCCTGGCAGGGTTTCAACACGCCAACCGCCGTCAATGAGTTCGCCAGCCGGAATGAGCTGACGGCGTACGGCCTGGGACAGGCCAGCCCCAACGCAGCCATCCCAAGCCGGTACGAAGCACTGGCCCACACCAGCTTCGCCTCGCTGTACGGCAGCTGGAACTGGGCCGAGGACTTCGCAGAAATGGCCGCCTGGTACTGCATCAGCCGCCTGCCCGGCATCAACTATACACTAATACTCCGGCAGGACGGCGTGGAGGTGGCCAGTTGGCAGCCGCTGGATAAACCCGGCATGGCGGCCCGGCTGGCTCTGGTGAGCCGCCTGTTGGGGCAGGACTGATACCGCCTCAGAAGCGGTAGCGCAGGCTAAAACCCAGACCAAAGCCCAGATTAAAGGCCTCGCCGCCCGCCAGCGGGATGGAGCTGACGTACTGAAACTCGACGCTCGGCGATAAGTGCTCCAGGAAAACTAGCTCGATGCCGATACCGACGCCGGCATGGAGACGCGGAACATAAGCCAAGCTGGCTCCGCCGCTGCCGCTATGCCCGAGCAAGACATTACCGTAAAGGGCACCGGAAAACCACTGGTTAAAATCGGCACCGTACATCCGGAATTGGGTAGACCCGAACACATTATAATTGTAGCTCGAATCGCTGGCTACCAAACCGCCACCCGAAACCTGGAGGCCGATTGGACCAAACCAGTACTGCCAGGAAAGGCCGCCTAAGAAGGTGTTGGTGTCGAGAGCCAGCACCACCTGGGCGCCAAGAGCGGCGGGAAAGCGGTCAAAGACCGACGATTCAGGGACCGCCACCGGGGTATCGTCCGCCACAATGGTGGTCAACCCGACCACCAGAAGAGCCAATAACAGGCTAAAACGTTTCATATCAACTCCTTGAATATTCCATCCACGCCACCCCGCTCGCTCAGAACCGGAAGCGCAGACTGGTGCCAATGTTGAGATCGATGGTGGTGTCCAGAACCGACCAGACATACATGAACTCCAGGCTGGCTGCCAGGTGTTCAAAAGAAACATACTCCACGCCCGCACCCAAACCGATAAATAGCTGGTTGAGATGGGGACCAAGCGTGGCAGGATACTCCCAGACATCCGGCGATGTTTCTATCCCCGGGCTTATTATCCACTCAGCGTAGCCGCGGTGCCCCACCATGGCCAGGCCATACAGATTGCCAGCCATGAATCCGCGATACTCAAACTGATGCAGTCGCCATGAAAAATGGGCCAGTGCATGGTAATCATAAAAACGGCTCAGTTCGCCAGTGGGATTGAACAGGCCGCCGGCCGTAAGCTGCACGCCAAACAGGCCGAACCAATGTTGCCAGAAAAGACCGTTACCCAATTGGCCATTGAAGTAGTAGCCCAAGGCATCCGGCCAACGCTCAAAAACTCGGATATCGGCCGGGTCGACCTGCTCCAGTTCGCCCTGAGGGAAGAACAAGGCCAACAAACCCTGGCCAAAGGCCAGGCTCGTGCCGGCCAAACCCAGACAAAAAATTAATAGTAGACGTTTCATCCCTTACTCCCGGCTGATCCCGTAGCAAATTCAATTTCGCTGCAGAATATATACTCAAACAGGTGAAAATTCCAGCGCCACCGCACCGGGCAGCTGGTAGGCAAGCTAAGCCAGTTGACCTCCGGACTAAACCGGCCAGGAAGGGCGAAAAGCCCGACTCGATACGGTCGGCCGAGATGCGGTACGTCTCGACCTGCCTAGCCACGGCGCAGGCCACGACGTCGGCCTTGTCCGGCGGAAACAGCGCCAGGATGCCGTCGCCCAAGTACTTGTCGACGAAGCCGTCACGGGCGCGGATGATCGGCCCTATCCGGGCCAGCCAGTCGTTGAGCAGGCTGAAGGTCCCGGCCGGACCCAACTCGTCGGCGATGCCGGTAAAGGAGCGGATGTCGGCAAACAGTACGACCATATCCATCTCGACGAATTCACCCAACCCAACAGCCGTGCGGTGTTTGCGCCCCAGACTCTCGAAAAAAGCCGCCGGTACGAAACGTTCCGTTGATTTGTCGGCGTCGCGTAGTTCGACGGCCAAGCGCTCGGCGGTCCGGAAGGCGGCGGCGTAAGAACGCGTCAAGACGATGGACAGGAAGGTGATCAGCGCGACGATGGCTAGCTGGATGACGGGCAGGCCGGCCGAGACGAAAATCAGCGGCGCCATCAGGACGACGTCTGGCTTGGTCGGGTTATCCAGACGATGAAGTAATACAGCGCCATTATCAAGATGATACCCGCCACAAAAATTTCGTAGCCGGCGGCGATCCCCCGACGGTAGCGCTTGGAGCGCTTCTTCGCCGACTGAAAAGGCACGGGTGAAACCATAAAAACTGTCGTTGAAACCCGAAGCGTGCACCACTAGCAGGTTGTTGAAAAAGCCGGTTGCTTTCTCAACAACCTTAACAATTCCTCGCATAGCTTGCGCTATGCTGCGTAATTGTACCGGCTTTTGAAGTGTTGAAAAGCCGCATTCGCGTTTTTCAACACCCTGCTAGCGTCACTACCTGGCCGGAAAAATCCGGAGCGGGGAAAGGATAGCTATCGGCGTCCCAGACAGGGCGCTCGTCAGCTACCGGCGCGGCCAGTTGGCCAGCCTTAGGGACCAGGACTCCGTCGGCATAGATGGCGTATGCCGTCTCAAATTGTTCCGACTTGAACGATAAAAACTCCCGGCACAAAAAACCAGCCCGTAGCAAGTTTTGCCAAGCGGGCACCATGCTCGTTGGCGGCCAAGCGGCAACAGGACATCGGCGGCATCGGCTATCTGGTGCGGCCATCGGCCCGAGGCAACCTGGGACGGCCGCAACTCTGCCCCCAGCCACCTACGCGGCGGCCGCCGGCTACCCGGACGGGACCTTCGACAACTGCGCGCTGTTCAGCTTACTGACCCGGCATCTATAAATTGCATACAAATATTGTAATACCATGTGTTTTATATAGGTTTTACATAATTCCTATACGATGTTATATTGCCAA
>Ga0154383_141_pt1 | contig 60893 bp, 49 predicted proteins | sample RifGroB1_FD_105627 | JGI IMG/M metagenome (GOLD analysis project Ga0154383, IMG submission 105627) | Spirochaetes bacterium GWB1_60_80
GGACGTTCTCCTCACGACAGGTCTAGTTTGGTCACAAAACCTTACCGTGAATGAACGTCCGTTTTCTATCCCGTCCACAAGAATCGATTATATCTCCCTATACCATCGTCGGCAAGCTGTCGGCCATTGAACTACGTAAGGTGGAAGCCGCCGGCCGGACCTGTCCGGTACGTCTTACTTTGGGCGACCAGGTCGAAGTACTGGAATCCTATCAGGCCGGTTGAGCCGAATTTGCCTCCAGTAATATCGATAAAATCAGTTTGATTGAGTTGTTTATTGATTGACAATATTTTCGGGTCGGCTCTATACTGGCCATGATTGAACCACAATCACAAGGAGGCTACTAATGAGAAAGGTTCTGGGTATCGCGTTCACCATGCTGATCGCGTTTACACTGGTTTTTACTGGCTGTCAGAAAACTGACGATCAGACGACAACCACGGGCGCCGCAACCGAAGCCGCGTTCCATATCGGCATCGTTACCGGTTCTGTCTCCCAGTCAGAAGATGATCTCCGTGGCGCTGAAGAGCTGATCAAACTCTATGGCGACGCCAGGACCGGTGGCATGATTTCCCATATCACCTATCCCGACAATTTCATGGATCAGATGGATACCACCATCTCCCAGATCTTGTCCTTGGCTGATGATCCCAAGATGAAGGCTATTGTCGTCAACCAGGCTATCCCTGGCACCACTGAAGCTTTCCGCCGCGTTCGCGAGAAGCGCCCCGACATCCTGCTGTTCGCCGGCGAGCCCCATGAAGACCCGCCCGTCATCCAGTCTGCTGCCGACCTTGCCATCAACAGCGACTTCATTTCTCGTGGCTATACCATCATCTGGGCGGCCAAGCAGCTTGGCGCCAAGACCTTCGTGCACATTTCCTTCCCCCGCCACATGTCCTATGAGACCCTCGGCCTGCGCCGCCTCATCATGGAACAGGCTTGTAAAGATCTCGGCCTGACCTTCGTGTTCGAGACCGCCCCGGATCCGACGACTGAAGTCGGCGTGGCCGGCGCTCAGCAGTACATCCTCGAAAAAGTACCGCAGTGGGTCGAGAAATATGGTACTGACACTGCCTTCTTCTGCACCAATGACGCCCACACCGAGCCGCTGCTGAAACAGCTGCTGGCATACGGCGGAATGTTCGTGGAAGCCGACCTACCGTCCCCGCTCATGGGCTACCCGGGAGCGCTCGGACTTGACCTGACCGCCGAAGCCGGTAACTTCCCGGCCATTCTGGCCAAGGTTGAACAGGCGATCAATGACAAGGGCGGCGCTGGCCGCTTTGGCACCTGGGCTTACAGCTATGGCTTTACCGTCACCGCCGGCCTGGGCGAGTTTGCCAAGCGCGTCATTGAAGGCACCGCCGTCAAGACCGACATGGCCGCCCTCAATGATTCCTTCGCCATGTTCACCCCGGGCGCCCGTTGGGCTTCCGGTAACTACATCAACGCCCTGACCGGCGAGCAGGCGAGCAATCACCTGTTGGTGTACATGGACACCTATGTCTTCGGCCGCGGCTACCTGCCCACGACTCAGCAGGCCATCGATCCGAAATATTACAGCATTAAGTTCACAAACTAAGCAGCACTTCAGCTAGTTTGCGGTACAAAGGCGGTGCCGCTTCATTCGATGAAGCGGCACCGTTTTTAAAAACGCACCAAAAGTTAAAAGAATGAATATCTCCGAAAAACCAGGTTTTCGTTGAAGAACCGGCACTAACAGGTTGTTGAAAAAGCCGGTTGCTTTCTCAACAACCTTAACAATTCCTCGCATAGCTTGCGCTATGCTGCGTAATTGTACCGGCTTTTGAAGTGTTGAAAAGCCGCATCCGCGTTTTTCAACACCCTGCTAAGGGGTTCTTCTGTTTTTTGGTAGACGATAGACTAAGCTGCGTTAGAATAAAGGTAGGAAACATGGCAAACGAATCGTCCTTGTTATCTCTTGAGGGAATATCAAAAGATTTTTATGGCAATGTCGTGCTTGAGGATGTGACGTTTACCGTCGGGCGCGGGGAAATCATTGGCCTGGTCGGCGAAAATGGCGCCGGCAAGACTACGTTGATGCGGATCCTGTTTGGGATGCCCGTTATCGCCGAAACCGGTGGTTTTAAAGGGCGCATCATGCTGGACGGGAAGCAAGTCGCCTTTACCAGTCCGTTCGATGCGCTCGATGCCGGTATCGGCATGGTGCACCAGGAATTTTCCCTGATTCCCGGATTCACCGCCACTGAAAACATCACGCTCAACCGCGAGTCCATGAAACGTAATGTGGCATGCGACATTTTCGGGGAACGCATGAGCGTACTCGACAGGGCTAGGATGCGGACGCGCGCCGCCAAGGCTATCAGCCGACTGGGTGTCAAACTTGATCCGGACATCCTGGTGTCCGAAATGCCCGTCGGCCATAAGCAGTTTACCGAGATTGCTCGCGAAATCGATCGCTCGAACGTCAAGCTCCTGGTGCTCGATGAACCAACGGCCGTTCTGACCGAGACCGAGGCCGAGGTCCTCATCCAGTCGATGCGAATGCTCGCCGCTCAGGGTATTTCCATCATCTTCATCTCCCACCGCTTGCATGAAATCATCAACGTGGCCGATAAGATCGTGGTTTTGCGCGATGGCAAGGCCGTGAAAAGCGTCCCGGTAAAAGGCGTGTCAGTGCACGATATCGCCACCTGGATGGTTGGTCGCGAGGTAAAGGGTAGTTCTTCCATGTTGTCCGCCTGCAGTGAAAAAGTCTTTCTCAAGGTTGATAACCTGTGGGTAGATATGCCTGGCGAGACTGTCCGGAATGTCTCCTTTGACGTCTGCGAAGGCGAGATCTTCGGTATCGGCGGTTTGGCCGGCCAAGGGAAACTCGGGATTCCCAACGGGTTGATGGGGCTTTTCCCGGCCGGTGGCAATGCCAGCTTGGATGACTCTCCCGTGCCGCTCAACGATCCGCACAAGGTTCTCAACAACCACATGGCCTTCGTCAGCGAGGACCGACGCGGCGTTGGACTGTTGTTGGATGAAACGCTGGAGTGGAACGTCGCCTTTACGGCCATGCAAGCCAAGGGCGAGCACTTGATTCCGGTCCTCGGTGGCCTTTTCAAGTTGCGCAATGAGCGGACCATGAAGCTGTTGGCCGAGGAATACATCAAGACGCTGGAGATCAAGTGCACTGGGCCCAAGCAGCGCGCCAAAGAGTTGTCCGGCGGCAATCAGCAGAAGATCTGCCTTGCCAAGGCTTTCGCCCTGAAACCCAAGCTGTTGTTCGTCTCCGAGCCGACGCGCGGCATCGACGTCGGCGCCAAGGCCATCGTGCTGGAGACATTACGCCGCTACAACAAGGAATACGGCATGACGATTGTCATGGTGTCCAGCGAGTTGGAAGAGCTGCGAAGTATCTGTCACCGCATCGCCATCGTCGACGAGGGCCGGATCGCCGGTATCCTGCCGCCCACGGCGGAAATAGCCGAGTTCGGCTTGTTAATGTCCGGTGAGAAGACGGGCAAGAACGGAGACGCAGCATGAACAGGATAAAAGCTTTTATCACCGACTTTGGGTGGCCGCGCATCATCATAGCTATCTTTCTTTTGGCCTTGTTCATCTCCGCTCCCTTTGTAGGGGTGAAGCTCGACGCATCGTTCACCGACGTGTTCAACCGTTTCGGGCAGAATGTGATCATGGTTTTGGCCCTGGTTCCCATGGTCCAGGCTGGTTGTGGCTTGAATTTCGGCCTCCCCTTGGGCATCCTCTCCGGCTTGCTGGGCTCCACCATGGCCATGCAGTTCGGTTTGACTGGTCCGATGGGCTTCCTGGTCGCCATCCTTATTACGATTTTTTTCGGTAGTATCTTTGGCCTTGGCTACGGCAAGCTACTGAACAAGGTCAAAGGCGAGGAAATGACCATTGCCATGTATGTCGGCTTTTCCGCCGTCATGCTCTTTTCGATACTGTGGCTATTGCTCCCCTATACCAAGCCTGACCTGGTAATGGGTTACGCCGGTGAGGGTTTACGCCGTTCGATATCGCTGGAAAAATACTGGGACAAAATACTCAACAATTTCCTGGCCCTTCGCATTGGTAGCGTGCGCAACCTGGCGGGCAACCTGTCGGGCGGTTTTATTTTCCCGACCGGTTTGATGATGTTCGTGGCGGCTTGTGTCGTGTTCATGTGGTTTTTCCTGCGCACCAAAACGGGAACGGCCATGACGGCAGTCGGTTCAAACCCCGACTTCGCCCGCGCCAGCGGTGTTTCGGTCGAGAAGATGAGGACGACCAGCGTGGTGGTATCGACCATTATAGGCGGTATCGGCATTCTGGTTTACCAGCAGAGCTTCGGATTCGTGCAGGTGTATGACGCGCCCTTGTATATGGCCTTTCCGGCGGTATCTGCCTTACTGATCGGCGGCGCTTCGGTTACCAAGGCGAGCATGCTGAACGTGGTTATCGGTACCTTGCTCTTCCAAGGCATGCTTACCATGACCCCGTCCGTGATCAATTCGGTGCTCAAGACCGATATGTCAGAGGTGATAAGGATCATCGTATCCAATGGCATGATCATCTACGCGCTTACCAGAAAGACAAAGGTGACCAAATGAACCCGCTCAAGAAATTTGAACCACTGAAATTTATTAGTGATAATATTGTAACGGTTATTTTTCTTGCCTTGACCATTATCGCGATTCCTTTCTCCAGGTTGTCCGGGATATATATCTTGAGTAACCTGATTGATCGTTTTGCCCGCAGCGCGTTTCTGGTTTTTGCGCTTATCCTGCCCATCATGGCCGGCATGGGCATCAACTTCGCGATGGTACTCGGCGCGACCGCCGGGCAGATCGGCCTGATCTTCGCCATCGACTACAACGTGATGGGCATCCAGGGCTTGCTTCTGGCAACCTGCATCGGCGTGCCGCTATCGATCTTCCTCGGCTGGTTCTGCGGTCAGGTTCTCAATCGGGCCCGGGGACGTGAAATGGTAACGGGCTTCATCCTGGGCTACTTCATGGATGGCGTCTATCAATTTTTCGGATTGTACGTGATGGGTTGGCTTATTCCGATCCGGACCCGGGAGGTCATGCAAGTAACTGGCAGCGGCGTTCGCAATACCCTGGCGCTTGGCCCGGTGCGCGGCGGACTCGACAACATACTCAACCTCCAGGTTGGTCCCTTCCATCTCCCCCTGCTCACTTTTGGCGTCATTGCCTTCTTGTGCCTGTTTATCATTTGGTTCCGTAAAACCAAGCTGGGGCATGACATGCGCGCCATCGGCCAGGATCAGGGCGTTTCCCACTCGGCCGGTATCGCGGTGGATCGAACCAGGATTATGGCTATCGTCATATCGACGATCCTGGCCTGTATTGGCCAGATTATCTACCTGCAGAACATGGGCAACATGGGCACTTATACCAGTCAGCGCCAGGCCGGCTACTTCGCCGCTGCGGCGATATTGGTAGGCGGCGCGACAGTCTCCAAGGCGACCATCATGAATGTTTTCGTCGGCGTTTTCCTGGTCCATTCGCTGTATATCACCATGCCTATAGCCGGTAAAGAAATATTCAAATCGGCTATGGTTGGCCAGTACATGAGCGACTTTATCAACTATGCTATTATTGCGCTGGCGCTGGTGCTGCATGCCTGGCGGAATAAGCGGAATGCCGATCTGGCGCGCGCTGGCCTGCGGGGGCACGCCGACAAGGATAGCGCGCTCGCGGCGCAGGCGGGAGCGGTCCAATGAGCAAGAAAACGTTGATGGCCCGCGGGCTGTTTGTGGCAGCCTATCTTCTGCTCGCCATTTGGGCGTATACCACCGGCAAGGGTTATGTCGTATTCATCAATAATTACGCGACCGGCGAATCGGTTGAGGTTTTTGTCACCTTGGATAAGGCCTCTCCGGTCCGCATCCGGCGCGGCGGCTTCGTGCCGCTGATGGTCAAGGGTAAGGGGACGCACCAGATTATGGTCAGGCGCGAAGGCGCGGCCGATTTCGAGGGGGCTTTCGTGTACCCGAGATCGGCTGAGGCCCTGAGTATCGCGGTGGCGATGATTATGCCGGGGCAGGAGCTGGTCGTGGTGCCGGTTTCGGCGGCACTGGAAGAGCGCTAGCAGGTTCTGGTCGGGGAGGCAACGTTTGGCTGTCCCGGCCGGTGCCGGTTGCTATGATGTTAAGGGAGGGTCGACCGTTTCAGGCGGACGGCCCTTTTTCGTCGCTAGACAGCGTCTTGCTGATGTTGACAGCCTGTTAGCTGGCACTGCCAGCGTGTCAGCTGGCGCTAATGCGATCCATTTCTTGCTCAAGCGTCATGATTTTCTCGATATTTTGCTCGCCGATACGCTTGACCTGACCTAGGGCGCCTTCAATGACCTTGAAGTCAACCGATAATTCACCGATCATCTTGTCTAGTTGACAGGCAAATTCGTTGATGCGCGCCACGCTTTCCGAGCCGGCCTTGACTTTACGGGCGACATCGACTACTCGCTCGCCGGTATCGTGGGCGATGGTAATCATATTTCCGGTCGCCGCTGTAAGTTCCTTGGTTCCGAGGGAGATTTCGCCCAGGCCGCTGATGATTTCCTCCATGGCGTTGAAGGTATCCTGGACGTCCTTGATGATGCCGGCCGTCTTGTCGGTATATTGATGGACGATGACGGTAGCTTGGGTCACGATATCGTCATTGCGGGACAGGGCTCGGCCGATGGCTTCGGTGTTGGTCTGGGTTTCCTGCGACAGTTTCCTGATTTCGCCGGCGATGACGGCGAAGCCCTTGCCGCTCGAACCGGCATGGGCCGCTTCAATGGAGGCGTTCATGGCCAGCATGTTGGTCTTTTCGGACACGTCGAAAATGCCGCTGACTACGCTCAGGACCTCGCCGGACGAGGCTCTGATGCGCTCGAAGCTCTCGATGACCAAATGGATGCCATGCTCCTGTTCTTGCAGCTTGCCCAGCAAGCCGTCCATCACGGTCCTTTTCTGGTCGGCCAGGTGAGCGATATTCTGGATGGTGGTCATGATTTCGGTTACGGCGGTGCTGTTTTCCTCGAGGAAGGCGTTCTGGTCGTGGACGGCCGTCTGCATCTCGTCGGCGAAGGTCACGACCTCCTTGTTGGCGGTATCGGCGCAGCTGGATTCACCACTCATATCGCGGGCGGCGTCCTTGATGAAGCCGATGGCGGTGTTGATGGCATCGCCGCGGGTCTTGCTGTCGTCAGCGCACTCCAACAGGGTCTTGCCAATTTGCAGCGAATTCTTGGCGTTTTTGATCAATTGATTGAGGGCTTCGGCCTTGTGGCGGTTTTTATCGACTTCGGTCTCGGCAATCTGGATGACGTCGCTGGCCAGCTTGTTTGTGAAGAGCAAAACGACCATTGTGGGTATGTACAACATAGTCATGGTAATGAACACGGTGCGTATCTCGCCGTTGAACCCGCCAGAACGCGGGGCGTATACCAGCAGGGTGGAGAGCAGCAGTACGGCGTAACCCAGGAAACCATAGATAATAATCTGTCGTTTCCTGATGGCCAACATACTGTTGACGACGCAAGAGGCGATGACGTACACCGCCAGACGGTATAAATCGGCTGATCCAGCGCTGGGCAGCAGAACGCCTATCCAGAGAGAGTCGCACAGAATCCCCAGCGTCGAAAGCGTGGAGGCAGCTAAATAGCGGCGCAAACGGACCAGGATTTGCGAAATCAGGAAGGCGCCATTAGTAACGTTGACGGCGATGAAAAACAATTTGACATTGGTCGGATCGGTCAGGTAGCGCGTAAAGCTGGCAAACATGAAATAGGCAATCAGTAAATAATTCAGGTTAATCAGGATTGGCACCCGCTTGAGTAGGGAGATAGGCAACCCCGTGCGATGAGATTCTGGGAAAAATATATTCCGCATGATGTACTCCCCTTAATAAATATCGTCCATGCGGAGATAATATTCTACTTTTTTGACTTTTTTTTTGGTTTTTCCAGGTGGATTTCCCGTGGTCAGAAAGGTGCCAAGTAGAGGCGAGGCCAGGGTTGAACAATGGATTCTATCGGCTTGCCCAGTAATGGTATTTCTGTGCTATACTGCTATTCAATGGCTGAAACATCGTTTTGGTTATTGAAACTGCATGATTGTATGGGGGGAACCATGTCGGTAGCCGTGGCTGTCAGGCAAAATCTGGAGCGCAGTTCCTGGATTCGCAAGATGTTCGAAGAGGGGCGCCGCCTCAAGCAGCAGTTTGGCGAGACCAAGGTGTTCGACTTTTCGCTGGGTAACCCCGACCTGGAACCACCGGCCGAATTCTTGCAGGCCCTAGCGGCGGCGGCGGCCAGCGCCGAGCTGGGGACTCACGCCTACATGCCCAACGCCGGCTACCAGTTTGCCCGGGTGGCCATGGCTGAAAAAATAGCGGCGGAGCATGCCTTGGCCATGACGGCCGACGATGTCATTCTGACGGTCGGCGCGGCCGGCGCCCTCAACGTGGTGCTCAAGACCATCATGGATCCGGGTGACGAGGTGATCGTCATCCGCCCTTATTTCGCGGAATACGCCTTCTACATCGCCAACCATGGCGGCTGTATGAAGCCGGTCGACGCTGGCGACGGGTTCCTGCCGGACATGGCGACCATTGCCGCGGCCCTCTCGGCCAAGACAGCTGCCGTCATCCTGAACACCCCGAACAATCCCAGCGGGCGGGTCTATCCGCGGTCGGTCATCGAGGACTTGGCCGCCGTGCTCCTGAAGGCTGGCCGAGAGACTGGCCGCCAGCCGGTACTGATCGTCGACGAGCCTTATCGCGACATCGTCTACGACGGGTTGGTGGCGCCGCCCATCCTCGACGCCTACCCTGAATCGATCGTGGTATCCAGCTTCAGCAAGACCTTGTCGATACCTGGCGAACGTATCGGCTATATCGGCGTTAATCCGGCCATCGGCGATAAGCGCCTGTTGCTGGATTGCATGGTGATGGCCAACCGTATTTTAGGCTACGTGAATGCGCCAGCCCTAATGCAGCGGGCAGTGGCCGCCAGTTGGCGGGCTCGGGCCGATATTGACCGTTACCGGCGCCGGCGCGACATGCTGACCGGCGTGCTCGATGCCTCCGGCTTGAGCTACGCCAAGCCGGAGGGCGCCTTCTACCTGTTCTGCCAAGTACCGCCAGCCAAGCACAGCCACGATGCGGCCGACAGCAGCGATGTGGCCTTTGCGATGCACTTGAAGACCTTCAACGTATTAGGCGTACCAGGCACTGGCTTCGGCTGTCCGGGCTGGTTGCGCTTCAGCTATTGCGTACCGGAAACGGTTATTGAAGCCTCCAAGCCGGCCTTCATCGAGGCCCTGCGGCACTGGTAGGCCCGTTTATTTGCTGCCGTATACTACTTGCAGCTGGTTCATATTGCGGACCTGAACCTCTCCCATAGGCTGGAACAGGCTTTGGTTTTCCAGGGTCAGGTCCTTGTAGACCGCTTGGCTGATCAACAGATCCTGCTTGAATTCGCGGCACAGCGAATCGAAGCGGGCGGCTACATTGACCGTTTCGCCGATGACGGCGATGCGGGCGTTGCCGGAGGCCACGGTCAGGGCGCCGGTCGTCACCGGGCCGGCGTGGATGCCGATGCCGATGTGCTTGACCAACGGCAGGCGGTGCTCGGCCAACTCATCCTGAAAATAGACAAACTGAGTCAGGAAATCGTGGGCGCAGCCGACGGCTGCATCAACGGCATCGGTCTCGCCTAACAGCCCGAAGATGATGATGGCCGTGTCGCCGACGAACTGCTCGATGATGCCGTTGTGGCGGCGCGCCACCAAGTCCCACAGGGCGTAATAGCGGTTCAGGAGGCCGATGGTGGCGGCCGGTCCTTCTTTTTCTGCGATGGGCGTGAAATTCCATAAGTCAGCGTATAAAATGACAACATTCCGGGTTTCACCGGTATTGAGGGCTTTGACGCTGTCGATCGGGGCCGTTGGCGGCTCGACGACGCTGTAGACCGCATCCAGCCGGTATTTGAGCGAGATCTGCTTGATCTTGTCAGAAACCTGGAACAGACCGAACATCAAGGCGCCGAAAATAATGAAAACATGCTGGACTGGTCTGGTAAAGGCCAAGAAGGCCGGTATGAAGTTACCTACTGACAGGCTGCGCTCTAGCTCGGCGAAACTGATGCTGCCGTTGGCATAGGCTTCCGAAACGTCAACGCGCAGGTTTAGGTAAAAGTAGAAAAATACAAAAGTCAGGATAGTGCCGAGACTCAGGAACATTTCGGCGATGCGCTTCGGCCATTTGTGCTTGGAGATCAGGTCGATGGCTTGCAAGAGGCCAAGATAAAAGGCGATGGCCCACAGGAAGACGGTCGCCATGTCAAAGGGCAGTTTGTTGAGGTTGAGCAGGCGACCGATGGTGAAGGCGGCCGGGGTGATGAACGAAAACAGGAAGCGGGCCAGCGGGCGATGGCCATAGCGGGCCAGCAGGCCAATTTGCAGCATCAGGAAGCCGATCAGCGCTACGATGACGTAACTATCCGGCCGGATTACCCGGGGCGAGGTAAACAGAACTAGGATGAAAAACAAGACGAACTGGCTGGAATAGAGGAAGAACTCTTCCAGAAAGCGCCGTGGCAGAAATTTCATGGTATCCTCCAGGTTGGTCGCTGCCGCAATGCGCAGCGCCGGCCGGTTTTTCAGCTTGAGCTATTCCGGGAAATCGGCTACCTTGAACAGGCGAGGGCTTGTTGCTGTTTCAGGTGCCAGTTTGAATCCGGCCATCATAATAAGGCAGAATCCGATAAAAAGGAAGCGTTTCTTTACCATGAAAACCGTCTGGTTCCCAATAGTCAACCATGAAGCCGTTTCTACTAGGCGACCAAGTGGCCAGCCGCCTGGCTGGTGGCTAACCGCTTTGTTGTGCCTAGTATTAGCCAGCGTGGCTTGTCGCTCTGGTAACGTGCCCGCTGACCTGCCTACCAAACTGGCTGGTCTAGCCGCTGGCGCGACCCCGGTGGCGACGGCCAGCACGGCTACTGCGACCCCGTGGCTTTTACTGATCGATACCGATGGTCCGGCCAGCGATGCTGAGTCTGGCCTACGGCCGGCCGCTGTCCGGCGGATGGTTTTACCGGATGGGACGGGCGACTACGCTTCCGCGTTGCGCGAGCTGGCCGCTACCGGCCTGGCCGCTGGCGGGTGCAAGGCTGTCGTCATCTCCCCGGCGCGGCGCGGAACGGCCGCCGCCTTGCGCCATTTGCGGCCTGACTTCCCGGAGCTAGCCTGGTACGCCATCAACCCGGAAGACAGCCTGCTGGAGATCGAGGCCGAGGTGGACTTGATTCTGAGCGGCGACCCGGTGGCTAGCGCCTGGCAAGCCGTCTGGGTGGCCCGTGCCTTGGCCAACAACCGCCTGGCGACGCTGGCGGCCACTGCGGTGCCGCCGGATAGCCTGCAGTTCGTGCAGCAACGCAGCTTGGCGCGAATCGCCGCCGATCTCGGCGTACATTTGGAGTCGATTCTGCTGCCGATGGAAGACGCCGCGGCTCAGACCGGCCAGCCGGCGGCAGTGGTTTGGCTGGCCAGGCAGCGCGTCGCCATGACAGCCGTCGGTTGGGCTGGTCGCGACCAGGTGCGGCCTTTTGGCCAAACGGTCGCCGTCGCCGACCGCCCAGACAATGATGGCTCCCAGCCACCTTGGCTGGCCTTGTTCGCCCTGGATAGTCTGTCGTGGCCTGTCGCGCAGGCTCTGGCCGCCGAGCCGGTTTTCTTGCAGGTCGAGAACCCGCTGGTGCCGACCGGCCAGGCGGTGGCCCCAGCCGCCAGCCCGCCTGGTCAGCCGTCGGATTGCCAGGTGAGGCGCTTAGCCGGCCCGGCCGTGCCGTCGTCGGTGGCCCTGGAGACGGTGCTCGTGCAGCTGGCTCTGACCAGAACTGGAGCGGGCAGCGCTACGCCAACACCCGCCCCGGTGCCTGACCAGCTGGCGGTGCAACAGCAGCTGGAGTTGTCCTTTCCGGGCGTGGCCTGGTATACCGACTACATGTTCGATGCCGGCACCGGCGTCCGTTCGCGCATCCATATCACGGTCTGGCAGGAATTGTACTTGGCGGGCGCGACTAGTCTGCCCTTCTCGCGGCTGGTTCCCCCGGTTCGCTACCGGCGCTGAGGCTGGCCACCCCGCTGGCTGGCTGACTGCCTGGTCGCCCCGTTGCGCGTGATTGATAAAGCGGCCGTAAGCTGGTAAAATCGGCGCGGAGGACGGTGTCGCGCCGGCCTTATTCCAATCGCCGTGGAGCAGCATTATGGCCAAGTATCCATTTTCCGAAATCGAGCCCAAGTGGCAGAAATATTGGGACGCCAACCAGACCTTCCGCGCCGTCGAGGATCCGGCCTTCGCCAAGGCCAAGCGCCGCTATGTACTGGACATGTTCCCGTATCCTTCCGGCGCCGGCCTGCACGTCGGGCATCCGCTGGGCTATATCGCCACCGACATCTATTGCCGCTACCTGCGCATGAACGGCTTCAATGTGCTGCACCCGATGGGTTTCGACGCCTTCGGCTTGCCGGCCGAAAACTACGCCATCCAGACCGGCACCCATCCGGCGGTGACCACCTTCGCCAATATTGAGCGCTTCAAGAAGCAAATCGGCATCCTCGGCTTGTCCTACGATTGGGCGCGCGAGGTGAGTACCTGCACGGCCGACTATTACAAGTGGACGCAGTGGATATTCATCCAGCTGTTTAAGCGTGGATTGGCCTACGAGTCGAACGCGCCCATCAACTGGTGCCCGTCCTGCCAGACCGGCCTGGCCAACGAGGAAGTCAAGGACGGCGAGTGCGACCGCTGCGGCTCCAAGGTGACGCGCAAGCGCATCCGCCAGTGGGTGCTCAAGATCACGGCCTACGCCGACCGCCTGCTAGCCGACTTGGACAAGGTCGACTGGCCGGAGCCGGTCAAGGCTATGCAGCGCAACTGGATCGGCCGCTCCGAAGGCGCCAGCGTCCACTTTGCCGTCGACGGCTTGAGCGAGAAACTGGAAGTCTACACCACCCGGCCGGACACCTTGTTCGGCGCCACCTACATGGTGGTGGCCCCCGAGCATCCGCTGGTATCCAAGCTGACCACGCCGGCCCAGCAGGCGGCCATGTCGGCCTATGTCGAGGCCGCCGCCCGCAAGAGCGACCTGGAGCGCACCGACCTGGCCAAGGACAAGAGCGGCTGCTTTACCGGCTCCTACGGCATCAATCCCGTCAACGGGCGCAAGCTGCCGATCTGGATTTCCGATTACGTGCTCATCAGCTACGGCACTGGCGCCATCATGGCCGTGCCGGCCCACGACGAGCGCGACTGGGCTTTTGCCCGCAAGTTCGGCCTGCCTATCATCCAGGTGGTGGCGCCGGAAGGCAGCCCGGCGGCGCGCATCGGCACCTGCGGCGATCCGGACGAAGCGTTCTGCGAAGAAGGTATCGCCATCAATTCCGGCGACTGGAACGGCCTGACCACGGCCGCCTTCAAGGCGGCTATTACTAAGTGGCTGGAAGACCAGGGGCACGGCCAGGGTACCGTTAATTATAAGTTACGCGACTGGCTGTTCAGCCGCCAGCGCTACTGGGGCGAACCGATGCCGCTGGTGCACTGCCCGAAATGCGGCATCGTGCCGCTGCACGATGACCAGTTGCCCCTGACGCTGCCGGAAACCACCAGCTACGCCCCCAGCGGCAACGGCGAGTCGCCCCTGGCCAACATCGAGCCCTGGGTAAACACCACCTGCCCGGACTGCGGTAGCCCGGCCCGACGCGAGACTAACACCATGCCGCAGTGGGCCGGCTCGTGCTGGTACTATCTGCGTTTCATCGACCCGCGCAACGACCGGGCTTTCGCCGACCGCGCCAAGGTCGATTACTGGATGCCGGTGGACCTGTATGTTGGCGGCACCGAGCACGCCGTACTGCATCTTTTGTACGCCCGCTTCTGGCACAAGGTGCTGTTCGACATCGGCGCGGTCAACACTGACGAACCCTTCCAGCGCCTGGTCAACCAGGGCATGATGCTGGGCGAGGACAACCAGAAGATGTCCAAGAGCCGCGGCAACGTCGTCAATCCGGATGACATCATCGGCGAATACGGCGCCGACGCTCTGCGCCTGTACGAGATGTTCATGGGGCCGCTGGAGGTCAGCAAGCCATGGACCACCGCCGGCATCGTTGGTTCGTCCCGCTTCCTGGAACGCTTGTGGGCTATGTCCGAAAAGCCGCTGGATGACGCGCCGCCTTCAGGCGAGCTGTTGCGCTTGCTGCACCGCACCATCCGCAAGGTGACCGAAGACAGCGCCAACCTGGCGTTCAATACCGCCATCTCGGCGCTGATGGTGCTGTCGGCCGAGGCCAACAAGGCGGAGCGCCTGTCGCGGCCGCTCTGGGAGGCCTTGCTCAAGATGGTTGGCCCCTACGCGCCGCACCTGGCCGAGGAGCTGTGGCAGAAGCTCGGCCAGACGGCCAGCATCGCCTACGCCGCCTGGCCCGGCTTTGATCCGCTGCTCTGCGAGAGCGACGAGCTGACTATCGTGGTGCAGTTTAACGGCAAGCTGCGCGCCGATTTCCAGGTGCCTAAAGACACCGGCCGCGAGGAGCAGGAACGCCTAGCCAGGCTGCATCCCAAGGTGCAGGAATACCTAGTCGGCAAGGAGATCGTCAAGGTGGTGGTGGTGCCCGGAAAATTGGTGAATTTCGTGGTACGCTAATAGTTTATTGCATTCTTGTCGAGGTTTGGGGCCGGCGTGGAAGCGCCGGCCTTTTTCAGGTTGGCGTGGAGCCGTTGTCGGCTCCGGTCTGGGGCTCGTCCGTTGGACCATCTCCGGACCGGCCTATCTCCGGGTTGTCGTCTGCCAGTACTACCCGGTTTTTACCGGCGGCCTTGGCCTGGTAGAGGGCGACATCTGCCCGGTAGACGAGTCGCTCCCAGGTTTCCTCGCCGCCGCGGCCGCTGGCTACCCCACCGCTGACGCTGCAGCGAAATTCGGTAACCGGCCTGGTAGTGGTGGCCAGCTCCGAACGTAGCCCTTTTGTCCGGGCGCCAAGGCTCAGTTCCTCGATGGCTTGGCGGCATTTCTCGGCTACAACTTCAGCTTGCTGATTGGTGGAGTCGGTGCAGAGTACTAGGAATTCCTCCCCGCCCCAGCGGGCACAGGAGTCGCTGCGGCGTAGGCGGCCGCGCAGGGCCTCGGCGATGGCCTTGAGGGCGAGGTCGCCGGTGTCGTGTCCCCAGGCATCGTTGATGGCCTTGAAGTCGTCGATATCGAACATGATGACCGCCATCGGCTGGTGGTTACGCAAGCTGCGGGCGTATTCCAATTCCAGCCGCTCCATCATGTCGCGGCGGTTGGACAGGCCGGTCAACTCGTCGGTCTTGGCCATCAGTTCCATGCGCAGGCCGCTGCTTTTCAGTTCGTCCTGGTAGGCATCGCTGATGGCCATGATCTTGGAGAGCTGTCTGGACAGTTTCTGGTAGCGCAGGGTCAGTTGCCGGACCATCGGTTCGGGGTGCTCGAGCAGGCTGGTGAAAGGCAGTTCCGGTTCGGCCAGGCCAGCGTCGATGCGCCGTTCGGGGTTACCCGCTGGACGATGGCTTTGCAGCCGCTGCTCCAGTTGCCTGAACATGTCCTGGTACCGGTCGCTGATGCTGAGCACCTTGTCGAACTGGTGGGACAGCTTGAGGTAAGCCTGGGCGGCGAGGCGGTAGTCGGCTGCTAAGGGCGAATTTTCGCCTTCGATTTCAGCCAGCCGCACTGCCAGATGGCGGGCAAAATCCGCCACCGGCCGGCCGGCGTCGTCGGGCATCATGGCTGCTCGTCCAAGCGGTGCACCGGCTTGATCTCGAAGGGCAGGCTGACGTCCTCGCTGAATTCCTCGGCCAGCTCGTAGGCCCGGTCATTGCCTTTTTCGTAGAGCCATTCCACTCTGATATCGGCGCCGGTGGCGGCGCGCTCCGCCAACATGTCCAGAACGTCGAGCATGCATTTGGTGCTGCTCGAATTCATGTAGGGAATATCAACACGTAGTGTCAGTTTTTCCAGCCTGGGCAGCTCGGCCTTGAGCCACGAAAATAAAGGCGCAAAAAACTCGAATGAATTCTCGGGGTACGACTCGCCCTTCAGGACGAGACTGTGGCTTTCGTCTTGCCAGGCGATACTGGGCGACGATCTGGTGGCGGGCAGTGATAGCATGTCAGGCTCCTGTAACATGGACGACCAGGCTGAAAAAGTCATGTGTCGCGTCGAGATTCTCGAAGCTCCAGGTCAGCGGGCCGGCGGCCCGTCGCGCCATGTCGATGAGGCCGAGTCCGGCGCCGCGCGCCTCGGCCACCGGCGGCGCTCGCAATTGTTGCCTGTACAGCTGCTTGAGGTCAGCTTTGTCCAGGCGGCTCAGCGCGGTCAGCCGTAGCTCGAGGGCCGGCCGGTCGCGCTTGAGCACCGGATTGCCGGCCGAAACGGCGTAGAGGCCTTCGGTCGCGGTGATCAGCACGATGGCCGAGTCGTAGGCGGACTTGGCCAGGCCGCGCTCCAGGACGTAATTTCGGACGTTTTGAGTTTGTTCGATATACACCGCGAAGACGTCGGTGATGGTGTTCTTGTTCAGATCCCGGGTTTCCATGTAGCGCTTGGCGGCCGTACCGACTTCTTCGATAATACTGTGGCTGAAAGAGCCATTGAAGCTGATCAGGATGCCTTGGCGGGTAAAGTCCTCCTTGAGGGCAAGTAATCGGTTCATCGTTTCTCCTCAGGTGTCGGCGCTGCGCCTCCACCGGCGTCCGGCATGGGCAATTCGAAGGAAAATAGGCACAGGTCGTCGCGCTGGCCATGGAGGCCCTGCCAGGCGGCGCAAGCTGACTCGATGGCGGCGGCTTGTCTGGTCAGTGGCTGGCGCCAGCTGGCGGCCAAGTGGTTGAGGAAGCCGGCGGCGGACAGGCCAAAGCCGTGCTCGCCACCGGGTAGGTCGAGGATGCCGTCGCTGACCAGATGGAAGCGTTGGCCGCCACCGCAGGGCAGACGATGGACCGGGAGGTCAGCCTGGCCGCTGCGCTCGAAACCCAGGTGCAGCCGGGCGCCGTCAATCTGGCGCGGGCCGTCTCTATCGGTCAGGAAGAGCGGCAGGCCGGCGCCGGAGAATTCCAGCACCGCCTGGGGGCGGCGGTAGCGGCAGAGGGCGATATCCAGGCCGTTTTCTAGGTGGGCGGTGTCCTTGGCGGCCCGCAGGTTGTCGAGTAGCGCCAGGTGTAGGCGCTGCAGCAGGCGGCCACTGTCATCGGCGGGGCCGGTGGCGGCGATGCGGTTGAGCAGGCTGGCGGCCATCATGGTCATGAAGGCCCCGGGTACGCCGTGGCCGGTGCAATCCACGACCGCGGCGCAGAAGCCGTCGGGCAGGGGGCGAAAAAAGGCGAAGTCGCCGCCGACCGTGTCCAGCGGCCGCAGCCACAGGTGGTGCGCGCCTAAGTGCTCGGCCATGTCTCGTTCGCTGGGCAGGATGGAAGTCTGGATCAGCCGGCCGGAACGGATAGACCCCAGCAGGCGGTCGCGCGACTCGGCCAGTTCGCTGGTGCGCTCGGCTACCATCTGTTCCAGGTGGGCGGTGTAGTCGTTGATGCGGCCGGTCATGAAGCGGAAGGCGCCGGCTAGGAGTCCGGTCTCATTGCGGTTTTCCAGCGCCAGGTTTAGCCGGTAGTCGCCTTTGGCCACCTGGTTGGCGGCGGCGGTCAGCGCTCCGAGCGGCCGGAGCACCAGCTGGTCGAGCTGCACCAGTACAATGCCCAGAATCAGCGACAGCGACAGCACGGTGGCCAGGAGGAAGGGTACAAAGTCGCCGGGGCCGATCACGAGGCTGTCCTCGACCATCACCAGGTTGTACCAGCCTAGTTCCGGGATGGCGGCCAGCGCAGCGGTGACCGGCGCGCCGCCGTAGCGCAGGCGCAGTAGAACCGGCGGCATGTCCAACCCGCCGGCCGAGATCCGGGTCGATGCCAGGGCGGCCAGGGTCTCGCCCAGAACCGCCCGGTCGGCCGGCTGGTCGAATAGCTGGTAGATGTCGATCCGGTCGGCGTCGACCGCTACCCGGGCATTGTGCTCGATAATGGCCCGGTCGCGGTAGGCCAGGATCTGGCCTTCACCGTTGACGATGACGCTGGTCAGCTGTCGCTCGTCGTGCTCCACCAAGCTAGCCAGGAAGGTGCTCAGGTCCATGCCGGTACCGGCCACGCCAACCATGGTGCCGGCCTCGTCGCGCAGGGCGGTGTTTATCCAGACCCGGATTTCGTCCAGGAAAGCGTCGTAGTTGACGTTGATCCAGAAATCGGCGCTGCCGGTCAGGGTTTCGAAGAACCAGCGGTCGCCCGGGTTGGCCGGATCCAGCACCACGGCGGCCGTGATGGACTGATTACGGGTGCTGACGAAGTAACGCCGGCTGCCGGCGGCGGCGATGAAGATGGTCTGATCGCGGAACAGCCGCTGATAGCTGCCGAGTTGACTGAGGGCGGTGGCCTCGGCCGCGGCATCGGCTTCGTTTCGCAGCCAGCCGACGATGGCCTGGTCGTCCGCTAGCTTGAGGCAAAGCGCCGTTTCGCGTCCGAGCAAGGAGCGAATGCGATTCTGTTCCAGGATATTGCGCGCCGTAGCGTAGCGCTCCACGTAGTTCCTGGTCAGGTGTCTGGCCGAGGTCAGGAAGACCGTCAGGTTGACCAGGGTGGCGACGCTGTACAGGACGGCCAGCGTCAGCACGAAACTACGGCGTAGCGAGTGGGCGGCGGTGAAGGCCATCCTGCAAGTCTAGTGCAGCCTACTCGGGTTTGCAAGCGCGCCTGGCTAGCCGGACTATGGCGTCAGACCGGAAGCGGCGCGGCTCAGGCCTCCGGCGCGGCAGCCTCGTCGGGCTGGTACAGGCGGGTCAGCAAACTATCGACGTCGGGAAAGAAACGGCGCGGTCGGATCTGGCCGGCCTGACTGGCCAATTGTTCGTAGAGGCGCATCGCCGCCGCGAACAGCGCTCCAATGCGGCCGGGTAAACGCAGCGTTGGGCTGATGGCGGCGCGCGACAGCAGAAGGATGGCCTGGAAGGCCAGCGCTTTTTCCAGACCTTTAATCAAGGCATCCTGGCTGACTAGTATCGAGCCTAGTTGCCATAGTACCCGGCCAGCCGGCACCAGTAAGTGAGCCAGTACGATCCCGGCCATGACCAGGATGATATTCAGCGGCCGCATGCGTCGGCCGGCCAAAGCGGCCAGCAGCATGCCGACCAGGAAGCCGGCCGCCTTGGCCGGCAGACCCGGCAGCGTCAGTATTAAGGCCATCAGGCTCAGTCCGCCCAGGGTGGCGGGCAGCGGCGGCATCAGCCGTTGCCAGCGGTCGCGCTGCCGGCCCAGGGCCTCGTCGCGCCGCCGCCGGGTAGGCGTCGCCTCCGGCTGGGTCGGCGTCGGCCGGACTGGGCTGTCGGCCGGGCTGGCCGCCGGGCCGCTGGGGTCGGCGGCGCCGGCCATGGACAGGCCGCGCTCGGTCAGACGAGCGGCCAGCCAGGCGGAACGGCGGGCGAACAGATTGGTAAAGCCGCCGAGGGCCAAGCCGCTGGCTAGGCCGAAGCCAGCCACCAGCGGCAGCATGTAGAAGGCCGCCGCACCGAAAACCATCAGCCGGGCGGCCAGCAGCTGGGCGCCGTTCGAGGCCAGGGCACCGGCCACGCATAGGCCCAGGTAGGACAGGCGCTGGCCGGCCAGACGGCGCAGGCCACGCATCGCCAGGCCGCTGGCCAGGGTGCCGAGCAACGAGAACAGCGCCAGATAGCTGAACAAGGTGCCCGACAGCAGGTTCATACCCAGCACCTTGACGAACAGCAAAAGCAGGTACGGGCCAAGGTCGAGCAGGTCGACGGCTAGCAATAGCGGAATGTTGGCCAGGCCCAGGCGCAGGAAGGGCAGGGGCCGCGGCAACAGGAACTCGATGGTAGACAGAAAGAAGGCGAGAGCAGCCAAAAAAGGCAGCAAACGGGCTTGGTGCACCTGGCTGGAGGCGGTATTTTCAGTGGAGGATGGCATCGACCCCTCCGTCCGCGGCCGCCTCGCCGTCAATGCGCAAGAATACTTCGTTGGGCAGGCAGGCCGACCATTCGCCGGTGGCTTCTTGCCAGCCGGCGCTGATGCAGGTCTTATTAGTACAGGGCGACTCGAGGATGCGGGCGGCGCCGTGGCTGAGCTCGATGACGGTAAGGCCGAGTGGTCCGGCCACGCTGACCAAGCGGTCTTCAGCCAGGGGGTAGACGAATTCCCGGCCTTCCACTTGAACCAGGAGACGGGCCGGCGGCGGGCCAGCGTACACCAGCCAGGCGGCCAGGGCAGTCAGTGCCAGCCCGCAGGCGATGATAAACAGGTCGGCCGGCCGCGTGCGCGCAGGCAGGCGGCCGGCCGGCCGGGAAACAAGCACTGAGTCGTCAGTCGCCGCCACAGCCGCAGCCGCTGGCGCATCCGCAATCGTCGCCGCATTCTTCGCCGCATTCTTCGTCGCAGCTTCCGCCGCATTCTTCGTCGCAGCTTCCGCCGCAACCGCATTCATGGTCGCCGTGAACGTGGCCATGACTCAGCTCTTCGGCGCTCGCCTCGCGCACCTCGCGTACGGTGACATCAAAGTGTAGGCTCTGGCCGGCCAGCGGGTGGTTGGCGTCGACCGTCACTTCTTCGTCGGTTAGGCTAGCCACGGTGACGATGTGGACGCCGTCGGCTTGCTGGGCTTGAAACTGCATGCCCACCTGAACCTTGTCCGGCTCGGCGAATTCTTTGCGCGGCACGGCGAAAACCAACTCGTCGTCGCGCTCGCCGTAGCCTTCGGCCGGGGCGATGACGCACTGTAGCTTGTCGTCGGCCTTTTTGCCTTCCAGCCGCTTTTCCAGGCCGGGAATCAGGTTTTGGTTACCGTGCAGATAAACCAGCGGTTCGCCTGGCTCGGAGGCGTCGATGACGTCGCCTTGGGCATTCTTGAGTTGATAATCAATCGAGACGACGCGGTCTTTTTCGATATTCATGGGTGCTTCCTTTCAGGACGGAATGATAAGGTCGCTGGCACAACAGCCTGTACAGCGCCGATCCGATTGCCGACTCCAACGGGGCCGATTCGGGAATAGGTCTATAAAATACTGATACAGGGCCAAAACTTCAAGAGGGCTCGCGAAGTGAGCTTCGCGGGCGAAGTGAGCTTCGCGGAGTGCTTGGTTAACTCGACGGCCTCGTGCTAGGCTGCCGGGGATTTATCATTCCGGAGGTATTATGACTATTTTGCAAGCCATATTGCTCGGCGCTTTCCAGGGGGTGGCTGAATTCCTGCCCATTTCGTCCAGCGGCCATCTGGTGCTGCTCAAGGAACTGATGGGCCTGGCCGAGGTGCCGGCTCTCTTTGACATTATCCTGCACGTTGCTACGCTGTGTTCCATTTTACTGGTCTTCGGGAAGCGGATCGGGGCTATCCTGGTCTCGATCTGGCGCTGGTTGACCAGGAAACACGGCGAAGCGGACGCCGGCAACCTGGCGCTGGTCGGGCCGGCCCTTCTCGCGACGGCGCTGACGGCGGCTATCGGTCTGGCAATCCGCAAGCTTGACCTAGTGCCGAGCCCGCAGCTGGTCGGTGGCGGCCTGCTGCTTACTGCCTTGTTGCTGCTGGTCAGTGGCCGCGTTCAGGGCAAGACGGCCTACCAGGGGATGCGCTGGTGGCACGGCGCGCTGGTCGGGCTCGGTCAGGGCATCGGCGTCCTGCCGGGCGTCAGCCGCTCCGGCATCACCATCAGCGCCGGCCTGGGAAGCGGTCTCAGGCGCGAGGTGGCCGGCGAATTCTCCTTCCTGCTGGCCATCCCGGCCATTTTAGGAGCGTTGCTGCTGGAGGCCGGCGATGTCGGCGCGCTGATGGGTACGGTGGCCTGGCTGCCGCTGCTGCTCGGTTCATTGGTAGCCTGCCTGGTCGGCGTCCTGGCGTTGTGCCTGCTGTTGCCCCTCGTGCGCCGCGGTAAGCTGGCTTGGTTCGCCATTTACTTGGTGCCGGTTGGCTTGGTGTCGATTTTTCTGTTGTAGTGCCGGTGGCGCTACCTGCCGCGTGTTTCGTGCCAATCAGGTCGACGCGCGGTCCGTGGTTGCAGCCGGGCTGGCCGTCAATTTCAGACGATAGTATTGAACCGCCAGGTTGTGGCCGCTGTCCGGGTCGGTATGGTTGATCTTCAAACGGCCTTCGGCGGCGGCCAGCACCAGCTGGCTGTACGACTGCGAGGCTTTAGCCGCCAGTTCGGCCAGCAGCGGCCTGGCCGCCTGTTCCCGGGCAATGGCGTAACCGAGGTCGATCAGGTTGGCGTCGTACAGGCATAGATGGCGGGCCGCTGCCGGCAAGGCTAGTACCGCCGGCAGCAACTGGGCCAATTTCATCCTGCCGTCGGTGGTGGACTTGAGGCAAAGATCGACCAGCCGATCCTGGCTGGCCATGATATTATATTCACTAAAGTGCAGAAATTCGCCCTGCCGCAGCTGCTGGACATCCTTGAGGAAATTCTCGGATACCGATTCGCGCAGCATGCGGTCTAGCTGCAGGGCTGGCAGCTGGTTAAGGGCCAGGGCGGTGCGATGGCTACCCAGTGCGCTGAAACAGGCAAAGGCCATCCGCTTGTCCTGGGCTAGCCTCTGCAGGGCCGTCAGGAAAATGTTACCGGACAATCTGGCCTTGAGTCGGCTGAATTCGTGCCGCCGGACGGCATCCAGCTCAGGGATTTTCCGGCAGATGGTTTCCAGCCGCGATAACAGCCGGCGCAGGTTACGAAAAAGCAAATAGCAGACCGCCTGGTTCCAGACGACGGCTTCGCGGCCCGGCTTGCGGATGCTGGCCTCGACGTCCGCAAAGTCTTTTTGCTGGTTGGCGCTCAACAAGCTGCGGAATTCCGGCGATATGTCGAGCAAGTTGGTTACGGTGCGCAACATCGCCCAGTTGACGAGTTTCTCGGTGAGCAGGAAGCGGCTGAGTTGGTGCAGGCTGGGCAGCGGCAGGTCGCGCAGCCAGGTCAGGAAGGGGAATCCTAGGAATTCCTCCAGTTTTACCGTGTCCGCCTGGGCCAGCGCCATACTTGTCCTCCTTGTGTCGCCATACTTTATGGCCTCTGCTGACAATCGTCAAGCCGGCCGGACGGGTAAGCGACCGGAGGCGCCGGAAAGCGCTTGAAAATCAGCCGGTTTCGGGCTACCATTACGGAATGGCCAAACCCCTTGCCAAGCCTGAAGCCGATGACGAAGTCCTCCCGCCCATCGCGCCGTATCCATCGAGCGACGACGAGCTGGAAAACGATGACCATCGTAAGCGGGGCGGTACCAAGCCGGACTCCGATCCCGCGGCGACTGCGGCGGTAGCCACAGCCGCCGCCGCAGTCAGCGATGCGGCCGGCGAGATCCTCGAAAACGAGGCCGGCATCAAGTCGCTCAACGTTTCCGATTCGATGCGCGCCAAGATACGGACGCTTGAGAAACTGGGCACCCGGACGCAGTTCCGGCACCGCATCGCGTTGATCGGCGCGGCCGAGCTGGACGAGAAGCGCCCGCGGCCGCAGCAGTCCGGCGCCATGTTCCTGCTGGAAGCCTTCTACGAACACGGCGCGCCGCACTGGCTCGACCCCGTCACCGCCATAATGCCATTGCGTGATATTTTATTTAAAATGGAGGCGCCTCCGGTGGCCGACCGCGGCGTCTTCTACGTGCTGACGCGCGCCGCGCGCGGCGGCATTTCGCCGGCGGCCTTCGCCACGCACGTCGTGTTGCCGCGCATGTCCATCGATTACGACTGGCGGCGCTGGAAGGCCCGCCATAGCTGGATCCTCGATTCCATCGTCGACCTGCTGGTTTCCCTGCGCAAGCAGGCACCCTGGAACGCCGACCGGCTCGGCGCCACCGACATCATCAGCGACATCGCCCTCTGCAAGTACGTCGGCCGGCCCCTGGCCCGCCTGGTGGGCGAGCGCTTCACCGGCCAGGAAGCCCACCTCGATTCCTGGCGCGATGCCTGGAAGACCTTTTCCTTCAAGAGCGCCGGCTTTCTGCTGTTCATGCGCCGGGCCATCATGCCTTGCCTCTACCGGATGTCGGGTCGCATTGACCCCGAGCAGCTGGCCCCCATCGGCCGGGCGCTTTCCGGCCTGGAGCGGACCATGGGCCGCCGCCTTAATGCCATGAGCAAGGCGGCCGTCCAGATTTTCGTCGACAAGGCCGGCCTGGCCGACAACTTCGACAGCCGCGTCCAGCGCCGCCTGGATGAGCTGCAGGGCAGCGCCTCGCTGGCCGTCGCCCGGGAGGTCAAATCGTTCATCGAGCTGACCCGCGAACTGGCGGCCTTCGACGCTGGACCCGCCTTGCTGGGGCGCTTATCCGATATCAGCCTGAAGCTCGATTCCGCCTACCTGTCCGACGCCTTAACCCTGACGGCGGCCCTCCCGAAGCAGGAGGGCACCGCCATCCTGCGTTGGCATTACGAAGCCCTGGCTCGGGTGCCTGCCGCCCGCCGCATCGCCTTCATCACCGAGGTCAAGTCCTCCGGCGGCAGTCATTCGGGCTGCCCCTACCGCAAGCGGCGGGTGCCTGCTCCCGGGCAGGCTGACGCCACGGCGTTGGCGCTGGCCAGCGGGCTTTCCCCGGAGCAGGTCGACGCCCTTGCCCAGGCCGGCGGCGGTGTTCTGACCCTGGATCGGCTGCGCGAGCGCCTGTTCACAGATCAGCCAAACCTGGCCGCCGCGCACGGCAAACTGGCGGCCGCTTTAGCGACCGGCCTGGACCGCGACTGGGATATGGCGCAGCTGGAGCCGATGGAAGCCCTCGGCGGAGCGGGTCAGGAGTTGATCCTGCGCAGCCTGATACCGGGTTTGGAAGGTCGTGAAGGCGAGCCTCTCTCTCTTGATGCTATCTACAACCAGTACGTCGACGCCCTGAAAGGACCTTTTATCCCGGCTAGCTGGGCCCTGCGCCTGCCCCAGGGCCCAGCGGGAGGCGGCGGCATCGAGCCGGCCGGTCGAGATGCCGCCAGAACCCGGCTGGACATGAAGCTGCTACAGCAAACCTGGCAAGCCGCCACCGCCCGCGAACCGGACGCCGAATGCGCCCAAGCCTTTGCCGACCTGGGCAAAATCGCCATGACTCTGCAGCGCGACCTGGATCGGGAGCACTCCCGCGCCCTCAACGAGGAGGCTGTCGCCAGGCAGAAAGCGGGCGGTAGTGCCACAGGCGGCAGTGCCGCCCTCATTCCCTTGCCGAATGACGATCCGCAGGTGAAAGCGCTGCGCCTTCAAGTCAAGCTGCTGGACATGTTGTTCGCCGCCATGGAGGATGCCCCGGTCAACAAGCTTGACGCCCGTCGTTTCGCGGCTGCCTTATTGGCGTCATCGCGTTTTTCGCAACCGGGCGACGAGGTGTGCCTGACGGTACTGGGCGGGGCCGTGGCGCGCTATAGTCGAGCCGAAGACCATCCCTCCGCCAGCTGTCTGGCGGTCAGGGCTATCGTCCAGCAGCTGCAGGCCGACGTCGTCCCGGCCGAGGTGGCGCTCTGCTTCCTCGGCATCGAGCAGGCCGCCATGCTGGGCGATCTGGTGGATGCGCTTGGTGTAGCGCTGACGGCCGACGACTCCCTGCGGCTGGCCATCCGGGAAATCAAGGCCGAGGCCGGCCAACTCCTGGATTTCATGGAACAAGCCAGCCCGTTGCCGAACCGGCAGCTGACCATGGAAAGCCTAGTCTTGGCCCTCCGGCGGGCGGCCGGGGCCGAGCCGCTAGGGCTGGAACTGGCCAAATGGCGTGACCTGCTTATCAAGCTGGCTCCCGCGGAGACTAGCCAGCGGCCAGTGCGCTTCCTGGTCTCGCGCAGCCCGCTTGATGCTTTGTCTGGCTACATGGGCGGCCGCCCGGCCGAGCCGCTGCCGGCAGCAACGCTCGCCCTTATTAAGCGTCCCGGCGTGCTGGTTGGCCGGCTGTGGGATGAAGCCGCCTCGCGCCTGGCTGGCAGCTGCTTGTTTGCTTATGTCCAGGCTGGCGCGACAAGCACCGGCATCGCCAAATTCTGGCAATTCTCGGCCCTCGATCCAGCCCGCGTCCTGATGCGCGACCTGGGAGCCAAGGCGCAGTTGGCGGTTTATCTGGGTTTCCGCGCTTTAGCCGAGACGCTGTCCAAAAAAACCGGGTTGCCGGTACTTATTCCCGGCAGTCCTTCCAGCGGCATGGTTTCGCGCGACCCGGCTTTCGCCGCCTTGATAGAGCGCTACGAGCTGGCCGCGGGAACGCTTCTGGCCGGCGAGGCGCAGGCGGGGAACACCTCAGCAAGCGCCATCGCGGAGGCCTATGTAATCATCGACCCCCGGAAGCCGGCCACCTACCGAGCGGATCGGGAATTGCGCCGTCTGGGCTGCTTCGATGGAAGCGCCTTGCCATCCGGGCCGGCCAGTCCGAATTAAGGAGAATGTAATGAAAATATCAACCAGAAGCCGGTACGGGCTACGGTTGCTCATGGACTTGGCCAGTCGCCCCGGCGACAAACCGGTCTTCCTGGGCGATATCGCCGCCAGGCTGGCCGTATCCGAAAAGTATCTTTCCAAGCTGGTCATCCCGATGCGACGGGCCGGTCTGATTCGGTCGGTGCGTGGCGCGTACGGCGGCTATGCGCTGGCGATACAGCCGGCCAGTCTCAGCCTGTGCCAGATAATCGAATGCCTAGAGGGCAGCCTTAGCCTGGTCGATTGCGTGGAGCAACCCGATTGCTGCGAGCGGGCCGAAGACTGCACTGCCCGCCGCATCTGGGGCGGCCTGGAAAAAGTGATGCACGATTATTGCATGGCGGTGAGCCTGGCTGACCTCGTCGGGCAGGAGACTGCGATCCGCGCTTAAAGGCGCGCCGGGCCGTATGAGGATCGCCGCGGACCTGCATATCCATTCGACCCTCTCGCCCTGCGGTTCCCTGGAGATGTCGCCGCGGGCTATCGTCGAGCAAGCGCTGGCTTTCGGCCTGGACATGATTGCGTTAACCGATCACAACAGCGTCGAGAACGGCTTCCATGCCGCTGCCTACGGCGCTAGCCGCGGGCTGTCGGTCATCTGCGGCATGGAGGCCCAGACCGTTGAAGACGTCCACCTGCTCTGCCTGTTGCCCAGCCCCAGCGCGGCTGCGGCTTTTTACCGGCGGATTTATCCGCATCTGCCGGAGACAGCCAACAATCCAGCTTACTTCGGCGACCAAGTAGTCGTTGATTGCGCCGACAACATCGTCCGGGTGGAGGAACGGCTGTTGCTGAACAGCCTGGACCTGTCGCTCGGCGAAGTGACTGCGCTGGTAGTAGCCTGCGGGGGCTTCGTCATTCCAGCGCACGTCGAAAGCCGGCAGTACAGTCTGCTGGCCACGCTTGGCTTCCTGCCGGACGAGCTGGCGGCTTGTCCGTTGGAAATTTCCTATTGCACGCCCTTTGAGGCGGCCGTAGCGGCCTTTCCGGCCCTGGCCGGCCGCCGGTTGGTGAGCAACTCTGACGCGCATTACCTGGCTGATATCGGCCGGGCGCGCACGGTGTTCGAGGCGGAAGGAAAGACCCTGGCCGCCGTCTTTCAGGCCGCCCTGGCCGGGCGCTATTGTGTCGAGTATCGGGAGGGTTGAGCCATGGTCAGGGACCTGTGTTTCCACATTGTTGACCTGGTGCAGAACGCCGTGGCCGCCGGTGCCAAGCGCGTCACGGTTAGCCTGGTTGATTCGGCCGCCAGCGACGAGATCCAGCTCAGCGTGGTTGACGACGGGCGCGGCATGGACGCCGCCACGGCGGCCAACGCCCGTGATCCGTTTTATACCAGCAAGGGTTTCAAAAAGGTCGGCTTGGGCTTGCCGCTTCTGGAGGCTACCAGCCAGGCTTGCCATGGCGATTTCGAACTGGAGAGCGAGTTAGGTAGCGGCACCACCGTGCAGGCGCGGCTGGAGAAGAGCCACTGGGACTGCCCGCCCCTGGGCGACCTGTCGGACACTATGCTCCAGCTGCTGGTGTCCCTCGATACCATCAATCTGGTTTTTCGCTACCATGGCGACGGTGGTGATTTTTCCATTACCAGCGATGAGGTGCGCGAGCAGGCTGGCGGCCTGCATCTGTCCCATCCGGATGTTTATTCCTTCCTGCGCGAATACTTCGCGAGTGAACTGCGACCTTTACTGGAGTAGAAGTCCGTCAGTTTTTTGTCAGCGTGCCCGGTGTGGCCGGCGCGGATGCTTCAATCGGTAAATAAAGTATCATTTCCACCTGGGTGCCGACGTTCTTCTCGGACAGGATGACCAGCTTGTCGACGAAGCGCTTGATGTTGGGTATGCCCATGCCGGCGCCGAAGCCCAGCTCGCGCACGTAATCGGGGGCGGTGGAGTAGCCTTCCTTCATGGCCATGTCCATGTCCTCGATGCCGATGCCGTTGTCCACCACCCGCACCATTATCAGGTCGCCTTGCAGGAAACAGTAGATGTCGCCGGTACCGCGTGAATGTATGATCACGTTTGTTTCGGCTTCGTAGACGGCGACGCCGATGCGGCGGATGATCTCGGCGGGGTAGCGCTTGTCGGCCAGGAAGGTCTTGAGCATCACGGCGCCGACGCCGGCCGAGCCGATGTCGGTGGTGTCGATGTTGTAGTGGAATTCGGCGTCGCCCACCGTCAGGCGCTCGCCGGTGATGAACGAAAACTCCGAGTTCAGCGTCGAGATGCGCTTCTGGTCGTGCACGTAAATCAGGTTGAATTTTTCCAGCACCCCGTTGAGGATGTCCTTGCGGCTGATGATGCCGCGCAGCACGTTGTCGGCGTCCACGACCGGGAAGCGGCCGAAGCGGTAGGCTTGAAACTTGCTGACGATGTCGGTCAGGCGGTCGTTAACGCCTACCGTAATCACGTCCCGGGTCATCATGTTGCGGATCGGCTCGCCCAGCCGGTTGAATTCGAGGGCGTGGATGATGTCCTCAACCGTCACGATGCCAATCAGGTGCCGCGTCTCGTCGACCACGGGCAGGCCCGAGATGCGTTTGATATTCATCATCTCCTTGGCATGTGATATTTTTTTTTCAGGCGGAATGACGGTGACGTTGGCCGTCATGATGTCGGCGGCCCTAATGTCCTCAAAGAGGCCGGCGTACTTGGAAAGGTCATTCCTATCGCTCATCGACACCCCGCAGGCCGGCCGCGTACAGAATTCCGCAGGAGGAGAACATGAATAGCCTAGTTTGGAGCATGAGGATATTGTGCTGACGCGCCATCTTGATGGTTTCCGGCGGAATGTTCTTGCAGCGCACGAAGACCAGCCCTAGGAGCTCGGTGACCAGCGCGGTGCGTATCACCTGTGGGTGGATATAGCCGGTCAAAACCAGTTGGTTGGGGCCGCATAGGGCCAGGATATCGCTCATCATGTCGGCCGCGCCGCCGTGCTTCACCTCGATATCGAGCTTGTCTTCGCCGGATAGAACCTCGGCTTCCAGCAACTTGGCTACGTCCCGAACAGTCATCATGAGTCTCCTTATCGAGTTGGTCGCTCTTGGCACCGGTTCTTCGTCTCAGCCGCTTCGAGTCAATTTTCGCGGTAGATGTCTTTTTCGTATTCATTTTCCAAACGCAGTTTGTGCTTGGCCTCTTCCTTGGCCAATGCCTGGAAAATAGTTTTTAGTTCATCATCGCCACTGATCGCGGCCAAGTCGGTGTACAGTTTAATGGATGATTTCTCGCGACGCATGGCGATTATCAGCGCTTCCTGGTAATCCATGTCCGGGGTTGGACCGATGTCGACCAGGTAGTCGACAATTTTCAAGTCGGTCACCTGGGAGGCGGATGGCAGGAAGGCGGTGCCCTGCTTGATGCGCTCCAGCGTCACTTTATGCTTTTGTTCCTCAGCCGCGAAGGTCAGGAACAGTTCCTTGAGATGGGCGGCTTCGAGTCGACCGGACCAGTCGATGTAAAAGTCATGGGCTTCGGCCTCTTTTTCGATCGCAAAATCCAGAATGCCATCCACCGACTGGAAGCCGGCTAGGGGCTGCATGGCTTGGCCGCAGCAGACCAGGCTACCCTTGCCCTCCTGGATTACCTTAACGATACGCGCGCAGCCTTTGCATTTGAAGAAATCATTCATGTTAGCACCTCCCGCTTAGGCTATCATTGTAGCATGGCCACGGCCAGGGGGCAAATTTTTTTCCGCTAATCTGGCCGGCGGCAGCTTTCTTTTCCTATTTTTTTCTTGACAGGCCGTAAAATCCAAAATACCATACAGCAAGGATCCTGAGATTCGATAAAAATTTCATGAAACTCAGTTAAAAGCCAAGGGTCAAGAATTTTCTATGGGGAGTTACGGACGATGCTAACAAGTGAAATAGTGGCTAGGCTGGGATTTCGCATCCTGGCCGAGGGCCGGGACTGTCCGGTGACTGGCGGTTATGTCGCCGACCTTTTGTCGGACGTCATCGCCAATGCCCAAGAAGGCTGTATCTGGGTTACCGTACAGCGCCACCTCAACATCATCGCCGTCGCCCAACTCAAAAAAGTTGCCGGCGTTCTCGTGCCAGCCGGGTGTATCCCCGAAGCCAATGTGCTGGAGCGGGCCGTAAAAGAAGGAATTTTCATTCTTCAGGGCACTGGCGATGCCTTTGAAATATGCGGCCGATTATACGGCTTGCTACAACAATCAAACCAGACATAGCCCAATATGCTATACAAGGCCATACGGATGACCAGGAGGTAGGCGTGGAGACAGCACAGGTTCATATTCCAGATAATGCCGAATACAGGGAACTTAAAAAATTCATCGATGAGAATGGCAAGGAGCCAGGGCCACTCATTCAGGTACTGCATCGGGCGCAGAAGATATTCGGCTATCTGCCGCCGGAGGTTCAGCACTTCGTGGCCCGCGAACTGCGCCTTCCGTTTGGCCAAGTGTACGGCGTTGTCACTTTTTACAACTTCTTCCGGACTGAACCGATTGGCGACCATATCGTGAACATCTGCCTGGGCACGGCTTGCCATGTTAAAGGCGCCAGTGAGATTCTCAAGGTTTTGGAGCAGGAACTCGGCATCCGCGTCGGTGGTACTACCCAAGACCGGTTCTACACCTTGTCAACCGCGCGCTGTTTTGGCGCTTGTGGTTTGGCTCCGGTCATGATGGTCGATGATGAGGTTTACGGCCGACTCAATCCGCAAAAGACACTTCAGATCCTGCGGGATCTTCGCAACGCACAGACGGTGAACTGAATATTCCAAGGAGGCCGGTATGAAACTCGAGGATCTACGTAAAATACGCGAAAAGACAGAGAAGGAAATGGTCCTACGCGACGGCAAGGCCCGCGTCAGGGTAGTGGTGGGCATGGGCACCAGTGGTATCGCCGCTGGGGCGCGCGATACCATGAAGGCGCTGCTGGACGAGATTGCCAAGCGTGAACTGAAGGACGTCATCGTTAGCCAGGCCGGCGAGCGCGGGCTCAGCTCCTCCGAGCCGGTGGTTACCGTTTTCGAGGAGGGCAAGCCGTCAGTGGTGTACGGTAACGTCACCATCGATATCGCCCGCAAGATTGTGGCCGAGCATCTGGTCAACGGCAATCCGGTTTCCGATAGCGTCATCGAAGTCAACGGTTAAGGCGGGGGCGTCATGAATAAGCGTCTGGATGTCCTGATTTGCGGCGGCGGCGCCTGTATCTCGTCGCACAGCCACGAACTCAAGAAAAGCTTGCTGCGGGCAATCGAAGACAAGGGCTTGACGGAAGAGATCAATGTCGTCGAGACCGGTTGCATGGGGCCTTGTGAGCTGGGGCCGGTCATGGTGGTGTACCCTGACGGTTCCTTCTATATTAATCTGAAGGAAGAGGATGCGCCGCGGATCGTCGAGGAGCATTTCCTAAAAGGCCGGCCGGTGCACGAGTTGCTGTGGCTGGCTCCCGAAGCGCGCAAAATCGTCGAACAGAAAAAGCAGATTCCGTTCTTTGAAAAGCAAAAGAAGATTGTTCTGGCCAATTGTGGCCGAATTGATCCGGATAATATTGAAGAGTACATCGGGCAGCGAGGCTATGAGGCGCTGGGCACGGTGCTCACCACCATGAAACCGCAGGAAGTGGCCGACGCCGTCGAGCGATCGGGCTTGCGCGGTCGCGGTGGCGCCGGTTTCCCCACTGGCACCAAGTGGAAGATGGCGCTCCAGAACGCGGCCGACCAGAAATATCTGCTCTGCAATGCCGACGAAGGTGACCCGGGCGCCTTCATGGATCGCGCCGTGCTGGAGGGGGATCCCCACACCGTCATCGAGGGCATGGCCATCGGCGGCTATGCCATCGGCGCCAGCAAGGGCTATGTCTACGTGCGCGCCGAGTACCCGCTGGCCATCGAACGCCTGACGGTGGCCATCAAGCAGGCTCGGGCCTATGGCATGCTGGGCGACAATATTTTCGAGACCGGCTTCAAATTCGACCTGGCTGTCCGGATTGGCGCCGGCGCTTTTGTCTGCGGCGAGGAAACGGCGCTGATCGCATCAGTTGAGGGTAAGCGGGGGCAGCCTCGTCCCAAGCCACCGTTCCCGGCCCAGAAAGGGCTCTGGGGCAAGCCCACCATCATCAACAACGTCGAGACCTTGGCCACCATCCGCCATATTTTTAATAACGGGGTGGACTGGTTTGCTTCGATCGGCACCGAGAAAAGCAAGGGCACCAAGGTGTTCGCGCTCTCCGGCAAGGTTGTCAATTCCGGCTTGGTGGAAGTGCCCATGGGCATCACCTTGGGCGAGCTGGTTTTCGACATCGGTGGCGGCATACCCAACGGTAAGGCCTTCAAGGCTGTCCAGACTGGCGGCCCATCCGGCGGCTGCATTCCGGCTAAGTTCCTCAATACGCCCATCGATTACGAATCACTTAAGCAGTTGGGCTCGATTATGGGTTCCGGCGGCTTGATTGTGCTGGACGAGGATTCCTGCATGGTCAACATGGCCAAATACTTCCTGGAATTTTCACTCGAGGAATCTTGTGGCCAGTGCGTGCCTTGCCGAGTCGGCCTCAAGCACATGCACAGCCTGCTCGAGAAGATCACCAACGGCCAGGGCACCATGGAAGACCTCGAGAAACTGGAATCGCTGGCCTACACCGTGCGCGCCTCGTCGTTGTGCGGCCTGGGACAAGCCGCTCCCAACCCGGTCATCTCCACCCTCAAGTATTTCAAGCACGAGTACATCGAGCATATTCAGAATAAGAAATGTTCACCTGGCGTCTGCGCGGCGCTGTACAATGCGCCGTGCGAGAACGCCTGCCCGGCCAACGTCGATGCCGCCGCCTACATTTCGTACATGGGCGATGGCAAATTGATGGAAGCCTACTTCAAGCACATGGAGCACAATCCCTTCCCCATCGTCTGCGCCCGCGTCTGTCCGGCCTTCTGCGAGAAAAAATGCGCCCGTGGCAAATACGACCAAGAGATCGCCATTCGCGAGGTCAAGCGCCTGTTCGCTGACTGGGCCATCGACCAAGGCATGGGCTTCACGCCGCCCAAGAAACCGAAAAAGGAGCGTGTCGCGGTCATCGGCGCCGGGCCGGCCGGTCTGGCCTGCGCCTTCTACTTGACGCGCCTGGGCTACTTGCCGGTGGTTTTCGAAGCCCTGCCGGTGGCCGGCGGCATGATGAAGGTCGGCATTCCGGATTACCGTCTGCCTAAAGACAAACTGGAAGCCGAAATATCGGTCATCGAGCGGGCTGGCGTGGAAATCCGCCTCGGCGCGCCGGTCGATTCGATCGAGGCACTGATGGCCCAAGGTTTCCAGGCCGTCTTTGTCGGTACCGGCGCTCATCAAGCCCAACCGTTGAGTATCGATGGTTCTGAATTGCCCGGCGTCATCAGCGGTATCGACTTCCTGCGCAAGGTGAATCTCGGTGAAACCTTCGATGTCGGGGCTGACGTGGTGGTGGTTGGCGGCGGTTCGACGGCCATGGATGCCGCCCGGACGGCCAAGCGGCTGGGCGCGCACAATGTACGCATCGTCTATCGCCGCACCCGTACCGAGATGCCAGCCCAGCTCGACGAAGTGGTCGACGCCGAGGAAGAAGGCATCGAGATGGATTTCTTGGCCAACCCGCTGCGCGTTGTCGAAGCCAATGGCAAGGTCAGCGCCATTCGCTGCATCAAGACCGAACTCGGTGATTTTGACGATTCCGGCCGCCGTCGGCCGGTTCCGGTGTCTGGGAGTGAATATAATATCCGGGCCAACCTCATCATTCCCTGCCTGGGGCAAAAGCTGAGCCTTGGCCTGACCGGCGGCAAGCTGAATCTCGATCGCCGCGGCCATATCGCGGTCGATCCGCTGTCCGGCGCTACCAACCTGCCGGGCGTGTTCGCCGGCGGCGACGCCATCAATCCGTCGACGGTTATCGAGAGCGTTGCCCAGGGCCGTCTGGCGGCCTCGCACATCGACAAATTCTTCGGCTACGAGGGCAAGCTGTTTGATCGGGCCCGCCAGCCGGTCGTCGTGGCCTACGATGAGGAAGCCTACCTCAAGACGCTGCCCCGTCACCTGCCTCACCTGGAGCGGGCGGAGAGCCGCATCACCAAGATGGCCATGGAGGTCAACCGAGGGCTGTCGCTGGAAGAAGCCATCGAAGAAGCCCGCCGCTGCCTGCATTGCGATCGTAATCAGCCAGCCGCGCTGAAGCCGGCTGCAGCCAGCGCGCCGCGGATCGAGGACATGTTATGAAGAAGGACATGAACACGCACGAGATTCTGCAGAAATACGGTAAAGACGCGGAAAACCTGTTGGCGCTGTTGCACGAGCTACAGAATACCCATGAGCAGCATTACCTGAGCGCCGAGAACCTGGCCGCCGCCGCCGCCCACATGGGCTTGACCGAGGGCTATGTCTACGGCGTCGCGTCATTCTATACCATGTTCAGCCTCAAGCCACGCGGCCGCCATATCGTGCGCGTCTGCCAGTCGCCGCCTTGCCACTTGATGGGCTCAACCGATGTGGCCAGGGAACTGATCAAGGTGCTTGGCGTCAGCTTCGGTGAAACCACCGCCGACGGTCAGTTCAGCCTGGAAATGTCCTCCTGCCTCGGCGTCTGCGGCGTGGCGCCGGCCATGATGGTCGATGATGAAGTGTACGGCAACCTGTCGGCATCACGCGTCCATGAGATCATCGAAGACCTGAGGAGGGTGAAATGAGCATCTACCGCACCCATATCCTGGTTCCGGTCGACGAGGGTACTGTCCAGGCCGGCGTCTTCGAAGTGAAGCGGCGACTGGAACAGAAGATCACCGAGCAAGGCCTCGGTAACGAGGTCAAGGTGGTCGAGTCCGGCACCGTCGGTATCGTCGGCAAGGGCGTCATCCTGGTCGTCTATCCAGAGCGCATGTATTACACCAATGTCCGGCCGGGTGATGTTTCCCTCATCGTCGAGGAACACCTGCTGAAAGGCCGCATCCCACCGACGCTCAAGTACGCCAGTCTGGATATCCAGGGCGGCCTGAAGTCGCTGCACAACACCGGTTTGACCCGCGAGCAAAAACGGGTGGTGCTCGACAAGTCGTGGAAGATGAGCCCCGAGGACATCCGTGAAGTCCTGGCTACCGGCGGTTATAAGGCCGTCGAAAAGATTTTTACCGAAAAAATGACGCCTGAAGCTGTCATCGACCTGATCAAACAATCGGGTCTGCGCGGCCGCGGCGGCGCCGGCTTCCCGACCGGCCTGAAGTGGGAAGCGACCCGCAAGGCCGCTGGCGACCAGAAGTACATTATCTGCAACGCCGACGAGGGCGAGCCGGGCACCTTCAAAGATCGCCTGATCCTGGAAGGTGACCCGCACAAGCTCATCGAGGCTATGGTCATCGGTGGCTACGCCATCGGCGCAACCAAGGGCTACATCTATGTGCGCGGCGAGTACGGGCTGTCCATACAGCGCATGCAGCAGGCCATCGACCAAGCCCGGGAATACAGTCTGCTCGGCCCGAGCGTGCTGGAAACTGGATTCGCCTTCGACCTTCAGATCAAAATCGGTGCCGGCGCTTATATCTGTGGTGACGAGACGGCCCTCATTGAGTCACTCGAGGGCAAGCGCGGCAATCCGCGCATCAAGCCGCCGTATCCGGTCACCAACGGATTGTGGCAGATGCCCACCGCGGTCAACAACGTCGAAACCTTGGCCAACATTCCCGAAATCGTCAACCGCGGCGCGGCCTGGTTCCGGACGATGGGCACGGACAAGTGCAGCGGTACCAAGGTATTCACCATCCTCGGACACGTCGAACAACCCGGCCTGATTGAGGTGGAGATGGGTACGCCATTGCGCGAAATCATCTTTGCTTATGGCGGCGGTGTAGCTGGCGGCAAGAAATTCAAGGCTGCCTTGCTTGGTGGCGCTTCCGGAGTATTCCTGCCCGAAAAGCTGCTGGACGTGCACATGGACTTTGAGAGTCTCAAGGAAAACAAGGCCGTGCTCGGGTCGGGCGCTGTCTTGGTGATGAATGAGGCAACCTCGATTCCCGACATGCTCTTTTCGATTCTCAAGTTTTACGCCCATGAAACATGCGGCCAGTGCGCCCCTTGCCGGATTGGCACGCACCAGCTGCTTCAATTGGCGTGGAAGCTGCGTGAAGGCCAGGGGCGGGTGGAAGATATCGATACCATGCTCAATCTGGCCGAGACGATGCAGCGCACCTCACTCTGTCCACTCGGGCAGTCGGTCGTGGCGCCGGTCAAGAGCGCGATAGACAATTTCAGGGACGAATTTGAACGGGCCGCCGGCCACAGCGAGATATCCTAATGGAGGCATTCATGTCGGAAACGATAACGATCTGGATCGACGGAAAAGAAATCAAGGCGGAAAAGGGCGCCAACCTGCTCAAGGTGGCCCGCGATAACGGGTTCGATATCCCTGGGCTCTGTTTCCACGAAAAAGTGACACCCACCGGCGACTGTCGCCTGTGCATGGTCAAGATAGAAGGACGCCCGGCCATGACGCCGTCCTGCCTTGTCAAGATCGAAGACGGGATGAAGGTCACGGCTTTTGACAAGCAGCTGGAGGACACCCGCGCCATGTTGGTGGACGTGCTGCTGTCGGAACACAATGATGATTGCATAACTTGTGAAAAGGATGGCGATTGCCAACTTCAGGACCTGGCCTTCCGCTACGGAATGGACACGCCAAAGCGCATGTTTGACACCGTCTGGCAGGAAATCCACCAGTCGCCGGATTCCTCGTCGCCCGTGCTGCTGTACGATTCCTCGAAATGCATCAAGTGCGAACGTTGCGTCAAGGCCTGCTATGAGATCCAGGGCAAAGGCGTGCTGAGCATGGCCAGTCGCGGTATCCACAGCCACGTTGTCGCCGGTACCGCCTCCTGGGAGGGTTCCGAATGCGACGGCTGTGGTGAGTGCGTTCAGGCTTGTCCGGTTGGCGCCCTGATGGAGAAGCCGGTCTATGGCGGAAAAGTCAAGGCCAAGGATATCCAGAGGAAGGCCGTCACCACCTGCCCCTACTGCGGTGTCGGTTGTCAGCTGGAGCTCTGGATCAAGGACGGCAAGATTGCCAAGGTCAAAGGCGCTGAAGGTGTCCCGAACCTCGGATCGTCGTGCGTCAAAGGACGGTTCGGCCTCGATTTCGTCAACCACCCGGACCGACTCAAGAAGCCGCTCATCCGCAAGGATGGCAAGTTGGTTGAAGTCGAGTGGAAGGAAGCCATCGACTTTACCGCCAAACGTTTCGCCGAGATCAAGAAGGCGAATGGGCCTGATGCCTTGGCCGGCTTGGCCTCGGCCCGCTGTACCAATGAAGAAAACTTTTTGTTCCAGAAATTCATGCGCTCGGTGATCGGGACCAACAACGTTGACCATTGCGCGCGGCTCTGTCATGCTTCCACCGTAGCCGGCTTGGCCAACACGCTTGGCTCCGGCGCCATGACCAACTCCGCCGCCGAACTGGAATACGCCGATGTCATCATCGTCATCGGTTCGAATACCACCGAGACCCACCCGGTAATTGCCACCTTCATCAAGAAGGCGGTGTTGTTCCACGGCGCCAAGCTCATCGTTATCGATCCGCGCAAGATTGACTTGGTCAAGTACGCCACCCTGTGGCTGCGCCAGCGGAACGGTACCGACATTGCGGTAGCCAATGGCCTCATGAACGCCATGCTGGCCAACGGTTGGGAGAACAAGGCTTTCATTGAGGCCAATACCGAAAACTTCGAAGCCCTCAAGGAGATGATCAAGAAGTATGACCCGAAGATGGTTGAGGGGATCACCGCCATCCCAGCGGCCGACCTGATCGAAGCGGCGCGCCTCTACGCTACTGCTGCCAAGGCTTCTATCGTCTATTCGATGGGAATCACCCAGCATGCCCATGGCACCGACAATGTCAAATCGATGTCCAACTTGGCGCTGATCTCCGGTCAGATTGGCAGGGAAAGCACCGGCGTGAATCCTCTGCGTGGTCAGGGAAATGTTCAGGGAGCCTGCGATATGGGCGCCCTGCCCAATGTCTACTCCGGTTACCAAAAAGTCGACGATCCGGCCGCCAAGGCCAAGTTCGCCGAAGCCTGGAAGCAGCCCAACCTGTCCGACAAAGTCGGCCTGACGGTTACCGAGGTTCTGCGCGATGCCCATGCCGGCAAGGTCAAGGGCCTGTACATCATGGGCGAGAACCCGATGATGTCCGACCCTGACCTGAATCACGTTAAAGACTGCCTGGAGCACGTCGATTTCCTGGTGGTGCAGGATATTTTCCTCACCCAGACAGCAAACCTGGCCGATGTCGTCTTTCCGGCGGCGTCCTTTGTCGAAAAGGCCGGTACCTACACCAACACCGAGCGCCGCGTCATGGCCATGGTCAAGATACTGGAGGTTCCTGGCGAAGCCCGCGATGACGCAATGATCATCCAGGATCTCGCCAACGCCCTAGGCCAGAATTGGAAGTATGACAGCGCGGCTGACATCCTGCGCGAAGTGAATGCGCTAACGCCGTCCTACGGCGGCATAACGACCGAGCGCATCGCGGCCGGCGAAAAGCTGCAGTGGCCCTGCCCGAATGCCCAGCATGGCGGCACCAAATTCCTGCACAAGGAAGGAAAGTTCACCCGTGGCAAGGGCTTGTTCTGCGCGCTGGAGCACGTCCCGACCAAGGAAATGCCCGACAAAGAATATCCCTTCGTCCTGAGCACCGGCCGCAACCTGTTCCGTTACCATACCGATACCATGAGCGGTCGAACCGTTGCCTTGCCGCAATACGCGCCGGACGCCTATGTGGAAATGTGCGAGGCCGATTGTGTGATCCTCGGTGTTGGGCATGGCGACAAGGTGCGCGTCACCTCGCGTCGCGGCACCATCGATATTGGTATCCGCCTGACGGACAAGGTGATCAAGGGCAGCTGTTTCATTCCTTTCCACTACAAGGAAGCGGCCGCCAATCTGTTAACCAACGGCGCTATCGACCCAGTCGCCAAGATTCCTGAATTCAAGGCATGCGCGGTGCGCATTGAAAAGATCAAGAGCTAGATTCGAACCACAAGGAGAACGGGATTATGAGCAGTACGAACGGAAAGACTGTCAATCGATGGCTGATTGCCATCATGGGAACAGTGCTCCAGATCTGTCTGGGAACTATTTATGCCTGGAGTTTCTTCCAGAACCCACTCATGCGCTTTGCCGGCTGGAATAACCAGCAGGTAGCCATGATCCTATCCCTGGCGCTGTGCTTCCTGGGCCTCTCGGCGGCCGTCGGTGGCACCTTGCTTCCCAAGATGGGCCCGCGCAAATTGGCCGTCTCCGGCGCCATCCTCTATGCCTTGGGTTGGGCGCTGGGCGGTCTGGCCTTGACCATCAAGAGCCTTCCCTTGCTGTACATCGGCTTGGGCGTCATTGGCGGTATCGGTCTGGGCCTCGGTTACGTCACCCCGGTGGCTACCGCCGCCAAATGGTTTCCGGATAAAAAAGGTTTTATCACCGGCATGGTGGTGATGGGCTTTGGTCTCGGTGCCTTGTTCATGAGCAAGGTGATCGCGCCTTCCTATCAAGCCATGTTTACCGTTGGCGACAGCACCAACTGGCCGATGGTCTTTTTCTGCATCGCCGGTACCCTCGGCGTCCCGGCGCTGATCGCCGCGCTTACCTTGCGGAATCCTCCGGCAGGCTATGTTCCGGCTGGCTGGACACCGCCGGCCGCCGAAGCCAAGGCCAATGCCGCGCCTGATCTCAAGCTCAAGGAATGCATCTCGTCGACCCGCTTCTGGTTTGTCTGGGTGGTCTTTTTCTGCAATATCACCGCCGGCTTGATGTTCATCGGCTTTCAGTCGCCGATGCTTCAGAACCTGCTGAAACTCAGTGATCCAAACCTGCTGCCGGCCGCCTTGGCCGCAGCCGGCGCCACCTTGATTGCCATCAGTTCACTCTTTAACGGTATTGGTCGCTTCTTCTGGGGCGGCTTGTCTGACAAGATTGGCCGGGCCAACACCTACCGCATCATCCTGGGTAGCCAGATCCTGATCTTCATCGCCCTGATTTTCGTGAAGAGCCCGATCTTGTTCGCTGTCCTGGTTTGCTACATTCTGCTCTGCTACGGCGGCGGCTTCGGCACCGCGCCTTCTTATGTACTAACCGTTTTTGGCAATAAGATCATGGGCGTTGTCTACGGCTGTCTGCTAACCGCCTGGTCGATGGCCGGTTTGGTAGGCCCGCAGGTTGCGGCCATGATCAAGGATCGGGCGGCTGATCCGACCAAGGCAGCCACGACAACCTACATTGTTGGCGCTATTTTCCTGGGCGTCGGCTTCCTGGTGGCCCTGCTCTTGCATAATAAGCCCTTCGAACAGAAGAAGAAGGCCTGATTTTCTCACTAAGCGAGGCAAGGACATCGCTCTGGCGATGTCCTTGCTTTTTAGAGTGGTGACGCGGCAGATAGTTTGGAGACGAGTACCAACTGGAACCGCCAGTCTGTCGAGCAAGGACGATCAAACGTGCCAGGGTTGACCAAGAGTGGATCACGCGAAGATGTATTGCTCATTGGCGGAGCCGCCATCGGCCTGGCGAAAACTGATTTCATAGCCAGGCTGATAGCGCAATGCGCTTCAGCGAGGCCTGTAGTCGGCATCAAACTGTCTGCATTGCGGCCCGATTCGGTCCTGGAGCAGAAGGGTTATACTATCAGCGCATCGCCGGAAGGCTCGACGCCTGACGATTGTACTTTTGTCATTTTTGAGGAAACTAGTCGGGTTGATGGCGAGGCGGCTTACCTGTTGGCTGCCGGCGCCAGCCGGGCGTTTTGGCTGCAGGCTACGCCTGGCGGAATGCCGGCGGGCCTTGAGGCGGTGCTTGGCTTGGTTTCGGCTGGATCGGCCATCATCTGCGAAGCCGATGTTACCAGGAATTTCTTGGCTGCCGGTCAGTTTGTTGTTATCAATAATTTATATGAATCAGTCTCAGGTCTAGGGAGTGAGGCGCTGCGCGGCTTGCCAGTTCAGGTTGACGAACCCCGGCAATTGGACTTTGCGGACGGTCGTTGGCTGATTACCCAGAACGCTTCGGCAATTATTCTGTCTGGCGGCAAGAGCACCCGGTTGGGCCAGGACAAGAGCCTACTCCCCTATCACGGCATTCCCTTGATCGCCCATATCGCGACGCAGCTCAAGCCAATGTTCCGGGAGGTTGTTGTCAGCACCAACGATCCAGGGAAATATGATTTTCTCGGGCTGCCGCTGATCGCCGACCGGCTGGCCGGACAGGGACCGCTGATGGGAATAGCCTCCGCGCTTGAACATGCCGACAATGACCTGTGCTTTGTGATGGGCTGCGACATACCAACCGTGAATTTTCGGTTTGTGCAACGTATGATCAGCCTGGCCGATGGCTATGACATCGTCATGCCGCGGGATGCGGAAGGACGCTTCGAGCCGCTGTTTGCAGTCTATCGCCGTGGCGTCTGCTCTACAGCCCTCGAAATCCTGGAAGCCGGCGAGAGAAGGATCGCGGCCCTGTTTAACAGGGTGCGGGTGCGCTTTGTTGAATTTGATGGCGGCGACTGGTATAAAAATATCAATACCATGGATGATTATATTGCCGCTTCCGGGATGTCAGGCTGATGATCTACGGAATATTTCCTTGCCGCCTGAACGAATTGGGCTTATAATTTCCGCAATGTCAGAAGCCAAGCTCCCGGAGTCCAGTCAATCGCCAGTACCCGTCCATCCGCTGGTGGCGGCTATTTTCCACAAGATGGAAGACATCTTCAATCGACTGGACAGCTACCAGTATCTTCGATCCGAGGATATTCAAGACTTCCTGTGGTACAGCCAGTTTTTCAGGGATGCCTTGCTGGATATAGACTGGCGGATCAGGCGCGGCGACTTGACTCTGCTGGGCGATCCACTCGCCCCGGCTGGCAGCTCCAGATCGGCGGGAACGGGCGTTGGCCCGCGCGAGATGCACGTCGCCCTTTTTATCGGCTCTTTTGATCCATTCCAGATGACCCACCTGGCGATGGCGCTACGTTATCTGGCATCGCCGAAGGCCGAAGCGCCGCTGGTGTATATCATCCCAGAAGGCCACGAAAACCCCTACAAGCCAGCCAAAAGCGCTTACGATTATCGCTACAGCCTGTTGCGCATGCAGATCGACGAGGTGTTCCGCCGCTTGATTATGCCGCTGGATATCGGGGAGGGTGCCGATACCATGGAAATTGTGCGCCGTTACATCGCCAGCCAGCCGGGCATGCGCCTGAAAGTGACGCATCTGATTGGGTCTGATGTATTGCCGTTTGCGGTTCGCATGCTGCCGGATGATTTCAAGCTATGGAAGCGCGAGGCTGCCTTGCACGGTGGGGAAATTGATTATAATATATTTATTCTTAAACGGGCTTCCTGTCCGCCGGTTGCCGAGTCGCTGCTTGCCCTTGAACGGTTAAAGGTTCCTTACGTACTGGACAACCGGGAGCTGGTGACGCCATCGAGCACGGATTTCCGAAAAAACAACGCCTTCTCCATCGTCTTCCCGACTACCGAGATAATCCACCACCTGGAAGTGCTGTTCCGTTATCGGCTCAACCGTAACTGGAATAACGAGTCCGACACGGGTATCTGAACTCGGTGGGACGCTTGGTTCCTGAGTACTGGCCGCCGCAGTCGGTTAAGCCGGTGCGTCGGTCGACCAGAGCCCGACCGGGTCGGCCTTACCCTTGAGCCGGGCCGGGCCGGGCTGATGCTCGCCAGCCGGGCGCGGGCGGACTCGGACAGGCGTTGGCAGGTGGCGTCCGACAGCAGGATGGCCTGTCCGTTTTCCTTGGTCAGCCCTTCCAGGCGCGAGGCGACGTTGACCGTGTCGCCGATGACCGCGTACTGGGCCTTGATGCGCGATCCCTGGTTGCCGGCGAAGACCGGGCCGGAGTGCAGGCCGTCGCCGATGTACTTGTCGATCATGCCGCTGTTGAGCAACGGTTGGTTATAGAACGGTTACGGTGTTAGAATGTACAACGGCGAATGGTTTGTTCAGGGGCGGTACAGACGCGGGGCCTGGCGCTTTAAAGCATGGCCAGCTTATCGCTTGGCCATGCTTGGACGCGCCACCCGCGGCGTTGCGGCTATCCAGGGTAAGCGCGCGCGGGGTTGGATGGTTTCACGCCGTACTGTTCTGTAAGCGGTGGTTTAAAGTGGCGTGCGGATGCCCAATAGGCCTTGTCCTGGATCGGAGGCGACTCCCCCTCGGCCAGGATTCCCGCGCCGCTTTTGGTTTGCCGGCCAGGCGGTCTTGCTGGGCAAGACGGTAGACGGACGCTGGTCAGCTGGCCGGCCTCCACTCGGCGCATGGCCAGGCCCAGGTCGCGCAGCGGCAGGATGATGTCCGCCGGCGCCAGGTCGGCTGGTTTGGGATGATGTCCGTGCCGACCACCAAGTGCAGCCCCGACAGGACGGCCGCCTCCCAAGGCGAGCGCATCAGCTGCCGGCCGGTTGCGTCGCGCGTAGCCGGGTCGAGCGTTTCGCCACGACTCAGACGGCGGAAGGCCCGGTAGAGTGGCCGATGCCACAGCCTGACCTTTACCAGCGCCAACCCGACACCCAGGGTGGACAGCATTTCGCCGCGGACCAGAACCAGTCCTAGTTCAGCGTTCTGCTGGCCATCCTGGGCGCTGTTCATCGCCAGCCGGACGCTGCCGCCTGGCGCTAACAGCGGGCGGGTGGCCGGTGCCTGGTCACCCGGGAGGAGCAGCGGCGCTTCAGGATCGGCCGCGGCTTCGGTCATAGCGGTCAGGGTGGCGCTGCCGTGATTCTCGATGCCACGGCGAACCACTTCCTTGAGGGTCAGGAAGAACAGCAGGCTGGCGTAGAGCAGGAAGTACAGGCCGAAGCCAGCCACCACTATCCGCAGGACGCTGAAGCGCCTGGTTTTGGCTGTCCTTGCAACCGCCGGCCGCCGAGCCCTGACTAGCGACCTCGATCCGGCCGGGCTGAGGGCTTACGACCAGCCGGCTTGCGGCCAGAGGCTGCGCCGTCGGCGGGGCTCCGGCGTGCGCCGTCGGCGGGGCTCCGGCGTGCGCCGTCGGCGGGGCTCCGGCGTGCGCCGTCGGCGGGGCCGCGGCGGGCGTCACTACTACGCTTGCCTACCGGGCGGTCAGAGGCGGGGCGGCCACCAGTCAGCCTACTGCCCGGTCGGCCGTGGCTGGCGCCGTCGGCGTCGGAGCGGCGGGTGCGGCTGGCGGGTGCGGTGCGGTCTCTGCCGGGAGCGGCGCGGTCTGGCCGGCCGGGGCGGCGAGGACGGTTGACGGGTGCGGCGCGGTCCCGGCTGGGAGTGGCGCGATCTCTGCTGGGGGCAGCCCGCTCAGTGGTGCGGCCGGCCGAGCGGTCGGCCGCGCCGTGGTTGCGGTCACCGCTGGCGCGGCCGCGGGCGGCTGGCCGGCCTGGCCGGTCGGTACGGGTCTCGGTACGGGCGTCGGCGCGCGGGGCGAAGCGGCCGTTGGGCAAGCGGGTCGGTTTGCTGCCTGTACCACCGGCTGCGTCATAGGCGGGCTTGTCGTCAGCCCCGCTGTGGCGCTCGGCGCGGCTGCCGTCGTCGGCGTTGGCGCGGACCGGTTTCTCCTCTTCGGGATTCCAGAAGCCTTCCTTCCAGTTGAAGCGGCCGGTATCCGGCAAGAGGGCGCCATTGCGGGCGGCGTTCATGATGCGCCGGTAGATCTGCTTCTTGATGTCCACGAAGGAGAAGTCGAGCACGAATTTGCCCAGCCCGTCGCGCTTGAAGAGCGGCAGCCGGTCGACCAGCGAAAACGGCTTGGTGGGAATGACCACCGAGTAGTCCGGATCGTTGACCAGCTCGTAGTCGTCCTTGTCGCGGTCGTTGAAGAAGCGGAACTTGTAGCGCTCGCCCAGGTTGCCGCGGATGGTGAAGAGTTGCGGGTAGGCGAAGACCGTCGGTATCAGGCACTTCAGCGGCACCACCTCGGTCATGCGCTGGAAGGCCTGCTTGCTGATCTCCAGCGGCGGAATCAGGAAATCGGCGCCGTTGCCGAGCACGAAGGCCGCGGCGAAGGAGTTGAAGGCGTACAGCCAGGGCCCGGCGATGATGACATTTTTGTTACCCTTGAGCATGGTCAGGTGGCCCAGGTTGTTGACCACGAAGTACTTCTGGCCCTGCTCGGTCCAGTAGTCGAGCTCTTCCTGCAGCCAGGCCACGTCGCCCTCCGGCAGGAAGGGCTCCAGCCAGAAGATCAGCTCGTTCTTTTTGTAGGGCAGCTCCTTCTCGTGGCGGCGCATCAACTCGGCGTTCTTGCGGCTGAAGCGGATGATCATGCGGTCCGGCCGCTCGGTTAGGCTGGCGTGCATGTCCTGCACCCGGCTGGCCATGGCGTAGAGGCCGTCGGGCAGGACGGACAGGCGCTCGCGCGGGATAGCCGGGAACTCGGCCTTGGGGGCGGCGTCGTAGCTGGGGAACTTGTGGTATTTGACCAGCGACGAGGGCAGCACCGGCTTGTAGCGGCGCGACAGGCTCTTGGTCTGCACCAGGTAGATATCGTCGTCCTGGTTGTAGTCGCCGTCGATCTGCAGGTACATGCCGTCGTTGCGGTTCCTGACCTCGCGCACGCGGGCGGTGGTGCGCCCCGAGTCGTCGTGGCGGTGGATGCGTATCGAGTCGCCCTCGGCAATGCCTTCGTAGGTTTTGAGCACCATGTAACGCTTGTCGTCGAAGACCCGCACCACCTTGACCTTGCCCAGGGCAATGCCGGTGCCGCCGGCCTGGGCCGGCTTGATGTAGTCGGGCTGGACCGTGCCGTCGAACCAGAAGGTGGTCTTGCGCCGGGCGAAGTCGCCCTGCAGGATGCTGCGCGCCTTGACGGTGGCGCGTTCGCGGTCGAAGCGCCAGTTGTCCAGCATGTAGCGGTAGGCGGCCACCACCGTGCCGACGTACTCGGAGCTCTTCATGCGGCCCTCGATCTTGAGGCTGGTGACGCCGGCCTCGACCAGATCGGGTACTTGGTCGACCAGCTGCAGGTCGTCGGGGCTGAAGAAGTAGCCGTCGTCGTTGTCGTCGGCCTTGAAGAGGCGGCGGCAGGCCTGGGTGCAGGCGCCGCGGTTGGCCGAGCGTCCGCCCAGGTAGCTGGAGAACAGGCACAGGCCGGAGGCCGAGACGCAGAGCGCGCCGTGCACGAAGGTTTCCAGCTCGACATTGGTGGAAGCGCGGACGCTCTTGATTTCGGCCAGCGACAGCTCGCGCGACAAGACGACGCGCTTGAAGTTGTAGCGCGACAGGAAGTTGGCGCCGTTGGCCGAGCCGATGTTCATCTGGGTGGAGGCGTGCAGGTGCAGGCCGGAGAAGTGCTCGCTGGCCAGCTTGATGACGCCCAGGTCCTGGACGATGATGCCGTCGGGGCCGACTTTTTCCAGATACTGCAGCAGCTGGTACATGCGGTCGGCCTCGCGCTGCTCGAACACGGTGTTGACGGTGACGTATATCTTTTTGCCCAGCTTGTGCAGGCTTTCGGTGGCGGCTTCGAACTGGCTGAAGGCGAAATTGGCCGAGCGCAGGCGGGCGTTGAAGTTCTTGAGGCCGAGGTAGACGGCGTCGGCGCCTTCGCCGATGGCGGCGTCGAGGGCTTCCGGCGTGCCGGCGGGGGCCAGCAATTCGGCAGTGCTAAAGGTCATTCTGATTCCTTGGGAGTTGGGTATATGTCAGTATACCCGCTGGAGGCCCCAGTGTGCAATCAGGCCGCGCGGGAGGTGGTTTTTGGGGTAGTCAGGGTGATCAGGGCGACCAGGGACGCAGCAGGCGGGATCTCGTGCCGGCTGGATTTTCGCAAGCGCTACCATCACCCCGTTGGCGCACTTTGGTAGCCCTTCCGCTCAAGCCGGTACTGCAGCAGCTGGCGGAAGCGCCGGCCGGAGTGTCCATGAACTGCCAATTGCTCCCAGAGTGACAGTCCCCAAAACGATTCCAGTTGGGGCCTGTCCCAACCATCATGATGTTTTGGCCGCTGCACGTGGTATTGGTCGGTTACAGAGCCTATGTAGCCGATGTACAGAGCTTGGTTCGGGTGGTCTACAGAGCTTATGTAGGCAGCCTGCAATGCTTATTATCGATAGGCTACAGAGCTTTTTAACGAGAGGCTGGCCAGGCTGGTACAGTTGTCGAAGGTGCGGTAGAAGTCGTTAACCGCAGTGTTGTAGCGGAAGAGGTCGGCTGGCAGGCTGGCCAGGCTGGTGCAGCCTGAGAAGACCCCGCTGAAGTCGGTAACCGCGGTGTTATAGCGGAAGAGGTCCACTGGCAAGCTGATCAGGCTGGCACAGCCCCAGAAGGCGGAGCTGAAGTCGGTAACCGCGGTGTTGTAGCGGAAAAGGTCAGCTGGCAGGCTGGTTAGGCTGCTGCAGTCTTCGAATATCCTGTTCATGGACTCGTTCATGAACAGGATATTCGTGCAAACCGGTATGCCGCCACCGGCCAGTTCGGTCAGTTTGCTGCATCCAGAAAAGTTTAGAAACACAAGACCCTCGAAAACCGGCGCTTTGCCCCTGGCTAGTACCTTTGTGATAGCCAGCCGGCTTGCCGGGACCGCTTCGAAACTCCAACCGTCACAGCTACCGGAGATGCTTACCCGATAGCTGCCGGCTGCCGCGTAAGTATGCATCCGGTTCGGATCGTCGAAGGCGGTGATGGTGGAGCTGGCGCCGTCGCCCCAGTTTACGGTGCAAGCATATGGTACATCAACATAATTAGAAATATCAATCAGCGGCAGGGTGATGCTGTCGCCAGGATTGTCGATCTGCCATTCGGTTACGAAGCAGGCGCCGCGTAGAATGTTGATGGCATAAGCCTGGGAATCGCCATTGGCGGCGGTAACGGTAATGGTCAGGGGATTGCTTCCCATGGCCAGGGTCATGGGCTGGGCCAGGCTGTAGTAGATGGTGGCATCGCTGGCGGCGGTGATGGCGGTAACGGTAATGGCGCTGATCGTCTCGTCCAGCGCCACCGTATAGGTGGTTATCACGCCATCGAATTGCGGCGACAAGCTGCCTACGCTCAAATCGATGCTGGCCAAGCTGACAATCCAGACCGCGTACAGATCCAGGCTGCCGCCGTTATAGTCGTCTCCGGCAGCATAGGCAGTACCGCTGCCGTCGGCAGCCGTATTCCAGCCGGTAAAGGCATAGCCGGAGCGCACCAGGTTGCCGGTATTGCCGACGATGATGATGCCACCAGTGGTTACCGATTGTGGGGCCGGCACGGTGCCGCCGGTAGCGCCGTTGGCATGGTACGTGACTACAACGGTGGCTGGTGGATAGATCGGACAGGCCACCAGTGTCCCGAGGCTCAGGGCCAGACATAATGTGGTCAGGGTTTTGTTCATGGCGTTTTCTCCGATATGACGTTCTGGCCGGCGTAAGGTGCGTGTCGATAGAGCGGCGGCAAATTTGATGCCACGCAGTACTATGGAACGAGTGTGCTGTCAACGTGAAGCGCGGCCGGGATTACTCGTCTGGCCCACCCGCCACCCACGTCGCCTTGCCGGAACGCTTTAAACAAGCTATAGTCGGTGGCATGAAGACTTCCGTGCTGGGCCGGTTTTTTCTGGTAGCCGCCATTTATATCGTCATTTTCATCGCGCTGGTGGTCATCCAGCATCCGCTGGGCGGGCCGTTCAGCCTGTCGGCCGGGGCGCTGCAGTTGCGCGGACGGCTGATGACCGACGAGCAGACCCTCGATACGCTGGAGTTGGGCGCCAACGGCCTGGTCTTCGTGTTTTCGGCCGAGAAACCGCTGCGTTACCGTACGGCCGAAGGCCGGCAGGTGGAGGCCTTGCCGGTTTCGTATGAAGCTGGCGACCAGGGTTTCAGCATCGCCTTTGACGACGGCAGCCGCTTTTCCGCTGCCGCCGATGGCGAGGGACGCCTGAGCTGGCAGGCCGAGACGCCGGTGCCGGTGGCGGCCATCGATCTGGCTTACCGCCTGTCCCGCAATGCCGCCATCGTCCTGGAAGAGGAATTCGACGGCCTGTACGTGGTCAGCAGCGGCACGGAGTGGTCAGTCAGCAATCTGCACGCCGCGCTTGAGGCTGACCGGGTTGAGCTGGCGGTCAGCCGCGGCCGACCGTTGGCGGTGAGCATGCTGACGCGCGATGTGGCGCCGCCGCCGGGCATCGTCCAGCTGCTGCCGCCGGTGGCGCTGAGCGACGCCGACTGGACGGCCGAGCTTTCGGCCTGGCGCGACAAGGCCTGGCGGGCCCTGTCCGGGCCGCGCTTCAATGCCCGGCGCGTCGAATGGTCCGACTCGGCCGGACGGCAGGCCTACAGCAACACGGCTTTGATGATGCATGTCGCCGAGCTGATGCAGCGCGGCCTGTACGAGCAGGCTAATACTTTGATAACCGCGGTGCGCAGCCAGCACCTGGACGAGATCGACTGGCAGGCCAGCGCCATCGCCGGCAACGTGGCGCCTAGCCAGCAGTGGCGCGAGGCCACCGACCGCGAGCGCGCCGCCGCCCTGGCCGACCAGCTGGCGGCCGGCAGCCTTCTTCCCTTCGAGCAGTCAGACCTGATCCATTTCGTCTTTGACCGCGCCGCGCCCGGCTTGTCCAACCGGGTGCTGCAGCAGGCCAGCCGCCTGGACTACGATTCCCTTGATACGCGCCAACTGGTGGCGATGCTCGAGCACCAGTCCGCGGCCAACGCTTACCTGAGCGAGGCTGAGAATCCCTTCGCGCCGGCGCTGGCTCAGGCCGGCAAACTGGTCGAGGCCATTCGCAAGCTGGAGCTGGATTATTGGTTCGTCAGCGCCTCGGAGGAGATACCGGACGGCGTGGTGGACACGCGGCTGTCGATCCGCGCCGCCCGCCAACTGTTGCGCCTGGGCGAGGAAACGGCCACGCCGCTGTATTCCATCGCCGGCCAGGCTATCATCGGCAGCCTGCTCCGCCAGGCCGACCTGAACGCCGCCATCCCGGCGGGCTTCAGCCTGCTGGACGGCGGGGTGCAGTCGGCCGGCGAAAAGTATGACGCCGAGCAGCTCTACCCTCTGCTGGTGGACGCGCCGTATTACCCGCGCGCCATCAGCTATTACCGGAGCATCACGCCCGGCACCTGGGCCTGGGCGGCCAGCCCGCAGTTTGCGATGAGCCGCTCCGGCGAAGCGCTGGTCTTCACCGCCGACTATCCGGTCGGCAATGCCCATTACCCGACCATCAGCGGCATTCGGCCCTTCCGGGCGATACAATTGTATAACATCAACTACAACATGGACCCCTCGTTCGAGCGCTACAACTCGGCGGGCTACTTCTACAAGCGGTCCGAAGGCGTCATCTACGTTAAGCTGAGCCACCGGGCCGACAAGGAAAGCATCCGCTTCATCTACTGACGCCGCGCTTCAGCCGGCGGCGAGGACGGCCGACAGCAGGTAGTTGGCGGCCAGCAGCCCTCCGCTGGCCAGCACGGCGCTGGCCAGCAGGATGAAGGCGAAGGCCGCGCGGCCGAAGCCGCGGGTCACCGCGTCGCGGCCACCGAAGCCCCACAGCAGGCTGGCCACGACATTGGCCACCGGGACGCACAGGATCAGCAGGCGCAGCAGCCAGGTACCTGCCTTGGCCGGATAGTCAGTCATATTCGTATCACTCATTGCAGGCTCCTCAATCGTTGGTCGATGGTACTCGCGTCCAGGCCGAGTTGGTCCAAAAGCTCGCGGAAGGCGCTTTCGCGGCGCAGCTCGTTCAGGCTGGCGCCGAGGGCGTCTAAGTCGACCGTCTGGCCGATCTGACGGCCGACGGCCGACAGGCTGGCGTGGTCCAGGTCGCCCAAGCCGGCGGCCAGGCGGCGGGCCTGTTCCAGGATGGCCAGGGTGGCGCCGGAGCGGCGGATGGCTGCCTCGTCCTCCGGCCGGGTGGACAGGGCCAGGTCTTCGTTCAGGGCGGCGATGGTGGCCTCGTCCAGGGGGAAGGGTTCCAGGGGAAGGTTCAAGCCGGCCCGCAGTTGGCTGGCATCGGCCTGGATGGCCTGGCCGGCTGGCACCAGGGTAGCCTCTCCGGCCGGCGGCTGCAGGGCCACGCTGCCGCGCAGGACCTGCAGCGTCAGTTCCTGGCCGGCATGGTAACTGAGCACCAGGTCGGTGCCGCGCACGCCCAGGACGCCGGCGCCGGTGGTGATTTCGAAGCCGGATTGCGGGTCGATCAGTTTCTGGATGACCGCTCGGGCCCGGCCGGCCACTAGGCTGAGGCGGGTGATCGAGGTGGTACCGGCCTGCGGCAGGCTGTCCAGCCCGAACTCGGTGTTTTCGTCTAGGTACAGGCTGGAGCCGTCGCGTAGCAGCAGTTCGAGGCTGGCGCCCGGCCCGGTCAGGATGGTGCTGCCGGCATACAGGTCGTCGCCGATATCCAGCAGGCGCTCCTGGCCGTCGGCGCCGCGGACGGTGGCCTGATTGACCATGAAGCTGACCAGGGCGCTGGGTTGGGCCGGCGCGGCGCCCGTGCCGAGGCTGGCCAGGGCGGCGGCGGCATCCAGCGCCGGCTGCAGGCTGGCGCGGTCGATGCCGGCGGCGGCGCTGGCCTCCAGGGCGGCCACCAGTTCGCCGCCCCGGGCCGACAGGCTGGGCGACAGGGTGGCCAGCAGGCGGGCGCTCAGGCGGTCGTCGAGGCGCAAGCCCAGGCGCAGGTGACCCTCGACGGACTCGACCGATTGCAGGCGCACCAGGTCCGGCAAGTAGCGGTCGGCGAAGGCATAGGCCAGCACCAGGTGTGGTCCGGCCGGCCCGTCCAGGCGCAGGCTCAAGCCTTCGGGCAGTTCCAGCCCATCCAGGGGCAGGCGGCCGGAGGCGGCCAGCGCGGTCAGCAGGCGCTGGGGGACGGGCAAGCGGCCGAGGGTCAGACCTTTCAGGCTGAGGACCAGGCTGCCGTCGGCCTGGCTCAGGTCAAGCCGCAGCCGCGCCGTCATGGTCAGGGGACGCAGGCTGAAGCCGGCCGCGAGGCGTTGCGGTTGCGCCATGGCCAACTGCACGGCCAATTCGGCCGCGCCCGGGGTCAGGCGGAGGCCGGCGCGGCTCGGTTGGATGGTGGCAGCGGGCAGGTCGCGCAGGGCGGCGGCCAGTAACCGGTTCAGTTCGGCCTCGGGCAGTTGCAGGTGGCTGCCGAGGCTGGCGCTACCCAGCGCCTGGCCGAGTTCCGCCGCCAGGCCGGGGCTATCTTCCGGCCGCGGCAGTTGGCGCGCCCAGGCCGGAGTCGGTGGCGCCAGGGCCAGACCGGCCAGCAGGCCGGCGCTGGCTAGCGCCGCCGCTGCCACCCAAAGCGGCAGCAGGACCAGGCCAAGCAAGGCGCCGGCCAGAATCAGGCCGGGTTTCTTTCGTGTACTCATGATTGGCTCCCGGGACGGCGACCAGGTCGGCCACCGCCGCCAGAATTCAGTATGGCCGCTTCCGGCCGCTTGTCAAGGTTTGGCGCTCGGCGCCAGCTCCGCTTGGCGCTGGCGCGGCAACGGCTCCAGCCGGTTGGCCTGCACGAAGGCATCCACCCGGGTCGGGTCGATGAAGGCCTGCCAGCCGTCGCGGCGGGCGTGGAACCAGCCGGCCGGGGTGCCGGCCAGGCGGCTGTCGCCCAGGTAAAAGCCGACGGCTAGGCTGTTTGAGGTGATGGCCGTTGGACTGGCCGGCAGCTTGACAAGGTCGGCTGGCACATAGCCGTCGTCGCCCCACAGCTGGCTGCGCGTTCCAAAGGCGAAGCTGCGGCCGTCGGGCAGGACCACCAGGGCAAAGACGTCGGGCAGCAGCGTACCATTGCAGGTCAGGTAATGGCTGCGGCCTTCGGAGCGGGTGCCTGGTTGGTGGTAGACGATGCTATGTTCCCAAACGTAGACCAGCGTGGCGACGGGCCGCGCGGCCGCCTGGCTGGCTGAGGTGGCAGCGTCTGGCTGGGTGGTGGACGCTTGGACGCTCCCTGGCGCCGGGGCCAGATTTGGCGCGGCTAGGTGCTGCAGTTGACCGGCGGAGCGGCAGCCGGTCAGCGCCAGGCCGAGTGCCAGCAGGCTGAAGGCTACGTGGCGGGCTGGCCTGGTCGACAGGAGTAGTTGTTTCATGGCGCTCACCACTGGTACCCGTTGCCGCCGCCATCGGCGCCGTTGGCCGGGTCGAACCAGGCATCCAGCAGCTCGAACCAGTTGCCGACGGCGTTGATGCTGGCGTTTTGGCCGTCCTGGCAGGCGGCCAGCTTGCCGTAGAAATGGCCGCCCGTCCACCAAACATTGGTCTCGATCGAGTTGTACCACCACTGGAATGCCCATAGCGGTTCGGCGGGGGAGGAATAAATGCGGTCGCCGTCGGGGAAGAAGACCGACAGGCCGTTTTTTCCACCAATGAAGCCGCTGTAGTCGGCGTTGCCGAAGGAGTGGACGACGGCGGCGTCGACGGCATTGGCCAGGGCCGTCGCCTGGTCCAGGATGGCGGCCGAGAAATTGGCGCTGGCCGCCAGGCGGCTGGCCAAGTGATGTAGGTCAAAATAGGGGTAGCTGACCCACTCGTTTTCGTCAGTAGCGGCGAAGTAATGCAGCGTCGGCACCGTGGTCAGCGAGCCGCGTAGCGTTTCGGTGTCAGCCTTCTCGCCGGCCGCATACAGCAGGACGGCCAAGTCATCCAGCTCGGCCTTGGCTGCCGCTACCAAGGACAGGTCGATGAGGGCCAGCGATTCGCCGCTACCGCCGGAACCAGCCGCTAGGCTGTCATCCTTCTGCTCCTCGACGATCACGGCGCCGAATTGGCGGGCGGTCAGGCTGGCCGGATCATAGTACAGTTCGTTGCCGCCCAGGGTGCTATCCGGGCTGCCGTTGTCGCCGGCGATGGGGCGCAGCCGTTCCAGGATGGCGGTGTAGGGAAAGCCGGAGCCCCAGACGGTGGGGGCCGACGCCACTAGGTAGTCGGCGTTAAAGTCGCCCGTCCCCGGGCGGTACTGGTAGGCCACCTCGATGGTGCCCATCAGGCAGGCATCGAAGGCTAGCAGGTCGACCGAATGGGCCTCGGTCAGCACATCGCTCAGCTCGGCGGTATACAGGCAGTCGCCGCCGTCGGTGTCGTCCCAGCAGACCGCCTTGACCGACGAAGTCTCGGCGCTGTCGCCACTACCGGCCGAGCGAGCGCCGCCGCCGTGGTTGGACAGGAAGAGGGCGTAGTGGTCGGCCGGGTAAGCCAGTTTGCCGAAGGCGATGAAGCGGCGCAGGGTGTCGGCGTCACCCATGTTGGCCTCGTAGGCGCTGGTGGTGGTGATCTGGGGCAGGTAGGTGTCATCGCCAGCGATGCGCTCGTAGCCGGCGGGCAGGAGGCGGTACAGGCGGGTGTCTTCGAAATTTTCGCCTAGCACCAAGCTGTCGCTGCTGTAAAGGGGAATGCGGTCAATCAGCAGAATGACGTTGATGTCAGCGTCGGCCTTCAAGCCGGCTTGCAGTTCAGCGACGTCGACCAGCAGGGCATCCTCCAGGTCGCAGTCGGCGTCGGAATAGTAGAGGATGGTCCAGGACTTCGTAGTGGCGGCGGCGCTGCTCTCGCTCAGGCGCAGGCGGAAGCTGCCAGTATCGGCGGCGGTCTGCGGCCGGACCACGACGTAAACGGTTTGGGCGCTGGCGCTGGTAAAGGTCGGCGGCGTGGCTAGTTCGTAGTGCGAGACGGGGGCCAGCACTGGGGTGGTCATATCGGCGGCTACAACTTCCGCCGCGAGGTTGGCGGCATACCCGGCGCCGGCATCCTCGTCCAACCATTCCAGGCGGTAGGTCGTGCCGGCCGCAGCCTCGAAACTGTACCAGCGCGGTGCCGAATTGAGGCTGTCGTCGATCCAGGTAGCGGCTGTCAGCGGCTTGGCCAGCACCGAAACGGTATGTTCGGTAATATTGGCGGCCTTGACACTGGCTAGACTGATGGTGGTGGATCCCGGCTTGAGCGCATAGCAGTTGAAGCCGCCATCGGCGTCCGTCGGATCAATGATAGTAGCGTTTGATGATGACCAGACTAGGTCGGCCGCCGCTATCGCTTTGTCGGCTGGATTGGTTAGCACCTGCAGGCTGAGCTGGTCGCCGGCGTAGACGCTGGTTTCCCCGCTCAGGCTGATTGTCGGCTTAAAAAGGTTGCCGATCAGTTCGCAACCGGTCAACAGGCTCAGGCCGACCAACAGGCCGGCAATCTTAAAATACTTGGCTGTTTTCATGGCTACTCCTCGACGGACGGCGCTGAGGTCCGCTGGCCCAGGCGCTCGATTAGCCAGGGCCGCGCGGCCGCTGACTATCCGTCTGCCTGAAGTATAGCACAGCCGGCGGATTTTCTCAGCCGTTGGCTGCCCAGCAAGCGTAGCTTGCTGCCACCTGCCATGCCTGGTACTCGTCCAGGACGGCTTCAAGCTCGGCCTGGTCGACGGCCTCGGCCGGTAGGCTGGCGCCGGAGCGGACGAAGGCCAGGTAGCGGCCACGCAGCGCTAGCCGGCGCGCCAACAGTTCCGTCTGGCCGGCCGCCTTCAGTCCATCCCAATTGCGGCGCGCAGGCGGCCGATGGTCGCCCCGGCTATCGCCCGGGCCTTGAGGGCGCCGCGGGCCAGGATGGCGTCCAGGCCGGCTGGGTCGGCCAGGATGGCCTCGTAACGCTGGCGCAGCGGCGAGAGCTCGCGGTTGACGGCCTGGAAAAGCGCCTCCTTGGCCTCGCCCCAGCCCATGCCGCCGGCCCGGTAGCGCGCCGCCAGGCTGTCCTGCTCGGCCGGCGTGGCAAACAGCGTGTACAGGGCAAAGACCTGGCAGCCCTCCGGATCCTTCACTTCGTCCACGGCCTGCGAGTTGGTCACGATGCGCATGATGGTCTTGCGCAGCTGCTTCTCCGGCACAAACAGCGGGATGGTGTTGCCGTAGCTCTTGCTCATCTTGCGGCCGTCCAGCCCGGGGATGACGGCGAAATTCTCGCGCATCTGGGCCTGCGGCACCCGCAGCAGCTCGGCCTTATAGTTGAAGTTGATGGCCTGGGCGATGTCCTGGGCCATTTCGACGTGCTGCACCTGGTCCTTGCCCACTGGCACGATGTCGGTGTCGAAAAGCAGGATGTCGGCCGCCATCAGCACCGGGTAGGTGAACAGTCCCATGTTGACGCCTGAGTCCGGGTCGTCCTGCTTGTCGAGGTTGGCCTGGACGGAAGCCTTGTAGGCGTGGGCGCGGTTCATCAGCCCCTTGGCCGTGAAGGCCATCAGCAAAGTGGACAATTCAAAGGTTTCCGGCACGGCGCTTTGGCGGTAGAAAATCACCTTGTCGGGGTCCAGGCCGGCCGCCAGCCAGCCAGCCGCCACGGCGCGGATGTGCGTGCGCAGCTCGGCGGCGTCCTTGACGGAGTTGAGGGCGTGGTAGTCGGCGATAAAGTAGCGGGCTTCGTAGCTCTCGGCCAGCTGCAGGGCCGGCCGCATGGCGCCGAAAAAATTGCCGATGTGCAGGTCGCCGGTCGGTTTGATGCCGGTCAGGGAAATCTGGCGCATGGTGGCGCTCCTCGGGCGGCTCCAGGTAGGCCGCGAAAGTGGAATGTCCACCAGTATAGCCCGAGCGGCCCCTCGCCGGCAAGGCATTTTGGCTAAAGTTGGGGGTGTATCCCCCTGGCTGCGCGGTCCGCCCTTGGCGGTGCCGCTGCGCCCGCCGCTACTGCGGCGCACCCCCCCCAAACTCCGCCAGTATGGGCGCAGCCGGGTAAGCGGTAGCTTGAACAACCGGCCGCCGCTTGACAGCCGCCGGCCGGCCGCCGAATACTTCTTGCCATGACGGACTCTGACGAACCTTATCGGCGCGCCGCCGCTGCGGCCGTGGCTGACTTGCCCGGCAGCCCCTACTTTGTCACCCTCGAACCGTATGAAGGACTGAGGGTCGAGGCGGTCTTGGCCGAGGGCAGCCTCCGCTTTTGCCACAACCTGGGCGGTTTCCACTGCCCCAGCCGCGCCGAGGCTGTCGCCCAACTGGCGGCGCTGCGGGCTTACTACCAGCGGCTGCAAGCCGCCTCGGACGAGTTTCGCGCCTTGGCGGCCGGCCGCCGCTTCAGCGCCGAGCTTTATGTTTTCTCCGGCCAGATGGACTTCCCGGTGGCCACGCAGACCGAGGCCGGTACTGTCTGGCAAGTAGCGTTGGACACTTGATCAGCCGGTCCACCCAGCTGGCCGCAGGCCGCCATGATGGACTGGCCCTTGGCGCCGCGCCGGCGCGCCTCCACGCCGGCCGCCTTCAGCCAGCCCAGGAAGCGCTCTATCTCCGGGTCGGTCGGTGATGGCGCGTCCAGCGCGCCGCCGGGGTTATACGGAATCAGGTTGACCAGGCAGCGCCCGACGCGCCGCGCGAAGGCCGCGACGCCCGCGGCGGCCTCGGCGCTGTCGTTGACGCCCGGGATGAGGCAATAATTGAGCGCGAAGTAAAAGTTGCGCCGCCGCGGGTAAGCCAGCAGGGCCGCCTCCAGGGCAGCCAGCGGCCAGCGCCGGTTGACGGTCATCAGGCGGCTGCGCGTGGCGTCGTCCGGGGCATTGAGGCTGACCGACAGCCCAATGCGCTTGTAGCCCAGCGCCGCGAAGGCCCGCAGGCCGTCGACGTGCCCGCAGGTGCAGACCGTGACGCGTTCCTGGCCAAAGGCCAAGCCGGAGCCGTCGGTCAAGACACGTAGGGCCTGGGCTAATCCGGCCAGGTTGTCCAACGGTTCGCCCATGCCCATAAAGACCAGGTTGCCGAAGCTCAACCCCAGCTGGCGCCGGGCCAGCCAGGCCTGGGCGACGATCTCCTCGGCGCGCAAGTCGCGTATCAGCCCCATCGTGCCGGTGCGGCAGAAGGCGCAGCCCATGGCGCAACCCACCTGGCTGGACAGGCAAAGCGTCGCCTTGGCGCCATTGCCGCCGGGCATGGCAATCAGGACCGATTCCACCCGGTGGCCGTCAGCCGTCTGGAAGACCAGCTTGAGCGCGCCGTCCTCGGCCGCCCGTCCCGCCAGGGTCAGCGGCGGCTGGAAGTCAAAGCCGCCTTGCCAGACGGCCAAGGCGCGCGGTTGAACCAGTTCGGCGGCGAAGCGGCCCTCACAATGGAATAATTTATATAGTTGCAGCGCCAGGCCCGAGCCGGCCACGTCGCCCCGCCGTTCCAAAAACAGCCCGCGCGCCGCTGCGGCAAAACCGGCCGCGTCAAAGGACAATATCGATCGCATGCTATCATCAAACCACGCCGCGCCGGGCCGCGCAAGGGGGGGCGGCGCCCAGCCGTCCAGCCGAGGTAACTGCCTTGCGCCTACCTGAGTGGTAAACGTCCGTTAAGTAATGGCGTCGCCGGCGCCTGATATATCAACTGCGCTCGTCGTGGGGACAGACCCTGGTTTCTTAGCTTGTAGGTATTCGCGTATTAGAAAGCCGCAATAGTGCAGCCGGGCGTCAGGTAGGCCATATCTAACAGGGCCTTTTACGGGCAGGTCATGAAGATACCTGGCTACCCATAGTCACTTCTTCATAACTCCCAGAAGAGGGCGGGCTTGATAGGGCGATAGCTGATACGGCCGGCTGGCGTTTCGACCAGTTGTGGTCGACCGGTGGACACGCAGGTGATTTCCGGCACGTATTCCGGAAACAAGCCGTGCCAGGCTAGCGGGGATTGCAGGCTGACGCAGGCTGCCGGCTTGATCTGGCAAGCCACCACCATTAGCAGGTTGTTGAAAAAGCCGGTTGCTTTCTCAACAACCTTAACAATTCCTCGCATAGCTTGCGCTATGCTGCGTAATTGTACCGGCTTTTGAAGTGTTGAAAAGCCGCATCCGCGTTTTTCAACACCCTGTTAGGTTAAGTCGGTTTTTCGGTAGGGTTCGGCTAGGCTGTACCAGCCTTTGTGCAACCGCACTATCCGGCGCTGCGTACCCACCGGCTGAGCTGGACCCGCACCTGAAGCAGGTTTTCCCCAGCGGTAACCAATCCCGGCGTGAAGTAGTGCAGACTGACGGTCAGTGCCACCAGTTGCTCGAATTTTATTGCACTTGTTTAGCCTAATAGGCAAGATGCTGCATTGGAATGCTGGATATGCCCCGTGAATAGAAGTACTGCCAATGGCAATGAGAGGTCACGGTCAGCGAAGCTACGGCCAGTACTAGCACCACACTATAGATCAAGCCAGGATCGGCTAAGCTCTGGACCAGTTCGATGCTACAGCCATTTCCGAGCTGCGGCATATTATTACCGCCATGTACGGTGTCCTGGTTAAAGCCGAGTAGCCGGATGTATTCGGACTAAGTTAGTCCCCAATCGCCCAATTCTGTAGAAGACCAATCAGCCAACATTTGTTAAGCGGTCCGGAGGTCAGCGGCTGATATATCACTGGTTGCGATAAAAATATTCCTTGCTGGATTTCGCGGACAGCGGTTACGATACTGTCCAGAGATACTATCCCGGACCGCCACGGCGGCTCGAGGATTCCATGGGACCGACAGCGGGAAAAGCCTCACACCAACCAATCAGGAGAGATGATGAAAAAGTCACTCATCGCTTTGCTATCGCTGTGTGCCATCGCGGCGCTTCTCGCCCTGTCCTGCACGATGCCGGACCAGACCCCAGCAGCCGACGCCTACACCTGGGACCGCTTCTTTGCCGAATCGGTTCAGGAGGTCTCCATCGACGGCCAAACTCGCTACCTTATTGAGGGCGACATCCTGGCCAGCGAGATGGCCGAAGTCAGGCAATACTACGACAGTATGCTCGAAGAGCCCGAAGACGGCAGCCGCGCCACAGTCAACGTTATCCGTAAGAGCGGCAAGCGCTATGCCGACACTTACAACAGCACGGTGCGCTGGAACATCACCTACAAGATCTCTACCGCCATCAACGCCACCACCCGCACCAACCTGGAATGGGCCCTGGCGCAGTGGGAAGGCGTCGCCGGCGTGGACTTCAAGAATATCACCGGCAGCAGCGCCACCCCGGTCTTCACCATTCGCAACGCTACCGCTTCCGAAGAAAACGCCATGCCTGGCGTCATCGCCTCGGCCTTCTTCCCTAGCTACAGCAACAAGACTCTCATTCTGTTCAATGATTTCTACGAGTTGTTCGCCAGCGGCACCTTCTACGGTTGGGATCAGAAAGCCGTCCTGCTGCACGAGCTTGGCCACGGCGTTGGCCTGCGCCACGAGTTCATCTGGACTAAGAACTCAGCCGGCACCTGGACCCAGACCGGCGAGACCAGCGCCGAAGCCTATCTGATGTCCGCCGCCCGCGACGACTACTCCATCATGTTCTATCCGCAATACTCCGCCTACAAGGGCAACGGCCGCCTGTCCAGCGAGGACAGCCGCTGGATCGCCTGGCTTTACCCGTAAGCCGACCTTCAGGCCGCTTGTTTGAGACACTAGGGCCGCCCGCTTTGCGGGCGGCCTTTTTAACTGGGGTAGCGTCGTCCGCTTGAAGTTTTCCACACGGTTGACCCCAACAGTAGCATGATGGTAGCCCTTGGTCGGGGGG
>Ga0154383_157_pt1 | contig 57029 bp, 42 predicted proteins | sample RifGroB1_FD_105627 | JGI IMG/M metagenome (GOLD analysis project Ga0154383, IMG submission 105627) | Spirochaetes bacterium GWB1_60_80
TCCGACCCCGGCAGTAACCGGAATTTCCTCATCTGTAACACAGTTTCAGCACTTAGCTTTTCGAACATATGAAAAGCGCCTTTTACGTGGCGCACTGGGCCGGGAGGGAAACCGCAGGGTTGCCCTCCCGGACTGCTTCAATTAATCAAACTATTTTTATAGAATCTCGCGGGCGTGAGCGCGCTCCAGCAGCTGGCCGAGGGTGGCGGCTGGGTCTTGGCGCTTGCCAAGCAGGATCATGGCGGCGATGATGTAGGGTTTGTAGCTGGCTTCGCGGTAGGTATCGTCGCGGTAGCGGTCGAAGACCGACTCGGCCACCTCGCCGGCCTTGCAGGAGACGCCGGTGATGTCGGCCGGCAGGCAGTGCATGTAGAGCGCCTTGCCGCCCTTGGTCAGCTTCATCTTGGCCTCGGTGCATTCCCAGTCCAGGAACTTGGCGTTGTTGGCCAGGCACTGCTTCTCCAGGTCCTTAAGGCCGGCCTGGTCGTTGGCGTGCAGCAGGGGTACGCGCTGCTGCATGACGTGGTAGGGCGCCCAGCTCTTGGGGTAGACGATGTCGGCGTCCTGGAAGGCTTCCTCCATGCTGTTGACGTGCTGGAAGGAGCCGCCGGAGGTTGTAGCCTGCTTCTTGGACAGCTCGACTACTTCCGGTATCAGGCCGTAGCCTTCCGGGTGGGCCAGGCTGACCTGCATGCCGAAGCGCGAGGCCAGGCCGATGATGCCCTGCGGGACGGACAGCGGCTTGCCGTAGGACGGCGAGTAGGCCCAGGTCATGGCGATCTTCTTGCCCTTCAGTTTGTCCAGGCCGCCGAAGTGGTGCGCCAGGTGCAAGAGGTCGGCCATCGACTGGGTGGGATGGTCGATGTCGCTCTGCAGGTTGACGACGGTGGGGCGGTCGGGCAGGACGCCGGAAGCGACGCCTTCGTCCAGGCTCTTGGCCACCTCGCGCTGGTACTTGTCGCCTTCCCCGAGGTACATGTCGTCGCGGATGCCGATGGCCTCGGACAGGAAGCTGATCATGTTGGCCGTCTCGCGCACCGTCTCGCCGTGGGCGATCTGGCTCTTGCCTTCGTCCAGGTCCTGGACGTAAAGACCCAACAGGTCGCAGGCTGACGCGTACGAGAAGCGGGTGCGGGTGGAGTTGTCGCGGAAGTTGGACACGGCGATGCCGGAGTGCCACAGCCGCGGGCTGACGTTCTCCACTCTCATGGCGCGCAGGATGTCGGCCACCAGGAAGGTGGCCTGCAATTCGTCGGCCGACTTCTCCCAGGTGAGCAGGAAGTCCTTGTGGAACATGCCGATTTTCTTGCTGGACAGGTCGGCGATCATTTTCTTGATTTCGGGTATACCCATAATTTCCTCCGTAGTGTGGCCGGCTGTACCGGCTGGCCGGACAAGCCGGCCTTGCAAATATACCCGCCGCGCTCACCGCCAAAGCGGCTGCGCGACGGGCGCATAATCAAATCTTGCCGAGCGCTTTCAGCACCCGTTCCGGGGTGAAGGGCCACTCCCGGCACCAGACGCCGACGGCGTCGTGGATGGCGATGGCGATGGCCGGGGCAGCCCCATTCAGGCTGATCTCGGACACGCTCTTGCCGCCGAAGGGTCCGACCTCGTCGGCCACCGGCACCAGCTCGATGTGGAAATCCTCCGGCACCTCGAAGACCGACGGGATCTTGTAGTCCAGGAAGCCGGTATTGAGCGGCTTGCCGTTTGGATCATACAGCATTTCCTCGTACAGCGAATGGCCGACCGCCTTCATGACGCCGCCGTAGATCTGGCCCAGGGCCAGCGCCGGGTTGATGGGCGTGCCGCAATCCTGGTAGGCGTGGTAGCGCTTGAGGACGACCTGGCCGCTGCGCTCGTTGACGGCCACCTGCGCGAAGTGGGCGCCGTAGGGGAAAGCGGCGTGGTCGGTCTTGAAGTTGCCGTAGCCGCATAGCTCGTGGTGCCCTTCTCCCTGGATGGACAGGTGCGCCAGTTTGGCCAGGCTGATCTCGCCTTGCTTGCCGCGGACGATGCCGCGCGGCACCAGGCGCAGGTCTTCCACCGGCTCGCCCAGCAGGCCGGCCGCGACGGCCAGGCACTTGGCGCGCAGGTCCTCGGCGGCGCGCACCGCGGCGTTGCCCGAGAAATAAGTCCCCGAGCTGGCGTAGGCGCCTTTGTCAAAGGGCGTTATATCGGTATCACCGGAGATGACGGCCACGTCCTCCATATCCAGCCCCATGATCTCGGCGGCCGCCTTGGCGGTGACGGTGTCCAGGCCGGTACCGAGGTCGGCGCCGCCGGACAAGAGCAGCAGCGTACCGTCGGCCAGGAGCCGCAGTTCGGCGTTGGCCGCGTCCAGGCCAGGCAGGCCGGAGCCTTGCTGGATGATAACGGCGCCCTGTCCGGACTTCCAGCCGGGCTCGGCGGCCGGCCTGGGCATTGACCACTTGAAGGCCTCGCGGCCGCGCCGGATCATTTCGCCCAGGCCGCACTCGCCCAGCGTCACGGCCGCGCCGGGCCGTCCCTCGCCCAGGCTGCGCAATATCTCGATGGTCGAGCCGGAACGGACCCGGTTCTTTTCCAACAGGTCGAGCTGGTCCATGCCCAGTTCGGCGGCCAGCTCGGCCAGGGCCGTCTGCAGGGCGAAGGAGCCCTTGGGCGCCCCGTAACCCTGGTAGGCGCCGGCCGGCGACAGGTTGGTATAGTAGCTCTTGACCTCGAAGCGGGCGTTGTCGCACAGCACCAGCGGCAGGCTCTTGCTGATGGCGTTCATCGGCACGGTCAGGCAGTGCTGGCCGTAGGGGCCGGTGTCGGCGTCCAGTACCATCTGCACCGCCGTCAGCCGGCCGTCTTGCTTGGCGCCCAGCTTGACGCTGATCTCCATGACGTGGCGGGTGCGGCTGGCGCTGAATTCCTGGGCCCGGTCGTAGCGGAAGAAGACCGGGCGGCCGGTGGTCCAGGCCAGCCAGCCGGCCAGGTCCTCGACCACGATGTCCTGCTTGGCGCCAAAGCCGCCGCCGACCCGCTCCTTGATGATGCGGACCTTGTTCTCGCTGATGCCGATGACCCGCGAGACGATGCGGCGGACGTGCCACGGTACCTGGGTGGAGGCGTGGATGACCAGCCGGCCGCCATCGACCTTGGCATAGACGACATGCGGCTCCAGCGGCGTGCACTGGACGCGGTTGCCCTTGTAGCTTCTCTCGATGACCACGTCGGCCTCGGCGAAGCCTTTTTCGACGTCGCCGATGCCGTCGGCCACGCTGGCCGCCAGGTTGCGGTGCGGGTCGGCATGTAAGGGGAACTGGTATATTATCGGATCATCGCGGCCGTCGCCCTTGACGGAGCTGCCAGCCGGCGGATTGCCGACCACGTAGCTGACCTCGCCGTGGTGCACGATCGGCGCGCCGCTCGCCTTGGCCGCGGCGATGGACAGGACGGGCTGGAGGACCTCGTACTCCACCTTGATGGCGGCCAGGGCGGCGCGGGCCTCGTCCAGGCTCTCGGCCAGCACCGCCGCCACGCGGTCGCCGACGTAGCGCAGCTTGCGCGGGAACATGCGCTGGTCGTGGGGACTGGGTTCGGGAAAGCCCTGGCCGGCCGTGGTGTAGACCTGGTCGGGGCAATTCTGGTGCGTGACGATTGATACCACGCCGGGCATGGCCTCGGCTGCCGCCGTATCAATCGACTTGACCCAGGCGTGGGCGTGGGGGCTGGGCAAGACTAAGAGGTGGCAAGCCGTGGCGTCCACTCGGTCCTCGACGAAGGCCCGCTCGCCGCGGGCCAGGCCGGCGGCGTCGACCTTGTCGCGGTCCTTGCCGACATGTACCAGGTCGGGCCGGAATTCCGGCCCGGCCGGTTCAACGTAGGCCGGATCTAGCAGACGGGCGGCGGCGATGCGGGCGGCGGCATAAAACTGCTCGTAGCCGGTGCAGCGGCAAAGCGTGCCGGACAAGGCGTCCCGCACCTCGGCCTTGGTCGGCCGCGCGCTGCGTTCCAGCAGTTCGTGCAGGGCCAAGACCACGGCTGGGGTGCAATAGCCGCACTGCACGCAGGCGGCGTCGATCAAGGCGCGCTGGACGATGGACAGGCCACGGTCCTGGCCGTAATGCTCGACGGTGTAGACGCGGCTGCCGTCGACTTGTAGGGCCAAGAGCTGGCAGGAGTTGACCAGCCGGCCTTCCAGCAGCACGGCGCACAGGCCGCAGCTGCCTTCGCCGTCGCAGCCGTTGCGCACCGAGACGAGGCCCTTGCGCCGCAGGACGGCCAGCAGCGTTTCGGCCGGCTCGACTTCCCAGGCCACGGTCCGTCCGTTAAGAATAAATGACGTTTTCATGGCAGCACCTCCGCGGACAGCAGCGCCTGCAGGCAATCAGCCACCAGGGCCGCGCCTTGCTGGCGCTTGAAGGCGCTACTGCCGCGCTGGTCGTCGATGGCCGACAAGAGCGGCCGGATCGCCGCCTCGGTGGCGGCCAGGTCGTCTAGGTCGCGGCCGTCGAACAGCGCCTCGATATCGAGACGGCGTAGGGCGTGCAGGCTAAAACCGCCGACCACCAGGCACAGCTCAAGCAGCCGGCGGCCTTTGACGGTAGCGACGGCGGCCACGGTGGCGGTGGAGACATCGCAGGCGGTGCGGCTGGAGCGGGCGAAGGCGGCGCTCCGCCCTCCCCCGGCCGGCAGGATGAGGTTCAGGAGCAGGCCGGCCGGCTTGATTAACCACTTGGCCAGGGGCAGCGTCTGGTTGGCCGGGCCGCCGCCGGCGCATTCCACGGCCGCGTCGAGCGCCAGGCAGAGCGGCACCAGGCTGGCGCAGCTTTTGTTGAAGGCCAGGTTGCCGCCGACCGTGGCCCGATTGCGGATGTTGCGGTTGGCCATGCTGCGCGCCGACGCCTGGAGGGCCGAGAAGGCCAGCGGGCTTTCCAGCACTTCCTGGAAGGTGGTGCCGGCGCCGATGACCAGGCCGGCCGCCGTCTGGTTCAAGCCGCGCGGCAGGATGCGGCCGACGTCGATCAGGAGTTCCGGGAAGTCGGCGGCGGTGCGGTTGCCGGCCACCGAGGGCGAGGCGGTCGACAAGAGGGCTGTACCGCCGGCCAGCCAGGCTGCGCCACCAATAGTGGCTGCGCCACCAATAGTGGCTGCGCCACCAATAGTGGCTGCGCCACCAATAGTGGCTGCGCCACCAATAGTGGCGGCGCCACCAATAGTGGCGGCGCCACCAATAGTGGCGGCGCCACCAGAGGTGGCGGCGCGCTTGGCCAGGGCCTGTTCCATCAAGGCGACGGCCTCGGCCGCGTCCTTGGGTCGTACATATTCCTTTACCATCCGGTTTTGATCCCTTCTTTTTCGAGCAGGCGCTTGGCGCAGCGGTTGGCCTCGGTCCGGATCAGCTCCTCGTCGGCGCCGCATAGCCGCCGGTCGCGCACCACGAATTCGCCGTTGACGATCAGATGGTCGACGCCGTGGTTATAGCCCGAGAACAGCAAGGCGGCGGCGGGGTCGGACAAGGCGCCGGAGTACTCCAGCTTCATGACGTCGAACAAGGCCAGGTCGGCCAGGGCGCCTTCTTCCAGCCGGCCGGCTTCCTCGTAGCCCAGGAGGCGGGCGCCGCCTGTGGTAGCCAGACCGAGCACCTCGCGGGCGTTGATACCGGCCGCGCCGTAGCGCACCCGTTGCAGCAGCAAGGCCTGGCGAGCCTCGCCCAGCATGTCCGAGGCGTCGTTGGAGGCCGATCCGTCGACCGCCAAGCCGACCGGCACGCCCAGGTCGAGCATCTCGCGCACTCTGGCGATGCCGGAGCCGAGCCGCATGTTGGACGACGGGCAGTGCGCCACGCCGGTCTTGGTGGCGGCTAGCAGTTTGAGTTCCTGGTCGTTAAAATGGATGCCGTGGGCGTACCAGACGTCCGGGCCGATAAAGCCGCAGTCTTCCATCACCCTAAGCGGGCGGCGGCCGTACATCCGGACGCAGAACTCATCCTCGTCCAGGGTCTCGGCCAAATGGGTATGCAGTCGGGCGCCGTAGCGGCGGGCCAGGGCGGCCGCGTCCTTCAGGGACTGCTCGGAGACCGAGAAGGGCGAACAGGGCGCCAGAGCCAGCTTGCGCATGGCGTCAGGCGACTTGTCGTGATACTTTTGTAAAGCCGCTTCGCTGGCCGAGAGTATGAAGTCCTCGTCCTGCACCACGCTGTCCGGCGGCAGGCCGCCGTCCTTCTTGGAGCGCGACATCGAGCCGCGGGTCGGTGCGAAGCGCAGGCCGATCTGGGCGGCGGCCTTGAATTGCAGGCCGGGCAGGTCTTCCTTGAAGGACTGGGGGTACAGGTAATGGTGGTCGGTGGTCAACGTACAGCCGGTCTTGGCCAGCTCGGCCAGGGCCAGCATGCTGGACCAGTAGACCGCCTCCTCGTCGACATGCTTCCAGACCTCGTACAGGTAGACCAACCACTTAAAGAGCTTGGCGTCCTGCACGGCCGGGATGTTGCGCGTCAGGGTCTGGTAGAAATGGTGATGGGTGTTGACCAGGCCCGGCATGACGACGTGGCGCGAGGCGTCGAGCGTCGGGCAGCCGGCCGGAACGGCCAACCCCTGGCCGATCTGCTTGATGCGCTTGCCGTCCACCAGGATGTCGACGCCGGACAGGTCGTCCGCCTGAGTACCGGCCTGCGGACCGCTACCGTAGCGCGGACGAACCACCCGGAAGCAGTTCTGCAGGAGTATCACTTCAGTACCTCGGCGTTGAACTCGGTGATCATCTTGTCGATGACCGCCGCTTGGGCGTGCAGGCCGTCCCAGTACACGTGGTGGTCGTCCCACTGGGCGCGCAGTTCCGTCAGGTCCTTGCCCAGCTGCTCGATCCAGGTGTAGTACTTGAGGTTGTGGACGCGGCGGCGCTCGGCGTGGGTCATGTCCAAGACGTAATCGACAGAAAGATTCTGTAACATATCCAGGTCGCGGTCGGCGTCGCGCTGGGTGTAGGGGCCGCGTTCCTTGGTCAATTCCACCAGGCGGGAACCGTACATGGCCAGCGAATCGGTGAAGACGGTCAGGGCGACGTCGGTTTCGGTCAGCTCGTAGTACTTGGCGGCCTTGATGGTGGCCACCAGGTTGCCGATGCCGGAGATGCCCATCAGCTCCAGCCGGTCCAGGACCGCCTGGCTGACGCCATGCTCAAACAGAACCTTCTGGCCGGCCGGCTCGTTGAAGAGGCGCAGCAGGCGGATGGTGATCTCGTCATCGACGGCCACGGCCACGTCGGTGTCGCGCAGGTTGTGGATCCAGGGGATGTGCTTGTCGCCGATGCCCTCGATGCGGTGGTCGCCATAGCCGTTCTCGTAGACGGTGGGGCACTGCAGGGCCTCGCCGACGCCGACGCGGGTGCCGAAATGCTTGGTTTTAAGGTAGCTGCCGGCGCCCAGGGTGCCGGCTGAACCGGAACTGAAAATGCTCAAGGCCAGATGGCTCTTCGGGCCGGCCAATTTGCAGTAGACTTCTTCCATGGCCGGTCCGGTGACGCTGAAATGCCACAGGTGGTTGGGCAGCTGGTCGAACTGGTTGAAGATGACGCACTCGGGGCGGGTCTTCTCGATCTCGATGCACTTGTCAAATATTTCCTTAACATTAGATTCGCAGCCCGGCGTGGCGATGACTTCCTCGGCCATGGTCCTGAGCCACTCGAAGCGCTCCTTGCTCATGCCGGCCGGCAGAATGGCCACCGACGGGCAGGACAGCAGGCGCGAGATATAGGCGCCGCCGCGGCAATAGTTGCCGGTGCTCGGCCAGACGGCCTTCTTGGAGGAGGGATCGAAGCGGCCGGTGACCAGCTCCGAGATCAGGCAGGAATAAGCCGCGCCGACCTTATGAGCGCCGGTCGGGAACCACTTGCCGGCGATGCCGGCAATCTTGGCCTTGGTATTGGTCAACTCGCGCGGTAGCTCAAGGTAGTTGACGTCGCCGAACTGGCCGCCTTTTTCCTTGGGCTCGTTCTTCCAGGTAACGCGGAACAGGTTGCTGGTGTGCACGTCCCACAGGCCGACATTTTTAAGTTCGTCCTTGATGCGCTGCGGCGTCTTGGACGGGTCGCGCATTTGCTCGTAGGTGGGCAGCAGGATGCCCTTTTGCTTGCAGCGTTCGATATTTCGTTTGCGTCCAGCTTCGTCAATCTTAAGATCGATCATTAGTAACTCCTTGTCAGCATTGTCCGGCGCGCCAGGCGCTCCGTCGTTACGGCTACAGGGCCAGCGCCTTCATCGCGCCGGCGATATCCTTGAGGCCCGAGCCGGTCAACATCACCACCACCCGCGCTTCGTGGTCGAGCAGCTCCTTGACCTTGCGGAAGGCCGCCCAGGCCGCGCTCGAGCTCGGCTCGGCGAACAGCCCGGACTTGGCGGCCAGCTCACGCTGGGCCCGCAGTATCTCGGTATCGTTGACGATGACGGCGCGGCCATTGTACTTCTGCAACTTGCGCAGGGCATGGTGGCCGTTGCTGGGCACGTCGACGGCGATGGAGTCGGCCAGCGTGGAGCTGGGCACGGCCGGGCCGAAGCCACCCTGCTCCAGGGCGCGGGCGATAGCGCTCGAGCCCTCGGCCTGGCAGGCCCAGATCATTGGCACCTGCCGGATGCGGCCGAGGCGCACCAGGTCCTCGAAGCCCTTGTAGACGCCGGCGATGATGACGCCGTCGCCGACCGGCACGAAGACGTGGTCCGGCGCCACGAAGGCCGGCGCCGGCTCATCAACCCCGGCGGCGTGCAAGGCCCAGGCCAGGTCGCGGCACATTTCAAAGGACACTGTTTTCTTGCCCTCGATGGTCAGCGGGTTGAAGGCGGTGTTGCGCGACAGCACGCCGTTGGCCGAGGTGTAGGCCAGCGACTCGCCCAGGGCGTCGTCGTAGGTACCGTCCACCTCGACCAGCTTGGCGCCGTACTGCAGCACCTGGACCCGCTTGGCCTGCGGGGCGGCCTTGGGCAGGAAGACGGTGATGTCCAGGCCGGCGGCGGCGCCGACGCAGGCCATGCTGGAGGCGGCGTTGCCGGTACTAGCCAGGGCGATTTCCTTGATGCCGTGCTGGCGGGCGAAGGCCGCCACCAGAACGGACGCCCGGTCCTTGAATGAACCGCTCGGCTCGCAGCAGTCGTCCTTGAGGAACAGAAAGGGAAAACCGGTTTCGGCGCGCAGCCGCTGTGGCTCCCACAGCGGCGTGTTCCCGACCGGCAGGCTGGGGAAAAATTCGCCGGGCACCGGCAGGGGGATGTCGTCGGCCCCGCCGTCGTAGTCGCCCTCCCAGACGCATTCCAGGACGCCGTCCAGCGGCCGGACGGCCATGGCCAGCGGATCATTCCGCCCCAGCCGCCGAGCGCACTCCGGACAGAGGTAAAGCCCCGGTTTCAGCGGGAAACGCTTCCGGCAGGTACTGCATTCATAGAGCCAAGTCAGTTCAACCATGTTATTTTCCGATCTTCATACCGTCCAGCACGTACGGCAGGGCGGCGTAAAACGCGGCGGCCTTCCAGAGGTCGTCTACCCGGGTAATCTCGTTCGGGGCGTGAGCCTGGTTCTCGTCGCCGGGGCCGAAGCCGATGCTCGGGATGCCATGCTCGCCGGCCACCGCGACGGCGTTGGTCGAGAAGGTCCACTTGTCGACCACCGGGGCGGCGCCGAAGACGGCCTGGTGGGCGGCGACGCCGGCCTTGACCACCGGATGGTCGGCCGGGAATTTCCAGGTCGGGAAATACAGCTCCTGGCCGAAGTCCATGCCGGTCCAGCTGGGGATAGTGTAGCTGGGCATGACCACTTCGGCGTCCGGCACGCCGGCGGCCGCGCAGGCGTCCTTGACCTGCTTGATGGCCAGGTCCTTGGTCTCGCCCCAGGTCAGGCGGCGATCCAGGTAAAGCATGGCCTGGTCGGGGACGGCGCACTGCGACGGGCCGTGCACGTCGATCTTGGACACCACGACGGTGCCCTTGCCGAGGAAGCCGTCTTCGTCCGGCTGGAGGGCGTCGTTGAGGGCTTCCATGGCCAGGGCGGCGCGGGCGGCCTTGTAGGCGGCCGAAATGCCGCGTTCCGGCGCCGAGCCGTGGCAGGACTTGCCCTTGAGGTGGACTTCCATCTCCATGCGGCCGCGGTGGCCGCGGTAAAGGCGCAGGCTGGTCGGCTCGGTAGACACGAAGACGTCCGGAATGAACTTTTCTTTATGGATCAGGTATTTCCAGCACAGGCCGTCGCAGTCTTCCTCGATGATGGTGAAGGCGAACCAGACGGCGTACTCGCCGGAATAATTCATTTCCTTGAGGATGCGGCCGGCCGTGATCATGGCGGCGGCGCCGCCGGTCTGGTCGCTGGTGCCGCGGCCGTGCACCAGTCCGCCTTCGATGTCGCCGGAGAAGGGATCCTTCTTCCACTGGCTCTTGTCGCCGATGCCGACGGTGTCGATATGGGCGTCGATCACCAGCTTCTTGGGGCCGCTGCCGACCCTGGCCAGCAGGTTGCCCAAGCCGTCAATGCGCACTTCGTCGAAGCCGGCCTTCTCGCACATTTCTTTCAAGAACAGGATGCGGTCCTTTTCCTTGTTGCTCATGGCCGGCACCTTGATGATGTCCGACAGGTTCTTTGCCGTCCAGTCCTTGTAGGCTTCCGCCTTGGCCTTGATTTCCTTGCCGTTGAAATTCATTCGATTTCCTCCATCCGCTTCCATAATCGTATAGTTTGTTCGCGCCCGCGCGCCATGATGGCCGCGGCGTCAAAATTCGGGGTCCGGTCCTTAATGACGAATTTTCCGGCCACCATCACCGAGCGCACCATGCGGCTGCCCATGCCGAAGGCGGCGTGTCCGGCCAGGTTGCCGGGCAGGAGCGGCGTCGGCGGGTCGTAGTCCCAGAAACAGAGGTCGGCGGCATGTCCTGGCTCGACCCGGCCGAAACGCTGGCCAACGAAGTAACGATTCAATAACTCGTTGCCGTTCTGGAGGAAGCCGAGGAAGGCGTCCATCCAGAGCGGCCCGCCTGAGTCGCGATGCTTGTAGAAGGCGAAGTTGGCCGAGTTAAGCATGTCCGAGCCGATGCCGTCAGTGCCCAGCACCACGTTGCGCAGCTGCGGCAGGCTGCCGTTGTAGCCGACGGCGTTGTTCATGTTCGACTGGGCGTTGTGGGCCAGGAAGCAGTCGCGGGCCTTGAGGGTCTCAATCTCGCTGGCCGAAAGGTAGAGGCCGTGGGCGACGATGCTGCGGCTATCCAGCAGCCCGGCCCGGTCCAGCCGTTCCACCAGGTCCAGGTTGTGTTCATGGCGGCTGTGCACGGCGTCGAACTTGTCCTCGGCGGCGTGAATATGCAGGCCGCGGCCGCTAGAGCGGCAGGCCTCGGCTAGGCCGGCCAGGGTGTCGTCGCCGACCGTGAAGGGGGCGTGGGCGCCGATGGCGGCTTCCACCATAACCGGCCGGCCGGCGGCTCGCAGCGCGTCCACTGTTGTAGCGAAACGAACGTTCTCGGCCAGGCCGGCGCGGGCTCCGTCCAAGCCGTTGCGGTCGGTGGTCTCGTAGCACAGGATGCCACGCAGACCGGTGGCGTCAAAGCCTTCTTTAAGTACGTCCAACGAGCCGTCAATGAAGGACGGGCTGGCGTGGTGGTCGACCACCGAGGTCACGCCGGCGGCCAGCGCTTCGGCCGCGCCGGTCAGGCCGCTAGCCCGGACGATGTCCTGGTCGAGGGCGCGGTCCAGCCGCCACCAGAGGTGGCGCAGTTGCTGGGCAAAATCCTTGCTGGGCTTGATGGCCACATTGAGGCCGCGCGCCAGCATACTGTAGAAATGGTTGTGGCCACAGACCAGGCCCGGCGTGACGAAGCCGCCGGGGGCGTGGCGCTCGGCCTGCGGATACTTGGCGCCTTCGCCGCGGCCGACCGCGAGGATGGTACCGCCCTCGATTACGATGTCGACCGGCTCGCTGACCTGGCCGGGGCTGAAGTGCAGCACCGGCACGCGTTCGATGACGATCATGACAAAACCTCCGGGCGCAGATAAGCGTGTTTGCTGTCAATCTCGCGCGCCAGGGCCAGCAAACCGGTTGCCTTGGCCAGGCCGGCCTCCAGCTCGGGTTTGGTGCCGACCGGCAGTTTCCCGAGCCAGGCCCGGGCGGCGACGGGCTCGGACCAATCGGCCCAGGCGGCGCGCAGCACCGGCTGCTCCTGGCCGGGCGACAGCCGCAACAGCAGCTCGGGTCGGACCGTGGCGGCGCTGTACAAGAAAGCGAAGCCGGCGTTGGCGCTGTGCCGCAGGTCGGCCTCGAGCGCGAACAGGGTCGGCTTGTGCAGGTACGGTTGGCCCTCCCAGGGGCAGAAGAAGCCGCAGTTGCCGCACTCGTTGCACAGGTCGTCGACGTGGACGATCTGGATGGACTGGGTCAGGCCGTCGCCGGCCGTAACCGGCAGGGCGAAGTTGGCCCGGTTGGGGCAGACCTCGACGCAGCGCAGGCAGGCCGACCCGCAGGACAGGCAGCGCTGCTCGGCCTCGGTCTGGACGAAGGCGGCGTCGTGGAGGGCGCAGGACTCGAGCAGCTCGCCGCGGCGCGACAGGGCCTCGCGGTCGGCTGGGGGTGGCGCCATGGCTGGCTGCTGGATGGGCAGGCCGGCCAGCTCCAGGATGGCATAAGCCGCCTGGCGGCCGTCGGCGGCGGCGGCGATGATGCTGGCCGGGCCGCGCCGGGCGTCGCCGGCCACGTACAGGCCGGGCACGTTGCTGGCCATGGTGCGGGGGTCGACTTCCGGCCGGCCGCCTGGGCCGACCTTGACGCCGAGGGCTTCCAGCGCCGCCCGGTCGGGCAATTCGCCGACGGCGGCGATTAAAAGATCACAGGGCTGAACGCGGGTGGCGGCCGCCGGCAGCGGCGAGCGCCGACCGGACTGGTCGGGTTCACCCAGTTGCATCTCGCGCACCGTCAGCCGCGGCAGCTCTACCCCGGCAGCCGGCGCGGCACTTTCCGGCAGCGACAGGCTGCGGTAGGCCACCCCGTCGGCCAGGGCGGCCTCGTACTCCTCGCGGTCGGCCGGCATCTCGGCCAAGGTGCGCCGGTAGAGCAGGCTGACGCTTGGCCGGCCGGACAGGCGGACGGCGGCGCGGGCGGCGTCCATGGCGGTATTGCCGCCGCCGCAGACCACCACCGCCTGGCGGTCGGCCCAGGCGGCCGGGTCATGGTGGACCGCCTCCAGGAAGTCGAGCGCGTCGACTGTCGTGATGCCGGCGCCGGCCAGCTCGAGCGGACGCGGCGATGGGGCGCCGGCCGCGAAGACGAAGGAAGTATAACCTTCGGCCTTGAGAGCCGGCAGATCGATGGTGCCGGACCAGCCGAAGGCGAAGCGGGCGCCGAGCTGCTCGATGCGCCGCACGTCCTTGGCGATGTCGGCCGGGTCGATGCGGAAGCCGGGGATAACGTTGGCCGGCACGCCGCCGGCTTGTAGCGCGGTATCGAAGAGGCTGACCGGGTAGCCGTGCAGGGCCAGGTAGTGGGCGCAAGCCAGGCCGGCCGGACCGGCGCCGAAAACGGCCGTCTTTCCCTTGCCATTCACGGGCGCGGCCGGCGCGGCCGGCAGGCTGGCGGCGCGGGCGCAGGCCAGCTTCATGGCCCGGATCTCGACCGGGCCCTCGTAGTCGACCCGGGCGCAAACGGACATGCACTGGTGGTCGCACAAGAGGCCGGTGATGTGCGGCAGCGGGTTGTCGGCCAGGATGATGGACAGGGCGCGCGCCGCCTCGCCCTTGGCCAGGGCCTTCATGTAGGCCGGCGGCTTCTGCCCGGCCGGGCAAGCGGCCACGCAAGGCGCGGCGAAGCAATCCGTCAGCGGCAGCGGGCCGGCGATGGCGGTACTGCCCCGCTTCCAGTCGCCGCGATAGTGCTTGGCACTCAGGGCGGCTTCGGCCAGCTGGCGCAGGCGGGCCTTGTCCGGGCCGCCCGGTAGGCCGGCCTTCAGGGCGCGGACCGCTTCGCGGGCCATCGGCTCCAGGCGCAGGTAGCCGCCCGGCTTGAGGATGTCGGTGGCCACGGTCAGCGGCCCCAAGCCGGCTTGCAGGCAGTCGTAGACGTTGAAGGCGCTGACGCCGCCGCAATACGAGAAGGCCGGCGGCTGCGGCAGGGCGGCCGCCAGGTCGGCCGCCAGCCGGGCCGTGATCGGGAACAGGGCTCGGCCGGACATGTAGCGCTCGGCGCCGGGCAGGCGCGGTTCGTCGTTGACGTTGGCCAGGGTATTGGACAGCTTGACGCCGAAGTGCCGGCCGGCCGCGGCCGCCTTGGCGCGCAGCGTCGCTACCAGGCGCAGGGCGGCCTCGAACTGCAGGTCGTGCTCGAAATTCGGCCGGGTCAGCCGCACCTTCTGCCAGCCGCAGGTATCGAGGATGCCGCGCACGGTGTCGTAGCCGAGCAGGGTCGGGTTCAGCTTGATGTAGGTATCAAAATGTTTACTATCGATCAGGTAGGCGCCGATGCGCTCGATCTCCTCGGGCGGGCAGCCGTGCATGGTGGACAGGGTGACCGAGTGGATCGGATTGGCCGGCATGGCAGCCAGGGCGGCCAGCGCCTGGTCCTGGCCGGCCTTACCGAAGGCCTGCGCGAAGCTCGCCGCGCCGACGGACAGCCGGGCCTCGGCCAGGGCCGTCTCCCAGATGGCCGTCCCGGACGGATTACGCATGCCCTCGATAAAGCCGTCGACCTTCGGGCCCTTGATGCCGTCCAGGGTGTAGCCGACCGACATGTTGAACAGGACGCCCGGTTGCCCGCTCAGGCTGGCCGGCGAGCCCTTGCCAGCCAGGGCGGCGCGCAGCAGGTGGATGGCCAGCCAGCCGCGCAGGTACTCGGCCCGGGCCTCCTCGAGCAGCAGCTCGGTCGACCACTCGACGTTGTGCCCCTCGTCGAGGGCGTCGATACAGGGCTTGGCGATCTCCAGGCGGTCGTTTTCCTGCACCGTCTTGAGCTCGAAGACGCGCGACCCGGCCAGCCAGGCGGCCACCAGGTTGGGCGCGATCTGGCTGTGCGGACCGGCGGCCGGCCCGACCGGCAGGCTGACTTTCAGGCCGTTGACGGCGAAGCCTGTTGAAGCCGCCTCCAGGTCCAGGACGCGGCGTACCAGCTCGGCCGGTATATCGTAGATCGATTGCCGGGCGGCCCACTCGCCACAGATGCGCCGGAGCAGGTCCGCCATCGGCAAGGCTTTCATCAATTTGCTCACAAATTCCCCCATCGTAGTTGTTTCCCCCAACCGGGCGCTACCACGATGCCGGCATCGGGCCGCTCGTCAGTGGCGCGCTGTCCATCCCAGACCGTCCGGCCGCGCACCATGGTCAAGACCACGTCGCCGGCCAGGGTCATGCCTTCAAAAGGCGTTATCGTTCCTTTACTGAGTAGCGCGTCGCCGCGCACCGTCCTGGTCGCGGCCGGGTCGACCAGCGCCAGGTCGGCGTCCTTGCCGACGGCCAGGCTGCCCTTGGCAGAGACCAGGCCGTAGCGGGCGGCGGCCGCGCCACAGCTGGCCCGCAGCAGGGCTGACAGGCCAAGGCGGCCGCGGCGGAAGCCTTCCGAATACAGCAACGGGAACAGGGTGCCGCTGCCGGGAATGCCGCCGTAGTCGGTCCAAACCGAGCCGCTGTTCTTCTCCGCCGCCGGGGCCGGGGCGTGGTCGCTGGCCGCGAAGGCGATGCGTCCGTCGGCCAGCTGCTGCCAGAGGCGCTCGGCGTTGCCGGCTTCCTTGACCGGCGGCGCCGTCTTGAGCGCCGATCCGAGCGTAACAAAATCATCACGCGAAAAGACCAGGTACTGCGGGCAGGTTTCGCAGCTGGCGCCCTGGCCAAAGCCGGCCAGCAGCTCGACGGCGTCGGCCGTGCCGACGTGCACGATGTGCAGCCAGGGCCGCAGGTCGGCCTGTACTTGTCCGCCGTTCCGGCTGCCGGGCCGGGCGTAACTGATGGCCGCCGCGATGGCCGCCAGCTCGGCGCCCATCGGCCGCGATTCGACATAATCGTCCCAGGTGGCGGTTTGGCCGCCGCTGACGGAACGCGCCTTGCATGCCACCGTGGCGGCGTTGACGTACGAAGGGTCCTCGGCGTGCAATAGCAGCGGCCGGCCCAGGCGGGCGGCCGTGTTCAGGGCGCGGGCCAGGCCGAAATGGTCGACGGCCGTGAAGCTGTCCATGCCCGAAATCAGGTAGCACTTGAAACCCAGCACCTCGGGCGCCAGCTCGGCCATATCGCGTTCCAGCGCTTCCTCGATACGGTGGCCGGAAACGCCGCCGAACAGGCCGAAGTCGACGACGCTGCGCTGGCCCATGGCCGCCAGCTTAATGCGCAGCTTGGCTAGGCTGGTGACCGGCGGCAGCGAAGTGCAGGGCATGTCGATGACCGTGGTGACGCCGCCGCGGGCCGCGGCCATGCTGCCGTGGAGGAAATCTTCACGCTGCGTGAAGCCGGGCTCGTCGAAATGGACGTGCGGATCGATGGCGCCGGGGAAGACCTGCAGGCCGGCGGCGTCGATCGTTTCCTCGCCGGCCTCCGGCTCCAGGGCCGGCTCAAGGGCGACGATGCGGCCATCAACGACGCGGATGTCCAGGCGGCGGAATTCGTCGGCGCCGGGCAAGGCGCAGGCGCCATGCTGAATGATCATCGCCCGGCCTCCCCGCCGGACGGCCCGGCCGGAACCAAGTCGCCAGTCAGCAGGCCCAGCACCTTCTCGCAGGTCATGGGCAGGTCGTAGGCCAGTTCGAGACCCGGCCGGGCGGCGCGCAGGGCGTCGGCGATGGCGAACCAGCCGGCGATGCCATACATCAGCGGCGGCTCACCGACGGCCTTGGAATTGGCCACCGCCTTCGGGTTGGGCCGCTGCAGCATCTCGACGTCCAGCCGGGGCATGAAATGGCCGTCCGGAAGCTTATACGTCGATAACGTATCGGCCAATAGCCGGCCTTTGTCGTCGAAGCGCAGGTCCTCCAGGGCGGCCCAGCCCAGGCCCTGGGCGAAGGCGCCCTCGATCTGGCCCAGGTCGACCAGCGGGTCGATCGACACTCCGGTATCGTGCACCATGATGGCGTCGTCGAACTGGTAACGGCCACGCAGGGTGTCGACCGTCACGGTCAGCAAGGCGCAGCCGTAGACGTGGTAGGCGAAGGGACAACCCCGCTCGGTGGCCAGGTCGTAGTGCAGACCCGGTGTGGCGAAGAAAGCGTGGGCCGACAAGTCGACGCGCCCTTCGTAGGCCTTGGCCACCAGGGCGGCGAAGGACAATAACGGGCCGGCCGCCGGTTCGGGATCGGCGAACAGTTGGCCGTCGCGCAAAGTCAGGCTGGCCGGATCGAGCTGGAGCGAAGCGGCGGCGAAGGCCAGCAAGCGCTGGCGGATTTCGGTGGCGGCCAGCTGGGCGGCCATGCCGTTGATGTCGGCGCCGGTACTGGCCGCCGTCGGCATGGTGTTGGCCACGGTGGTGGTGCGGGTGCTCTCCACCCGCACCGCCGTCTGGCTGACGCCCAGGGCGCGCGCCACTATCAGGGCCAGCTTGCGGCTAACGCCCTGCCCCATCTCGGTGGCGCCGGTGCTGACGCCGACCGAACCGTCATTGTAGACGTGGATCAGGGCGCCGCCCTGGTTCATCATCATTTTGGTGAAGCTGATGCCGAAGCAGACCGGCATCACCGCCAGGCCGCGCTTGCTGGCCGGGTTGGTCCGGTTATATTCCTGTATCGCGGCGCGGCGCTCAGGATAGCCGGCCCTGGCCAGGCAGCGCTCGAAAGTCTCGGTCGCCAGCACGCCCTCATGCGGCATGCCGTAATGGCTGACGTCGCCCTCGCGCAAGAGGTTGCGCCGGCGCAGTTCCACCGGGTCGAGACCGAGGGCGGCGGCGGCCTTGTCCAGCGCCGCCTCGATGACGAAGAAGCCCTGCGGCCCGCCGAAGCCGCGGAAGGCTGTGAACGGCACCAGGTTGGTGCGGCACAGGTAGCCAGTGACGCGCACGTTGGGTATGTGGTAGGCGCCGGCGGCGTGGAACAAAGTGCGCGGGATGATGGCCGGCGACAGGTCGCAGGCCGCGCCGGAGTTCTGGTAATAGTCGGCCTCGAAGGCCAGGATCTTGCCGTCCTTATCCAGGCCGATGCGGAAGTCCGACGAATACGGATGGCGCTTGCCGGTCGAAGTCATGTCGTCGCGGCGCGATAAATATATTTTTACCGGACGCTGGGTGGCGAAGGCGCCCAGGGCGGCCAACGCCGCCCAGCCGGAGGCCTGGTCTTCCTTGCCGCCGAAGGCTCCGCCCATGCGGCGCGTCTCCACCTCCACCAGGTTCATCGGCAGCCCCAGGACGCGGGCCACGATCTTCTGCACGCCGGACGGCCCCTGGGTGCCGGACATCAGGCGCACGCCGCCCGAGTCGTCCGGCAAGGCGATGGCGCCCTGGGTTTCCAGGTAGACGTGCTCCTGGCCGGCCGAGTCGGCCCGGCCGCTGACCACCAGGTGGCAGAGCGCGAAGGCGGCCGCCGAGTCGCCCCAGCGCTGGGTGCGCGGCTTCAGGATCAAGTCGCCCCGGGCGAAGGCGACGCGCGGATCGGTCACCGCCGGCCGGTCGGCGGCGCCGACCAGCTTGATGGCGGCGGCGGCCCGCCGGGCCAGCGAGCGGCTTCCGGCCAGCACCAGGGCGATCACCTGGCCGCGGAAGTGCCAGACGCCTTCGGCCAGCATCGGCTCGTCCAGGACGGCCGTACCCAGCTGGTTCTGGCCGGGAATATCGGCCGCCGTCAGGACGCGCACGGTCGGATCGAGGGCCAGGGCGGCGCTGAGGTCCAAGCCGGCGAAACTGCCGTGGGCCGATGGCGAAGTGAATACGGCGGCGTGCAACAAGTTGGCCGGCTCGGGCAGGTCGTCGATATAGACCGTCCGGCCCAGTAGGTTCTGGATGAAATCGAAATTGTGCTTCATGAGAAGAGCGCCTTCTCCAGCTTCAGCTGGGGCCAGAGCCGGATGGCATGCGCCCACATGAAGCGCTCCAGCAGGCGGCGGCGGTAGACGCTACTGCCGCGGACGTCGTCTTGGGGCGTGCCGGCGGCGGCGGCCAGGCGGCCGGCCTCCCGGAACAGCTCGACGCTGGGGAGGGCGTCGGTCAGCAGGGCCTCGACCTCGGCCAGGCGCAGCGGCACGGCGGCGATACCGCCGGCGCTGCAGACGGCTTGCCGGATGCGCCCCTCCCCGTCCAGGCGGACGGCCAGAGCCGAATTGGCGCTGGCAATGTCCAGGCGGGCCCGCCGCGCCACCTTCTCGAAGTTGAACCGCACCGGCTCGGCCGGCAGGCGGATGGCGGCGATGGCCTCGCCGGGTTGAAGATCGATTTTCTTGTAAGCCAGGAAGAACTGGTCCAGCCGCAGCAGGCGCCGCGCCCCGGCTGGGCCGACCAGCACCAGGCAGGCGTCGAGGGCCAGCAGCATGGCCGTCAGGTCGGCGATGGGCGAGGCGTTGGCGATGTTGCCGGCCAGGGTGGCCCGGTTGCGGATCGGCGGCGAGGCGATTTCGTCGGCGAAGCGCTCGATGCCGGGGACCAGAGCCTGGACGGCCGCCGAGGCGAAGAATTGGCTGGTGGTGACGGCCGCGCCCAGTTCCAGCCAGTCGGCGCCATCGGCCTGGAGGCTCTCGATGCGGCGGGCGGCCGGCGTCTGGTCGACCAGGACGGTCTGGAGGCCCGGTTCCGGGTCGGGGTGGCGCACGAAGTAGTCGGTGCCGCCGCCGATGACGGTAGCAGCGCTGGCGGCGGTGGCGGCGGTGGCGGCGCCCGGCGTGGACGGCGACGGCGGCCGGGCAGCCGGCGGCGGCGCGGCCAGCATCAGGGCGGCCAGGCTGGGCGGCAGCACGCCGCGTCGGCCCAGCTCGGCCAGGCGCCCGGGCAAGTCGTCCGGCAAGTCGGCGAACTCTAGTGCCAGGCGCACGGCGGCGCGGCGGATGCTGCCGTAGCCGGTGCAGCGGCAGAGGTTACCCTCCACGGCGGTCATGGCGGCTACCGGGTCGATGTGGCGGCCGCTGACCAGGAAGCCGGTCAAGGCCAGCACGAAGCCCGGCGAGCAGAAGCCGCACTGGCTGGCGCCCTCATCCAACATGGCGGACATCACCGGCGTCAGGCCGGCTTGGGCCAATCCCTCGATGGTGATTACGTGGCGGCCGTCCAGGTCGCTCAGTGCCAGCGTGCAGGCCGTGGCGCTGTACCACTCCATGCCGCCACCGGCCTCCGGCGCGGACGCCCCGGCTGGGCCGGTCAAGCCGCCCAGCAACACTAGGCAGGCGCCGCAGTCGCCCTCGCGGCAACCTTCCTTGGTGCCTTTCAGGCCGGCCTCGCCCCGGATCCAGTCCAGAGCCAGGCGTTCGCCGGACAGCCTGATTTCGTGCAGGGTTTCATTCAATCGAAAGCGGATACTTCGTTCCATAAACGTCCTTCACAGGCTGGATACCGGCAAGCCGGACAGAGTCCGGCCGTGTTGCGATCCATAGTGCTGTTCCCGGTTGTTTCCGGCCTGGCGCCAGCGCAGCGGGAGTGTCGCCCCTTGCGCTGGTCACCCGACCTTTCGTTTAATCGGAAGTTACTCAAACAGTGGCACAGCGCTGAAGCTGTCCACGTCGACGAGGCCCTTGTCGGTTATTTTCAATGATGGGATCACCGGCAGCGCCATGAATGACAGGGTCATCAAGGGCGAACCGCCGGGCATGGCTTCCCGCTCGAAGTATTGACTGAATTGGGCCAGTTTTTCAAGCACCTCGGCGGCCGGCCGGTCGCTCATCAAACCGCCGACCGGCAAGGCCAGTTCGGCGATGATTTCCTCACCGTCGGTAATGACGAAACCGCCCTTGATGGCGTTCAGGCGCTTGACGGCCTTGAAGATGGAAACGTCGTCGGCGCCGGCCACGATCATGTTGTGCGAGTCGTGGCTGACGGTGGAGCCGATGGCGCCGCGCTTCAGCTTGAGGCCGCGGATGAAAGCCTTGCCGACCAGGCCCGACCCGGTGTGCCGCTCGATGACGAACAGCTTGATCAGGTCGCGGGCCACGTCGGATACGCACAGGCCGTCCACCACCGTCGGCCGTTCCCGGCTCTGAGCGGTGATGATCGAGCCCGGCGTGGCCTCGATGACGCGTACCCGGCCGCCCTCGTCCGGGATGCGAAAAGCCGCCGCCTCCAGCCACTTGACGTTGACCGAGTCGCGCACCGCCGGAGTACGCCGGTCGTCGGAGCGGAAACCGTCCCACTCGGCCGACGGTTTACCGCCGCGGGCCACTACCACGCCGGCCTTGAGCACCAGTTCGGCCTGGAAGTCGGCCGGATCGCCGAAGGCTAAAAGGTCGGCCTTATAGCCAGGCGCGATGGCGCCAGAGCGGCGCAAGCCGTAGTATTGGGCCGGGTTGTAGCAGGCCATGCGCAGGGCATCGACCAGCGGAATGCCGTTGGCCAACAAAATACGCAGGGCGGCGTCGATATGCCCCTCGGCGACGATGTCGTTGGGGTGCCGGTCGTCGGTGCAGAGCAGCATGCGGTGGCGGGCCTCGCCCTCCATGGCCGGAATCAGGTGCTCCAGATCGCGCGCGCCGGAGCCGAAACGGGCCATCACCCACATGCCCTTGCTGATCTTCTCCAGCGCCTCGGCCGGGCTGGTGGCCTCGTGGTCGCTGCGTATGCCGCTCAGCACGTAGGCCGACAGGTCGCGTCCCGACAAGCCGGGGGCGTGCCCGTCAATCGGCCGGCCGGCCTCCCAGAACAGCGACAGCTTGTCGAGCACCCGCGGGTCGCCATTGAGGACGCCGGGGTAATTCATCATCTCGCCCAAGCCCAGCACCCGTGCCTCGCGTAGGAAGGGCGCCAGGTCGGAGGCATAGAGGGCCGCGCCGGCGGTGTCGAAATCGGTGGCCGGCACGCAAGACGGCGCCATGATGTAGACATCGAGCGGCAGGCCCTCCGAGGCGCGCAGCATCCAGTTGATGCCGTCGTAGCCAAGGACGTTGGCGATTTCGTGCGGGTCGGCAATCACCGACGTAGTGCCGCGCGGCGTAACCAGGCGGGCGAATTCGGCCGGCGCCAGCAAGCTGGACTCGATGTGGACGTGGGCGTCGACCAGGCCGGGGCAGACATGGCAGCCGGCCAAATCGAGGATCTGACGCGCCGGCAGCTCCTCGCCGACGCCGACGATATAGCCCTTGTAGATCGATACGCTGCAATTATCGACCACCCGCCCCCGGAAAAAGTCGACTACCCGGCAGTTGACGAGCTGGAGATCAACCGGCACCTGCCCACGGGCGGCCGCGATATATTCATACTTGAGCGTAACAACCTCCCGCTGTTGGGTAATGGGTGACCAAAAACCGCCGCCGTACCCGGCAGTAGCGGCCATTGTAAGCCATTCTACGGATTTGTCAAACCAATTTTGGGGCTGAAAACGACCATTTTTAACGTCATAAAACGATTACCGGTTAGTCGTCGGCGAAGCAGTCCAATACCACTTGGCTGAATTCCGGCTCGGCCCGCTCTTCCTTGCGCCGGTACATATCCTTGTCCGATTCCTCGAGCAAGGTATTGATATCCAGGTCGGTGCCGGCATGGACTCCAAAGCTGACGCTGAAGGGACAAGGGTCGTCATCGGCCGCCTTGGAGGCCACCAGCTGTTCCAAGCGTTCCCGCACTAGCCTAGCCTCGTCCAGACCGGCTTCCGGCAGGATGATCAGGAACTCGTCGCCACCGTATCGGGCGATCAATTCACCCTGGCGGCAAGCCTCGGTCAGAGCCTCGGCCACGAGGCGCAACACCTGATCGCCAGCGGCGTGGCCAAGATTGTCGTTAATCTGCTTGAAGTGATCGATATCGGCCAGGATGAAGGCCATCCGGCCGCCGGTACGTTCCACCCGTTGCTGTTCGCGCTGCAGAACCCGGCCCAGCCCGCGCCGATTGAGGAGCCCGGTCAAGGCATCGGTCATGGCCAGGCGCTTGATACGGTTCAGGTAAACCGCTTTCTCGATGGCGATAGCCGCAAAATCGGCGATGGTAGACAGAATGTGCATCTCAAGGGCCGAGAATCGGCTGTCGTCCAGCTTGTTGATCAATTCAATGACGCCGAACACCCGGTCGTCGGTCTTGAGCGGCACGGCGATGATCGAGCGAGTGGTAAAACCGGACAGGCTGTCGATGCGCTCGCTGAAGCGGGGGTCGCTGCTGACATCCTCGACGATCAGCTCCCGGCCGTAGGCGACCACCCAGCCGGCGATGCCCTCGAAGGCCGGAATGCGTCGGCCCAACAACCAGTCGCTGTTGCGCCCGGTAACCAACTTGAACTCCAGCTGGTCGGCACGGCGATCCAGTAACAAGATCGAACAATTCTCCGGCCCAAACAGCTCCACCAGCGTATCCATCAACCGGGACAGGATGCCCTGGATGCTCACCTCGCGCACGATGGCCTTGGCCAAGCGGCTGAAGGAGGACAAGCGGACCACTTCCTGCAATTCATCCATCGCGCACCTCGCTGGTGGTCGGGCCGTCCAACGAAACCCTCAATCCACTAATTAACCATAATAGAGCAGGTTGGCCTTGTCAAATGTTATGGCGAGCTTCGCGACCCTGCTATGGCATCTGTTTCTGGAAAGCCGAGCTGGCACAGCCGGAAGTCCACCTGATTCCAAAGTCGAGCTACGCCGAGGCCGCCGAGCTGGCCTATTTCCTGTTCGAAAAAGGCGACCAGGCGGCCATCCACCATCCCTGGCTCGAACAAAAAAACCGCCACCCGGACAGTGTCCCGAGCGGCGGTTCGGCTGGTCGGACCAGCGGCCTATCGAGAGGAACGCTATCGAGCCGGAGCCAGCGGGATGATGGCCTGGATAGTAAAGCTCTCGAAGCTAAGCAGGTTGCCGTTGAGGATGGCCTCAAAGCGGACACCGTTCTCCAGCGGCAGGAAGATGCCGATGTAGTGGGACTCGCTCAAGTTGTAGCTGACGGAAGCGGTGGTCGTCGAGCTGGGGAGGGTGGTATTGATGACTGTCGCCGTCGTAACAGTCGCCAGAATGGTATCGGTGGTTTCTACCGCGGTCTCAGCGCTCGAGGTGTAGGAAGTAATGGTTGAGCTAAATTGCGGGGTGGCACCGGCCAGGAAGCCGAATTTCCACTCGCGCGGCTGGAAGACCAGGCCCATCGGCAGCGCGGCTCCAAGCGTGACGGTAGTGGTCGAGGCGCCTTCCCCGCTGTAGGTGGTGGTAATCCGGTTGTAGGCAATGGCCGGATCGATCGTGCCGTCGGCCAGGTAGGTCGGGCTCTGACTGACCGTATTGGTCAACTGCGGATCTCCAGCCAGGCTGAAATTGAAACTGGCGCCTGGACTAAAGCGGAACTGCAGCTCGGGCAGTGGGTTGAAGCTGAAAAGGCGGCTACCGCTCAGGCCGGCGCTGAAATCGACCGCCGCGGCGAAGGTCTCGGTCAGGGAATCGCGGCTACCGCCGTCGACAGCGGTCTTCGCGGCGAGAACCGACAGGTCGTACGGGGTAATGGTGTCCTCAAAGGCATATTCGCTTGAATCAATGTCCACCCCGAGCGACAGGCCCGCGATCCAGACATTGCCCTCGCCGCCAGCCGGCAGGCGCAGGCCATAGTCCAAGGAAACGGTGGTCGTCGTGTCGCGATCCGTGATGGTTAGAGTCTCGTCGTCGACCGCGGCGCCACCGACGTTGAGGGCGCGGGCGCTGTTCACGATCGAGTAGGCGCCTGACTGGTCGCTGGTAACCATCCGCAGGCCGAGCGTGGCCCGGTGCTCCAGATTGCCGGTCATCATGGCGAAGGGGACGCCGACATAGACGCTAACCGGCCGGACATACAGGCCGCTAGAGCCGGCGGCAACCGGAGCGGTCAGGTTGTCGAGCTCCGTCGTGACGGTATAGTCCAACTGAACCACCGGCACGGCGCCGAGGACGGCAGTGTTGTCGTTGGTGGTCGCGACAATGGATCGGAAGGCATTGTTGGCCGCGAAGGCGTCGGCGGCCGAATTGTCCACGTCCATGAAGAAATACAAGCCGGTTACGGCCGGTCCGACGCGGGTCAAGGCTCGCAGGCTGGCATTCCAGGTACGGGCCAGGATGGCGTCGTTGTAGGTGATGGCCTGGTTCGAGCTCAGCCACTCGTGGTTGGTGGTAGTCGTACCGCTGACCACTGACACGGTGGCATAGCTGGGCGTGTTCTCGGTACCGCTCTTAATCGGGCGCGCGGACAAGCCGTTGACGTCGACCGAGGCAAAGAACGACAGCGGCATGGCGCCGTGCTGGTAGTAACCAAGCTCCAGGTTCCCGCTCAAGCTGGTGTCCAAGGCCTGCTCAAAGCCCGGGTTGCCCAGGCCGGCAAAGAGCAAATCGGCTTCGGTACCGCCAAAGGTAGCTGTCGGCTGAAACTCCAGATCAAACAAATTCTGAAACAGACCACCAGTATACGCATATAGGATGGACATCGGGTTGGCTTGACTGAAAACCGGCAGCACCAGCAGTACCGCCAGAATGAAAAGCATCACTTTCTTCATTGTAACCTTCCTTGTCGAGAAAACTTGTTAAACGGGAGCAACGCCCCCGACCGGAACGGTGCCGCAAGCACCAGAACCATAATGTAATGCGCAATAAAGGAAAAATCAAATTCCCGGCCGGCGGCGAGCTGCTGGCGAATCGTCGGATTGTCCGGATACCGGTGGTCAAGCTTGCCCGGCACCATTATTTGCGCTATGCTAGGGGTGGGCGCTTGTTTACCATATCCAAGCGGCCCGGCAGTGAAAAGGGAGCTACAAGGAGCGGGTAATGACACGAAAAAAACGGCTTTGGCTGATCGGGCTAGGCGTGCTGCTGTTGGCGGCCTGCCAGACCCAAGCGCCGGTTGTGGAAGAAGAGCCACCGGTAATAGTCGAGGAGACGCCACCAATTGAAGAAGAGCCGGTAGTAGTTGAGGAACCGGTGGTTGTGGATACCACGGCTGAACTGCGAGCCGAAGTTCAAGCCCTCCACGACCAGGTCCTGGCCCTGCGCGCCCGGGCGGTAGAAATCCAGGCCAACGAGCAGTTGCCCGACCAGTACGACGCCGCCGACCAGCTCTACCTGGCCGGCAAGACCGCCCTGGACAGTGAGGCTTGGGAGACCGCTAAAACCGCCCTAACCGGGGCTCGGCCGCTGTTTGAGCAAGTGCTTGAAAATAGCTACCGGCTATCCATAAACCAACAAAAAGACCTGATCGAGCAATTGCACCGCGCCGCCGAGGCGGCAGACGCCTACAACCTAGCGCCTGGCCTGCTGGCCAATGCCGCCAGCCGGTTGGAGGCGGCCGCCAGCGCCGAAGACGAAGGCCGCCTGGCCGATGCCTTAGCTCTCTACAACGAGGCCCGCCAGTGGTACGACGGCGCCGTGAAACGCGCCCGCGCCTTGTCCGTCAAAGCCCGCATCGACGAGCTGGACTACGCGACGGCCGATCCGGGCAATTACGCCCTGGCCGGCGAGAAACTGGCCACGGCCGATAGCCGCTGGCAGGAACTGGATCTGACTGCCGCCACCGATGCCATCGAGGAAGCCTTGCTGCGCTACAACCTGGCGCTGGCCCGCGGTTGGGAATTGTTAGCCGGTACCCAGCGCTCGCGCGCCGAGGCTAACAAGCAGCTGGCTGACGACATCAAAGCCAACATCGCCGTGGCCGAACAGTATGACACCGCCAAGCTGGTATGGGACAATGCCGTCGAAGCGGCCGCTGGCGGTAACAATGAATACGCCGCCGGCTTGTTTGAACAGGCCGAAGAACTGTTCGCCGTCGTCTACCAGACCGCCGCCGACAAGCGCAGCGCCGCCGAGGCCGCTATGGCCGCCGCCCGCAACCGCCAGGGCCAGAGCCTGAGTACCGCCCAGGAAGCCGACCAGACCCTCGGCCTGACACCTGAAAACAGCGAAACTATCATCGAGCTGGAACCGACCACCGACGACAGCATCAACGTGGAAGTCCTCGAAGGTGACGCCGCGGCCGATGGGAGCGCCACGACAACCGAAACCGGTACGGGCGAAGGAGAATGACGACCATGCGCAAGATAGTTGTACTGATCGCGGTGGCCTGCGCCGCCGTCTTTGCCCTGGTCGGCCAGAGCCTGACCGGTCAAGCTCTGACCGGTCAGAGCTTGACCACCAATGAATATTACCTGCGCAGCCTGGAACTGGAGCGGCTGGCCAGCCAGGCCTTCGAGTACGGCGACTACGACGCCGCCGCCGATTACGCCGCCCAAGCCCAGGAATACGCCGAGATGTCCGACCTGTACGTCGCCACCAGGCTGCTCAAAGAGGCCGCCACCGACCGCCTAGCCCAGGCCCAGACGCGTTACGTTTGGGCGGCTAGCGAGGAAGTCGCCGCCGCGTTGCGTTACCCCGACCAGTTCACGGCCGCCACCCTGGCCCTGGAGGAAGCCAAGCTGGAGTTTTCCTACGAAAGCTTCCAGAAGACTATCGACCAGGCCAGCCGGGTGCTGGAACTGCTGGCCGCCCTGACGCCGGTGCCGGTTTTCCCGGCCTACTACGTGGTACAGCGCCAGTCCAGCCTGACCGACTGCCTGTGGCGGATCGCCGCCTTGCCCTCTGTCTATAACGACCCGCTACGTTGGCCGGAACTGTACCGCGCCAACCGCGCCATCATGCCCCAGCCGGGCAATCCGGACTTGATCCTGCCAGGCATGATATTGCGCATCCCGGCGCTGCGAGGCGAGAAACGCGAAGGCACCTGGCGAGACGGCGAAACCTACCCGGTCTTCGGCCAGACCGAAACGCCCGCTCCCAATACCCAACAATAAGCTCTCCAGCGCGCCTTAAACGACGCGCCTAGAAGAAAGGCCGGCCCCTCCTCAGGGAACCGGCCTTTTCTCTTGTGAGTCGGACAGCCGCTCAGTCAGCCACCGCCGGCCCTTCCATATAGGCGGCCTGGAGCAGGGCGATCAGGCTATCGTGGTCCACCGTGCCGGCGGTCTCGCGGACGGAGTGCATGGCCAGCATCGGCAGGCCAATGTCGATGGTGCGGATGCCGGTGTTAGCGCTGGTCATGGGGCCGATAGTCGAGCCGGGCGACAAGTCGGCGCGCATCACAAAGCGCTGGCAGGGCAGCTGGTGCCGGGTGCAGAGCGACCGGATGTAGGCCTCGCCCTTGGCCTCGGTGGCATAGCGGATATTGGCGTTCAGCTTGATAGCCGGTCCCTTGTTCAGCACCGGCGCGTAGTCCGGGTCAAACTTATCGGCGTAGCCGGGATGGAAGGCCTGGGCGCCGTCCACCGACAGCAGTAAGGACGAAGCCGCCGCCCGGTAGAAATCCTGGGCGGTGCTGGCCTGAGCCAGGACGATGCGCTCCAAAACGTCGCGCAACAAAGCCGAATTGGCGCCGCGGGTGCTGGTCGAACCGATTTCTTCATTGTCGAACAGTACTGCCACCTGGGTATGGGCCGTGGCGCGGCAGGCGCAAAAGGCGCTCAGGATGGCATGGCAGCCCTCCAGATTGTCGATGCGCGAGGCGGCCAACAGCTCGTCGTGCTCGCCGAAAATGACGGACGGCGCCGCTTCATAGAACGTCAGCTCGGCCGACAGGATAGCGGCCGGATCCACCGCCAATTCGCGGGCGAGGGCACTCAGTAGCCACGAGCCCTGAACGCCCTCGCCCGCCGGCGCGGCCCCATTGGCCGCTACCAAGGGCAACATGGCGGTGTGCATCGGATACTCGAAGCCCTTGTTCAGGTCGCGGTTCAGGTGAATAGCCAGATTGGGTATGATGGCCAGCGGCCGGGAAAAATTGACCAGGCGGCTGACCACCCGGCCAGCGGCGGCCTGCAGCAACACCCGGCCAGCCAGGGACAGCGGCCGATCCAGCCAGGTAGCGTTGATCGGGCCGCCATAAACCTCGACGGCTACCCGCTCCAAGCCCTTGGCGGCGACGGCCTTGTCGATCCGGGCGCGCAGACCAGGCGCATCGGTATGGGCGCCGGCCAACAGAAAGCCGGCCGTGGCCAGCGGCGCGGTGCCCAGCCGAAAGGCTATCAGGCTAGCGTCGTCGCGAACCAAGTAATACAGCTGCTGCGGCTGGAGGTCCCAGACCTCTTTCTCGGACAGGCGCTGGCCACCCCAGGCCTTGAGCATGGCTTCGGCCGAATCGACGGCATGAAAGGCAGTGGGAGAGGCATCGATGAATTCACACAGGGCACGGCCATGTTGGGTCGGCATGTTCTTCCTCCAGAATGATGAGCTTGCCAGGCGACCATGCCCGCTGGCTGGCCAATCGATGGCGTATTTTACTTTTAGTTTTCTCCATTATAACCAAAGAATCGATTATGGCAAGCATAAAATGCGGTCAGCCGCTGGCGTATCGATATTATAGGCTTCACTTTCCTGATAGTACCATACGCGGCCATCGATAACCCCCAGCTTCAATTCCTTGACTAGCAGGTTGTTGAAAAAGCCGGTTGCTTTCTCAACAACCTTAACAATTCCTCGCATAGCTTGCGCTATGCTGCGTAATTGTACCGGCTTTTGAAGTGTTGAAAAGCCGCATCCGCGTTTTTCAACACCCTGCTAGGAGGGCGCTAGGGTAAAAATCATCGTTCAGACAAATGTTGAATTTTTTACAGCTCTTGAAGAGAGCGCCAATATAATTACTCGGATTTCCAACTTTTTCCAGGACGAAGTCCAGTTCCGGGATAAAATCAGGCGGCCCGCGCAATACATGCACCAGATAATGTTCGTTACAGCCTGGGACATGCACATTCCAGAAGGCCTTGCGGGTTAGCTCTTCCACCGGCCGGAAATCGGAGACGTTTTCCGGCCGGATAACATAATCCATTTCCCCTCCTTCGCCGTCGGGTTTCCCCTGGAACGAGCAGCTTGCTAGCCAGAATCGCCCACCTGCGACACACCAACTATCGGCGATACCGGCTACCGGCGCAAGGCGGAAACCGCCGCCAACAGGTACCCTTGGTATATAGCCCCCATGAACGTGGTTGACATGGTCAGCGAACTCAGGCCGGATACCTGATATTTCAGGACCACTTTCATAGCGCCGACCAGGGTAGTAGCCTATAATTCAACTGACCGTTAGACGGAGGTTCGATTGAAAAACCCGAGCCGAGTACCGAATAACCCCAGCCTGAAAGCTACCGGCCGGGCCATATTGTTGTCCTCAGTCGGCATCGCCCTGATCCTAGCCACCTTGGCAATCCCCCTCCTGATTCTGTCCCAACGCATCATGCGTATCTCAACCATACTGATCGTTGGCGCGATCCTGGCGATCATCTATCTCAGTCTGCGCATCTGGCGGCTTTCCAAGCGGATTCACTTCATCACCAACGGGGTCGAAAAGGTCCTGGCATCGATCGAGCGCGCCGTCGTGAAGGATATCAAGCCGATCGGGGCGGTTTCTGGCACCTGGCTCGAGCTCCGGAAAATCGTCAACCACGCCAACACCATAATTGGCGACCTGTCCTTTAGCCGTGGCTTGAGCGCCGCTACCCAGAACGAGCCGGATCTAATCTCGGCGCTGACCGCCCTGTTCCCGCTGCTGGCATGCAAAATCCCCTGCGAACGCCTGGCCGTGGCTTTTGTCGACCAGGTCGGCGGCGTGGCTGCCGAGCACGCTATCAGCCTACAACCGACCATTCTGCTCGGCGAAGGGTATCACCAGTTCCTGGCTGAATCCACCTTGTCTGACGTGGCCAGGGAACTGAAGCCGCGTATCATACCGGATCTGGAAGCCTACTATTCCCAGAAGCCCTCGGAACCAACCGGCCGGCTCCTGACTGAAGGGTTTCGCTCCTCGCTTACGATTCCGCTAGCCTATGGCCACCGTTGCGTTGGCTTTCTGTTTGTGAATTCGAGTAAGAGGAACGCCTACCGCGGTGACCACATTCCGGTAGTCGAGCACATCCTGCATTCGCTGACCGGAACCATCTACCACCATTACTTGGTGCAGCTGATGCTCGCCGAGGCCGCTCGGGCCTTTATCAAGTCCATGGAGAAGAAAGACAACGAGACCAGCGAACACATCTCCCGGATGAGCCGCTATTCGCATGCCATCGCCAGGCATTTATCCAAAAACGACCAATACGCCAGCCATTTGAAGCCCAAAACCGTCCGTGACATCCTGTGGTACTCACCCTTGCACGACATCGGCAAAATCGGCATCCCGGATCATATCCTGTTCAAACCAGGCCCCTTGGACAAGCCGGAGTGGGAAATCATGAAGACCCATGTCAGCCAAGGCGTCGATATCATCCGCACTCTGGACGACGGCTTGGCGCGTTTCTTCCCGCAGCCGCCCTTCGCCACGGCCATCGACATAATCTACGGCCACCATGAACGCTGGGACGGCACTGGCTACCCGCGGAAGATCGCCGGAGAGGCCATCCCGGTACCGGCCCGGATCGCCGCCGCCGCCGACATCCTAGACGCCTTGACCTCCGATCGGCCCTACAAGAAGGCTTGGTCATTTGACACGGCGTTCGAGCACATGGCAGCGTTGAGCGGGAATCATCTGGACCCGATGGTGTACCATTCACTGGTTGAGTGCCGGCCGGAAATCGAGGCGATAGCGGAGGAGAATCGGCTGGGTGAAGCAGAACTGGAGATTTCGGTAGGATGAACAAACGCTTTTCACTGGCAAAGGCGCCCACTATGCCATCCCGATGCCAGAACTGCCCGGTTCGCGCCACAACAGATTGGCTAACGCCTATTCAGTTTGAGCTTTCCACCCATTTTCCATGCAATGGTGCAGAATAGCGGCTTGGACGTGCAGTAAATCCCGCTTGAAGGCATAGCCGACAAAACTGGCGGAGTCTATCGCGTCGGCCGATACCTCCTCGCCTCGCTGGAAAGGCGGGCAAGGATTCAGCAGAGCCCGACTTTTGGCCTGGCTCATCAATTTTTGGGTGATTTGGTATTTCTGATAATACGCTTCGTTTCGCAATTCCGCCGGCAGGGGGTCCGTTAGGATAACATCAGCGGCCGCGATTATTTCGTGTATATCAGCATGAAACGAGTAGTGCTCACTATCGTCAGCCAATCTGTATTTTTCAGGCGAGACATGATGGATTCGAAAGCCGAGATACCTGGCGGCCTCAATCCATGAAAATAAGATATTACCAGGCGCTCCGACAAATACGTAAACCAGATCGCTATAGGAGCCTTTCTGCGAATTGATCGCGTATAGATCGGATAAAATTTCACAAGGGTGATTGCTGGACGTCATGGCATTGATTATCGGAACGCTTGACGATTCCCCCATCCGCTTCAAGACTGAGAAATCACGATGCCGGATAACGCACAGGTCGGCCCAATTCTGGATATATCCGACGAGGTCCTTATGGTCTTCGCGTTTATCCAGGGTAGTGCTTGGAAACAGGATAAAGTCACCACCCAGATTCTTGACCGCCTTCTCGAAACTGATCCTGGTCCTGACGCTGGATTCCGGAAAAAATGCGATGCAGGTCTTTCTGCCCAAGGTATGCAAGGCATGCCCAGCCTTGAATCGATCGACAAGTCTGAAAACGCTGGCTATCTGGGCATGAGAAAAATCGCTGATTGACAGAAAATTCAAGCTATTCCCCTTCAGCTATTTTAAAACAAAAACCATTCACCTTTCCTAACCAAAAAGAACCAGCGCTCTTAAAACCGGCTTTTTCCAATACTTCCTCATAACGTGCGATCATAAATACTCCATTAAAATTTGACGGCATTAACAGGGTGTTGAAAAACGCGGATGCGGCTTTTCAACACTTCAAAAGCCGGTACAATTACGCAGCATAGCGCAAGCTATGCGAGGAATTGTTAAGGTTGTTGAGAAAGCAACCGGCTTTTTCAACAACCTGTTAAGCGTCAACCAAACGCTTTGGCGCGAAAACCCACCGACTCCCCTAGGGGCTAAACGAAACGCCCACCCTAGCGGGTGGGCGTTTCGTTTAGCCCCTAGGGGAGTCGGACCCCTCTTTAAAGATTGAGAATCTTTTGTCCTAACCGATAGACGAAGGGGCCAGAAAGATAGTTCCCCAGGGAGGATTTGAACCCCCACAAACAGATCCAGAATCTGTGGTGCTACCATTACACTACCGGGGAATGTCTAACGCTCGGTTACAATATAAAAAATCGGCCGCTTTGTCAAGCCGGAATTCAGGCCAGTTTCTGGATTTATCCCGTACTGGCCAACGGCCACCCGATCGCGCCAAGCGGGGGCGGCACAAAAACAACAAGCTGACCGTCGGTTGACGATCAGCTTCATAGATAAGCCCACGCTAACTCCGACAGCCAAAGCGACTGCCGGAGCGCCTGATTCAGACCCTTACCACCAGCCGAAGGCAGTGCCGCAACGGGTCAGATACCACACCAGGATGATAGCGACCACACCGGCGTAGACGAAGAACCAGGTGGCCAGGACCGAGCCTTCGACGCGCGCCAGCGCGCCATTGAAGATGGAGCCGGCGATGCCAAAGATGAAGCCAAAGAGGGCCAACACACCGAACAGAACGCTGGCCGGCTGCGTCAGGGCAAACAGGCAAAAGACGAAGGAAAAAACGAACAACAGGATAAAGAGCGCGAAGTTGATCAAGCCGTTTCGACTGTCCATATCGGATGACTCCTTTTCAGTTTCAATTACTAGCCGTCCGTAGTATACTGTCTGAAATGCAGTTTGTCCATCCAAAATTTGTCATTATATTGACGTTGACCGATTAGCCAAGGGAGGTTCCATGATCAAGGCTTGCATTATTCTGGCCGACGGCTTCGAGGAAGTCGAAGCGATTACGCCGATCGACTATCTACGCCGCGCCGGTTTCGACCTGACGGTGGCCGGGCTGACCGGCACGGCCGTGACCGGCGCCCATGGCATTGCCTTGCACTGCGACCGCAGCCTGGCCAGCCTGGACTGCGGCAGCTTCGATGTCATTATCCTGCCAGGCGGCCTGAAAGGCGCCGAAGCGCTGGCTGCCGACAGTCGGGTGCGGCTAGCCGTCCGGGATCAGCTAGACCAGGGCAGGCATGTCGCGGCTATCTGCGCGGCACCGGCTCTGGTGCTGGGCAAAGCCTGCGGAGTGCTGCATGGCCGCCGCTATACCTGCTTTCCGGGCATGGAACGGGAGGTCCCGGCCGGGGGGCACTATACGGGAGAAGCCGCCACGGTGGACGGTCGGCTGATTACCGGGGCCGGACCGGCCTGCGCCCAAACCTTCGCTCTGACCATTGTGGCTGAATTGGCCGACCAGGCGGCGGCCGACAAGCTGGCAACCAGCCTGCTGGTCAACCTGGCGCGGCAAGGCTAACAGGCTGCTGAAGGCTCCTCAGTCCAGCCGCGCAATTACCCGGGGGCGGGCATTCAGGCGGCCGCGCCGGCTGGCGAAGACCGCCAACAGCAGGCCGGCAGCCAGGCCGCCGATGCCAGCCAGAGCGGCCGGCCCCTCGCCACTGCCGGAGGTCAGGCGCTGTACCAGCAAATAGGCGCCGCCAAAAAGCACCACTGGCAGCACGATGAGCCAGAACAGCCCCAGCAGATGGGCCGAATTAGGCACCTCGACGCAGACCTTGTCGCCCACTTTTATGGATAAACCGGCCTGAATCTCGGCCTGCAACTCCCGGCCGGTGCCGGAGGCGCAACCTTCCTTCGAGCTGCAGCCATGGCAGCCCTCGCCCATGATGAAGCGTACCGAGGCTCGCTTTTCTTCGATTTTAGTTACCAGGGCCGTCTCAGTCATTAAAGGCCTCCTTGCACGGCAGGCGCAGGCTCCGGATGGCGCTGGCGCGCCCGTCTACTTCCAAGGTAATCAAAACGGCCTGGACTTCCAACTGGTTGCTGGAATCCTTGGCCCAGGACGGGATGCCGCTCAGGTACTCGGCAATGCGGGTGCCGGCGTCCAGACCGCCGACGCTGCACAGGCTGCCACAGCGGCCGGCGTCGGTGATGACGGCGGTGCCAGGGCTCAGGATGCGGGCGTCGGCCGTCTGGGTGCGGGCATTGGAGCCGATGACGGCCGCCGCCCGCCCGGCTACATGCTGGAAAAAGCTGTTCTTCTCGGCGGTGGTGGCGGCGTGGAAATCGACCAGGATGGCATCGCAAGCCGCCTTGAGACGCGGATACAGCTCGTCGAACAGGCGAAACGGGTTGGCCAGGTGGACGCGGCTGAAGCCGGACTGGCCAAGGAGCTGCATGACGGCCAGCCGGAAGCCGCCCAGGTCGACGATGCGGACGCCGCGTCCCGGCACCTCAGTCGGGTAATTTTCCGGCCGCAGCAGCCAGTGCGACTTGGGAAAAACCTCGAGGATGTCCTTCTTGAAGAAGGCCGCCTCGCCCGTGGTGACCACGTCGATGCCGAGCTTGCGCAGATAAAGGGCGTGGGCTTTGCCGAGACCGGCCCCGCCGGTGGCGCCGTTGGCGTTAGCGATGACGGCCGCGGCGCCAAACTCGGCCTTCAAGCCGGGCAACAGCCGCTTGACCGCGAAGATGCCGCCTTTGCCGACTATTTCGGCCAGGTACAGGATGTTTACACTCACCCGGCCAGCCTACCCGATAACGCCCGCCCTATCAAGGCCGGCCACGGTTCACTGATTATCATAGCGCTCCACGACCGGGTCGACATACTCGATAGTCACGCCGGCCCCGCCGAACATGGCCTCGCTCTCGGCGCCTTCATGGTACTTGCGCTCGCAGACCACGCGCTGGATGCCGCAATTGATAATCATCATGGCGCAGGCCCGGCACGGCGTCATCTTGCAGTAGAGGGTGGCGCCCCCGATGGCCGCGCCGCGCCGGGCGGCCTGGCAAATGGCGTTCTGTTCGGCGTGGACGGTGCGCACGCAATGCTTGCTGACGCTGCCGTCCTCGTGGACGAGCTGCTTGAGCTGATGCCCGGCCTCGTCGCAGTGCGGCAGTCCGGCCGGGGCGCCGACGTAACCGGTGGCCAAGATCTGGTGGTCACGGGCGATGACGCAACCGGAGCGGCCGCGGTCGCAGGTGGCCCGCTTGGCGATGGCCCGGCAGACTTCCATGAAATATTCGTCCCAACTCGGCCGCTGGTAGGCTTCGTCCATTGTGGCTGTCCTCTCCGCCCGTCGACCGCACCGTCCGGGCTTGGCTCAGGTTTCTGGAACCTAGCCGGCTGGCGGAAAGTATACACCAGCCGGCCGCTTCGAGAAAAGCTTGTACCCCGGCGACTTTTATGCTACCATCAGCCGCCCGCAGCCCGGCCCGGCTTCAACCCCCGGCTAGGGCAGCGGCCACGGCGCGCCTTCGGCGCGTCTCCAGCTTTTCGGGAGGATTTATGAAACCTGTTGTCCACACCATCCGCCGCGGTGGATTCGCCATACTGTTGCTGGCCCTGACCTTCACCTTGGCGGCTTGCCTGGAAAGCGCCAGCAGCCGCGGTTTGCTGCCCGGGCTCTATGCCCGCCTCGAAACCAGCCGCGGCACCATCATCGTCCATCTCGACTACGACAAGGCGCCGCTGGCGGTGGCCAATTTCGTCGGCCTGGCCGAAGGCACCCTGGACGCTTCCTGGAACAAGCCCTTCTACGACAGCCTCACCTTTCATAAAATCATGCCCGGCCTGCTTGTCCAGAGCGGCTGTCCCTACGGGGACGGCACCGGCACCGCCGGCTACATCTTCCCCGACGAGTACCATCCTAGCTTGCGCCACGACGCCGCCGGCGTCATGGGCTACGCCCAGGGCAATTCCAACGACACCAACAGCTCCCAATTCTACATCACCATGGCCCCCCTGCCCTTCTTGGACGACAAGTACACCATCTTCGGCCGCGTGGTCGTCGGCCTCGACTTATTGGAAAAAATCGCCCTGGGCGATGTTCTGGAGAGCGTCATTATTGAACGCGTTGGCCAGGCCGCCGTCGATTTCCGCTGCGACCAGGAAGCCTGGCAGGAATATTTCGACATCGCCCTGGAAGGCGCCCGCATCCGGATGCAGATGCAGCGCCAGACGGCCCTGGCCGGCATCCAGCGGCTCTGGCCGGAAATGCGACCTGGCCTGTTCGATATCCTGACCGCCAGCCTGCAGGAAGGCAGCGGTCCCAAACCGGAGGTCGGCGCCGCCGTCAAGGTCCACTACAAGGGCATGCTGGCCGATGGCACCGTCTTTGACCAGACCAACCCGGCCGGCGACCCCTACAGCTTCGAACTGGGTGTCGGCCAGGTTATCGAAGGCTGGGACGTCGTCGTCGGCAACATGCGCCAGGGCGAGAAGCTGCGCGTGGCCATCCCGCCGGAAATGGCCTACGGCTCGGAAGGCTACGCCGACATCATTCCCGGCAACAGCTTCCTGGTCTTCGAGATCGAGCTGGTCGATTTTTAACTGATCCATGGCGACAAGCTAAGCAGCGACCGGGGTTTTCCACCCCGGTCGCTTTTTTTTAGCGCCGGTAGCCGCGCCGGGCCAGCTCCAGCTCCACCCTGGCCGGGCGCTCGGCCAGCGACAGCGCCCGCAGGAACATGGTGCGGGCGGCCTGGTCGCGGCCGGCTTTCTCCAGACAAAGCGCCGCCTCCAGATAATAGCCCGCCGCGCCGCGCGGCTGCCCACCGGCCTTGAGCAGCGCGGCCACCGCCTCGAAGTCGGCCGCGGCCTGGACTAGCTTGCCGAAAACCGCCTCGGGCACGGCGGCCGCCACATTGGCCCGGTTCAGCAAGGCCGCCTGGCGGGCGCCTTCCGGACCGCTCGCGGCGGACAGGGCCACCGCCCGGTCGAGCAACTGGAAAGCCGCCTGCACCAGAGCCACGGCCTGGGCCGGGTTGGTCTGGCCGCCCCGCATCGCCATCAGCGAACCCTTGTAGGCCAGGGCTTCGGCCGCGTCCGGATCGGCCTGCAATAGGCTGTCGAAGGCCGCCTCGGCCTCAGCCGACCGGCCGGCACCGAACAGGGCGACGGCCCGAGTCAGCCGATCGGCCGAGGCCAGGTCAAGCGCCTGCTGCGCCTGCCAGGCTGCCTGGTCGGCTTCCGACTCGGCGGCCGCCGCTAGGCGCAGCTCCTCGAGCCGCTGGGCGGCGGCCGAGCGGCTGGCCTGGGCGCGGGGAGAGCGGTAGCTGACCAGGGGATCGAAGCCCGGCACCTCCAGCGGCGGCAGGACGACCAGGCCGCTGACCGGGTCAGGCGCCGCGGCCAGCAACTCGGCCTGGCTGCGGCCATCCGGCGCTATCAGGTCGTAGACCCGGCTGGCGTCCAGGCTGGCGGCGCCGCCGCCGGAACGCAGGCCGGCCGCTTCGCGCACCGCCATGATGCCGCCGGGCGCCAGCGGGTCGGCCAGGCAGCACAGCACCCAGTGCCGGGTCGGCCGGCCGTCCAGCACCGGCTTGGTTTCGGCCAGGTCCAAAGGAATGCGCACCGCCAGGGTGGCCGTCTGGGTCACCACGAAGCAGGTCAGCGGCTGGCGCTGGCCGGCGACCGTGATCAACTCGGCGCCGCCAGGCAGGCTGCCGTCCAGCCGGACCATGAAGTCCCAAGCCGCCTCCAGCGGGAAGGCTACGTACTCGCCGCGCGCCGCCTCTGTCTGGCTGGAACCGCTGGGGCCGTCGATATCGATATAAATAGAAACCACGATGCCGGAAAAACCGCTGGCCAGGCTAAAAGGATTGGCCAGCTGGCTGAGGGTGACGTCGAGTTGCCAAAAATCGGCCGGCTCGCTCCAGGCGGCATTGACCAGCGGCCGGCGCACCTCGTAGACGGCCAGGTCGGCCAAACCGCCGCCGGCAAAAGCCTCATGCAAGGGGTAACTCAGGCCGCCAGAACCGGCGTCGTCACCCAGGGCATCACAGTACGTGGCCAGCAGCGGGCCGCCGGCGAAGGCCGGGTCGACCCGCACCTGCAGGGCGGCGTGCAGGCGCGGATAGATGGCGCCGCCAAAAATGAAGGACAGCGGAATTAGAACCAAGCTGGCCTTGGCCAACAGGCGCAGAATCGGCGACAGCCAGTATGAAAGCTTCATGGCAATGCTCCTCAATTAAACAGGAAGGAACCGTGCAGCACCAAGTTGAGCAGGCGGGTGACGGTATTGACGGCAAAGCCGCCCATGATGATGCAGCCGAACAGCCAGCCGGAAAAGGGCAACAGGGCCTTGGGATCGGACAGCTCGACGGTCAGAGACAGGCCCGCGGCCAATGCCCGCGCCAGGCGCTTACCCGAACGCAGCCGGGCAATGGTGGGCTCAAAGCGGCCGGGCCGCGGCGTGCAGGGCTGCCAGGTGAACTCGTAGCGGATAGCCTGCCGCGAGCAGGCCGCCATGCACAGGCCGCACTTGGTGCAGGTCAGCAGCACCTTGCCTTGGGCCTGATGCTGGCCGCCGGACAGGCAATCCTCATGGATGGACAGGGTCGGGCAGACCCGCAGGCAAGCCTGGCAGCCGTTGCACAGGGTCGGGTCGATGCGCACCCGGTAGAGCGACAGCTTGTCGGCCAGCGACTGGAAGGCGCCGAAGGGGCAGAAGCTCATGCACTGCGCCCGCTTTTTGGTCAACAGGGGCAGCACCACCACGAAGCCGAAGAAGGTCAGCACCAGGAGCACGAAGGCGATCAGGCTCGGGCCGTTGGTCACCTGATCGAATTCGGTGATCAGCTTGAAGGGGCACAGCCAGGCGCAGTAGACGGCCGTAAAGGTGGCCAGGGCGGCCAGCGCCACGAAGAGCAACATGCTGAAGTTAAAGTAACGGATTTTCTTGTCCGGGTCCTTTACCGGCAGCATGGCCTTGCGTGGCAGGGCGGCCAGGCCTTCGTCCCAGCCGCCGTAGAAGCAGACCCAGGAGCACCAGCCGCGGCCGAGGGTGAAGGTGGCCACCAACCAGATCAACAGCATCGGGTAGAAGGCGGCGTAGTGGTTGCTGAGCTGGGCCGGGAAGATCAGCACGCCCTCCAGCAGATACGGCAGGATGGTCATCGGCAGCACGATGTGGCAGAACGGCGTCTCGGTCGCGAAGATATCGCTTGCGGTCAGGAACATGCTGCCGCGCGCCTCCAGCAAGTTGGCGATGAACGAAGGGAAGAAGAACAGGGCCCCGGCCACGAACATCAAGCGGCGGTACTTACCGGTCTGGCCGGTGACCAGCAGGCGCCAGAAGGCGGCGCCGGAGGCGACGGTCAACAAGGCGGCGGCCGGCAGACTGAGGCCGCGGGCATTATAGAGAAAGAAGAAGGCCAGCATCAGCAGCATCAGGCCGCCTAGGACCAGGCTGGCCGGTAAGGACAGGGCATTTCTAAAACGTCCGGATTGAATCATGACCAGCCTCCGGTCAGGATCTTGAGCAGACCCTCAAAGAACAGAAAATAGACGCCCAGCAGCAGCATGGCGCCGCGCGCCACCGGTTTGAGACCGCTCCTGAGGTTGGCCAAGCGCGGGCTGGCCAGCCAGCCGCCGGCGAAGAGGGGAATCAGCCAGACGCTGGTTCCCAGGTAAAAGCTGAAGAAGTACCAGACGCCAGCCAGCGGTCCGCCGGCGGTAGCAGCGCCATCCGCGCCGCCGGCCAGGCTGGGGGCGACTAGCCCGGCGCCGAACAAACGGGCGGCGGCGGCCACGAAGGGCGGGCAGATACTCAGGCCGGCGGCCAGACCCAACAGGAAGAGACCGCGCCCCGGCCGCCACCAGCGGGCCGTCAACTGGCAGAGCTTGAGGCGCGGAAAGTGGTACAACAAGCCGCCCAGGCTGAGGACGGCGCCGGACAGGAGCCAGCTGGCGATCTGCAGGCGGCGGGCGTGCAGCGGGTCGAGGAAGCCGGCGGCGTAGGTGCCCAGGCCGCCCAGCAGTAGGCCGACGGCCAGGTAGGCCAGCAGGCGCCCGAGCATGAACAGCCCGACCCGGGCGGCGTTGGCGCGGTGGCCGGCCGGCTCGGCCAGGATCGACGGCAGGGCCAGCGGCAGGCAGGTCATGACGCAGTAGCTGCCAGTACTGAGGCCGAGTAAGAAGCCTTCGAAGTTCATGCTATTCCTCCAGCCTAGCCAAAAGCTGCCGGGCTTGGCGGCCGGCGGCGGATTGCGGCGCGCAGTCAATGGCCCGGTACAGGCAGGCCAAGGCCGCGGCCGCCTGGCGCTGTAGCAGCTTGAGGCGGGCGCAGGCCAAGTAGTAGAGGGCCCGTGACGCGGGGTCTAGGCTGGCCTCGGCCAAGCCGATGGCCTGTAGGTCGGCCGTGATGGCGGGCTGGCGGCTGAAGGGTGTCGTCTCGCTGATGGCCAAGCCGTTCTCCAGGCGCAGGAAGCGGATGGCCAGATCCTGCCCATCGAGCAGGACGGCCTGATCCATCAGGGCAAAGCCGCTGTTCAGCCGGCTAGAAGCCGCCACCACGTTGCCGCGCTGATTATCAACGCTGGCCAGCAGGGTGACGGCGCTGCCGCGGTAGGCCAGGGCCAGGGCGGCATAACGGCCGCCGCGGTAGGCGGCCAAGCTGGCCACGGCCGACTCGGCCCAGCGGGCGGCGTCCTGGATGGCCAGATTGTGCAGAATCAGGCCGGCATAAAAGGCGGCGTCCGGGTCGCTCGAGGCCTGCCAGGCAGCCAGCAGCGACTGCAGCCGGGCCGGGTCGGCCGCGGACTGGATGGCCTGGACCGGGTCGGCAGCCTGGGCGGCGGCCGGAGCGGCCAGCCCGGCGACGTTACAGGCCAGCAGACAAGCCAGCGCCAGGCCGGCGAAATTAGTCAACTTCATGGTATCCTCCTCATGATTATAGGAAATTAAGCCAGCGGTCAGGCAGGCCGCCGGCGTCAATCGAAGCCGCCGCTGCCCACCAGGCCGATACCCCACACGCCGGACCGGTTGACGCCGGCGTGGAGCGTGAAATGGGTGTTGACCGGCGCGTCGAAACCGAAGCGCAGGCCACCCCCAAAGGCTTCCAGGAAATAGGCGCCGGCCGTCTCCGGCGCGGCATTGAGGCGGAGCGCCTCCGGCAAGGCCGCCGGATCGAGCGTTTGGCGCTCGGCCAGGGCCAGGTCGGCGAACAGGAAAAGCTTGAGGTAGGTATTGAAAAAGGGCGGTATAAAAAAGCGCAGGGCCGGGCCGCGCAGTTCGATATTGGCCAGCAGGAAACGGTCTGGGCTGGCCTGGCTGAAGGACAGCGCCGAGCGCACCGCGGCGTCCGCCGTACTGGCCAGGTCAAAACGGCGGTTCAGCGGCAAGCTTCCGGCCGACCATCCGGCGCTGGCCTGCAGAGCCAGCGCGAAGAATTCATTACCGACGATGGCGGCCAGGCGGCCGCTCGCCTGGGCTTGGACCGCCGCCAGCCAATCCAATTCGGCGGCCACCGGCCAAGCGGCCAGGCTGAGGCCGGCCGAGCCATTTCCCGCCAGGTTGAGGCTAAAGGCTTGGCCGGGGAAACGGAAGCGGGCGGCTAGCGTGGCCGCCAGGCCGGGCGACAGCCAGCTGCCGGCTGGGAACCAGGCCGCCGCCGGCTGGTCGGGCAGCAGATCCATGTAGCGGGCGTCCAGGTTAATACCCAGCCGCCAGTCGGGATGGGGCCGCCAGGCCAGGCTGGCTTCAGCCTCGAAGCGATGGAAGGGCAGCAAGCCGCCCAGCAGGCTGTTGCTGTACAGGGCGCTGCCGGCCGCCTCCAGGGGCAGGCCGAAAAGCAAGCCGTCGGCATACTCGGCGCCAGCCAGATTGGCCCCGGCGTACAGCCGCCAAGAACGGCGCAGCCCGCCAAAGTTGTCCAGACCGACCAGACCGAAGGCGTTACCGCCGCCAAAGCGCCAGCGGAAGCCTTCGCGCAGGCTGATGACCACTAGGCGGGCTTGCGGGTCGCGGTTGGAGGGTAGTACCAGCACGCTGGGGGCATAAAAGCAGCCGCTGCCGGCCAAGCGGGCCTCGGCGGCGCCGGCCCGGCGCCGCAGGTCGGCCTCGGCCAGCTGGTCGCCTGGCCGAAAATCGAGAAAGCTGGCCACCATGGCCGGATGGCTCAAGCCGTTGGCCTCGCGTTCCGGCATGGCGGCCGGATCACGCCAATTGTAGACGCTATCGTCGATGATGAAACGCACCAGGCTGATGTTTATTTTTGCCGCCGGATCGGCCGACCCGATCGCCGCCGGCTGGCCCGGTGCCTGGCCAAACGTGGCCCACGCCACCAGCCAGAGTAAGACAAGCCCACCAATTTTTCCGCGAAATGGCATACCGCCCCCCTTCTGTTGACGCGACACCGTCCCTTGGCAGGCGAGGGCGCGCGCCTGGCCGGCAAAATTCTTTCGGCGGCCCGGTCAGGAGGATACAGCGCCAAGCGCGCGGCGGCTTGTCGGGAAAAGGGTGATTCGGCCTGGAATCGCGTCAACCTTGCGGTTGACAAGCCGACGCCAGAGCGGCCGGCGGGTCGTCGGCATTGACTAAACGGCCGTCAGGAACCGCGCAGCTTGTTGATGACGTCGATCTTGGAAGCGGCGCCCAGCTTGGCGTAGAGGCGGATGATGTAGGTCTTGATGGTGGCCACCGACAGGTCGAGGGCAGCGGCAATTTCTTTATAACTACGGCCAGCGCATAGCTGGCGGGCCATCTCGCGTTCGCGTTCCGACAGGCCATGGCTGGCCATACAGGCTTCGTCTAGGCCGCGACAGGCCCCGGCCGACGGAACCGGCTGCCCGGGCGGCGGCGCGGCCGGCAGGGGTAGCAGGCTGCAGGCCATCTGGCGCAGCACGTTGGCCAGATAGACTAGGCACCAGCTGACGAAAAACAGCGGGAAGAAGCGGAAGCCGGCAGTTGATAGCTTGGTGACCGGCGGCAAAAGATCGAAGAATACGAAGGCCGGCAGATAGGCCAGGGTCAGCCAGCTGGCCAATGTGGAGACATTCTGCCAGAACGGAGAAATCCTGTCGGCCAGCGGCTGGCGGCGCCGGCGGCTAGCCCCGATACCGCTGATCACGATACCGCTGACCGAAATGCCGCCGATGGTCAGCGCGTAGCTGCCGAAGACCAGCAGCGACAGGTAATAGTTCCAAGGGCCGCTCCACAGGATGGCGTTGGCCAGCCATAGGGCGGCGGCCAGGCCGGCCAGCAGCCCGAGCAGGCGCCGGGCATGGCGGAACCGGGGCATCAGGGCCAGGGCGAAGGCCGGCGTAGCCCACAAACCCAGGCAGACGCCGCTGATGGTCACAAAGCTGAGGATGGACTGGGCACTGTTGAAGCGGAGAATAGTTGGATCAGCCGGCGCCGCCTCCGGCCAAAGGATGGCCAGCGTGGCGCCGGCCATGATGAAGGAAAAGGAGAGTACCAGCAAAAAATGGGCTTTTTCGGCGTTGAGGGCCGTCCAGTCGACGGCGGCGCTGTCGGCCGGCAGGAGCTTCCGGTAGCGGCCGAAGAAAAGACTGCGCGCCAAGGCCACTACCACGGTGACCAGCATGACGGAGTAGCAAAAAAACCAGTAGATGAACAGTAAAGCCCTCATCAAACCTCCGGACCGGCCGACCGCCCCCAGCATAGACCTTCCGGCCGAAGAATTCCAGCCTGGCCAGTATGTCGAAGGCAGTCTGCTTCCAGGCCAACCTGGTTAAAAGAGCGCCGATAAGCAACATTTGACGTTGGTAAAACAGTCCCAATACGCTATAATGGCAGCATGCCACTGCGCTTTTGAGGATGTACCATGCTGCCTACCAGTCTGTCATTTTGGTTATCCAGAGCCTCCGCGGTCATTGTCCCGATTTACCTGTATGCGGCCTACCGCTCGCTGCGGCTCAACCCGCGCGGCACCGCCAACCGCCTCTCGGCCCTCTTCAACGCCGTCTTTGCCGTTTGGGCCGGCGCGGCGGTATTCTGGTACTCGGCCGAATCCGCCAGCCAAGCTGACTCCTGGTACCGGGCCTTCAGCTGGACCTGGTGCCTCTTCCCGCCGCTGGTGCTGCACTTCAATCTGACCATTTCCGGTTCCAGCCTGCGTAAGCGGCGCTGGCTCCGTTATCTCGTCCTGGTAGCGATCTACGCGCCGGCCGCCTTGCTAATCTACTTGACTCCAACTCGTATTCTGTCTACCCCGGTTTACCGTCTCGGCCACTGGATGCTGACGGTCAACTACGCCTGGCCGTACTATTTCTTCGTCGCCCATTTCATTCTCTACAGCCTTATCGGCATCCTGGCGGTCAACTTCGCCCGTGTTAAGTCGCGCAACGGCAACGAACGCTCCCGCCTAGCCGTCATTGTGGCCACCTTGATCCTGGCCATCAGCTTCGGCTTCCTGACCGACGGCATCTTCATCATGACCCAGGCCGACGTGCCCAACCTGGCTATCTTCTGGGCGCTGATCGTGTCACTGGGCCTTTTAATGGCCATCAACCGCTTCGGCTTCCTATCGCCGTTGCCGATAGCCGAGACGCCCCGCATCCTCAACGCCCTGGCCGACATAGTGGTGTTCCTGGACAGCACCGGCAGTATCGCCTGGGCCAATAAAAGCGCCCTGGAAAGCGCCGGCCTGACCAACCTGGAAGCCGTCAAGGGCAAAGGCATCGACCTGTTTGTTGACGAGGCCGACGCGCGTTCTATTGGTGACACGGCCCGTGGCCTGATCGACTTCTATACCGGGCGTTCGCACTGGGGCCAGCGCCGGCTGCCGGTCAGCCTGCGTTCCCGGGCCATCGTCGACCTCAACCAGGTACAGGGGGCCATCGTCACCGCGCTGGACATGAGTACGGCCTTCGCCCTGGAGAAAGCCGAGCAGACCGCCGCCGACTCAGGACTGTTATTCAACGAGTTCATCGAACATTCGCTGGACGGCATCATCTTAACCGACGCCGACGGCAACATCACGGTCTGGAACGCGCCCATGGTCAGCCAGACCGGCCTGGCGACCAGCGAGGTTCTGGGCACCAAGATCTGGGATACCATGGCCCGGCTGCTTCCGGCCAACAAGCGCAACCAGCAGGACTCCATCGGGCTCAAGCGCAGCATCATCACCGCCATGCTCGGTTCCAGCTCGCCTTGGACCAGCAAGATTATCGAACAGCCCATAACCCGGACGGACGGCGAGGAACGCATTCTGCAGAGCAGCTCCTTCATCATACCGCTACGCACCGGCGCCATCTCGGCCACCATCATCCGCGACATCACCGAAAGCCGGCGGGCGTCGGAAGAAATGATCGAACGCATCCGCAAGCTCGACCACGCCCAGAAAATGGACGCCGTCGGCTCGCTATCCGGCGGCATCGCCCACGACTTTAACAACACCCTGGGCGGCATCGTCGGCGCCATCTCGCTCATCAAGATGGGCGTGGAGGATGGCACCTACACCAAACTGTCGGACATCGAAAAGGAAATCAGCATCATCGACCGCTCGGCCGCCCGGGCCAGCGCCTCGGTAGCCCGGCTGCTGGCCCTAACCAAGAAGCGCCTGCCGGAAAACAATATCTTCAAATTCAAGGAGGCCCTCAAGCGGGTATGCGACTTTGCCATGCGCGGCATGGACAACGCGGTGCTCATTGAATTCCCGAAGAACAGCCGTGAGGCCTATATCAACGGCGATCCTGGCCTCATCGAGCAGATGCTGCTCAACCTGTTCATCAACGCCGAGCACGCCATGACCATCATGCGGCCGAAAGGCCAGAAACGCGGCGGGCACATCGTCGTCGGCCTGGAACGCTTCAAGCCGACCCAGAATTTCCTGGCCATCAATCCGGCCGCCAGAAAGCAGGACTACTGGTGCGTTAGCATCCAGGACGAAGGCGTCGGCATTCCGCACCACATCCTGCCGCACATCTTTAACCCTTTCTATAGCACCAAAAATTCGGAAAAATCGAACGGCCTGGGTCTGTCCATGGTTCACTCCATCGTCGCCCAGCACGGCGGCTTCGTCGATGTGGCCAGCCAGCTCAATAAAGGCAGCACCTTCTTCATCTACTTGCCGGCGGCCGACATCGCCGACGCTAAAACTAGCCAGCGCCAGCAAATTCTGCGTGGCACGGGCAGCATCCTGCTGGTGGATGACGACGAGGTGGTGCGCGACACCGGCATGGCCATGCTCGGCGCCCTAGGCTACAGCTCGGAGGCGGCCGTCTCCGGCGAGGAAGCCATTGAGTTGTTCAAGCAGGAACCAGAGCGCTGGGCGGCCGTCATCATGGACTTGCGCATGAACGGCATGAGCGGCGACGAGGCCACCATGATACTACGCGGCATCCGCTCCGACCTGCCGGTAATACTGGCCTCCGGCTTTGCCAGCGAAGAAGCCATCCGCCTATCCGAAGACCAGCCGGCCATGACCTTCATCCAGAAGCCCTATTCCATCAACACCCTCAGCCTGGCCTTGATGGAAGTCCAGGGCAAGGGTTCGGCTGGCAATTCGACCCGGTAGGAGTTCAAGACAGGGTGGCGGTCAAGGCGTGGCCGGCGGCCAGCCGGCTCATGAAGCTCCGGCCAGGGCGTTGCGCAGCAGTTGAATGTGCTTGGCCGGGTAGACAGCCTGCGGACAAACCTTCGAACAGGCCAAGTGGCGCTGGCAGACACCTGCCCCGTCCGGCCCGGCGGCCAGGGCCAGCCAGGCGGCGGCCTGCTCGGGCCGTTTCTGGCGCTGGCAGTTGAAGGCAGCCAGGGCGGCCGGCCCCATGAAGGGGGCTTTGACCGGGCAGGCCGCCCGACACAAACCGCACTCAATGCAGGCCTCAAAGCGCACACCCAGACGGGCGGTTCGCCGCTCGTCTGGCCAGGCGGCGGCCGGGGCGCTGGCTGGCGTCGCGCCGGCCGCGAGGGTCGGGTCGGCCGGCAAGGCGGCCTTACCGACCCGGTCAACCGTGGTCAGGTAATCCAGGCCGGGCGGCAGGCTGGCAAACAGGTCGCCAGGGTGGACGGCGATGCCGGCGACGACTGTAGCGCCGGGTAACGGCGACAGGCGCAGGACAGCCGGGACAGTCGCCGCAGCGCTCGGGTCGGCCGGATCCAGCGCCATGGCCACCGTCGTCAGACAGAGCAGGGCCGGCCGGCCGCCGATCAGAGCACCGCAGGTGCCGCAAGAGCCGTGGTGGCAGGAATGGCGATAGGCCGGAAAATCCTCGGCCGTTTGGCCGGCGCGCAGGGTTTCTAGTAGGTCCAGCACCGTACTGGCCGGGTCGACCGCCAGCTCGAACAGCTTGAGACGCGGCGCATCGCCGCCCACAGCGCCGAGGTTGATTTCCAGAAGCAGCTTAACAGGGTGTTGAAAAACGCGGATGCGGCTTTTCAACACTTCAAAAGCCGGTACAATTACGCAGCATAGCGCAAGCTATGCGAGGAATTGTTAACATGGCGCGAGCTCCAAGCCCGGCTCGGCCGGCGTGAAGCTGCCGGCCGGCAGGGGTTGGTAGAATTCCCGCCAGGACGGCAGGCGGTAGTTGGCGGAGCGGCAGGCGCCGCTCAAGCCCAGGTAGCGGCAAGCCTGGTCGGCGGCCCGCTCGGCCATGGCGCGCAGCACGGTAGCCTTGCCGCCGACGATGGACAGCAGCCCGGCGGCGCCTTCGGCCGCATGGTCAATCAGGGCCAGGTCGCGGCTGATGGCGCGGCCGTCGCCGTCGGCCAGGCCGGCCAGGGGACGGACGGCGGCCCAGGCGGCCTGACGCGGCTGGGCGGAGAAAGCCGGCAGCAGCTCGTCGGCTCGGCGCAACAAGAAATCCAACTCCTCGGGTAGCGGCAGAAGGCCGTCCGGCGAATCAGCCCGGCGTTGGGTGCTGCCGATGATGGACAGCCCGCGTTGCGGCACGATGATGTCGCCGTCGCCGGGCGGCGCCAGGCGGCTGATGACCAGGTCGCTCAGGCGGCCACGCACCGCCAGCATGGCGCCGGCGGCCGGCGTCAGCGGCACGCGCCCGCCGGCCAGAGCCGCCACGCTATCGGCCCAGGCGCCGGCGGCGTTGATGACGCAGTCGAAGGCGGCGCGCCGCTCGACGCCGTCAGCCCTGCGCCAGCTCAGGCCGGCGACGCGGCCGGCGCGCAGGTCGATGGCGCTGACCGAGGCGAAGGGATGCAGTGACGCCCCCAGGCGCCGGGCCGCCGCCAGGAAGGACAGGGGCAGACGGAAGGTATCAAAGGTCCCGTCCGGCACCCAAACCGCCCGCCGAACCGACGGCGTCAAGCCCGGCTCCACCCGCCTGGCTTCAAGCGGCGGCAGATCGCGGGCCGGAATGCCGGCCGCCAGGCAGGCACTGATAAAAACATCACCGTAGGCGGCCTCGTCGTCCGTCACGGCCACGAAGAAGCCGCCGTTGTACTCGATTGTCTCCGGCGCGATGCGGCGCAGGGTGAGGCTTTCCCGCAGGCACTCAGCGGCGATGCGGCGGTCGCGGACTGCGTAGCGGGCGCCGCAATGCAGCTGGCCGTGGTGTCGCCCGGTGGTACCGGAAGTGAACTCGCCCTGCTCGAACAGGCTAACGCGGCAGCCGCGCAGGGCCAAGTCCCAGGCCAGGGCACAGCCGGTGCCGCCGCCGCCGATGATGGCCACCGCCGGGTTGTCTTGAGTCGCCTGGGTCATAGGGGTGGCAAGGAGGTGCGGAAACGACTGACGCCGTCCTGAAAACTGATGCCGAAGGTCCAGCGCACGTCCGGCGCCGGCAACGGTCCAACCGGCCGGCCATCGCTGGCCACCTCGATGGCGGCGCGGGCGATGGCGGCGTCGGCCGCCGAATACTCGGTGGCGCCAGCGGCAAACAGGTGGCGCAGGCAACTGCCCACCGCGGGTTCGCGGTAGCGGGCGGCCAGCTGGTCGATAGTGCGGCGTAACTCCAGCCACTGTTCGTCGTTGCAATAGAGGCTGAGGTCGTACAGGAAGCTGCCGGGGTCCTTGGTGGCCTGCACCGTCGGGCCGGTGGTGCGTTCCAGGAAGACTTTCAAGCCATCCTTAAAGCGCTGGGTAATCAGGCGGGCCACCTCGTCGCGCAGGCTCTGGTCGCTGGCGCTGCCCAGGCTGGCGGCTTGCACCCGAAAGCGGGCGGCGGCCGGCTGATAGTAGCGGGCAATGATGCCGTTGACCGTTTCGGTATGGGACAGCACCACGATGCCGGCGCTCTCCAGGATGCGCATGTGGTAATGAACCTTGCCCGGGCCGTCGCCGAGAGCTCGGGCCACCTCGGTGGCGGTAGCCGGCTTGTGCAATTCCTTGAGCACGTGCAAGAGCTTCATGCGGTAGGGGTGGGTGAAGGCCTTGACCTTATCTTCGCTGTCCAGTTCGAGTTCGTCGAGCATACGCCGACCAGTGTCCTGCAAAATGCGGAAAAATGCAAGGGTTAACGAGGCAAAGGGCTCGACCAGGCAGCCGCGGCTGCGACCGCCTAGTTGGACTCTACGGAATCAGCGGCTGTTTATTCGGCCGGCTTGTCGGGGCGCTTGCCGCCCTTGTAGGGCTTGTCGCCGTACTTGCCGGCCGGTTTCCCGGCATAGCCGCCTGTCGGCTTGCCAGCATAGCCGCCTGTCGGCTTGCCAGCATAGCCACCGCCCGGCTTGCCGGCGGAGCCGCCACCAGCCGGCTTGCCGCCGTAGCGGCTGCCGCGATCCTGGTAGGGAGTGCGCGGCCGGGCGCCAGGGCCGTCCTTCGGTATGGCGATCTTGACGAAGGGCGCGCCGCGCTGCTTGCGGGCTTCCTGGATGGCGCGCTCGGCGGCATCGAAGGGCACGGTGGCGAACGAAAAGTTCTCCAGCACTTCGATGGCATCGACCATGCGATCCGGCAGGCCGGTCAGCCGCTTGACGGCCTCAGCGATGTCCTTCGGCCAAACGCCGTCGCGCTTGCCCAGGCCGATATACAGCCGGGCGGTGCCGGTGCTGTCTACCGACACGTCGCGCACCTCGCCGTAGCGCCGCGGATCCAGGTCACCGGCGTAGGCCGCCGCCGCCAGAGCCGCCACGGCGTCGCGCGGGCTCAGGCTGACCAGCAGCTCGTCGGCCAGCTCGTAGAAAGCCTTGGTGAAGCGGGCCACCTTGGCCGGGCCAGCTTCTTCTTTGGCGTCACCGGCCTTGGCCGCTGTGTCGGCAACGACGGCGGCTTCGATCCCGACGGCCGGGCTGCCGGGCTCAGCGTCGGCCACAGCCACCTCGTTACCCTCGCCAGCCTCACTGGGCTCGGCGATGGCCGCATCGATTTCGGGACTTTCTTCGCCCTCCACCGGCGGCAGTACCAGGCCGAGGATGTCGCGCGCCGCTTCGGCGGCCTTGAGCCGGATACGGGTCCGCTTGGCCTGGATAACCGCGCCGATGGTCGGCACGGCGCCTTTGCGCAGGCCGTCGCCGGAGGCCTTCTTGAGGGCGAAGAGGCGGCGGTACTCCTCGGGCGTCACGAAGGTGATGGCCGTGCCCTTGTTGCCGGCTCGGCCGGTGCGGCCGATGCGGTGGGTATACGATTCGGTGTCAAACGGCAGGTTGAAGTTGACGACGTGGGTCAGGCGGTCGATGTCGATGCCGCGCGCCGCCACGTCGGTGGCCACCAGGATGAGCGTCTTGCGCTCGCGGAAACGTCCCAGGATGCGCTCGCGCAGGTCCTGGGAAACGTCGCCATGCAGAGCTTCGGCGGCGTAACCGCGTTCGGACAAGGCGCGGGCCACGGAATCGGTCTCCACCTTGGTGTGGCAGAAGACCAGGCCGTAGAACTCGTCCTCCGAGTCGACGATGCGGCAGAGCGCCTCCAGCTTGTCGCGGGCCCGCACCTCCAGCCAGATCTGGTCGGTCAGGCCGGCCTGGACCGGGCTGGTGTTGTCCTCGACCGTCTCGAACTCGCCCAGGTAGTTGCGGGCGATGCGCAGGATGGCCGACGGCATGGTGGCCGAGAACAGCATGACGCGGCGCAGCGGATTGGCTTCCTTGATGACCAGCTCGATGTCCTCGATGAAGCCCATGTCGAGCATCTCGTCGGCCTCGTCGAGCACCAGCCATTCCAGGGCCGACAGATCCAGGGTCTTGCGGCCGATATGGTCGATAACGCGACCAGGCGTGCCGACGACGATGTCGACGCCGCGCGCCAGGCGGCGCAGCTGCTCGCCCATCGAGGCGCCGCCGTAGACCGTGGCGATGCGCGGGCAGCCGCCGGTCGAGAAGCTGGACAATTCCTCGGCCACCTGCACCGCCAGCTCACGGGTCGGCACTAAAATCAGGGCACGCACCTTTTCGCCCGGCACGGCCAGACGGTCGACCAGCGGCAGGCCAAAGGCGGCCGTCTTGCCGGTACCGGTGCGGGCCCGCGCTACCAGGTTGGGACCAGGCTGCAGCATGCGCGGGATGGCTAGGGACTGGATGGGAGTCGGTTCTTCGAAGCCCTTGCGCTCCAGGGCTTGCATGACCGCGGCACAGAGGCCGAAGTCGGCAAAAGACAGTAAATTCATGGTTTTCCTTGTCATGTCGTTTGGGACTGGCCAAAGCGCGGTTTCGACCGTCGACAAGGGCTGGTCCATCCGGTTGCCTATAGCGTACCGGAGCCAAGGCGCAAAATCGCCAGATTTCGGAATATCCCGCTAAAGCGGGGCCCGATTGCGCCGAAATTTCAAGTAGAGGGGCGCGGAAATCCGCGACGGCTCCGGCCGGCGAGGCCCAATGCCCCATCCTGCCGCATTGAGGAGAGGAACATGAAACAGTTCGCCATCAAGAGCACGGATACATCGCCCTCGGTCATGGAATTACTCGATGAAATCGAAAGCGGCTTCGTGGTGCGCATCGTCCGCAAGCGCGAGGACTGGGAAGACATCAGTGAAGAATTCATCACCCGGGAATTGTTCGAGACCTGCGTCAGGACCGGTTACCTCGCCGAGCTTTCGGCCTGATCCTTCCCGGACACTGTAAAAAAGTCAAGCCTGGCAAGCCCCGCCGATGGCCCTCGCCACGGCAGCCACCAGTTCCTGCGGCGTGAACGGCTTGGCCAGCGAACAGACCACGCCGAAATGGCCCGAGAAGTTCCGGATGGAGTCGGTCTCGACCGGCACCCGGCCGGACATCAGCACGATGGCCAGGCTCTTCTTATGCTGGTGCAGCTCCATGGCTAGTTCCAGACCGTTCTTGTCCGGCATGAAGACATCCATCAAGACGACCGCCGGATCGTGAGCGGCTACCATGCGGACGGCCTCGCCGGCCGAAGCCGCGCAGACTACTTTGTAGCCGGCCTTGTTGAGCATCAAGGTTACCACCTCGCGGATCTCGCTCTCGTCGTCGACAACTAAAATAGTCTGCATGGTATTCGCTGCCTCTCCTCGTCCCGGATAGTATAATGTGTTACCGTTTATGATGCAACCATGGCGGCGCGCCGGCTTGACCAGAGGCCCGTATCCCGCTATCATGGCAGCCGTTGCCCAGGCAACCGAGCCAATCCGCGCCGGGGTGGTGGAATGGTAGACACCAGGGACTTAAAATCCCTTACTGCGCAAGCGGTGTGCGAGTTCAAGTCTCGTCCCCGGCAAATCGGTATCTTTGGCTGACGGGCCACCCTTCATGAGTGGCTTTTTTTTATTCCCGGCCGGCCCAACTGGGCCAAGCGGCGGCTTTCCAACACTTCAAAAGCTGTTAATCCTCCGGCAGTTCCTTGTCGGGCGCGCCGGAGCGACCCGGGGAACGCGGTTTGCTCGACGCCGAGCGGTAACTACCAGTGGCGGCGGCTACGGCTTTCTGGATGGCCGACAGCGACTGGGGGTTGACCAGGTGCTGTCCGCGCCCGGCCGATCTTCCCTGGCCGCCACCGCGGGCGGGGCGGTCACCACTCGGGCGGTCGCTGGCGGGACGCGGACCACTACCGCCAGCCGGGCGATCCGGCCGGCCGGCGGCGGGGCGGCCATGGCCGTCAGGCGAACCACGGTTGCCGCGCTGGGCGTCGGACGGCCGCTCAGAGGTTGGCCGCTCGCCGCGTTCGGAACGCGGCGAGCGGTCCTGGCTGGGGGCTTGGCCGGCGCGCGGCGCACGGTCGGTACGGGCGGGGCGATCAGCGCGCGGGGCGCGGTCTTCACGGCGGACCGGCGGCCGGACGCCGTCGGGGCGACCGCCCCGGCCAAAGCGCTGTTCGCCCGGCTCGCGGTGGTCTTCACCCTGGACGCCGGCGTAGCGATGCTCGCGCACCACCGGTATGCCGCGGCCCAACAGGTGTTCCACCTGGCGCAGCAGTTTCTTTTCCTCGGTATCGCAGAACGAGATGGCGGCGCCGGAAGCGCCGGCCCGGGCGGTTCGCCCGATGCGATGGACGTAGGTTTCCGGCTCGGTCGGCAGATCGAAGTTAAACACGTGGCTGATGTCGTCGACATCGATACCGCGGGCGGCGATATCGGTGGCCACCAGGATGCGGGTCTCGCCGCCACGGAAGGCCTCCATGGTGCGGGTACGGTTCCCCTGCCCCTTGTTGGCGTGGATGACGCCAGCCTGGATGCCGGCGGCGTGCAGGCCGCGGGCGATGCGGTCGGCGCCATGCTTGGTGCGCGAGAAGACGATGGCCCGGAAAACGTTCAGTTCCTCGACCAGATGCGCCAGCAACTCGCGCTTGGCGCCCTTCTCGACATAGTAGAGGGTCTGGGCGATGCTCTCGACGGCCGGCTTGTCCGGTTCGATGGACACCCGCACCGGCTTGTTGAGCAGGCCGGTGGCCAGGCCCTCGATCTCGGTAGGCATAGTGGCCGAAAAAAGCAGGGTCTGGCGCTGCTTGGGCAGCAAGGCGATGATCTTGCGGACGTCGTGGATGAAACCCATGTCCAGCATGCGGTCGGCCTCGTCGAAAACGACGATCTCGACCGCCGCCAGGCTGAGCGCGCCGTCATGATGCAGGTCGAGCAGGCGGCCGGGCGTGGCTACCAGGACATCGACGCCGCGGGACAGGGCCCGCACCTGCGGCACCTTGCCGACGCCGCCGTAGACACAGGCGCGGGACAGGCCACTGTGCCGGCCATAGGCGGCGAAGCTGGCGTCGATCTGGGCGGCCAGCTCGCGGGTCGGCGCCACCACCAGGGAACGCACCTGGCGAGGCTGCAGCTTGCGGTGGTCGGCGGACAGGCGCTGGATGATGGGCAGGGCGAAGGCCGCGGTCTTGCCGGTGCCGGTCTGGGCACAGCCCAGCAAGTCGCGACCTTCCAGGAGGGAGGGAATGGATTGTTGCTGGATGGGGGTCGGCTTGGCATAGCCCTCGTGCAGCAGGGCCTTGAGACAGTCGGGCGACAAGCCCAACATCTCGAAACTAGGGTCTATCATCAATTTCCTTTTTCTAGAGTATGTCGGCAGGCACTGACAACCGGATCCGCCAGCCAAAACTGCCGGCAGCCGATCGCTCAGTCGGTTGTAACCTGGAGGCCTGACGCTCGATCCGGCAGCCGCTCGCGGCGGCGGGAGGTGGCATTCGAAACGCGCAGACTGGACACAATGTCTCCACTGGCTTCAAATATACCGAAAAAGGGCCGCTCTGCATAGTAGGTCAACCGTTTCTAGCCGTTTCCATCCGTTTCTAACTGTTTCCACCCATTTCCAGCCGCATCAGGCTCAGCCAGATACCCGTTTAGCCAGGCGGGAGCGTCGCGGCCGAGTAGGAGTCTGTCAGGCTTTGGGTTTTGGCCCAGCGAAAGTGAGCCACGAGTGGAAAATTGGTGAGGATTGAGGGTCATACTTCCGGTATGGCCCGATTGACGAACCGATTTTACGCTGTGGGGCGCTGAGCTCGGCTAAAAAGTGTGAAAAGCTCTTCCGAGTTTCTGGATTCTTCAGATTTGTTTCCTAATTTTTCTTGATAATCATTCTTCGCTTTCCATAGCCCGACAGGCTCCTAGCCAGCCAGGCACCGACGCCCCACCCATAACCGGCCAAGGCGAGCAGCAGCAGCGTCCGGATGAGGGACCGGTACCAGGGCTGCAACAAGCGCTCAGGCAGATAGCGCAGCGCGACGTAGCCGTAGAGGACCCCATCCCGCCAGTAGGCCCGGCGGTATTCGAGTAGCCCGCCCTGACTGATGAAGCGGGACCGGAAGAAGACATTGTCCGCGGCCACCAGGCGGCCGGGGCCAGCTACGGCCGCCGCGCTGGGGTCATTACCGGCCGGAGCGGTGGGAGCGGTCGGTTCCGGCGCGGTGCCTAGGCCATTGGCGATGACCAGGGCAGCCGGCGGGGCATTGAAGGCTGCGGCCGGGGCTGGCCGGCGCAGGGCTACCAGCGCCAGGTTGGTGCTGGCCTGCAGGATGAAGGTATCGTCCTGCCAGCCAGGCTGCCACCAGCTGACGTCAACCGGCGCCAGCGGACTGTCCCGCCAACTGGTGGCCAGGGCGGCAAACCAGGTAGCCAGCTCGGGTCGCGTCGGTTGGCTGGAGAGACGAGTCGCTAAACGCTGACAGAGACGCTCGGCATCGCGGCGAGCCAAATCAAGCAGGCTGTCGGCCTGCTGCCAGAGCTGAAAAAGGTTAAACAGAATCAGCGCCAGAGCGAACGGCCAGGCCGCCGGCCGCCGCCAGCGGGGCGTTTGATTCGACCGGCCGACCAATCCGGTTCCGCTGAGGCTGGCCGGCGCCAGAGCCACTCCGGACTGGGCCGCGGCCAGCCGCCGGGACAGCGCCAGCCGATACCAGGCCCAAGCATGCCAGAGCACTGCCAGCCCGGCCAGGCACCAGCTTAGCCAACCGACGTAGCGGAAATAATCAGGGCCGCCGGCAAACAGCCAGACATGGGCCAAGTGGCTGCCAACCAGCAAGCCGCTCAGGCTAACGGCCGCGGCCAGCGACAGTCGGCCGTCCAGGCGCAAGGCCAGCGGCAGGCGCCCACCCAGCCAACCGGCCAGCGCCTGCCACAGCGCGTACAGGAAGCCCAGGTAGACCGCGGCCAGCAAGGCCAGCGCCAGCCCCCAAGCCACCGGCCCGGTTGGCGCGCTCTGCCGTCCCGGCCAGCTGGCGGCCAGTGTGGGCGGGTCGAGGTAGCTAGTCCAGTGCAAAGGTTGTAAGGCCCGGTCGGGCGGCCAGCCCACCAGCAGCGGCAGAAACAGCCAGGCTAGGCAAAACAGCGGTACAGCCCAGGCCAGGATGAGCCTCAAGCGCGACTGGCGCCGATACCGGGCTTCCGGCGATGAACCCAAAACTGTGCGCATGGCGGCCTCTCCGTGTTGCCTCATAATAAAATCTAGTCCTACGAGGTGGTTGCCTCATAAGTCAAATTCTAGTCCAAGGATAAGCTTGGACTAGAGTTTCCTG